>Ga0105090_10001390_pt1 | contig 13029 bp, 11 predicted proteins | sample PPLLak3March2015_FD_79110 | JGI IMG/M metagenome (GOLD analysis project Ga0105090, IMG submission 79110) | Freshwater sediment microbial communities from Prairie Pothole Lake near Jamestown, North Dakota, USA - PPLs Lake P7 Core (1) Depth... | ecosystem: Environmental > Aquatic > Freshwater >... | reverse complement strand
GGCGAGCGCAGGAAGCCGAAGCCGTCCTGCAGGATCTCGAGCACGCCGTCGCCGTAGATCGACTCGCCGTTGCGCGCGTGCGCCTTGAGGATGGCGAAGATGATGTCCTGCTTGCGCGAGCGGGCGAGGTTCTCCATGCCCATGCTCTGCGTGATCTTCAACAGCTGCGGGATCGGCTTGTGCTTGAGCTCGCTCAGGTTCATCGAGCGGCGGCTGGCCTCGAGTTCGGTCGGGCTGATGACGTCGAGGTCCTCGCCGTCCATCATGTCGTCCGGCGGCAGCTCGTCCTGCCGCGGTCCGCGATTGCCGTCCGGCGGACCGCCGCCGCGGCCGCGCTTGCCGGGCCGGCTGCGCCCCGGGCTGCCGAGATAGCCCCTCACAGCTTGCCGTCCAGGAACGCCGCCACGTCCGCCTTGCGGACGGCGCCGATCTTCTGGCCCTCGGCCTGGCCGTTCTTGAAGAGGATCAGCGTCGGGATGCCGCGCACGTTGAACTTCATCGGCGTGCGCGGGTTGTCGTCGACGTTCATCTTGGCGATGACGACGCGGCCCTCGTAATCGGCGGCGATCTCGTCGAGGATCGGCGCGATCATCTTGCACGGGCCGCACCACTCGGCCCAGAAGTCGAGGAGCACCGGCTTTTCGGACTTGAGTACGTCCTGCTCGAAGCTCGAGTCGGTGACGTGGACGATGGACTGGCTCACCAGAGACTACCTCCGCTGGCGTGTTGAGCTGGTTGGTTCAAGCGTGGGATCGAAGGAATGGGCCGGTATTGCACGGCTTTGGCGGGTGACGGCGCGAGGCGCGTGAGGCAAACTATTGCAGAACCTGCTATACGATTCGTTCTGGGGTCCCGGTGCACCGGACGGAAACGCCAGGCCTTTCGGACTCGGCGGGTCGGTTGCACTCGATTGCGGGAGCGGTCCTCGGGACCGCGAATTGGCCCGTATTTGACCCCGCTTCTTTCCAATTTGCAAGACCACAACCCAAGATTCCAACTGATGGCCGATGCACACCTGACCGATGTCTCGTTTACGAACCTCCACCTGCCCGAGTCGCTGGCCCGCGGCATAGCCGACGCCGGCTTCGAGCGCTGCACGCCGATCCAGGCGCAGACCCTGCCACGGGCGCTCGCCGGTTTCGACGTCGCCGGGCAGGCCCAGACCGGCACTGGCAAGACGGCCGCGTTCCTGGTCGCGCTGTACTCGCGGATCCTCCGCAGCGAGGTGCCCGCGACGCGCAAGACCAACGCGCCGCTCGCGCTGATCATCGCGCCGACCCGCGAGCTCGCGGTGCAGATCCACCACGACGCGGAGATCCTCGGCCAGTACACGGGCATGAAGCTCGGCCTCGCCTTCGGCGGCGTCGATTACGAGAAACAGCGGCGCGAGCTCGAGGAAGGCGTCGACATCCTGATCGGCACGCCCGGCCGCCTGATCGACTTCTACAAGCAGCGCGTGTTCGACCTCGCCTCGATCCAGGTCCTGGTGCTCGACGAAGCGGACCGGATGTTCGACCTCGGCTTCATCGCCGACATCCGCTACATCATGCGGCGCCTGCCCGCGCCCGACCAGCGCCTGAACCTGCTGTTCTCCGCGACGCTCGCCCAGCGCGTGCTCGAGCTCGCCTTCGAGCACATGAACGACCCTGAGCTCGTGCGCATCGAGCCCGACAAGATGACCGTGGACCGGGTCACGCAGATCGTCTACTTCCCGTCCATGGAGGAGAAGCCGCGGCTGCTCGTCGGGCTGCTGCGCTCGATGGACCCGCACCGCACGATGGTCTTCGTCAACACGCGACGCGGCGCCGAAGAGCTGGAAGGGCTGCTGCGCGCCAACGGCTTCAATGCCGAGGGCATCTCCGGCGACGTGCCGCAGAAGAAGCGCCTGCGCATGATCCGCGACTTCCACAGCGGCGAGCTCGCGATCCTCATCGGCACCGACGTCGCCTCGCGCGGCCTGCACATCCCGGACGTGCGCTACGTCTTCAACTACGACATGCCGCAGGACCCCGAGGACTACGTGCACCGCATCGGTCGCACGGCCCGAGCGGGCGCCGAGGGCGACGCCATCAGCCTCGGCTGCGAGGACTACGTGCAGTCGCTGCCGGACATCGAGGCCTACATCGGCCGCAGCATCCCGCGCGGTGCCGTCACCGAGGAGCTGCTCGCCGAAATCACCGTGCCACACCGCGAGCGGCGTCGATTCGGCGGCCCGGGCGGTCGCAGCGGGCCCGGAGGTCCGCGCGGGCGCGGTGGCAACAGTCGCGGCGGTGGCGGCGAACGGCGCGACGGCCGTCGCAGCAGCGGGCCGCGCGACGATCGACGCAACGAGCATCCGGCCGATCGCCCTGCCGGGCGCCCGACCGATCGTGCGGCGACGCCGGCGGCAGCTCCCCGCGGCCCCTCCGGCGACGGACCGGCGCCCGGCGGCGAATCGACGGGCCAGCCTGCCGGCGCGGCCGGTGCCGGCGGCACGCCAGGCACGCCCGCCAAGCGGCGCCGCCGCCGCGGCGGCGCAGGACGTCGCCGAGGCACGGGCGGCGAAGCCGGCGGCGCGCCGACGATGTCGGCATCCGGCGATGCGCCACCCTCCGCGCCGTCCGAGAGCTGAACGCGCGAGGACTCCGCCCTTCAGGGAATGAGTTCGGCGAGACCTGCGATGCCAGCCACGCCCGGCAGCGGCGGCCGCGGCGGCTGCGTGGAATCGGGCCGCAACAGCTGATACACGGCGCGCACGCCGGCCGCGCGCGCGGCCTCGAGTACCGCTGCACTGTCGTCCACGAACAGCGTCGCGGCAGGGTCGACGCCGTGACCATCGGCGAGTCGCCGCCAGAACTCCGGCGATTCCTTCGGCACGCCGAACTCGTGCGAGGAGACCAGCGCGTCGAAGTGCCGCGCGAGGCCCGTGTGGCCATCCTTCACGGCCAGGCTGATCGGGTGCGCGTTGGTCGTGAGCAGCAGCCGCTTCCCCAAGGCGCGGACCGCGTCGAGGAATTCGAGCGCGCCAGGCAGGTAGCGGATGTGCTCGCGCAGCTCGACCTTCAGCGCGGCAATGTCGAAGTCCAGCTCCTCGCTCCAGTGATCGACGCAGTACCATTCGAGCGTGCCGCGCTTCGCGTCGAAGCGTGCCCGCAGCCGCCGGGTGGCCTCCTCGGGCGGCACGCCGTGGCGCTCGCCCCAGCGGCGCGGCAGCGCCTCCAGCCAGAACAGGTTGTCGAAGCGCAGGTCGAGCACCGTGCCGTCCATGTCGAGGCACACGGTGCGAATCGCGCTCCAGTCCGGCAGGACCGGGGAAGGGTCGAGGGCAGCGGACACGTGAGCTGGTTCCGGCGACGGGCGGGAAGGGTGGCTATGATACGCGCCGCGCAACTCCGCGCCGGAGTCCGACAATGAACGATGAGAACCGCCCGCAACCCGCGGAGCTGCTGCCCGCCGTGCTCGACGCCGTCGCCGAGGCGAGCCGGGCCATCATGGAGGTGTACGCCTCCGGCCACGACGTCGAGTACAAGTCCGACGAGTCGCCGATCACGCGCGCCGACCGGGCCGCGCACGAGATCCTCGCTGCCCGCCTCGCTCGCATCGCCCCCGCCATCCCGGTGCTGTCCGAGGAGTCCGAGGCGAGCCACGCCCTGGCCGTGCGCGGCGCGTGGCCTCAGCTCTGGCTGGTCGATCCCCTCGACGGCACCAAGGAGTTCATCAACCGCAACGGCGAGTTCACGGTCAACGTCGCGCTGGTGCGCGACCACCGCCCAGTGCTCGGCGTCGTCGCAGCCCCGGCGCTCGGGCTGACGTACTACGCGGTCGAGGGCGGCGGCGCGTTCCGGCGCCGGGACGGCGCAGCGGCCGAACCCATCAGGGTGCGTCCCGCCGCGGATCCGCTGGTCGTGGTCGGCAGCCGCTCGCACCGGGGCGACTCGCTCGACGCGGTGCTCGCGCGGCTCGGCAGCTACGAGCTGCGGCCGATGGGCAGTGCCCTCAAGTTCTGCCTGGTCGCGGAAGGCTCGGCCGACTTCTACCCGCGCCTCGGCCTGACCTCGGAGTGGGACACCGCCGCGGCCCAGGCGGTGCTCGAGGTCGCGGGCGGCGCCGTCACCCGGCTCGACGGCACGGCACTCCGATACAACGAGCGCGATACGCTGCTCAATCCCCACTTCCTCGCCTTCGGCGACCGCAGCCGTCCGTGGGCGTCGCTGTTCTGACGCGTGGAACTCTCCTGGACGGCGCTGTTCCTGCTCGTGGGGATGCTGGCCCTCGCCTGGTTCTGGTACGACAGTCTCCGGGCGCGCGAGCAGGCCAACGCGACGGCCATCGAGACCTGCCGCAGCACGGGCGCGAGCCTGCTCGATGGCACGGTGGCCTTCCGGCGCCTCGAGCCGGTGCGCGGCGAGGGCGGATCGATGCAACTGCGGCGGACCTACGTGTTCGACTACACGCGCGACGGCGTGACGCGGCAGCAAGGCTTCGTGGTGCTGACCGGGCACAGCGTGGACAGCGTCGGGCTCTGAACGGGCCTATCCCCTTTTGCGGCCGCGGGGGATAAGCTACCCCCCTCGCTCCAGCAGACGACTCGGGACCGGCCCACCATGGCGGAAGTGATCGATAACGTCGACACCGAGACGTTCAGGCACGTGCAGCGTCTGCGGCAGTTGCGCATCGAGCACCGCGACCTCGATGACGTGATCCACCGGCTGCAGCTCGACCTGTACGTGGACCAGGTGCAATTGCGGCGCCTCAAGAAGCGCAAGCTGCTGCTCAAGGACCAGATCGCGAGGCTCGAGAGCCAGCTGATCCCGGATCTCAACGCCTGAGCCGGATGCAGCAACCCCTGCAATCGGCGGGCAACCTCCTCGACCGCCTGCTCGCCCCCGCCACCCTGCTGCAGCTCGCCGGCATCGCCGGGGCGATCCTGCTCGGCTGGTGGATCGCCCGGCTGGTGCGGCCGCACCTGTCGGTCCCCGTGGCGCCCGAGGATCTCCGCGGGCGCGCTCGCGAGGCGGCCTGGGTGGTGGCGCCGTACGTCCTCATCGTGCTGGTGCTGGCCACCGGCGACGGCCTGCTCCATGCCGCGGGCGCCGAGACGCACGTCGTGGACACGGCCGTGCAGCTCGCGGCCCTGTTGCTCCTGATCCGCCTGGTCGTCTACGTGGTGCGCGTGTCGCTCGGGGCCCGCGCGCGCCTGAAGGGCTGGGGCACGCCGATCGCCCTCGTCATCTGGGTCTTCCTCTCGCTGAACCTGCTCGGCTGGGGCGACAGCGTGGTCGAGGTGCTCGACGGCATCGGCATGGATGCCGGCAAGACGCGCATCTCCGTGTGGTCGGTGGCGAAGCTGCTCGTCACGGTGAGCCTGTTCGTCGTCGCCGCGATGTGGGTGTCGCGCTGGCTCGAGCGGCGGGTGCTGAAGCTCGATGGGCTCGCGCCCAACATGCGCATCGGCATCGCCAAGTTCCTGCAGGCGTTCCTGGTGGGCCTGTCGGTGCTGGTCGGCCTCAACGCCGCCGGCCTCGACCTCACGACGCTCAACGTGCTCACGGGCGCCATCGGCATCGGCCTCGGTTTCGGCCTGCAGAGCATCGCCGCCAACTTCGTCAGCGGCTTCGTGCTGCTGATGGACCGTTCGATCAAGCCCGGTGATGTCATCAGCTTCACGGGCACCACCGGCACGGCCACCGAGGGTTTCGGCTGGGTAGAGCAGCTGCGGGGCCGCTACGTGGTGGTGCGCGACCGCGACGGCGTCGCCTCGCTGGTGCCGAACCAGCACCTGATCACCAACCCGGTGATCAACTGGAGCTACGCCGATCCGCGGGTGCGACTCAAGCTGCCGGTGCGGGTGAGCTACAAGGACGACCCCGAGCTCGCCATGCGGCTGATGCTCGAGGCCACCGACGGCCACCGTCGCATCATCCGCGACCCGGCGCCGGTCGCGCGCCTGATGGGCTTCGGCGACCACGGCATCGAGCTCGAGCTGCGCTTCTGGATCCCCGACCCGGCCGAGGGCGTGAACAACGTCCGCTCGGACGTCAACCGCGCCATCTGGCGCCTGTTCAAGCAGCACGGCGTCACCATCCCGGTCGCGCAACGCGAGATCCGGCTCGAGATGGTGAACCCGCGGGTCGGCGAGGCCGTCCCCGCGCGCGACGACTGAGCGCCCGTGCCGGTCGAGATCTCCGGGTCGCTCGCGATCCCCGACGAACTGCTGGAGTTCCGCGCCGTGCGCGCCTCCGGGCCCGGCGGCCAGAACGTCAACAAGGTGTCGAACGCCGTCGAGCTGCGCTTCGATGCCGCGGCCTGGGACGCCTTGCCGCCCGCCGCCCGTCCGCGCCTGCGCCGCCTCGCCGGCCGCCGCATGACAGCGGAGGGCCTCATCGTCATCGATGCTCAGCGCTTCCGCTCGCTCGAGCAGAACCGCACCGACGCCCTCGACCGGCTCGTCGCGATGATCCGCGAATCGCTCATCGAGCCCAAGCCGCGACGGCCGACGAAGCCCACGCGCGCGTCGAAGGAGCGGAGGCTCGCGAGCAAGGTCCGCACCGGACGCACCAAGAAGCTCCGCGGCCCGCCGCGCGGCGAGGACTGAATCACCGCTGCAAGTGATCGCTCGGGCCGCAATGCTCGCAGCGCACCGCTTTCGCCCGGCGCCGAGGAGAATGCCGTTGGGCGTCGCGCCGCCGCACAAGGAGCGGCCACATCCGATCGCCGGTCGAGGGGTAATTGCCGGCGGGCGTCGCGCCGCATGGATGCGGCGCGCGAGCCTGCACGGATGTACTTGCGGCGTCCCGCCGGCGGTTACCCCTCGACCGGCGATCCCGGCAGCCAGCACCCTCAGCGGTGCACCACCTGCAGGATCGAGTTGCGCACCTGCTCGTTCAGCACCGTCTGCGCATCGACCACGATGGCCTCGATCATCGCGGGATCGAAGCCGATCTTCTCCTCGTCCGTGAGCGTGATCACCTCGCGCGCGCGCAGCTGCTCGACGAAGTTGCGGAACAGCGCGCGGTCGAAGAATTCCGGCGAGTTGATGTCGTAGAGCAGCGTCATGCGCTGCGCCATGAGCTCGCACTGCCGCTCGAGCGCCTCCGGCGTGAGGCGGCCGCTGCCGGCCTTGAGGAGCAGCGCGAGCGCGAGGTAGTAGCGCTCGAGGATCGGCACCGTCGCCTGCGCGAGGATCGACAACTGCACCGCCTCCGAGGTCTCGGCCGGCGGCCGGTGCCAGAGGTTGCGATCGTCCGTCGCCGTCAGCAGGCCGTGGTTCAGGAGGTCCTCGAGCAGCTCGTCGACCACCCCCGGCACCTCCTGCTCGGTCCAGCGCAGGAAATACTCGTCGGCCGCGTACGGATACACGCGGCGCGCGAGCCGGTGCAGCAGGTCCCGCGGCACCGACGCGTTGCTCAGGAACGCACAGGCCAGCAGCGACGGCATCAGCAGCAGGTGCAGGGCGTTGTTGCGGAAGTAACTGGTGAGGATCGAGTGCTCCTCGGACATGAACACGACGTCGCCCAGCTCGTGCTTGCGCCGGCTCAGGATGCCGAGCGACTCGCCATAGCGGATCATCGAGGCGCCGTCCTCGTTGGTGACCCACACGCGCGGCGAGTACGGCGCCTGGCGCAGCAGAGAGGCGTACAGCTCGAGCTGCCGCGCGAGGTCGGCCTCGCCCATGCTCTGGCGCGGCGTCGCGAGCAGCACCAGCCCGATCAGGTTGATCGGCGTCACGCAGGCCGCCGCATTGATGCGCGTCATGATGCCCGTCGCCAGCTCGCTCACGAGCGGTGCGAGCCACTCCGGGCGCGCGCCCGAGTCCGCGGGCTCGCGGTCCCACTCGGGGGCATGCTTGCGGATCAGCGGATCCAGCGGCAGCGGCTCGCCGAAGCTCACGTACACCTTGCCGAAGCGGCTGCGCAGCGCCGGGATCGCCTTCAGCAGGCTCAGCACCGATTCCTTTTCCTTGGGCCGGCCCGACAGTTCGCCGATGTAGGTCCGGCCCTCCACCAGCCGCTGGTACCCGAAGTACACCGGCACGAACACCACGGGTCGCCGCGGGTCGCGCAGGTAGCTGCGCACCGTCATCGCGAGCATGCCGCCCTTGGGCTTGAGGAGTCGCCCGGTGCGGCTGCGCCCGCCCTCGATGAAGTACTCGATGGAGTGGCCGCGCGCCATCATCAGCGTGAGGTACTTGGTGAACACGGCCGAGTAGAGCGCGTTGCCCCCGAAGCTGCGCCGCAGGAAGAACGCGCCGCCGCGGCGCAGGAACGAGCCCACCACCGGCATGTTCAGGTTGATGCCGGCGGCAATGTGCGGCACGGCGAAACCCTTGTGGTAGACGACGTAGGACAGCAGCAGGTAGTCCATGTGGCTGCGGTGGCAGGGCACGTAGACCACCTCGCTGCCCTCCGCCACCGACTCGAGGCTCGAGAAGTTGGCGAGCTCGACGCCGTCGTACAGCCGGTTCCACAGCCAGCTCAGCACGCCGTACATGAGCGTGACGAACCAGTGCGAGTAGTTGGCGGCGATCTCGAAGGCGTAGTGGCGGGCCTTCTTCAGCGCATCGCGCCGGCCGATGCCCTTCTCCTGCATCTCGCCGCGCACGGCGCGGCGCACGGTCCGGGTGCGCAGCACCTGCGCGACGATGGTGCGGCGGTGGGAGAGGTCGGGGCCGACCGTCGAGACGCGCTGGTTGCGAAGCTGGGCGCGCAGTTGCCGCCACAGCCGGCGCGGCCCGCGCGGCATTCCGCGCGTCTCGGCGAGCGACGGCTGCAAGGGCAGCGCGTCGCCGAACAGCAGCAGCAGGTTGCGCCCGTTCACCAGCAGCGAGAGCACCTTGCGGAAGCGGCCGCCGATGTCCCAGCCCTCCGCGACCAGCAGCCTGAACCACGACCGCTCGCGCCCGGGCGCGCGACCCCAGAAGAGGCTCACCGGGACCAGGTCGACGTCGAAGGCGATGTCGCGCGCGGCGGCGTCCGCGAGCCGCCGCAGCGCCTCGGGCATGCGCCGGTCGATGCGCGACCCGAACAGGCCCGCACGTCGCTCGAGGAACACGATGCGGTCCGACGGCACGTTGTCCGTCCCGGCGGCGACCAGCGCCTTCGGCAGGGCCCGTTCGCGACACACGTAGTCGAGCACCGCCACGTCGACGAGACTGCGCTTCTCGAGCACGTAGACGACGGGCCGGGCGCCGGCAAGGCCGCTGGCGAGGTCGTCGGGCAGTATGGAAGGCCGGACCCAGAGCGCGACGAAGCGGCGCACCAGCGGCAGGAGCAGGCGCTCCAGAGGCGTGAAACCCGTCATCCGCTCAGGGCTCGTCCTGCGCGGCGTCGCCCTCCGACTGCTCGATGGCCGCGTCCATCTCGCCCTTGTGGCCCAGCGTCAGGTCTTCGACCGCGCGGGCACGATCCTGCGTCTGGATCGTGTCATCGAACACCGTCTCGTCGGTGTCGCGACCCTTCTCGCGGGCCTCGGCCTTGTCCTGCGGGGCCGGGGCGCCGCAGGCCACGAGGCCCGTCAACACGAGCCCCGACAGCGTTAATCTTGCGACTGGTCCCATCTGTACCCCCGACCGACGGCTGGCCGGCGGCAATCTTAACCGAAGGGTCGGGGCGGGGGCGCGTCCTACAGGAACTCGTCGACCATGAACAGGAAGTAGGTGAAGTGGTGGTTGATCGCCCGGATCTGGTCGAGCAGTCGATGGTCGGAGTCCACGACGTGCAGCGTGGCCTTCTGTTCGCGCGCGAAGCGGATGCTGTTGTCGACGGGGATCACCTCGTCCCGCCAGCCGTGAATGATGGTGGTCGGGCAGGCGGCCGGTCGAGGGCTGAACTTCTCGAAGCCCGGCATGTAGAGCGCCGGCGCGAGCAGGAACAGGCCGCGGGCCTGCAGCAGCGAGGAGGCCGCCACCGACACGTAGCCGCCCATGCTCGAGCCCACGAGCACCAGCGAGCCGCGCAGGTCCTTGCAGAAGGCCAGCAGGCGGGTGACGCGTTCGCGCGGATCCTCGATGCCGCGGTAGTCCACGGACTCGACGTGAAAACCCTCGGCTCGCGCGATCTCGGCCATCGCCGCGATCTTGCTGCCCCACGGCTCGCTGTCCTGCCCGTGGGAGAACACCACGATTCGTTCGGTCATGAGCTGCTCCCGTTGACGCCACACGATCATACTCCGCGCCGGTTGCAGGAAAGAGGCAACGGGTCGCACTGCGAGCGACGGCGGGTACCCGCGGCCGTCGCAGCCGGCGCGGGCGCGCCCGGCCGCGGGCCACGCGGGTGACGCGGCGGCAACCTGCTGCCGGCTGGCGCCTGGCCATCGACCGGGGCGGCACCTTCACGGACATCGTCGCCTCCGACCCGTCGGGACGCGTCCATGCGCTCAAGGTGCTCTCGCGCGACCCGGCGCACCCGGGCGATCCGGCCGTGCGCGGCATCGCCGAGCTGCTCGGCAGGCACGCGCAGCAGGGCGCATGGATAGAGTCCGTGCGCCTCGGCACCACCGTCGCGACCAACGCTCTGCTCGAGCGCAAGGGCGAGCCGACGCTGCTGGTCGTCACGCGCGGCTTTCGCGATGCCCTGCGCATCGGCCACCAGCACCGGCCGGACATCTTCGCGCGGCAGATCCGGCTGCCGCCCGTGCTGTATGCCGGCGTGGTCGAGGCCGGCGAGCGCCTCGCGGCCGACGGCGCGGTGCTCGAGCCGCTCGACGAGGCGGCACTTGCCCGCGACCTCGCCCTCGCCCGCCGCTCCGGGCTGCGCGCGGTGGCGATCGCGCTGCTGCACGCCCTGCAGAACCCTGCGCACGAACAGCGTGCGGCGGCGCTCGCGCGCGACGCCGGCTTCGAGGAGATCGTCGTCGCCCACGCCGTCGCCCCGCTGGTCGGGCTGCTCGCCCGCGGCGACAGCGCGGTCGCCGACGCCTATCTCTCGCCTGTGCTGTTGCGCTATCTCTCGGCTTTCCGGGCGGAGCTCCGCGAGCGGCACAGCGAAGCGCCGCTGCTGCTGATGCAGAGCAACGGCGGCCTCGTGGACCCGGCGGGCTTCCGCGGCCTGCACAGCGTGCTGTCGGGTCCGGCCGGCGGTGTGGTGGGACTCGCCGCCGCGGGCGCGGCGAGCGGCCTCGAGCGCGTAATCGGCCTCGACATGGGCGGCACCTCCACCGACGTGAGCCTGTTCAGCGGCGCGCTGCCGCGGCGCTTCACCACCGAGATCGACGGGGTGAGGCTGCAGGCGCCGATGCTCGACATCCACACCATCGCGGCCGGCGGCGGCTCGATCGTGCGCTACGCGGACGGCCGGCTGCAGGTCGGGCCCGAGTCGGCGGGCGCGGACCCCGGCCCTGCCTGCTACCGCCGCGGCGGTCCGGCCACGGTCACCGACTGCAACGTAGTCCTCGGCCGCATCCGCGCCGATCGCTTTCCACAGGTATTCGGGCCGACCGGCGACGCGGCGCTCGACCCCTCGGCGTCGCGGGATCGACTCGCCGCGATCGCACGCGACATCGGCAACGGCAAGGGGCCGGACTACTCGGTCGAGGCACTCGCCGCGGCCTTCATCGAGGTGGCGGTGGCGAAGATGGCGAATGCGATCCGCGAGCTCGCGCTGCGGCACGGCGAGGATGCTGCGCGCTTCACGCTGGTTCCGTTCGGCGGCGCCGCCGGCCAGCATGCCTGCGCGGTGGCCGACGCCCTCGGCATCGACACGCTGCTGCTGCATCCGCTGGCGGGCGTGCTGTCGGCGTGGGGCATCGGCCTCGCGCGCCGTCGCTGCATCCGCCGGCGCAGCCTCGAGCACGCGCTCGACGCCGCGGGCGTGGGCGAAGCGACGGCTGCCCTCGACGAGCTCGAGCGCGCGGCACGCGCCGAGCTGTCGCGGCAGGGCATCGCCGCCGCGGACATCGACGTGGAGCACAGCGTGCAACTGCGCATCGCGGGATCGGACACCGCGCTCGAGCTGCCGTGGCAGGCCGCCGACGGCCTGCGCGCGGCCTTCACGGCGGCGCACCAGCGGCTGTTCGGCTTCAGCGACGAGGCGGCCGGTGTCGTGATCGCGACCGTCGGCGTCGAGGCTGCGGAGCGCGCCACCACAGGTCACGGCGACGTGGCGGGCAGCGCGCCCGGGTCATCGGCCCCGGCCGCGGTCGAGCCTGCGCCACGCACCGCCCAGTCCATCGTCGCCTGGATCGACGGGACCTGTCGCGACGTGGAGTTGCACCGCCGCGAGGACCTGCGGCCCGGTGCCCCCGTGGCGGGCCCCGCGCTCCTGAGCGAACCCGGCTCGACGGGCTGGATCGCCGGCGGCTGGGAAGGCGCGGTCCAGCCCGACGGCTGCCTCGCGCTGCGCCGGGTCGCGGCAAGCGCACCGCAGGCCGCGCTCGACACCGACGTCCCCGACCCGCTGCGACTCGAGGTGTTTAGCGGCCTCTTCATGCACGTCGCCGAGCAGATGGGCGTGGTGCTGCGCCAGACCTCGAGCTCGGTGAACATCAAGGAGCGGCTCGATTATTCCTGCGCGCTGTTCGACGCGGACGCCCACCTCGTCGCGAACGCGCCGCACATGCCCGTGCACCTCGGCTCGATGGGCGCGAGCGTCGCGGCGGTCCTCGAGACGCACGGCTCCGACCTGCGACCCGGCGACGCGTTCCTGCTCAACTCGCCGTATCACGGCGGCACCCACCTGCCCGACCTGACGGTGGTGACGCCCGTGTTCGATGCGGCCGGCGAGCGCGTGCACTTCTTCACCGCCTCGCGCGCACACCATGCGGACGTGGGCGGCATCACACCGGGATCGATGCCGCCCGGCAGCCGCGACATCGACGAGGAGGGCGTGCTGATCGAGCCCGTGCGCATCCTGCGCGACGGCGTGCTCGCGACCGACGCGCTGCGCCGGTTGCTGGCGGGAGGCGCCTGGCCGGCGCGCAACCCGGAGCAGAACCTCGCGGACCTGCGTGCACAGCTCGCCGCCAACGCGCGCGGCATCCGCGAGATCGAGCGCGCGGCCGGGGCGCACGGCTGGCCGCTGCTGCTCGCCTACATGGGGCACGTGCAGGACAACG
>Ga0105090_10001388_pt1 | contig 13033 bp, 7 predicted proteins | sample PPLLak3March2015_FD_79110 | JGI IMG/M metagenome (GOLD analysis project Ga0105090, IMG submission 79110) | Freshwater sediment microbial communities from Prairie Pothole Lake near Jamestown, North Dakota, USA - PPLs Lake P7 Core (1) Depth... | ecosystem: Environmental > Aquatic > Freshwater >... | reverse complement strand
CCATGCTACGGGCTCTTCTCCTCGTTCTCCCCGTAGCACGTAGCTCCTGCTGCGTGGACTTGCGGGCTCGGCTTGACACTCCATGGCCACGGAGCGGGAGCTCCATGCTACGGGCTCTTCTCCGCGTTCTCCCCCGTAGCACGTAGCTCCTGCTGCGTGGCATTTGGGGCGGTGGAATCAGTCCCAGCGCCCACGGCGCGGAGCTACGTGGTACGACGACGAGGTGACCACTGGCAGTAGCCGAGTGCGTCGGCTCGCACGCGGCGCGCACGCTGGGCCTCGCCGGCGTCGGCGAGAAAATAGCAGTGGGCCCCCACCAGCTCACCGTTCAACGTCGAGCACGCGACCACCTGGCGCACGTACAGATCCACGTCTCCCACGCCGTAGCACTCGACTTCGTCCAGCACGCGCAGCGTTTCCGCCAGATCGACCAACGCGAAACTCCACAGCTCGCCCAGTACCACGTCGCGATCGTCAGCGACCGGGGGCAGCAGCGCGGGGTACGGACCCAGGTCAACCAAGCGGCCCAAAACTGTTGCGGGCTCAACGAACAGCGGCTTGCGCGGCCAGCAGCGTTCGCGCTCCTCGCTCCGCTTGAGCGTCCCGTAGACGAAAACGGCCGGCGGAAGAATGCTCATGCGAATGCTCGCGTCACAACATTTCGGCTACTTGCCCGTCACGGCCTGTAGCTGGGCCTTCGAGCCGGGCGCGTCGAGGATCTCGAGCCGCACAGGGGGCTTGCGCAGTTTCTGATCCACGGCCAGCGTCACCTGGTGACGCCCCACCGCAAAATCGATCGTCAGTTCCGACTGCGGCGGCGTCGGTTTGCCATCGATCCAAATCGCCAGGCCCGCGACGTCGCCCAGCGCGAGTCGCACGAGGCCAGCGGTGGTGACTTCCAATTGAGTCCGCACAAACGTCGTGGGATTGTTGCCCTGATGCACGACGAACGACGGCAGGTCGGCGATCGGCAGGTCACCGACCACTCGGCTGTACACCGGTTCCCACACAAACGCATCATGCTCGCCAGCGGCCGAATCGTAGCTCGTGCGATTCAGCACGAACTGCGCTTCCTTGCTCCAAGCCAGCGTCTGCCAACGCCGAGCCACGCGAGCTTGGCCGACCGCGAATTGGCTCCCCTTGCCGAGCTCCGAGAGGAATCGCACCAGGTCGACTACTTCGGCCTGGGTGAGCGTATCGGCCGAGCCGTCAGGCATCAGCGAACGGCCCTCCTTGCGTTCCTCGATGTTACCGACCGGAATCACGATCTCGCGATCTTCGGCGTCGCGCAGAACGAGTTCGGTCTTGGTTTCGCGGAGCGGAATGCCGGTGATGACTTTTCCGGCATCGGTTTCGACGACGACCGAGTGATAGTTTTCCTTGACCTTCTTGGCGGGGTCGAGCAGCGCTTCGACCAGGTAGTCGATTTGCGCGGTCGCCCCAATGCTCACCAGGTCCGGTCCCACTCGGCCCCCCGCTCCACCGATGGCGTGGCACTTGGTGCACTGCAGTTGCTTGCGTCGATACACGATCTCGCCGCGCTGCGGATCGCCGTTGGCCGCGACCTCGGCCACCAACTTGGCTTGTAGCTCGGGAGTCAACTTCCAGCCGGCCCCTTCGAGTCGGCCGGCCGCGCGAATGGCGGCCAGCAGTTCGGGCGTGGGGGCAGCGGACGTTTGCACCGATCGAAGCAGTAGCTTGGCGTCATCGGCCGGCAACTTTGCATCCTTCAGCGCCGCGGCCAGCGCGGCGGGTCCGGCCCGTTGAGCGAGCAGGTCGGCCACGATGCTGCCGGGTTCGAGCGTGGCGGGACGGGCCTGCAGAAGCTGCACGGTCGCTCGCGCCGCGCGCGGCGTGTCGAGTCCGGCCAGTGCGCCGATCGCCCGCGCTCGCACGGCGGCCGTTCCTTCTGCCAGCGCGATTTTTTCCAAAGGTGCGATGCTTTCGGCGCCCCCCAGCCCTGCCAATCCGTCGATCGCTCCTTCTCGCAGTTGCAGCGGCGCCTTGGTTTCGTCGGTTTCCGTGGCCCACTGGCTGAGCAGCTCGCGGAAAGCGGCCAATTTCCAAGCGCCGACCGCGCGGGCCGCCGCGGCTCGCACTGCGGGAGCCGGCGATTCGAGCGCCCCCTTCACGCGAGCCAGATCTCCATCGGGTTGCACCTTGCGGCGAAACGTCGTATCGGCCAGCCCGGCCAGCAGCGACGCGCGGCTGGCGACCGGCAGATCGGCGTCTTGGTTGAGCACCAGATCCAACACGGCGCTCAGATCCTTCGGTCCGCCGAGCGACGCGATCAACGCCAAGACGCCGTCCACTCGATCATGCGGCAACTTGTTCTGCTTGATCAGTTCCAGCAAGGGGGCCACGACTCCGGGCGAGTCGACAGCCTTCAAGGCGAACGTCAGGTGATCGACGTTGCCGCCGAAGTCGAGCGAGCCGTCGCGAACGGCCGGCAGCCAGGCCGGTTCCAGGTCGCGGGCCGTTTGCCAGAGGGCGAAATCCAGAAAACGATCGAGCGGCTTGTTGAGGGCCTGCAGCGCCGTCGCCGCGGCCGTCGGAGTACCGACTTCCGCCAGTCCCCGCACCGCTTCCAAGCGAACTCGCGGGTGTTCGTCCTTGACCCCTGCGGCGAAGAGTCCTGCAGCGATGTCGCCGGCGAGCCGCGTGCGCCAATGCGCGGCCGTGCGCTGCGCGGCGGCTCGCACTCGATGATCCTTGGAATGGGCCAGCTCGTCGAGTAACTTCGGTTCGGGAACGTCGAGCGCCTCGTACAGCCACAACGCCTCCAGGCGATGATGTTCGACGTTGGGGTCCTGAGGATCGAGGGCTCGCACCCAGGTCTGAAGTCTGGGCATGACCTCGCCGGAATCGCGTTCCTTCAGCAGTAACTTCGCCCATAGCCGCGTCCAATCTTCGGGGACGGTCAGCAGGCTGAGCAGTTCATCGATCGACGCGTCGGGGCGAATGGCCGTGTTCAGCAGCGGCCGCCCCTTGGCAGTCACTCGCCAGATCCGGCCATGCACGTGATCGCGTCGCGGATCGCGAAAGTCGACCTCGCCGTGCTGGATGATCGGGTTGTACCAGTCGGCGATGTAGATCGCTCCATCCGGGCCCATCTTCACGTCGATCGGCCGGAACGCGACATGCGTCGACTTGATGACTTCCTTTTCCTGCCGCGAGGCGTACCCCGAATTCTCTTCGGTCACGACAAACCGGCAGACGCGGTGCGCTCGAAAATCGTTCGTGACCATGGTGCCTTGCCAGTCGGCGGGCAAGTGTCGGCCGCTCAGGATTTCGAGTCCGCAATGTTTCGGGCTGCCGGGATTCAAGCCGGCGACGATTCGTTTGGCTCCGACGGCGGTGAAGAACACCGAGCCGGGAAATACGTAGTTGATTCCCTCGCCGTACGCTCCGTCCGTGGCGAAGCTCTGTCCCCAGGCGTCGAAGTGGTGCCCCCACGAATTGACGAACCCGTAGCAGAGGACATCGAGCTCGAGCGTTTCGGGACGGAACCGCCAGATGCCGCCGCCATTGAGTCGTTTCACGCCGTAAGGCGTTTCCACGTGGCTATGGATGTAGATCGACTGATTCATGTAGAGGCACCCGTCGTGCCCCCAGCGCAACGAGTGCAGCAGATGGTGCGTGTCCTCGGTGCCGAAGCCGGACAGGACGACTTGCCGCTGGTCGGCCTTGCCGTCGCCGTCGGTATCGCGCAGGTAGAGCAGTTCGGTGCTGTTAACTACGTAAGCGCCGTCCGTGCCCGGCGCGATCCCGGTGGGGATCAACAGTCCGTCCGCGAACACGCTCGTCTTTTCCGCCTTGCCATCGCGATCGGCGTCTTCCAGCACGATCACCTTGTCGCTTGCCACCTGCCCCGGCTTGATCTGCGGATAGACTTCGCTGCTGGCGACCCACAGTCGGCCGCGCGCGTCGAAGTTCATGTGAATCGGCTTCGCCAGTAGTGGATCCGACGCCCACAGATTCACCTCGAATCCCTCGGGAACTTCGAACGTCTTGCGTTCCAGTTCCGGATCGGGATCGGGAATCTTGGTGGGGACTCCCTGGGCCAGGAGTTGACCACACGCGAACCACACGAGTCCCGCGACGCTCAGCTTGCGCGCCCACGACCAATTCGACGACATGAGACTTACTCCACTCGGCTGAGTTCCAAGTGCTGGCGCACCGGTTGCGATAACTCGAAGATGACTTTTTCTTTTTCGGCGACCAGCGGATCGAACTGCGGGATCTCGACCGCGTTGTTCCCTTGTTCGTGCTTGCGGAACAGGAACAAGTACGTTTCGTTCTGCGGGCGGTGGCGATGGAAATAGAGTTCGTTCTTGTCGCGAATCGTCGCTCGCAAGCGTTCCGCACGCTCGACGCGCAAGGCGGTCAGGGCGGTCGACCCTTGAGCCCAGGCGTCGGCCGACAATTGGACAACCGCCTGGCCGTCGGCCTTGAGCACGTACTGGCCGGCGGCGAGTCCCTTGATGCGTAGCAGCGGTTCCCCAGCGAACAAGGCCGGCTCGTTCGCGCGACGTGACGCGGGGGCCGCGGGCAGCGGACCGACCCGATCGACCACGTCGAAGGCGACGCCGGTCGGAGTGCGTTTGAGTTCGGAAACCGAAACGCCGGACGCGTCGGCGGCGAGTTCCTTGGCGTCGATCTCGGCGCGCCATGGTTCGAATCTCGCGCCGAACTTGGCCGCGATCGACGCGGCGATCAGGTAGGCGCCTCGAGGCTGCAAATGCAGACTGTTTTCGGTAAAGCGGAAGTTGGCCGGAGGCGCGGTCCAGGGGACGGGGATCGCCCGATGGACGTCGGCCAACGACACGAACGCACAGCCTCGTTGGGTCGCCACATCTCGCAGCGCTCGTTCGTACAACTGCAAGTGTTCGTTGTACCGACTCGGATCAGGCAGAGGGGCCGGCAGTTTTTCTCGAGGACAGGGAGAGACCAGGACGACGCGGGCTTTCGTGTCGGCCAGTGCGTCGAGCAAGCGGTTCAGGCCAGTCACGAAGGGCGGCACCCCTTCCGGACCACGATTGGCTTCGTTGGCGCCGTACTGGACCAGCAAGACTGTCGGCTTGGCTTCCCGGGTGTCCTTGACGAGTCGCGCGAAACCCTCGTTGGGTCCGCCAAACACTCCGCGCGATTCACCAGCGACCGTATCGCCGCTCCAACCCAGATTGCGGAAGGTGAGTTTCTTGGCGGGAAACGCCGCGGAGAGCAGTGTTTCCAGGTAATTGTCCTGCTGCATCCGTTCGACGAACGTGCCGCCGATCCAGACCAGCCGATCGTGGTCCCGCATCTCGACGGTCGTACTGGGCTGTGCAGGACTGGGCTGTGTGTCGTCGGCGAATGCCTTCGCGTCGCCGCCGAGCGGAGACGCCACCGCGAGGGCGATCGTCAGCAGCCCGGCGAGCCGCACGAAATGCCGGGCCAGTCGCACGAAATGACAGTGCTGCGCATCAGGAACCATTCGCATGCATCGTCCCCCAGGCCGTCGATTACACAAAACCCGTGGCCCCACCGCGACGGATCTGGCGACGGCCTTAGGGAGCTTCGCCGTGCGTTAGGCAGAGTCCGTCAGGTACAGCCTGCGTGCCCCGAGCAATACGGCGTCAACCAGTGCCACGGAGCGGAGCTCCATGGTACGGGCCTATTCTAGCGCACCCTACAACTCAGTTGTGACTAACGACTAGCGTTCTGCCAGGCCAAAGTTCTCGATGACCGTTTCGGCGCCGACGGTCAGCCGACGAATTTTCGTCGCCAGCACGGCCTTTTCCGAAGGGCTGGCCTTGGCCAACTTCAACTTGATTTTGTTGTACTTCTTTCGGCGATGCCGACGACGTTGAATTTCCTTGTGCCGTTCGCTAATGCCACCCATCGCAACTCGCTCCTCTAGTTAGTCCGCAAGCACGCGCCCACGGCGGTTCAGGAGGCTCACCCTCCCGCTATTGACGTATCCCACCGGCCATGTGAATCCAACCTTGTAACAAGAACCCGGTCGATCGTCAACGCGACCGCCCCAACCTGATATGCTACTAACCCTCGGGTCAGGACCGATTTCGGACTTCAGTCGGGATGGCGAGCCATGGGCGGTGAGTTCATTGTCGCGATCATCATATTCCTGATGGTCGTCGCGATTTTGCTGGTCGGACCGATCCTGGCCATCATCGCCCTGGCGCGCACGTCTCGCATCACCAAACTGGAACGCGACGTCGCGCAGCTGACGGCCGAGATTCGGCGGTTGGTCGACCTGGGAGTCAGCGACCGGACCGCCGCGAAGCCTGAATTCATGACTCCCGCGTCGGTCGGCGCGCCAGAAGTGGAATTCGCTCCGGTCGAAGTGGTGGCGACGGCCACCCCACTCGTGGCGACCCCGGCCAAGCTTGACGAACGATCGCTCGAACTGTTCATCGGCCGCAAGGCCTTGGGCTGGGTGGCGGTGGTCGTGCTGCTCTTCGGCACGGTTTTTTTCTTGCGTTATGCCTACGAAAACCAATGGATCGGACCGCTGGGCCGCGTCAGCATCGGCATTTTCGCGGGGGTCGCGTTGATCGCCGGGGGCTGGAAGTATCAGCGGCAAGGCTGGCGCACGTTCTCGCGGATGCTGACGGCGGCCGGCGTGCTGATCCTGTACGTGGCGACCTACAGTGCGTTTGGATTCTATCGCCTCGTCCCGCAGCAACTGGCAGGAGTCCTGCTGTTCGTGGTCGTCGCCGAGTCGGCGCTCTTGGCGATCGTGTACGACTCGTGGGGAGTCGCCCTGATGGCACTGGTGGGGGGCCTGCTGACTCCCATCCTGATGCATTCCGATCACGACCAATACATTTCGCTGTTCACGTACCTGGCGATCCTCAATGCCGGCAGCCTGGCGATCCTGGTGCATCGCGCCTGGCATGCGATCGGCACGGTCGCGCTGCTGGGGACCCAAGCTTTGTATTGGCTCTGGTACGACCAAAACTATCACCCCGAGAAGCTGGCGTGGGCCGCCGGATTTCAAGTCACGCTGTTCTTGCTCCATTGGGGGCACGGACTCTTGTCGGCGGCCTGGCAACGTCGTAGCACGACGGTGGAAGAGATCATTCGCAGCTCGGTCAACGCCACGGCGATCTTCGCGGCGTTGTACGTGTTGCTGGACCAGCGCCATCATGCTTGGCTGGGGGCTGTGGCGGTGAGTCTGGCGGCGATCGAGTCGTTTGGCGCTCGCGTGTTGCTGCACCGCGCGGAAGTTCCCGAAGCTCGGCTGTTGACCGCCGTCGCCATCGCGGTCGGGTTCATCGCGCTGGCTTTCCCATTGCAGGCCAACTCGCATTGGGTCGCCGTGGGCTGGGCGGGGCAGGCGGCGGCCCTCGGCTGGTTCGGGCTGCGCGTGAACTCGACGGCGCTGCGCGGGATGTCGCTGGTTCTGACCGTGCTGGCCGGCATGCGCATCGTGCTGTTCAACGCTCCCTGGCACGGACGCGAGCGGTTCTATCCACTCTGGAACGACTTCGCGACCCCCTCGCTGGTGGTCGTGTTGTTGTTGGCGACGGCCCTCTATCTGTCGCGCCAGCGTCTGGCCAAGGCTCAATGGGCCGATCGATTGGCCGCGGGATTCGTCGTCGTGTCGTGCGTTGGGCTGACGTGGTTCGTCCTGTCGTTCGAGGTCTACCAGTACTTCCGCTCGCTCGAAATCGACTCGCCACTCGATCTCGATTGGCGTCGCATCGCTCAAATGTCGTTGTCCGCCTGTTGGGCGCTATTCGCCTCGGCCGTGCTGGCGCTCGGGTTCCGCACGCGCTTGAGCGTTCTGCGTTGGTCCGCCCTGGGGCTCTATGCCGCGACGGTGTTCAAAGTCTTCGTGGTCGACATGGCGGGACTCGACCAGATCTACCGCATCGTCGCCTTTCTGCTGCTGGCCATGCTGCTCGGCGGCGCCGCCTGGGCCTACCAGCGGCTCGCGGTGCGGGGCGACGAAACGCCGACGGAAGAGCACGGGAACACTGATGGTCGCTGATCGACACTGATGTGGATCAGCGACGATCAGCGCCGATGAGTGTTCCCGCAACAGCTTGCCAAGAAACCCGCCTACCCCATCAATTCCGGGATCGGCTTGCCTTGGTCGACGATTAGCGTGGGACGGCCGTTGAAGTCGCGGATCATGGTCTTCGACGAGTCGATTCCCAGGTGATGGTAGATCGTCGCCAGGAAATCGCCCGGGCCACAGATCCGTTCGATGGAATCCTCACCGCGTTTGTCCGTGGCGCCGATGAAACGGCCAGTCTGGATGCCACCCCCGGCCCAAATGTTGGAAAACGCTCGGGGCCAATGGTCGCGGCCCGGCTGCATCGTGCCGGCCGGAGCACTCGCGTCCCCGGCGCCGGTGCTCGCGGCGTAACTGATCTTGGGAGTACGGCCAAACTCGCCAGTCACCACCACCAGCACGCGTTTGTCCAAACCACGCTCGTAGATGTCCTCGATCAACGCCGACACCGCCTGATCGTAGGCGGCCGAGCGGAATCGCATGGCATCGAACACGTGGTGGTTGACCGCATGGTCGTCCCAGTTCTGCACTCGACCGCATAGCGGGCCCGCCAGGCTGGTCGTCAAGACTTCCACGCCCGCTTCCACCAGTCGACGCGCCAAGAGCAGTTGCTGGCCCCAGGCATTGCGTCCGTAGCGATCGCGAGTCCGCTCGTCCTCGCGGCTCAGGTCAAAAGCTTCCTTCGTCCGCGGATCGGTCAGCAGAGTCATCGCGCGAGTTTCGAATTCGTCGAGCGCCGACAGTTCCCGCGCCTGATCGAAGGCTCGTTCGAGAGTGTCGAGATTCTGTCGCAGGGCGGCCCGACGACCCAGGCGGCGGACTTCCCGCGGATCCGAGAGCCCGATGTTCGGCACGGAAAACGTCGGCAGATTCGGGTTGCCCGAGACGACGAACGGCGAGTAGGCGTCACCCAGGTAGGCGGGGCCGTTGTATTCCAGCGGTGGATTGATCCCGACATACGCCGGCAGTGGGTTCTGGCGCGGCCCCTGCTGCGACCGCACGTAATTGGTCACCGACATCCAATCCGGAAGGCGAGGCTTGGGTTTGTCTCGTGTGTCCGGATCGCCCGACAGCAATTGCATGGAACCGGCCGGATGACCGCCGGCCGCCTGACGCATCGATCGCAGCACCGTGAACTTGTCCGCGATGCTGGCCTGGCGTGGCAACAACTCCGAGAAGTGCAGCCCCGACACTTTCGTCGAAATAGTGCCAAAAGGACCACTGTATTCGCTGCCGGCGTTCGGCTTCGGATCGTAGGTTTCAAGATGCGAACAGCCGCCCGGCTGCCAGACCATGATCACGGCTGTCTTGTCACGACTGGTGCTGGACCCTTCGGCGGCCTGCAATTGGCTTTGAGCCTGCAGCCGGAGAATTCCTGGCAGGCTAAGCGTGGCGAAGCCAGCGAGACCCATCTGCAGGAAGCCGCGTCGGTTGTGGGCGCCGCTGCCGCAAGGGCCGGGACAATTGGCGTGCGACGAGGTTGAGCGAGAGTTATTCATTTTTTCTCCGCAGGCTGGACGCGAATCGCGATGGGATCGGAAACGACAATATCCACGATATCTTTGGGGGCGGCGGCATCCGTCGCCTTCTTCAGGCGGTCGGTCGCGGCGACCAAGACGGCGGCGGCCGTTTTCTGTCGGCTCGCCGTCGCTTCAAGGGCCTTGGTAACTTCCGGCTTTCGTTCGGGCGGAGCGGCCTGGGCTTCGTCGGTCAGTTTCTTCAGTTCGGCCTCGACGGCCATCAACTCCTGTTCAGCCTTGCGACGTCCCTCTTCGGCGAGCGGCACGGCTTCGGGAAAGTAGCGGTACTTCGCGACGGCGCTGCCGTAGAAGGCGATCAGATAGTCTCCCGGGGTCGTCTTAAGTGCGGCCGTGTCGAGAATGGCCTGCGAACTGTCAGCGGTCAGCGACACATCGAAGGGCGCGACACGATCAAAGCCAGCCCCCATCACCTTGAGCTGCATCGTGCCGCCGGAGAATTCGCTCCGGCGCGCATGACTCAGCGGAATCGTCAGCTTCTCACCCGCCGTCACTGTCAGCATGTCCTTCGTCGCCGGCGCGATCGAGAGGGGCGCCAGATCGAGTCCACTGACCGAAACCGGCACGTCGGCCAACAATCGCGGGCTAGGAATCTCGCTCCAGGCATCCGGAATCGGCCACGCCATCGAGGCCAAGCGACACGGACGCGTCACGACCGCTCCATCAATCGTCGCCTTTCCTTGGAACGTCGCCTGCGCCATCGCGCGCGGCGCTTGGGGCTGAGCCGTCACGAGCATCAATCCGCGCGACTGGCCCGCCGGAATCTTCAGACCGTGCGCCGTGACTCCGGCCGGCAGGCCCTCCATCGTCAATTCGATCTCGCCGTCGAAGCCGTCGCGACGCACCGCCACGACTTCCAGCGCCATGGTCGCTCCACCGCGCAGGGCCAGTGGCTTTGAAAGCGCGTTGCGATCTCCGTTGCGCAACTCCATGTGCATTGCCCAGGCGACCAAAGCAAAATCGGGCGCCGCCTTGCGGATGACCAGGCGATAGATGTTCCGAGGATCGCTGCGAGTCCCGCCAAAGAGATCCGTCAACTGCAAGCGATGCAGGCCATCTTCCTTGATCTCAAGTTTCCCCAAGACGTCCGAGGTGCCGGCGTTGTACGGGGGACCGTCGTAAGCATAACCGTTGCTCGACACTTTCACGGGACTGGGAATGTCACTGAACTCAGCCACGTCGGTCACCTGCTCTTGGTCCCCCGTGCGACGCACCTGCTGCACGAGGATCGCCGGGTCGGTCGGCAGTCCGAACCGCTCGGAGCCGACTTCGATCCACCACACTTCCCCTTTCTTGGCATCAAACTCGAACACATCCACGTCAGCCGCCGGAAAGAAGCTGCCTGCCAGATCGCACGGCAGCGAGATTTTCTGCGCGCGAGTCCGATTGTTGTTCGGTTCGATTTCAGCGGCGGCCGGCGAGTCAAGCAGACCGTGGGGCGGCCACGAGAACGAGTTCACCGACTTTGTCGCGGGCATGCGCACGATCGGTGCGCCCGCGGCCAGTTCCCACAAGCCAAGTCGGTAGTAGTAGGCGGGTCCCCCTTTGAAAGTCAGCTCGTGGACTTTGATCACGTATTTTCCGTTCTCGGGAACCGTAAAGTCGAGCGCGCCGCCGCGACGTTCCACCAGCAGATCACGCCCCGCGGCATCGGCGACGATCACCACGGCGTCCAACTTAGAATCGATCCCCCGTGCCGCGCAGTCGACGATGAGCCGCGTTCCCTGGCGACCTTCAAACCTATAATGGTCCACGGCCCGTTGCGTCATCACGGCGTTGCACACCGAATTCACCGGCAATTCCAGGGCGGTCGCCAGCGACGTGTTGGGCTTCGTCTGGGCGACTTCGGGAAGAGCGCCGACGGAGAAGGCGCGCGAGGACGAAATGCCCAGACGCGTCATGACTCGAGCTTCATAGAGCCCCGTCGGACAATCGGCCGCGATGGCGACGACGTACTTGTGCGACTCGGGTTGGCCGGTGGCGTCGAGTTTACGAGTAGCGGTAATCCGAGGATCGGAAAACGTCAGTTGCTCGACGTCATCGAGATTCTCGCCGCTGATCGTGAGTTCGACGTTCGTCCCCGCCTTGCCCCCCATGGGCATCGTGGTCAGCAGGCGAGGCGCCGGCAGTCCGACCGATTGAGCAAGCAAGGTCGCTTCGCCGCCGACAACGGCCGCGCACCCTGCCGCCAGCAGGAGCATCGCCCGAACCGCAACGAATATCGACCGGCCACCCGATACGCCGATACGATGCTTCCGGACTTTCCTGCGCCAGCCACGCCCGCAACAAACGAAGTCGATCATGTTCCGCCTAGTGGTTGAAGAGGAATTCTTTCGTATTGATCAGCGCCCAAACCAGATCCTGGAAGTTTTCGCGGCTCGCCTGCTGGACATCGAGCGGCTTGCCATCGGCGGCGAGCGGCGGCTCGGCGAGATATTCCAGGGCCGTCTTCAGTTCCGCGGGGCGCGGCTCACGCGCGAAAGCCGCCAGATAGAGTTCGCGAACTTTTTCCTCGACCGGCCGGGCTTCGCCCGCCAGGCGCGCGGCGCGACCGTTGGCATGCGCGAGCTTCGCCTTGATGTCCGGAGCGTTGATCAGGTGCAAGCTCTGCGCGAGGCTCGACGACTGAACCCGTTCGCACTCGCAAACACTTTCGCCTTCCGGTCTGCCGAACGTACGCAGGAACGGCGACGATTTGTTGTAACTGTTATCGGGCAACGCCACCGCACGCGTGCCCGGCGGCAGATTGGTAAAGTCGGTCTGGGTTCCCGCCAACTGATCGATGGCGTCCAGGAGCACTTCGGCCTGGAGCCGCCTGGGATAGTAGCGCGAGTAGTTCTGTCGGTCGGTGCGGTTGTGCTCGTTCGGCACTTCGCTCAACTGGTAGGCACTCGATCGCGTGATGGCTCGCACCAGTTCCTTCAAGTCGAAACCGCTGGCGATGAAGTGCTGCTCCAGAGCGGCGAGCAGCGCGGGATTGGTGGGCGGGTTCGTGTCGCGAATGTCGTCTTCGGGTTCGATCAGCCCGCGTTGGAAAAAGTGCTTCCAGTAGCGATTCACAAGGGCTCGAGCAAAGAACGGATTGTTCTTGGCGGCCATCCAGTCGGCCAGCTTGAGGCGCGGGTCCTCGTCGGCGGCGATCTCGGGCGTGGCGTCCCCCAACGCGGCAGGCTTTAAGGGGACGCCCGTTTTCATGTTGCTCGCCACGGCGACGCCGCGTTTGTGGAAGATCAGGTCCTCGCCCCGCGTCGACGACGGCTTTCGCCCCACCTGGCTGAAGAACGCCGCGAGCGAGTAATAGTCGTCCTGGCTCCAGCGCTCGAACGGATGATGATGGCATTGGGCACACTGCATGCGAACTCCCAGAAACAGCTGCGCCACGTCTTCCAGTTGCTGCTTCGGACTCGTCACTCGCTTGTACCAGGCCACCGGCGGATTGCCGATCACGGTTCCCGTGGCCGCCAACAGT
>Ga0105090_10001387_pt1 | contig 13033 bp, 12 predicted proteins | sample PPLLak3March2015_FD_79110 | JGI IMG/M metagenome (GOLD analysis project Ga0105090, IMG submission 79110) | Freshwater sediment microbial communities from Prairie Pothole Lake near Jamestown, North Dakota, USA - PPLs Lake P7 Core (1) Depth... | ecosystem: Environmental > Aquatic > Freshwater >... | reverse complement strand
GGGATGTCGAGCTTATCACCTGCGGGCACTATATCTGGGGTGCCGGGCCCCCACAAGGCACTACGGCTAGTGTCTCGTCAGGAACTTCCCTCATGTCGGCACGGGCTCCGGCCGGACCCGTCGGCGACCCGCGCGACGCGTCGAAGCGGGTCACCGCGGCGCATCGCCGCGTGCCATGCGGCAGGTCGAGGCGATCCCCGCATCAGGCGCGGCCCATCGCGACAAAAACGCCCGCGGGGCGCGCCGTTTCAGGCTCGGCCGGCCGCGGCCGCCGGCAGGCTCGGCCGGCGACGACGCAGGATGCGGTGCAGCCCGGCCCAGTCGAAACCGGGCCCCGGGTCGGCCTTGCGTCCGGGCGCCACGTGCTCGTGGCCGACCGCCTCCGCGATCGGGTAGCGGCCGGCCAGCGCACGCAGCAGCACCGCGAGCTGGCGGTATTGCGCCGGCTCGAAGGCGTCACCTTCCAGGCCTTCGAGCTCGATGCCGATCGACCAGTCGTTGCAGTTCTCGCGCCCGCGCCATGCCGATGCCCCGGCGTGCCAGGCGCGCTGGTCGCAGCTGACGAACTGCAGCGTGCGGCCGTCGCGGCGAACGAAGAAATGCGCCGAGACGCGGAGCCCGCGCAGTGCCGCGTAATAGGGATGGCCGTCGGGGTCGAGCCGGTTGGTGAACAGCCGCTCGACGCCTTCGCCGCCGTACTCTCCCGGCGGCAGGCTGATCGAATGCACCACCACAAGCGTCACGGCGGCGCCTGCCGGTCGCGGACCGAAATTGGGCGAGGGGCAGCGGGTGGCCGGGCGCCACCAGCCCTCGTGCCAGCGCGACCGCGAGCGCGAGCGCGACACCCTGCGCCCGTTCAGACCGCTTCGCCGCGCTCGCCCGCCAGCTCGCCCGCGCCCACGCCCAGGCGTGCCATGCGATAGCGCATCTGGCGCAGCGACAGCCCCAGGCTCGCACCGGCCGCCGTGCGGTTGTAGCGATGACGTTCCAGCGCGCGCTCGAGGATGTCGCGCTCGACCTCGTCGAGGTAGGCCGCAAGGTCCGCGGGCAGGGCCGACGGTGCCTGCGGCGGCGCGACGGCTTCGACCGCGGGAGCCAAGGCGGGTTCGGGAGCGGCAGCATCCCGCAGCACCTCGTCGGGCAGGCCGAGGTCGGCGCGTCCGATCTCGTGTCCGGCCGCGAGCGCCAGCGCGCGGTGCAGCAGGTTCTCGAGCTCGCGCACATTGCCCGGGAAGGAGTAGCGCAGCAGCTGCTGCAGCGCATCGGGCGCCAGCGTCGGCGACGGCACGACGCCGGCATCGGCCGCGATGCGTTCGAGCACCGCGGCGCAGATCGCCGGCATGTCGTCGATGCGCTCGCGCAGCGGCGGCACGACGATGCGGATGACATTGAGGCGGTAGTACAGGTCCTGCCTGAAGCGGCCGGCCTGCACCTCTGCGCCCAGGTCCTTGTGCGTTGCGCTCACGATGCGCACGTTGACCGGCAACTCCATCGCGGTGCCGATCGGCCGCACCGCGCGCTCCTGGATCACGCGCAGCAGCTTGCTCTGCATCTGCAGCGGCAGGTCGCCGATCTCGTCGAGGAACAGGGTGCCGCCCTGCGCGGCCTGGAAGAAGCCACCGCGATCCTCGCTCGCGCCGGTGAAAGCTCCCTTGCGGTAGCCGAAGAATTCGGCCTCGAGCAGGGCCTCCGGGATGGCGCCGCAGTTGACGGCGACGAAGGGGCCGGCGTGCCGCGGCGAACACTCGTGGATGGCCCGCGCGACCAGCTCCTTGCCGGTGCCCGATTCGCCGTGCACCAGCACCGGTGCCATGCTGCGGGCCACGCGTTCGACGAGCGAACGGACCTGCTGCATGGCCGCCGAACTGCCGGCCATGCGTGCCAGCGCGGTGAGCGGCGGGCCGGCCGCGCGCACCGCTGCGCCGGGCGGGCGCGCTGCCGGCGGCGGGGTCGGCGCAGTCGAGGCCGGCGCGCGCCCGAGCGCCGAGGCCACCGCGGCGCGGAACTGGCGCAGGTCCACCGGTTTGGTGAGGTAATCGTAAGCGCCGGCCTTGAGCGCCTCGACCGCATTCTCGGGCGACCCGTACGCGGTGATGACGATGGCCTTCTCGGGCCGGCCGGCCTCCTCCATGCGGCGCAGCAGGTCCAGGCCGGTGCCGTCGGGCAGGCGCATGTCGGTGATGACGAGCCGGAAGCCTTCGCGGCCGCCGTCCAGCAGGCGCGACCACCCTTCCTCGACCGTGCCTGCGCTCTCCACGTCGTAGCCCTCGCGCACCAGCGTCAGTTCGTAGAGCGTGCGCAGGTCGGGCTCGTCGTCGACGACCAGCAGGCGGGGGCTCACGATCGGGCTCTGGGCAGAGGTCAAGGCTGAGGCAGGCTCACTGCAGTGCCGGCAGTCGCGACGCGGCGCAGGCTGACGACGAATTCGTTGCGCAGCCTCTCGGCCGTCGGGCGCGGGCGGTATTCGATGCTGGCGCCGAAGCGTTCGCAAAGTTCGCGGCAAATATACAGTCCCAGGCCCGAGCCGCGGCTGCGCGTCGAGAAGAAGGGTTCGAACAGGTGCCGCTCGACCTCGGGCGTGATCGGCGGACCGTCGCTGAGCACCGACAGCGCGGCGCTTCCCTCGTCGCGTGCCGCCAGGCGCAGGTAGATGGCCCCCGGCGCCGGGCTGGCATGGCGCAGGGCGTTGTCGAGCAGGTTGACGAGCACCCGGCGCAGGTGTTCCGGGTCGAACATCACGGTCAGCGGCGCCGCGGGCAGGTCCACGCGCAGGCGACCGTCGACGCCGGTCGGCAACTGCGCGGTGCGCGCCCAGTCGGCAGCCGCAGCCGCCACCTCGGCCGTGGCGTCGATGGCGCGCGCGCTGGGCGCCGCGCCGGGCGCGACTTCCATCACGTCGTCGACCAGCCGCTTCAGGCGCGCCACGTTGTCGGCCACCATCTGCGTCAACAGTCTCTGCTGGGGCGGCAATTCGTCTTCCATCAGCAGCGCATTGGCCTGCGCGATGGCGGCCAGCGGATTGCGCAATTCGTGCGCGATGCCGGCCGAGACGCGGCCCATCGCCGCCAGCTTCTCCTGCCGGATGCGCGCCTGCAGCGTGCGCAGGTCCTCGAGCAGCAGCACCGCGAAAGGCTCGCCGGCGGCATCCTCCGCCGACCTCGGCAGGCGTGCCTCGGGGATGCGCTGGCGCATGAAGCGCACGCGCATGCGAAGTGTGCGGGTGTGACCGTCGTCGAAGGTCAGCAGCGTGTCGCGCCCGGCCTCGGGCCAGCTGCCATCGGCCAGGGCCCGCTCGACCGCCTGCTGCAACGCTGCCCACGATGCCCGGTCCTGCAGCGTGAAGGGGGCCGGCGGACACAGCCCCTGGTCCACCAGCAGCGCGCGGGCGGCCGGGTTGGCGGCACGCACGCGCAGGCGGCGGTCGACGACCAGCACGCCGTCGGCCATCTCCTCGATCACCAGCCGGTTGAGCTGCGCCTGCTGCCGTGCCAGCTCGAGGCTCCCGCGCGCCGCCAGTTCCTCGCGCGCCAGCCTTCCGGCCAATTCGCCGGCGAGCAAGGCGATGATGAACAGGCCGAGTCCGGCCAGGCCCGACTGCAGCATCAGCAGCGGCGCCTCGGTGTCGCCGAGCAGCAGCCCCGAGGCCGCCAGCAGCAGCATCAGCGCCACCGCCGCCGCCGTGCCCAGGGCCAGCAGGCGCGAGGTCAGCACACCGGCCATCAGCACCGGCAGCACGAGCAGCGCGGTGTAGTTGAAGGTCGAGCCGATGGCCAGCAGGTGCAGCAGCGTGAAGGCCAGCAGGTCGACGCCGATGGTCGCCAGCCACTGGCGCCGGCGCTGCCAGGCATCGCGCGGCGGCTGCACGAGCGCGCCGAAGCGCGGCAGCAGCCACAGCGTGATGGCCTGCACGGCGTAGGCCACAGAGATCAATGCCAGCCAGTCCGAGCCGCGGGCGCCGAGCACATTGCTCGCGCCCTGCACCGCGACCAGGCCGACGCCGATGGCGGCGCGCGCGGCCGCGTAGGTGCGGACGATGCGCGCCAGCGCAGTGTCCTGGGTCTGCGCGGAATGCCGCGCCTGGCGCAGCACGAAGCGGCTGTCGGCCGGCGCGTCGCCCGCCGCCAGCCAGCCGGGATCGAAGAAGGATTCGGCCGCAGCCGGTGCATCGCTGGCGCCGAAGGCGTCGAACAGCGAATCGCCGTGACGCCGGCCGCTCTGGCGCCGGTCCCCGCTGCGGCGGTCGCCCTGGCGGCGGTCGCGCTCGGACGGCGGCGATCCGGGGTCGGCGGGTGCTGGACTCATCCGCGCCGCGGTCGAGCGCGTCAGCGCGGCCCGGCCAGGCGATGCGCCTCGCCGCAATAGGGGCGGTCGGCGGCGTCGAACAGCGCCTCGGCCTTGGGCACGTGCAGCCCGCAGTGGGTGCAGGCGAGCATGGCCGGCACCTGGGGCGTCGCGCCCGGACGGTCGACCGGCGGCGGCTTGCGCCGGCCCTTGAAGAAAATCACCCAGGCCAGCACGAGGATGCCCAGCAGCAAGAGATATTTCATGTCGTTCCCCGGCGCATCAGGCGGCGCGCCCGAGCAGCACCTCGAGGACGAAGCGCGACCCCGCGTATCCCAGTAGAAGCAGCCCCGCACCGGCGTACAGCCAGCGTGTCGCGCGGCGGCCGCGCCAGCCGCGCAGGCGGCGCCCCAGCAGCAGCGCGGCGAAGACCGCCCAGGCCAGCAGCGAGAAGACCGTCTTGTGGTCCCAGCGCCAGCCGTGCACGCCCACCGCCGCCGTGTAGGCACCGAGCACCAGGGTGGCGGTGAGCACCGCGAAGCCGGCCTCGACGAAGCGGAAGGTCAGCCGTTCGATCTGCAGCAGCGGCATGCCCAGGGCACGCCCGCCGCCGGGGCCGCCGGCACGCAGGCGCCGCTCGGCGGCGTCCAGCAGCACCGCGTGCAACACGGCAGCGCCGAACAGGCCGTAGGAACCCACACCGAGCGCAAAGTGCAGCGGCGCCCACACCGATGTCAAGGGCCGGGTATCGCCGGGAAAGGCCGCCGCCAGCAGCACCGCCAGCGCGCCGGCAAAGCCGAGCCACTGCCGCACCGCGGGCAGGGGCACGAGACGGCTCTCGACGGTGTGCACGGCGATCACCAGCCAGACCGCCATCGACAGCACGGGCCCGAAGCCCAGCCGCGCTCCGGCCTCGGGTTGGCCATAGCCGCCGATGTCCACCACCAGCAGCAGCAGGTGCAACACGAAGCCGCCGAGCAGCGCCGCGGGCGAGAAGCGCTGCAGCCGCGCCAGCGGCAGCGCCGCGCCGACATACAGCGCCGCCGCCACCGCCGCGAGCAGCAGCGCGCCGCCCGGAGCGAGCGTGGGGGAGGCGGTCGATAGAATCATCACGACAGTGTAATGACCAAGGACCCGCCTCAGGGCGGGTGAACAAGGCGATGGCCTCGACCCTGAGTGACCGGCTGAGCAGGCTGGTGAAGACGATGCGCGGCCAGGCCCGCATCACCGAGAGCAACGTGCAGGACATGCTGCGCGAGGTGCGCATGGCGCTGCTCGAGGCCGACGTCGCGCTGCCCGTGGTGCGCGACTTCATCGCCCGCGTCAAGGACAAGGCGCTCGGCCAGGAGGTGGTCGGCTCGCTCAATCCCGGCCAGGCGCTGGTCGGCATCGTGCACAAGGAGCTGGCCGCGACGATGGGGCCCGACCCCGCCGGCCCGCACAAGGGCGCGGTGGCGGAGCTCGACCTCGCCACGCAGCCGCCGGCGGTGATCCTGATGGCCGGCCTGCAGGGCGCGGGCAAGACGACGACCACCGCCAAGCTGGCCAGGCACCTGATCACCAAGCGCAAGAAGAAGGTGCTTACGGTGTCGGCCGACGTCTATCGCCCTGCGGCCATCGAGCAGCTGAAGACGGTGACGGCGCAGGCCGGTGCCGAGTGGTTCCCGTCCGCGCCCGACCAGAAGCCGCGCGATATCGCGCTGGCCGCGCTGGACCACGCCAAGCGCCACTATTTCGACGTGCTGCTGGTCGACACCGCCGGCCGGCTGGGCATCGACGAAGCGCTGATGGCCGAGATCCGCGAACTGCACGCGGTGCTCAAGCCGGTCGAGACACTCTTCATCGTCGACGCCATGCAGGGCCAGGACGCGGTGAATACGGCCAAGGCCTTCAAGGATGCGCTGCCGCTGACCGGCGTCGTGCTGACCAAGCTCGACGGCGACTCGCGCGGTGGCGCCGCGATGTCGGTGCGCATGATCACCGGCGCGCCGATCAAGTTTGCCGGCATCTCGGAGAAGATCGACGGCCTGGAGGTCTTCGACGCCGAACGCCATGCCGGCCGCGTGCTCGGCATGGGCGACATCCTGGCGCTGGTCGAGGAAGTGCAGAAGGGCGTCGACATGGACGCCGCGCAGAAGCTGGCCGAGAAGGTGAAGTCGGGCAGCGGCTTCGACCTCAACGACTTCCTGGGCCAGATCACGCAAATGAAGAATATGGGCGGCCTGGCCGGGTTGATGGACAAGCTGCCGAGCCAGCTCGCCAGCAAGGCCGCCGGCGCCGACATGGGCCGCGCCGAGCGCGACGTCAAGCGCATGGAGGGCATCATCTGCGCCATGACGCCGCTGGAGCGGCGCAAGCCCGAGCTCATCAAGGCCTCCCGCAAGCGCCGCATCGCCACCGGCGCGGGCGTGCATGTGCAGGAAGTCAACCGTCTGCTCAACCAGTTCGATCAGATGCAGGGCATGATGAAGAAGATGAAGGGCGGCGGCCTGATGAAGATGATGAAGCGCATGGGCGGCGGCGGCTTCCCGGGCATGCCGCGCTGAAGCGCGGGCAGCCGGCCGGCACCTCGACGCCTGCGGCGCAACGCTTGGATACAACTCGTGCCGGCCCGGGCGATCAAGTCCGGCGCTGCGCGGCCGATGTTGCAGAGACGTCTGGCTGCCGACAAGCGACATCATGGAATTCCTCACCCCCATCGCATCCTTCGCCCTGCCGGCCACCGTGCTGCTGCTGCTCACGCTGCTGGCCATGCGTCGCCGCCAGCGCCAGGCCGGCCGACGCAGCGCGGCGGCGCGCGACGCCGTCGACACCGTTGCCGGCTGGCCCCCCGAACCCGCGCGCGTGCTGTCGGTCACCGAGCGCGAGGCGCACGACCTGCTGAAGCGGGCAATGCCCGGCTTCCTCGTCCTGGCCCAGGTACCGCTGTCGCGCTTCATCCGCGTGCCGGCGCGGCGTTCGCACGCCGAATGGCTGCAGCGCGTGGGCTCGCTCAGCGCCGACCTGCTGCTGTGCGATGCCGGATCGCGGGTGCTGGCGGTCATCGACGTGCGCGCGGCGCAGGAGACCGAGCGCAGCCGCAAGCGCCACGAACGCATGGGCCGCGTCCTCAAGGCCGCCCGCATCCAGGTCCACGTCTGGCGCGAAGGCGAGTTGCCGAACCTGACGTACGTGCGCGCTGCACTGGGCCCGCTGGCCGGACCGGCGGCCGCCGGCATCAAGCCGGCCCAGACGCGGCCGATGCCGCTGATCCCGGTGGCGGACATCTCGGAGATCCTCGCCGATGGCGACCGCGCGGCGCTGGAAGCCGAGATGGACCTGTCGATGGAACCGGTGCCGTCGGCCTTCTTCGATGACCTCGAGCCCCTCACCAGCGGGCGCTGAGCCGCCGCAACTTCAGTTCAGCAGCGCCTGGGCGAACTCGCGTGCGTCGAAGGTCTGCAGGTCTTCCAGCTTCTCGCCGATGCCGATGAAATAGACCGGCACGACGCGACCGCGCTCGCTGCCCCAGCGCGCGATCGCCGCCAGCACGCCGCCCTTGGCCGTGCCGTCGAGCTTGGTGACGATGAGGCCGGTGAGGCCGAGCGCGGCGTCGAAGGACTTGACCTGCGCCAGCGCGTTCTGGCCGGTGTTGCCGTCGACCACCAGCAGCACCTCGTGCGGCGCCCCGGGCATCGCCTTGGCGATGGTGCGCTGGATCTTCTTCAGCTCCTCCATCAGGTGCACCTGGGTCGGCAGGCGGCCCGCGGTGTCGGCGATGACGACATCGCAGCCGCGCGCGCGACCGGCGCTGACGGCGTCGAAGCTCACCGCCGCCGGGTCGCCGCCTTCCTGGCTGACGATCTCGACCCGGTTGCGGCCCGCCCACACCGCCAGCTGCTCGCGCGCCGCGGCGCGGAAGGTGTCGGCGGCGGCCAGCAACACCTTCTGGTCGGCTTCGGCCAGGTAGCGGGTGAGCTTGCCGATGCTGGTGGTCTTGCCGGCGCCGTTGACACCGGTGACCATGATGACGGTCGGGTTCGCCTGGCCATCGGCGCCGCCGATGACGAGTGGGCGCTGCAGCGGCTGCAGCAGGGCCGCGATGGCGTCGGCCAGCAGCGCCTTCACCGCCGCTGGGTCGGTGGCCTTGGCCTCCTTGACGCGTCGCTTGAGGTCGTTCAGCAGCCAGGTCGTCGCCGGCAGGCCGGTGTCGGCCAGCAGCAGCGCCGACTCCAGGTCCTCGTACAGCGCGTCGTCGATGCGCGTGCCGGTGAAGACCTGGGTGATGCCGGCACCCGTTTTCTTCAGCCCCTGCGCCAGGCGACCGAGCCAGCCGGCGCGGGCTTGCGGCGCGGCCGCAGCGGGGGTCGGCGGCGCCGCCAGTGGCGCCTCCAGCACCGGCGCCGGCGCCGGCGACAAGGCGACGGCCGGTTCGGGGCTGGGCACGGCCGGCGGCGGCGCCTTCTTCTTGAAGAAACTGAACATCGGATCCCGGAGGGTTGAAGGGGCCTGTGCGCTGCTGGAACGGCTCGCTATAATCGCGGGCTCAGGCGCTTTAGCTCAGCTGGTTAGAGCGACGGAATCATAATCCGCAGGTCCGGGGTTCAAATCCCTGAAGCGCCACCAGACACGCGGCCCGGGTTCCCCACCCGGGCCCTTTTGTTTTTCACAGCCGCTGGATATACACCATGATCCGCTGTGTCACGCTCGTCGCCGCGCTGCTGGCGACGGCGCTGCCCGCCACTGCGCAGGTGCAGCGCAACTTCCCCGCCAACGCCCTGCGCGGTGAACTGGTCGTGCTGCAGCCGCCCGACGCACGCCTGAACGGCGGTCCGGCACGCCTGGCACCTGGGGCGCGCATCCGCGGCGACAACAATCTCCTGGTGATGTCGGGCACGCTGTCCAACCAGCGCCTGGTCGTGCACTACACGGTGGACCAGGCGGGCCAGCTCAAGGACGTCTGGGTGCTGACCGGGGCCGAGATCGCCCGGCGCCCCTGGCCCACGACGCCCGAACAGGCGCGGACCTGGGTCTTCGATGCCGCGGCGCAGACCTGGAGCCGGCCATGACCGACGCGAAGAAGGTCTACATCCGCACCTTCGGCTGCCAGATGAACGAGTACGACTCGGACAAGATGGCCGACGTGCTGCGCGCCGCCGAGGGCTACGAGGCCACCACCGACGTCGACGAGGCCGACCTCATCCTCTTCAACACCTGCTCGGTGCGCGAGAAGGCGCAGGAGAAGGTGTTCAGCGACCTCGGCCGCGTCAAGCACCTGAAGAAGAAGGGCGTGCTGATCGGCGTCGGCGGCTGCGTCGCCAGCCAGGAAGGCGCGGCGATCATCGAGCGCGCGCCCTATGTCGACCTCGTCTTCGGCCCGCAGACGCTGCACCGCCTGCCGCAGATGATCGCGGCGCGCACGCTCGAACGGCGGCCGCAGGTCGACATCAGCTTTCCCGAGATCGAGAAATTCGATCACCTGCCACCTGCGCGCGTGAACGGTGCGAGCGCTTTCGTCTCGATCATGGAGGGCTGCTCCAAATACTGTTCGTACTGCGTGGTGCCCTATACCCGCGGCGAAGAGGTCAGCCGGCCTTTCGACGACGTGCTGACCGAGGTCGCCGGCCTGGCCGAACAGGGCGTGAAGGAAGTGACGCTGCTGGGCCAGAATGTCAACGCCTGGCGCGGCACGCTGGGGCTCGGCGCCGGGGTCGTCGACTTCGCGCTGCTGCTCGAATACGTGTCAGAGATCCCCGGCATCGAACGCATCCGCTACACCACCAGCCACCCCAAGGAGTTCACGCCGCGCCTGGTCGAGGCCTATGCGCGGCTGCCCAAGCTGGTGAACCACCTGCACCTGCCGGTGCAGCACGGCAGCGACCGCATGCTGATGGCGATGAAGCGCGGCTACACCTTGCTCGAGTACAAGAGCACGATCCGCAAGCTGCGCGCCGTGCGGCCGGGCATCAGCCTGTCGAGCGACTTCATCGTCGGCTTTCCCGGCGAGACCGAGGACGACTTCGGCAGGACGATGGACCTCATCGAGGACATCGGTTTCGACAGCTCGTTCAGCTTCGTCTTCAGCAAGCGCCCGGGTACGCCGGCGGCGGCGCTGCACGACGACACGCCGCTGCCGCTGAAGCTGCAGCGCCTGCAGCAGCTGCAGGCCGCGATCGAGGCCAACGTCCGCCGCATCAGCGACAGCCGTATCGGCACCGTGCAGCGCATCCTCGTCGAAGGACCGTCGCGCAAGGATCCGCGCGAACTGATGGGCCGCACCGAGTGCAACCGCATCGTCAATTTCGACGGCGGCCCGCAGGCGGCGCGGCTGGTCGGGCAGATGCTGGACGTCTCGATCACCGCGGCGCTGCCGCATTCGCTGCGCGGCCGGCCCTTGGCGGCCGAGGGCGTCAGCGCCGTCGCCCGAAGCCCTGCCACCACAACGTGACCGCGCAGGCCACCACCATCGCGCCATAGGTCGCCATCTTGCCGTCGCGCCCCAGCACCACCAGGCCCGCCAGCGTCACCAGGGCGCCGGCGGCGCAGGCGGGGCCGGCCAGCCGGTGCCAGCGCACGGCCGCCAGTTCGCGCCGCCACAGCAGCTTGGCCAGGGCGGCGGTCAGCGCACCCAGTGCCAGCGCGGGAACAAACAGATTGGCGAGATGCCAGATGGCGTCCAGCGGTCCCATCGATGCAAGGGCTTTCCTGGGGTACGGTCCCGGCCTTGACGCGGGTCAAGCCGCCGTGGCCGCGAAACCTACAATTGTGGCGTGAGTGTCTTCGCCCTCGGGCTCAATCACACGACGGCGCCGCTCGACCTGCGCGGCCGGCTCTCGTTCGCGCCCGAGCAGATGGCGCCGGCGCTGCACGGCCTGCGCGAGCGGCTGCAGCGCAGCGGTCCCGAGGCGGCGCTGGTCTCGACCTGCAACCGCACCGAGCTCTACGTCGCCGCCGGCAAGGACAGCGCTCAGGAACTGGTGCGGCCGACGCTGGACTGGCTGGCCGAACATGGCGGCATCAGTGGCGGCCAGCTGCTCACGCACAGCTACGTCATGGAAGACCGCGCCGCGGCGCGCCATGCCTTCCGCGTCGCCGCCGGCCTGGATTCGATGGTGCTCGGCGAGCCGCAGATCCTGGGCCAGATGAAGGAGGCGGTGCGCCTGGCCGACGAAGCCGGCACCCTGGGCACGACGCTGCACCAGCTGTTCCAGCGCTCCTTTGCGGTGGCCAAGGAGGTACGCACGTCCACCGAGATCGGCGCCCACTCGATCAGCATGGCCGCGGCCGCGGTGCGGCTGGCGTCGCAACTGTTCGAGGACCTGGGCCAGATCCGCGTGCTCTTCGTCGGCGCCGGCGAGATGATCGAACTCGTGGCCACGCACTTCGCGGCGCGCTCGCCCAAGGGCATGGCGGTGGCGAACCGCACGCTGGAGCGGGGCGAGCGTCTGGCGGCACGCTTCGGTGCCGAGTCACTGCGGCTCTCCGACCTGCCTTCACGGCTGCACGACTTCGACGCCGTCATCTCCTGCACCGCGAGCACGCTGCCGATCATCGGCCTGGGCGCGGTGGAACGGGCGCTGAAGGCACGGCGGCACCGGCCGATGTTCATGGTCGACCTGGCAGTGCCGCGCGATATCGAGCCCGAGGTCACGCGCCTGTCCGACGTGTATCTGTACACGGTGGACGACCTGTCGCAGCTGGTGCAGACCGCGGGCGAGAAGCGCCAGGCCGCCGTCGAGCAGGCCGAGGCCATCATCGACGCCGGCGTGCTGAGCTTCGCGCACTGGCTCGACCAGCGCCAGGCGGTGCCGCTGATCCAGGCCCTGAACCGGCAGGCCGAAGACTGGGGCCACATCGAGCTGGCGCGCGCGCGCAAGCTGCTGGCGCGTGGCGAGCCGGTGGAGCGCGTGCTGGAGGCGCTGGCCCAGGGCCTCACGCACAAGATGCTGCACGGCACGCTGGCCGAACTGCACGCCGCCGAAGGCGCCGAGCGCACCAGGCTGGCCGACACGGTGTCGCGCCTGTTCCTGCGCCAGAGCCAGCGCCGTCCCGGCGGCGAGGGCCGTTAGCGGCGCCTGCGCCGTCGGCCCGGCGGCGCTGCCGGGTCGCACCGATGCCTATCCAGACATGACACCCGCCCTGCGTGAACAGTTCGAACGCCTGGCCCTGCGCCTGGCGGAGCTGGATGCGACCCTGGCCGACCCGCAGGTGGCCGGAGACATCAAGCGCTGGCGCCAGCTCTCGCGCGAGCAGGCCGAGGCGCAGGAGATCGTCGGCCGCTTCCGCCGCTGGCAGCAACGCGAATCCGACCTCGCCGCGGCGCGCGAGATGGCCGGCGCCGAGAGCGACCCCGAAATGGCCGAGATGGCACGCGAGGAGATCGCAGCCGCCAGTTCCGACATGGCACGACTGCAGGCCGAGCTGCAGGCGGCGCTGATCCCGCGCGACCCCGACGACGAGCGCAATGCCTTCCTCGAGATCCGCGCCGGCACCGGCGGCGACGAATCGGCGCTGTTCGCCGGTGACCTCGCGCGCATGTATCTGCGCTGGTTCGAGCGCCACGGTTGGCGCGTCGAGGTCATGAGCGAGAGCGCGGCCGAACTCGGGGGCTACAAGGAACTCGTGCTGCGCGTCGAGGGCGAGCGCGTCTACGAGCAGCTGCGCTTCGAATCCGGCGGCCACCGCGTTCAGCGTGTGCCGGCCACCGAGAGCCAGGGCCGCATCCACACCAGCGCCTGCACGGTGGCGGTGATGCCCGAGCCCGACGAGGCCG
>Ga0105090_10001386_pt1 | contig 13035 bp, 11 predicted proteins | sample PPLLak3March2015_FD_79110 | JGI IMG/M metagenome (GOLD analysis project Ga0105090, IMG submission 79110) | Freshwater sediment microbial communities from Prairie Pothole Lake near Jamestown, North Dakota, USA - PPLs Lake P7 Core (1) Depth... | ecosystem: Environmental > Aquatic > Freshwater >... | reverse complement strand
CGCGCAGGATGAGGAAGTGGAACAGCCAGATGCCGACAGAGGCCACCACGATGGCGATCACCGTGTTGCCCTCGCCGAAGACCGGAAAGAAAGCGCCCAGCGTGGACTTGATCAGTACCCAGTACGAAACGTTGCCGATGCAACTGCCGATCCAGTAGCCGAAGGCCGACAGGTGGCCCGGGTAGTCGCCGAAGCCAGCCTTGGCGTAGGCGAAAACGCCGGCATCGAGGTTGGGCTTGCGCTCGGCCAGCGCCTGGAAAACCCGGGCCAGCATGTACATGCCCGTGCCGGCGATGACCCATGCAATGACAGCGCCCAGCGGCCCGGTGGCGTTGGCAAAGGTGCGCGGCAGAGAGAAGATCCCTGCGCCGACCATGCCGCCGACCACCATTGCAGTCAGCGCCAGGCGCGTCATTTTCTGTTCGTTGGCCATCGTGTCTCCTCAGAAGTCCCAGCGCAGGGTAATCCAGATCTCGGTCGAGCTGTATTTGGCTGCCAGGATGTTGCTCGTGTCGCGGATGTACAGGATCTCGGGGTTGAGCGACAGGTTCGGCGCGAACTGCCAGGTCAGGCCGCCGCCGACCTCGTACAGGTTGTCGTTGCGCGTGCCGATGCCGACCAGGCTGTCACCGGGCGCACCCAAGCGCTCGATGTTGTAGCGGTCGTTCTGCCACCAGAAGAAGGCGAAGCCACCCAGGTTCTCGGTGATGCTGAAGTTGATCGACGGCGACAGGCCGAAGAAGTTGGCGTCACCGTCGTCCCGCTGCGTGTTGAACTCGCGCCCGGCCTGGCCGTCGATCGAGAAGCTGGCTTTGCCGTCCAGGAACGAATGGGTCCAGCCGGCGGTCGCCTCGACGATGTTGCGCGTGCGCTCGCGCAGGCGGCTGTTGCTGGGGTAGCGGCGCTGGCGCACTTCCAGGCCGGCGGACACCTGGTTGTCCTCGTCCAGCCGCAGCCGGTACTGCCCGTAGGCGCCGAAGTCGTTGCGGTAGATGCCGTCGCCGCGGTAGCTGACGCGGCCCCGCAGCCCCACGGCCCAGTTGGCTTCGCCGACGCTGCGGCTGACGGCGCCGTTCCAGCGCAGGTCCGAGTCGTTGCGGCGGTCTTCGGAGTCGTAGTTGCGGAAGCGGTAGTCCAGGCTGCCGTCGAGCGAATAGCGATCGCTCAGCTCATAGTTGACGTTGCCACCGACGCGGGCCGCGAAGAAGCCCTCGTTCTTCGGCCCGCCACCGGCAGCGCCGGTGCGGTAGTTGCCATAACCGACGATGGCGTAGCCGGAGGTCAGCACGCGCTGACCGTCGGCATAGGCCAGTGCCGCCGCGGCATAGATTTCGGCCTGGCGCTGCAGATCGGGCGGCAGGTCGTCGAAACGAAGCACGGTCTCGAACTCGATCTTGGCGCGTGCATAGTCGCCCAGCGCCACGTAGGCGCGGCCCAGCCCCAGATGTGCCTCGACCGAATCGGGCTGCGCCGCCAGGCTGCGTTCGAACAGCGCCTTGGCCTGTTCGGCGCGTTGGGTGCGCAGGGCCGCCTCGCCCAGCAGCAGGTTGAAGGCCGCGTCGTCCTTGCTCGAGGCTTCGAAGGGCTGTAGCAACTCGTAGACGTCCTGGTAGCGGCCCTCGCCGACCAGCTGGCGGGCGCGGGACAGGTCGGCCGTGGCGGCCATCACCAGGCCCTGGGCCGCCAGCAGCACGCCCAGCACGAGACCACGCCACGCCCGACGGCATCGCGCGGTGGGCATCGGGTTGGTCTTCGTAGGCATCAAGAAGGTCAGGATCATGGCCAAACTCGGGTCGGACCATTCTGCAGGAATGGCCAAAACGCTGGATCGAAGAAGCTCCTGATCACGGTTTGGAAAGCAGGGCGGACCATAGGCTCATCGCGGCGCAAGGCAATGTAGCCGTGGAGTCGGATCCTCAATTGCCCCTGTTCAATACGAAAATTCATACGGCGATAAACTTCTGTACAGGCCGGTCGCCTGAAGGTCTCGGCGGTACCGCTCCACCAATGTCCAACTCCCCCCACATCGACACGCCTGGCAACGGCCTGATCCAGCGCCTGCCTCGCCATCTGAAGATGGGTGAGCTGCGCGTGTTCGTGGCGGTGCTCGAACACCGCAGCTTCCGCAAGGCCGCGGCAGTGCTGCACCTGACGCAGCCGGCCGTCACGAAGGCCATTGCCGGGCTGGAACACACGCTGGGCGTGACGCTCTTCGACCGCCTGGCCAGTGGCGTCGAGCCCACGGTGCACGGCCGCAGCTTCGCGCCGCGCGCCACGGCCATCTTCGACGAGCTGCGCCGCGCGGCACAGGACCTGACGCGGGTGTCCAGCGGCGCCAAAGGCAGCCTGCGCGTGGGCACGGTGCCGATGCCGGCCATTCCCTTCCTGCCCGTGGCCATCCAGCGGCTGATCGGTGCGCATGCAGGCACCTTCCTGTCCGTGGTCGAGGAGCGCGAAACCGAACTGCTGGACAGGCTGCGCAAGCGCGACATCGAGGTGGCGATCTTGCGGATGTCGCTGGTCGACGCCGGCGGCGACTTGCAGGTCGATCCGCTGTTCGACGAAAAGCTGTGCGTGGTTGCCGCCAGGGACCATCCACTCGCCTCGCGCACGCGGTTGAACTGGCCCGAGTTGCTGGAGCAGCGCTGGGTCATGCCGCCGGCAGACTGCTACTTCTACGAGCATGTGCACCGCACGCTGGCGAGGCTGGGCATGCGCATGCCGCAGCAGATGATCGAGACCGCCTCGATACAGATGCAGTTCAACCTGGTGCTGCATGCCGGCATGTTGGGCTTTGGCATGCGCTCGCAGATCAGCTTTGCACCGGGCAAGGAGTTCCTGGTGCGCCTGCCCTTCGACCTGCCTATCGAAAGCAGCATCGTCGCCGCGCTGACGCTGAAGTCGCATGAACCCAGCCCGCTGGCGCGGCAACTGATCGCGCACATTCGCGACTTGGCGACCGAGCCGCCGGCCGGCGCCGACGAGCCCAATCGCGAGCCACTGGCAGCGGCCACCGGTTACTGACCAGCCGCTTTGTCCGGCTGCGACGGCCGGCTTGACGAGCGCGCCCTTGGGGTCACAATCGCGGCCTCCCGGCAGGACTCCGTGCCGCGATCACCCTTCGACAAAACGAAAGCAAGCTATGAGCAACTTCTGGGACATGGTCTGGTTGATGATCTCGACCTTCTTCTTCGTGGCCTATCTGATCATCATGTTCCAGATCGTGGTCGATCTGTTCAGGGACCACGAACTGGGCGGCGGCTCGAAGGTGCTGTGGGTCATCGGCCTGATCTTCATTCCGGTGCTGACGGCCATCATCTACATCATCGCCCGCGGCAAGGGCATGGCCGGACGGCAGCAGGCCAGCCTGCAGAAGGCGAAGACCGAGACCGAGACCTACATCAAGGAAGTCGCCGGCAAGTCACCCGCGCAAGACATTGCCGAGGCCAAGGCGCTGCTCGACGCCGGTACCATCACCCAAGCCGAGTTCGACAGGCTCAAGGCCAAGGCCTTGGCCTGAGCCCTGCAAACCCGATTGCCTGACCCGAATACCCAACTTCTTGAAGGAGAGATCCATGAACAAGCGACATCTCATTGCCGGCGGCCTGTCAATGGCAGCCCTGGCCGTCCTCGGCAGCGGATGCACCACCACCAGCGGCGCCTCGGGCGACCCGGCGGCGCAGCGCCAGGCTCTCAATGCCCAGGCCGACAACGCCCTCGCCCGGCTGTACCGGGAGGCACGCGACTCCGAAGCCCTGGTGAAGCAGGCGCGCGGCGTGCTGGTGTTTCCCAGCTTCATCTCGGCCGGCTTCATCATCGGTGGGGCCTCCGGCCAGGGCGTGCTGCGCGAGGCCGGCAAGACCGTCAGCTACCACCGCATGACGGAAGGCTCGGTCGGCCTGCTCGCCGGCGCGCAGTCGCAGGCGGTGTTCATCCTGTTCATGACCGACGAATCGCTGAGCCGTTTCAAGGCCAGCAACGGCTGGACCGTCGGGGCCGATGCCGGGGTGACGATGCTGACGGTGGGCGCCGATGCGAGCATCACCGGACGCACGGCGCAGCAGCCCGTGGTGGGCTTCGTGCTGACGAACAGCGGGCTGATGGGCAGCCTGAGCCTGAACGGCAGCCGCATCACGCCGCTGAACCTGAACTAGCGTCCTTTGCGTCGCGCGGCAGTGCGCCGGCCGGCGGCCGGCGAGAGCCATACATGTGGGAGTAGACCCAGGTGAACTCGGCGCCGAACAGGAAGATCTGCGCCGAGTAGTACACCCACAGCAGCACGACGATCAGCGAGGCCGCGGCACCGAACACCGAGGTGATGCCGCTGCCGCCGATGTACAGGCCGATCAGCGCCTTGCCGGCGATGAACAGCACGGCGGTCACGGCCGCGCCCACCCAGACGTCGCGCCAGGCGATGCTGGCGCGCGGCATGGTCTTGTAGATCATCGCGAACACCACGGTCACGAACACGGCGCTCAGCGCCACTTCGGACAAGCCGGTGAAGGTGATCCAGCTGCGGGATTCCGGGTCCCACCACCTGCTCAAGGCCGCCATCGCGGCGCTGAAGGCCAGCGAGACGATGAGCAGGAAGCCGATGCCCAGGATCATGCCGAAGGACAGCAACCGGCCGCGCACCAGGCTCCACAGCCCGGCCTTCCTGGGCCGCTGCGGTGCCCGCCAGATGCGGTCGAGCGCGTCCTGCAGCTCGGCAAACACCGAGGTGGCGCCGATGAACAGCACGACCGTGCCGACCAGCGCCGCACTCACGCTCTGGCTGCGCCGGCTGACGCTTTCCAGCAGCTCCTGCACTGCGGCCGCTCCGGTGGTGCCGAGCAGGCCCACCAGTTGGCCGTAGATCTCGCCGCGCGCAGCCTCTTCGCCAAAGACGAAGCCGGCGATGGCGATGACGATCAGCAGCAGCGGCGCGATCGAGAAGATCGTGTAAAAGGCCAACGCCGCGCCCATGCTCTGGGCATAGTCGTCCACCCAGTTGAGGGCTGCAGCCTTGACCAGCTTGTAGATGGCCTTGAACGGATTGCCCATGCGCTGCGGCCGCGTTCAGATGCGTCCGCTCTTGGACAGCAGCACGGCGATCGGCCGGGTGCCCGGGAACTCGGAGAACACGATGGTCACGATGGCGGTGATCGGCACGGCGAGAAAGGCGCCCGGTATGCCCCACAGCTCGGACCACACCGCCAGGCTGATGAGGATGGCAAAGGGGCTGAGGTTCAGCGAATTGCCCATGACATAGGGGTCGAGGAAGTTGCCGATGGCGAACTGCACCGCCGTCAGCGCCAGCATCAGGGTCAGGATCGTGGCCAGGTCGCCGAACTGCACGATGGCCATCAGCACCGGGAAGAACACGCCCAGCACCGAACCGATGTAGGGCACGAAGTTCAGGAACGCCGCCAGCAGCGCCCACAGCGCCGCGAACTCCAGCCCGTACAGGCGCATGAGGCCCCAGCTGACCACGCCCAGCAGGATGCTCAGCAGCGTCTTCAGCGCCAGGTACGAACCGATGCGCCGGTTGATGGCCTGGATGATCTCGCGCAGGCGGGCCACGCGCTTCGGGTCGTCGGACAGATTGGCCAGCTTGGTTTCGAAGGAGCCGCGCTCGACCAGCAGGAAGGTGGCGTACAGGAAGACGACGACGAAGGTCACCAGGATCGACCCCGCCGACGCCAGCAGCGAGCCGAACAGTCGCTGCAGGTTGATCTGCGCCATGATCTCCTGGCGCAGCGTGGCCCAGGTGGGTTCGGTCTCGATGCCCAGGAACACCGCGATGCTCTGGATCGCCGTCAGCAACGACTGCTGGTACTGCGGCGCCAGCAGCATGGCTCGCTCCTTGTTGGCCATGACCAGGTAGGCCAGCAGGAGGAACGCCAGCCCGATCACCGCCATCGAGAACAGGTAGCGAAGCTGCAGCGGCAGCCGGCGGCCCAAGCGCGGCACCCTGCCCAGCGCATGCGCCAGGCCGACGATCACGTAGACGATGACCGCGCCGAGCACGGCCGGCACGAAGATCGTCTGACCGATGTACAGCACCCAGCCGATGATCAGCAACAGCACGGTGCCGTGTACGACGGCGCGAAGTCGGTCCATGACGGCCAGTGGGATGGATTGAGGGCGAGCGCAGTGTGCCCGATGACGAATACGGCTGCGTTGCGCGTTGTAGACTCGCGCCGCCCTAGCGCTGATGCATCTGCATCGGCCAGGCACCCACGAACCGGAGGAACCCCATGTTGAAGACCGTGCTGGCCGCCCTGTGCGTAGCCGCCGCCGTCGCCGGCCCTGCCGCGGCGCAGGTCGCGTCGCCCACACTGGCCAAGATCAAGGCCGCCAAGGCCATCAACGTGGCCTACTCGCCCGATTCGGCGCCGTTCTCGTCGGCTGCAGGCAGCGCCGCACCGGTCGGCTATTCGATCGACCTGTGCAAGCGCGTGGTGGCGCAGATCGCACGGGCGGTGGGCGAGCCCGACCTGAAGATCAACTGGCTGGCCGCACCCGTGGCCGAGCGCGTGCAGATGGTGGCCGGCGGCCGTGCCGAGATGGACTGCGCCAACACCACGCAGACGCAGACGCGGCTGGCCAGCGTGGACTTCTCGAACCTGATCTTCATCGACGGCGGCGGCCTGCTGGTGAAGGCCGGAGCGCCGATCCAGCGCATCGCCGACCTGGCGGGCAAGCGCGTGGCGGTGCTCAAGGGCACGACGACGCAGACGCGCCTGGCCGACACGCTGCGCCTGCGCAACATCCAGGCCACGGTGATGCCGATCGACGATGCCGGCGTGGGCCTGTCGCTGCTGGAGGCCGGCAGCGTGGACGCCTATGCCGGCGACAAGGTCAAGCTCACTGAACTGGCGCTGGGCTCGCGCGAGCCGGCGCGCATGGCGCTGGTGCTCGAGGACCTGTCCTACGAGCCCTATGCGCTGGCGCTGCCGCGCAACGATTCGGCACTGCGGCTGGAGGTCAACCGCGCGCTGACCCAGGTGTACGTCGGCGGAGAAATCGAAGCCATCTTCGAGCAGTGGCTGGGCAAGCTGGGCCGTCCCACCGGCCTGCTGGCGGCGATGTTCCTGCTGAACTCGATTCCCGAATAGATGCAAGTCTTGGAGAAGCTCATGACCCAGTTTTCGTATTGGCGGCGCGCCGCCGCCGTGCTGACTGCCGCCTTCGCGCTGCTGCTGGCAGCCTGCAGCACCCCGCCCGCGTTCCAGGTGTCGGAACCGTCGGCGCGTGTCGGCACGGTGATCTCGATCACGCAGGAGACGGTGCAGAACGTGAACACCGCCGCCGGCGGCATCGGCGGCGCGCTCATCGGCGGCGGCATCGGCAGCCTGTTCGGTGGCGGTTCGGGCCAGACCGTGGCCACCGTCATCGGCGCGGCCGGCGGCGCCTACCTGGGCAGCCAGGCCGCGCAGCGCAGCCAGACCTTCGTCTGGCGCATCGGTGTGCGCTACGACGACGGCAGCGTCGCCACCGTGCAGCAGACCACTGCACCCGCGCTGCGCATCGGCGACCGCGTGCGCGTCAGCAACACCGGCATCGAGCTGCTGAAGTGAAGACCCTGTCCCTGGTCCTGTCGCTGGCCGTGGCCGCGGCGCTGGGTGCCTGCATGCCGCGCCAGGATGCCGCCGTGCCGGACCCGGCGCACAACAGCCGCAACGCGCTCGATTGGGCCGGCGTCTACGAAGGCATCACGCCCTGCGCCGACTGCCCGGGCATCAGGATGCGGCTGACGCTGCAGAAGGACGGCCGCTTCGAGCTGAGCACGCAGTACCTGGAACGCCAGGTGGCGCCGCAGACCGCTCGCGGACAGTTCAGCTGGAACGCCGCCGGCAACACCATCACGCTGGACGCCTCTGGCGCCGGCCAGCAGTTCCGCGTCGGCGAAGACCGGCTGCTGCAACTCAACCGCGACGGCAGCGCGCCGCCCTGGAATGCGCCCAATCGGGTGCTGACCCGAGTGCCGCCGAAATGATCGGAATGCCCATGTCCATGTTCGCCCGCTCCCTGCCGCTGCTGGCGGCCCTGGCCATCGGCCTGCCCGCCCAAGCCGCCGACGCCACATCACAGCCCACGCCCAACCGCCGCGCCGCCGACCCGGCGCTGGTGCGCAGCCTGCAGGGCAACGTCTGGACGCTGCAGTCGGGCACCGAGGCCTCGGGCCAGCCGATCGACGGGCTGATGGTGCCTGGCCAGGCCTTCAAGTTGCGCTTCGACGGCGCGCGCCTGGCGGTCACGGGCGGCTGCAACAACATGAGCGGCAGCTGGCGGCTCAGCCCCCAGGGGCAGTTGATGGTGGGCCGCCTGGCCGCGACGATGAAGGCCTGCGAGCCGGCGCTGATGAAGGCCGATGCGGCGCTGTCGGCTGTGCTCGCGCAGCACCTGGACGTGCAGCTGCAGGGCGGCGCCGCGCCCAGCCTGCGCCTGGTGTCGCCGACCCGGCAGACGCTGGCGCTGAACGGCCAGCCGACGCTGGAAAGCCTGCACGGCAAGCCGACGACCCTCTTCCTCGAGGTGGCGGCACAGACGGTGCCCTGCCAGCCCGGTGCCGGCGCGCCCACGCAGTGCCTGCAGGTACGCGACCGCCGGTTCGACAAGCAGGGCCTGCGCATCGAGCCGCCAGGCGAGTGGCGCGCCTTCTATGGCCAGATCGACGGCTATACCCACACGCCGGGCGTGCGCAATGTGCTGCGCGTCAAGCGCTACGAGCGCAAGCAGGTGCCGGCCGACGGCTCGCGCTACATCTTCGTGCTCGACCTGGTGGTCGAGTCCGAGACCGTCAAGCAGTAGCAGGCCGCCGGCCCCGGCGCGCGCTCAACGCGCTGCCGCGCGCAGCGGGTTGGTGCACACATCGGCGCCGTCGCGCGGCAGCGGGCCGAGGGTGAGGCGCTCGATCGGCCACAGGATCGGCGAGGCGATCAGCCGCAGGGTGGATTCGACGGCATCGCGACGGTCGAGTCCGATGCGCTGATCGCTGAGCGTGCCGGTGACGCGCAGCGGGTTCTGCAACCTGAACACGGCAATGCCCTTTGACCGAGGACGGAAGACGAAACTCAAGTCCTCAGTCGCCAGGTTGGCGTGGCCGGCACCGTGGATGCGTACCGCAGTGGTGTCGATGACGATCTTGTCGTCGCTGACGACCCCTTCCTTCAGGTCGAAGCGGCCGACCATGCAGTTCACCTGCGAGGGCGCGCGCGGGTCGATCATCGGCAGCAGCGTCAGCACCAGGTTCACCGACCAGAAGTTGAAGACGCCGGCGCGCAATTCGGTCGGCCACACGGCGACATCCAGATGGCCGTTGGCATGGCGCATGACCGTGTCCAGCGACGGCGCGCGGCCCTGCAACTGCAGCTTCATGCTGAACAGGCCGCGCACGTCGTCGGCCCGGCGCAGCCGGCGCGCGATGATGCCGTAGTCGAAGCGCTCGACCTCGGCGGCGATGGCGAAATCGAGCTCGGATTCCTTCAGGTCGTAGGCGATCGACAGGCGCATGCTGCCGCCCGGCAGGTTCACCACGGCCGGGTCCAGGTCCAGCCGCCCTTCGCGCAGCCGCAGCCGCAAGGCGCCATTTGCCAGCCGGTCGGTACCGGCCAGCACCTCGCTGGCCTGCACGTCGATGCTGGCATCGACCCGGCGCAGGAAGCGTGCGCTGAGCATCCGGTCGGCGCCGGCGGCCATCTCGGTGGCCATGCCGCGCAGCCCGCCGGGCGGGCCGGGCCGCTCCTGCGGGTCGACCAGCCGCTTCGGCAGCGGGAAATCATCGAGCTGGATGCTCGGCGCCGACACCTGCAGGGCCAGGTGCGGGCGCGGCCCGCTCAGGTCGAGCCGGCCGTAGCCCCCGAGCTGGCTCTGGCCCACCCGCAACTGCAGGCCCTGCACTTCGTAGCCTTCCGGCGTCATGCGGATCGGGCCGGCCAGCGACCATGGCCCCCACGCCGGCAGCTCCAGGCGCGACAGCTCGCCCAGGCTGTCGAGCCTATCGCCGCTCATCTGCAGGCGCAGGTTGGCGTCCTGCCCGAGCGGCAATCCGACCTCCCCATCGAGCGTGAGCAGCGTGCCGGCGGCGCGTGCCGCCAGCGCAAAAGGCAGCTGGCGGTTGTCGCGCAGCAGATCGGCCAGGGTGCCGCTGCTCAGCTCGATCTGCACTGGCGTGCGCTGCAGCGTGCCGTCCAGACGCACACGCAGCGCTTCACCCGGGGCCGCGCTGATGCCCGCACCGCGCAAACGCATCTCGGCCAACGGACGCTGCAGCGCCGATCGCACGGCCAGGTTGCCGCCCACCATCTGCGCCTGCAGTTCGGCGCCAGCGGCGAACTCACGCCAGTCGCGGCCCTGCCCCTGCAGCGAGAACTGCAGCGCGTCCGCATGCCCGTCGATGACGGCTTCGGCCACACCGAGTTCACGCAGCAGCGCGCCGACGTCGACCTGGCGCGCCGACAGATCGAGCCGGGCCTGCGGCGTCGGGCCGCGCGGATCGAAACCGACCGTGCCGTCGAAGGCCGTGCCCGCGACCCGGCCGCTGACTGGCGAGCGCAGCAGCTGGCCCTGCCGCACCTGGGCGACAAGGCCGATGTCGCTGAGCGTGGTGCGGCCGAACCGCAGCTGCTGCAGCTCGAGCCTCAGGTCGGCATCGCCGATACCGCCCAGGCCGGCAAGCTGCGACGCGTCGCGCGTCCGGTGCGGCTGCCCTGACCCGGGGTCGGCACGCAGCGTCGAGAGCTCCGGCAGGTCGATCAGTGCACTGCGCACGTGGGCCGTGATCAACCGGCCGCCCGCGGCACGCGAGCCCTGAGCCTGCAGCGCAAGGTCGCTGCGGCCGAGCTGCACGCGCGTCGCGTCGAGCTGCCACGCGTCCTCGTCCAGGCGCAAGCGGCCGCGCGCGGCCACCGGCAGCGTCGACTCCGGTGCAACACCCAGCCAGCGCGCAAGCTCGCCGGCGCGACGCGCCTGGAAATCGAAACTCAGCGCCTGTCCCTGGGCCACCTGGGAAGCGGCCAGGTCGGTGGTGATGCGCAGCGTGGCAGGGGCGGTGGCCAGCCCCAGTTCGATCGGCAGCGCACGCCGCTGCAGCATGTCGCTCACGCGGCCCGCGCGCAGCGTCACGGCGACACGCTCGCCCAGCACCGAACCGCGCGCGCTGCCCTGCACGCGCTCGCCGCGCCGCGCCTGCAGCTCGATGCGGTCCAACGCCAGCGCCATGGGGCGTTCGCCGTGCCCGCGTGCGTCGAGGTCGGTCATAACGAGCACGGCGTCCAGGTCCTGCAGCCATGCGCCGAGGGTTTCACCGCGGCCGCTCAGTTGCGCGGCGACGCTGCCGAGCGTGACGTTGAGGCCCTGGTCACCCCACCACGCACGTGCCAGCTCGCCCAGCGGCAGCTCGCTGGAGCCAAGCTGCAGCGCCAGCGTCGGCGTCGCGGCCGCGGTGTCCAGGTCGAGCCGGCCCGCGATGCTGCCGCCGTTCAGCTTGGCGCCGAACGGCGCGTGCAGGCCGCGCACGTCGGCGCGCAGCGCAAGGTGGGCATCGCGCAGCTCGACCGGCAGCCCCAGGCCCTGCTTCACGCTGAAGTCGAGCTCGGCGTCGATGGCCGGCAGATCGCGCAGCGCGATGTCCTGCCAGGCTCTGCCTGCGTGCTCGGGCTGCTCGACGTTCGCGCCGGACAGGGCGGCAAGCCAGGGCAGCAGGTCGAGGGTACCGAACTGCAGCGCTCCAGTCAGCCGCGGTCGCGCTGCGGCCAACCCCAGGGACAGCTGCCCAGAAAAATCGGCACCTGGCAGCTCGCCCTGCAGTCGGGTCAGGTCGATGGTGTCGGTGCCGGCCCGGACACTGCCGCGCAGCGCGAACATGCCAACCTGCGGCAGTGGCAGGCCCAACCAGCGCCCGGCCCGTGCCGGCTCATCGACACTGGCGTCGAAGTCGACTCGAGCCTCGACCCGGCCGGCATCGAGCACGCCGCCGGCCTGCAGCCGGGCGCCTGAGGCGCGCAGCTCCAGCTTGAACGGCCAGGGCTCGCTCGCATCGCGCAGCAGGCGCAGCGGGCCGCCGTCGATCTGCAACCGGTACGCCGGCCGTCCATCCATCAGGCCGCGCAGCGACAGGTGCGTTGCGCCGTCCGGCCCGGTGCGGCCGAACAGGGACTCCAGATCGAGCTGCCGGCGCAGTGCACCGCGTGGGTCTTGGTGGTGCAAGGCCACGCGCTTCAGTCCGATCTGGCCGATGTGGAAGTCCGGCGGCGCGCTGCCCTGCTCGCGCGGGTTGCTCGAGCTCCAGTTGCCGCGCCCGTCGGCGCCACGTTCGAGCCACAGCATCACGTCGTCGGCCTCGACGCGGCGCAAGCGCGGCGCGCCGCGGAGCAGGCCGGGTAGATCCAACAGGTCGAGCGCCACCTGGGCCTCGCCGACGCGCAGCAGTTCCGGCGCACTGAACCCCGGCGGGCTCGCGACGCTCAGCTCGCCGATGCGCAGCAGCAGCTCGCGGCCCAGCGTCAGCCGCAGGGCGCCTTGCACGACGACTGTGCGCCCGAGGGCCGCGGACGCCTGGCGCGAGGCCAGGTCGCGCCAGCGCGAGCCATCGATCGACACAGCAGCCACGAAGGCAGCGATGACCAGCACCAGCGGCAAGCCGAGCAGCAGCGCGGCGGCGATGGCCAGGCGAGGCCGACGCTTCATGGCCTGCGACACGCGTCGCATCCGGGCCAGGCGAGCGCCGCTTCAGCGCGACCCATCCGCGTCCTCGGCCTCGGGCTGCAGCGCCAGGATCACCGGCACCAGCACCGCCGCCACCAGTCCGGCGGCGAAACCGTTGTTGTAGAGCACCAGGCCACCGTGCACCTGGCCGACGGTCTGCGCCACCGAGGCATGCACGAAGCCGGCGAGCACGCCCCACTGCCAGCCGAAGCGCCCGGCGATCGGTGCCAGCGTGGTGCCAAACAGCGCCGCCAGCACCAGCGACGGATCGTTGGCCTCCCAGGTGGCGGTCAGCGAGGTGAGGAACACGCCAGCCATCACCGGCAGGATGTTGCGCGGGTGCTT
>Ga0105090_10001385_pt1 | contig 13036 bp, 13 predicted proteins | sample PPLLak3March2015_FD_79110 | JGI IMG/M metagenome (GOLD analysis project Ga0105090, IMG submission 79110) | Freshwater sediment microbial communities from Prairie Pothole Lake near Jamestown, North Dakota, USA - PPLs Lake P7 Core (1) Depth... | ecosystem: Environmental > Aquatic > Freshwater >... | reverse complement strand
GCGATTGATCCGTTTGACCAAGGGAGACCGTTGTGACGCCTCAAAAGGTGCTGGCATACTGCCGCGAAAAGGACGTAAAGGCGGTTGATATCCGCTTTACCGACTTTCTGGGAACTTGGCAGCACTTCACGATCCCGGTGAACAAGCTGGACGAAGACACGTTCGAGGACGGCCTGGGGTTCGATGGGTCCAGCCTGCGCGGCTGGCAGGCGATCAACGAATCGGACATGCTGGTGATTCCGCAGGCGGACACGGCCTTTATTGATCCTTTCCGAGCCATGCCCACCCTGGTCCTGATTGGGGCGATCCAGGCTCCCCTGGACCGCGAGGACTATTCGCGCGATCCTCGGAACATCGCCCGCAAGGCCGTCCATTACCTCAAGGGGACCGGCATCGGCGACACCGTGTACATCGGGCCGGAGATTGAGTTCTTCGTGTTCGACGACGTCCGTTTCGATTCGAATGATCACGAAGCGTACTACCACGTGGATAGTCGGGAAGGCCAATGGAATCGCGGCCGCGTCGAGAGCCCCAATCTGGGTGGCAAGATTCGCTTCAAGGAAGGATTCTGCCCGACCCCTCCCACCGATCAGCTCATGGACCTGCGCGGCGAGATGATGCAGACGCTCATCGATTGCGGGGTCGACGTCGAGGCGCAGCACCACGAGGTGGCGACGGGGGGCCAGTGCGAAATCGACATGAAGTACATGCCCCTGGTGAAAATGGCCGACCAGACGATGCTCTACAAGTACGTCGTGAAGAACATGGCGCGCAAGTACGATCGTTCGGTCACCTTCATGCCGAAACCGCTCTTCGGCGACAACGGTTCGGGCATGCATACGCACTTTTCGCTCTGGAAAGGGAATGATCCACTGTTCGCTGGAACCGGCTACGCGGGGCTCAGCGAGCTGGCCTTGTACGCCATTGGCGGCATTCTCAAGCACGGCCCGGCGCTGCTCGGAATCACCAACCCCACCACCAACAGCTACAAACGGCTCGTCCCGGGCTACGAAGCCCCCGTGAACCTGACCTACTCGCAACGCAATCGCTCGGCGTGCTGCCGCATTCCCATGGTCAGCAGCAGCCCCAAGGCCAAGCGCATCGAGTTTCGCTGCCCCGATCCGAGCTGCAATCCGTATCTGGCCTTCAGCGCGATCCTGCTGGCGGCCATCGATGGCATCCAAAACAAGATTCATCCGGGCGAACCGCTCGACAAGAACCTCTACGAACTTTCCGACGACGAACGCCGCAGGGTCGCGCGCACGCCAAACTCGCTTGAGGAAGCGCTGCACTGCCTGGAACATGACCACGCGTTCTTGCTGCGCGGCAATGTGTTCACCGAGGACGTGATCCACACCTGGATTGAATACAAAAGGAAACACGAAGCGGACGCCGTCCGCGTGCGCCCCCATCCGCACGAGTTCTGCTTGTACTACGACGTGTAGCGCAAATCTCGGGGGCAACTTGAGTCCGATCGAACCTGTTGTTATTCTCGCAATCGGCATATTCATCACATCCGACACGACCGCGAGAACCAACATGTCCGTCACCCGGGATACGCTCACCAAGCTTGGCAAGTACGACACGCCGACGATTTGCAACGTGATCGAACTGTTCGACGTGATCCCCCGCAATCGCGGCTACATGGACGGGCGCATCAAGGCGGGATTCCCGGAATTCCCTCCGATGGTCGGTTTCGCGACGACGGCCGCGTTTCGCTCGGATGCTCCACCGATCGGTGGCGACGCCTACGGCAGCATCCAGAAGCAACTCGAAATGTTCGCGAAACTGCCTGGTCCCGCGGTCGTCGTGTTTCAAGACCTCGACGATCCCCCGGCCGCGGCCGTGTTCGGCGAAGTGATGTGTTCGACCTATCAGGCCTTCGGATCGGCGGGGCTGGTCACGAGCGGCGCCGGACGCGACCTGGAACAAGTTCGAGCCTTGAAGTACCCCGTGTTCACCGGCTCGACCATCTGCTCGCATGGCTACTGCCACATGTTACATTTGGGATTGCCGGTGCGGATTGGCGGATTGATGGTGTATCAAGGCGACTTGCTGCACGGCGATTCCAACGGAGTCTGCAAAATTCCCTTGGAGATCGCGACCGAAGTCGCCGACATCGCCGACGAGTTCATTGGCGCCGAAGCGCTGATGATCGATTACGTGAAAGCTCCCGGCGCGAAGGATCTGGCGAAATTCGCCGAACTGCGCAAGGAGTTTCAAGTCGTTGTGGAGAAGTTGACTCAACGAGTGTCACGCAAGAGCTCGTGATCGCGCGGGAACTCGTGCGTCTGGGGTGGGGACTCGCTAGTCCGTCTCGCCGTCGCGAACCGAGCGACCGTTAGGAGAGCGGATAGTGCGCATGAAAACTCACGCGATGATTGTGCTGGTGGTGGCGCTCCTGCCTTGCCACGCGGCGCGGGCCATCGAGCCCTCGGCGCAGGAAACCGCCGCGCTCGAACAATTCTTCGAGCAGAAGGTCCGGCCCCTGCTGGTCGCGCATTGTGTCGAGTGCCATGGGCCGAACAAGCAGGAAAGCGGGCTGCGTTTCGACTCGCGCGCCGCGATTCTCAAGGGAGGAGACAGCGGCAAGCCGGCGGTCATTCCCGGCAAGCCAGCCGAAAGTCTCTTGGTGCAAGCCGTGCGTCAGGAGGGGGACCTGAAAATGCCCCCCGACAAGAAGCTCTCGGCCGAGGACGCCGCGACTCTGACCACCTGGGTGCAGAGCGGTGCGGCCTGGCCCGCCAGTTCGGCGACCGTCTCGGTGCTGACCGCCGTCGAACGTGCCGATAGCAATCGGCGGGAGCATTGGGCGTATCAGCCGATTCGTCGACCGGCGCTTCCTGGCATCCGCGATGCGACGTGGCCGTCGAGTCCCGTGGACGCGCACATCCTGGCTCGATTAGAGGCCGGCGGCTTGAGCCACTCGGCCGAAGCCGATCGACATACGCTGCTCCGGCGAATGTCGTTCGATCTGCTCGGACTGCCGGTTCAGGCCGACGAAGCGGATGCTTTCGCTGCGGACGAGGCGCCCGACGCGCTCGCACGCCAGGTCGATCGACTCTTGGCGTCGCCTCACGTTGGCGAGCGCTGGGGAAGGCACTGGCTTGACGTGGCACGCTACGCGGACTCGAAGGGCTACGCATTCGCCAAGGAAAGACGCTATCCGTTCGCCTACACCTATCGAGACTACGTGATCCAGGCCTTCAACGCCGATCTGCCCTACGACCAATTCATCACCGAGCAATTAGCGGCCGATCTGGTCGCTCCCTCGGAAGACAAACGTTCGCTTGCGGCGTTGGGCTTCCTCACGACCGGCCGCAAGTTCAACAACATTCACGACGACATCGACGACAAGATCGACGTGGTGTCTCGAGGCCTGATGGGACTGACCGTCGCCTGTGCACGCTGCCACGATCACAAGTACGACGCCGTGCCGATGGAAGACTACTACTCGATGTATGGCGTGTTCGCGAGCGTCCATGAGCCCGAGAACCTGCCGCTCATCGGCTCGACGTCCCAGAACGCCGGCTACCAGAAGTATGAAGCCGAACTCGGCCGCCTCCAGCAGGACTTGGAAGCGTTTCGGCAACGCAAGCGGCTGGAGATCATCGATCAAGCGCGCGAACGTACGACCGATTACCTGGCGCGTGTCGCCTCGCAACAACCGGACGACATCCTGGCGAAGATTCCCTTCTTATCGATCGGCAAGGGGGACCTGCGACCCAAGCTGGTGGAACGTTGGCGAACGTGGCTCAAGGCCAATGCCAAGCCCGACCATCCCGTGCTGGGCAGCTGGCACGAACTGATTCTGGCGATCGAAGCCAATGTCAAGGACGAGGCCTTCAGCGCACAAGCCGCCGGGATCGTGGCGAAGCTGATCGAGCGGCCCGAAGGACTCGCGGCTGGGCAAATCAATCCGCTCGTGAAGGCCGCCCTGAAGGAATCGCCCGTGACGTCGCGAGTGGAAGTGGCCCGCGCGTACGGCAAGGTGTGGAGCGAGACCTATGCCGAATGGAAAAAGCTCGGCCAGAACGCCGATGCTCTTGCGAAGCTGGCCCCTGCCGCTCGACAACTCGTGGAACTACTGACCGCCGGCGATTCGGCGACCGAGTTTCCGGCGGATCAGTTCAAGGACATCATCAATCGCGCGGATCGAAATCAGCAAAACGAGCTCGAGAAGAAGATCGAGGCGTTTCAGGCGACCTCGCCGGCCGCTCCACCGCGCGCGATGATCGTGGCCGAGAACGCTCAACCGCACAATCCGCATATTTTCCTGCGTGGCAATCACGCTCGGCCCGGGAAGCAAGTGCCTCGTCAATTCCTGCTGGTCGTCGCGGGACCTCAGCGGCAGCCGTTTCAGCGTGGCAGCGGACGACTGGAATTGGCGCAGTCTGTAACCTCGCTCGACAATCCGCTCACGCGACGCGTGCTGGTCAATCGAGTCTGGATGCAGCACTTCGGCGAGCCGCTCGTGCCAACCCCCAGTGATTTCGGCATTCGGACCGAACGCCCGCTCCAGCAGGAAGTCCTGGACTACCTGGCCTGGTTTCTGACCGACCGCCAATGGTCGTTGAAGGCGTTGCACCGTGAGTTGGTGCTGTCGAGCGCGTACCGGCAGTCGAGCGTCGATCGACCCGAGGCGAAAGCTGTCGATGCCGAGAATCGTTTGCTGTGGCGGATGAATCGGCGGCGGCTGGATTTTGAGCCGCTGCGGGATTCGCTGTTGGCCGTCGCTGACAATCTAGATCTGGCGGTGGGGGGCAAACCGATCGACCTGTTCGCCGCCGCTCCCGCTCGTCGCCGCGCCGTCTATGGCTTCATCGATCGACAGGATCTGCCGAATCTGCTGCGCGTGTTCGACTTCGCCAGCCCGGACCAGAGCAACGAAAAACGGTCTCGCACAACCGTCCCGCAACAGGCGCTGTTCTTGATGAACTCGCCGCTGGTCGCTCAACAGGCTCGCCAGCTTGTCGCACGACCCGAAGTGTCGCAAACGGCGGATCCACCAACCCGCATCACGTCGCTCTATCGGATCGTCTTTGGTCGAACTCCCTCGCCAGACGAAATGCGGGTCGGAATCGAATTCGCGACAGCGCCCGCCGAGACTCCCGCCGGGGGTTTTGGGCCCTGGGAACAATACGCACAGCTGCTCCTCCTTACCAATGAGTTTGCCTATGTCGACTGAACACGGAAGGCGCGAGCGAACTGAATTGGAATTGGGCGCCGCCTCGCGGTTGCTGTCACGACGCGAACTGCTCACGCGCGGCGGCACCGGCCTGGGAATGCTCGGCCTGGCGGGCGTGCTGGCGGATGCCGGAAGGCTCGTTCCGCAGGCCGCCGCCGCCGAGAGCTACCGCAATCCGCTGGAGCCCAAACCGGCCCATTTTCCGACGCGAGCCAAGCGAGTGATCCACCTGTTCATGAATGGGGGGCCTTCGCATGTCGACACCTTTGATCCGAAAATCTCGCTCGAAAAATACGCCGGCAAGGTCTTGCCGGTCGAGAATCTGCGCACCGAGCGGAAGACGGGCGCCGCTTTTCCCTCCCCTTTCAAGTTTCAAAAGTATGGAGAGAGCGGCATCGAGGTGAGTGACTTGTTTCGGCACACCGCACAGCACATCGACGACATCGCGGTGGTGCGATCGATGCATGCGGACGTGCCCAATCACGAACCGTCGCTCCTGTTGATGAACTGCGGTGAATCGCGGCTGGTGCGGCCCAGTTTCGTTTCGTTGTTTACTGATGGGGCCAGCACCGAGAATCAGAATCTGCCGGGCTTCATTGCCATGTGTCCGGAAGGTTATCCGATCACCGAGACGCAGAATTGGCAGGCGGCGTTTCTGCCCGGCATCTATCAAGGGACCTACCTGAATACGCAGCATCGAGACGTCGAAAAGCTGATCGAGAACGTGCGCAACAAGTCGATTGGCCTCGACGCGCAGCGCAAGCAGCTCGACACGCTGGCCCGCTTGAATCGGATGCACTTGACCGAACGGGCGGGCGACGCCGCGTTGGAATCCCGTATCCACTCGTTTGAGCTGGCGTACCGCATGCAGCTGGAGGCCAGCGACGCGCTGGACGTGAGCCGCGAGCCGAAGCACGTGCTCGACGCCTATGGCAACGGCACGCAAGCGCGGCAGTTGCTGATCGCCCGGCGACTGATCGAACGAGGCGTGCGCTTCGTGCAAGTCTGGCACGGAGCGGGGCAGCCGTGGGACAATCATGACGACCTGGAGGTCAATCACCGCCGCCTGGCCGATCAATGTGATCGAGCGATCGGGGCTCTGCTCACCGATCTCAAGCGATTGGGACTGTTTGAGGAAACCGTCGTTCTTTGGGGGGGCGAGTTTGGCCGCACACCCACCGTGGAATTGCCGCAACCCGGCGCGAATGCCGGCAAGATCAACGGCCGGGACCACAATCACTGGGGATTCACGGTGTGGATGGCGGGGGGCGGAGTGAAGGGGGGCCAGGTTTACGGAGCGACCGACGAATTCGGTTTTCAAGCCGTCGAGAACAAGGTCCACGTCCACGATCTGCACGCGACGCTGCTCGCGCTGCTGGGCTTCGACCATACGAAGCTGACCTACCGTTATGCCGGACGTGATTACCGTCTGACCGACATCCACGGCAACGTCGTGAAGGCGTTGATCGCGTAATCGGTGCGGGTCGAGCATTCGGCTCTTTCGTTCCGCGTGGTCTCCAGCGCTACGACCGACCAACAGTTTTCGATCTATTCCCGGCACAATCGGCCTATTCAATACGGTCTAGGTTTGCGTGGGCGAAAGGTCCTGGGCGGACCGATACATTTCAGGCCCAAGGCGGAGCGGTCGTCGGCATTCGTTCGCAAGGACGAACCGGCAACTTGCGACAGGATGTTGCCGCTGACGCGTGACAAGGACGCTCGAAAAACGCGAATCGGCACTCAGACCAAGACCTTTCGCAAGTGGATAACGGCCATGCCCAAAACGACCATCCGCGTGGTGACGCGCGGAGCTGACGGTTCGATGCGGACTCGTGACTACCCGAACCACGAAGCTCTGCTGAGCATGCACACGCAAGTCGGCATCGACGATTGCAGCACCGACCTCGAACTGCGCGGCATGCCCGTGTTTCGCGGACTCATCGGACCGATCCCCGAAGGCAAGCAGATCGTGCGGTACGAGTCGCCGGACGTGTTCGAGGCGCTCACGAAGGAGTGGACGGTGGCGCGTGCCACGCGTCGCACTCGCCGCCGCATCGATCCGCCTCAATCCTTGCCGCCGATGAATGAACCTCGTTCCGAGCCGGTCCCCGACCTGTCGCACGAAGACTTGAGCTAAGGGCTCGGACCATGAGCACGATCTTCAAGAAGATCATCGACAAGCAGATCCCCGCGGACATCGTCCACGAGGACGAACACTGCCTGGCGTTCCGAGACATCCAACCCCAGGCGCCAGTCCACGTGCTGATCATCCCTAAGCGGGAGATCCCTTCGCTCGACGCGCTCGCGTCCAGTGACGCGGCCCTGGTCGGACACTTGATCCTGACCGCCCAGCGCATCGCCTCGCAAGCAGGACTCTCCAACGGCTATCGCCTGGTGGTGAACTGCGGTGCCGACGGTGGGCAATCGGTGGACCATCTGCACGTGCACCTGCTGGGTGGCCGCGCCTTGAGTTGGCCGCCTGGCTAGAGCGGTTGCATATCGGCTGTGGTGGTTGCACCGTCGAAGAGGGGCTATTTTTCTGTCCGGTATTTTTCTGTCGGTGCCTTTCCGATTCCAGCGGGGAAGATAAGACACCGACAGAAAAATGAGGGACAGGAATATCAAGAGCACGAAACCGAGACGCACGAAGGGCCGAGCCTACGCAGTTTTCGCTAGAGCACAAATGGAACCGCTCTAGGGGATCGATACCCGGATATAAACCGGCGTCCCGACGATAGAGCCTCGGCTGAGGGTCCAGACTTCCAAGTGAAACGGCCCATGCCCGTGAATTTGCGTCGCGACGTACGGCAGATACAAACTCATCGTCCAGTTCCCGCGAATCTTGGCCGCCTGTTCGGCGGTTACGATTTCCGAGGCACGAAGGTTAACGCCGCGCAGCGCTTCGGGCAGCGCTTGGCGGTCCAACAGGGGCTGCGAGTTCTTTTCCTCGCCCAAGCCGATGCTTGGCAGCCCGCAAACGAGTACACCCACGAGTACGAAGATTCGAATGGCGAATTGCATGAGCGAAAACTCCCGGCATCGGCGCCTCCTGGGCAGGGCCGACAAGAAAGGACCGACTACCGCAACTGGATGGAAAGCACGTTGGGGTAGGCCACGATCTGAGCACTCGACGGATTCCCCTGGAACGCGACGTAGCCGACAAAGTTCGACGTTTGGCTGGCAACGATCCCTTGAATGGTCGAGGTGTTGCCAAGCAGGGCTGTCCCCTGGGTCGAGAAGAACAACTGACCTTGATTGATACCGATCAGCACCGTCTCGCCGCCGCCGTTCGCGCGGAAAACGGTCACCGCGTTGGGCACGTAATTGCTAGCACCGACAACGTTGATCACGACCCCTTGCGAGGGAAACAGGATCACTCCACCGCGAACCTGCTTGGCGGCGGTGGCGGTGAGCACTTGATCTGGTTGGACGCCAGCCTGCCGCAGCGAGGCCGGGATTTCGTCAGTCGCCAGGTATTCCTGTGCCGACACAGCGCCGCCGGACGTGGCGGCCAGTAAACTCAATAGTCCGATCAGTCCGTACCATCGCAACATGGGCTACTCCTTGCCTACGTCATTGAACTCACCGCGAGGAAGTGCGGGGTTCCACGAATTCTTCCTCGCTTGCGCTTCGGGTTATGTTTTCACGAGCACTAGTTCGAATAAATTTGATTGAAGACCTGCTGGTACGAGCCCGTGAAGGTCAGCTGTTCTTGCAAGGCCTTACCTTCCAACAGGAACTGCAACTGTCCATTCGAACCAGCGCCGATGAAGCCGGCCAATCCACCAAAGTTACCTTCGACCTTGGTCGTCGAACTGGCGGTGGTTTGCGTGTGGGTGAACTCGCCGACGATGCCTTCAAACAGCAGCACGCTTCCGGTCGCCGTGCCGGTAACCGTGAACGTCTTCTGTTGCACCATGTGTGGTCCGCAGGACGGCGTGCAGGGAGGAGTCGTCGGGGGGGGCGTCGGAGTCGTGCAGGTGCCACAGTTGTTGTAGTTACCCTGGCCTCGAACACGGTGCGCATCCCGCTTGCTCAGAATGGCTTTCGAGAGATTGACGTCTGAGGACAGGAGTGCCGCGGGGACCTGCTGGGTTGACGCCTTGGATTTGTCCTCCGCTCGGGCCTCGCTGACACCAGCGAGCACCAACGTGAAGCTAAAGCAGATGACTGTGCGAACCATGATTTTCCTCGCTAAAGATGAGCCAAGGGGGGGGGAAGGGGGGGCAACGAAGGCGCAGCCCCCCTATGCAGTCAAACTTGCCGATCTTGGCGAATCTTCTCAATTAACGCATATCGCCCAGACTCTGAACCCTAGCACTCTGTGGTGAATTGTCAACATTGTTGAGTAGAACATTGCTTTCCGAGGACATTTCGCGGGCCTGCTTCGCCGGTCGTGCGGATTGATCAGATGGTTGCTTGGTCGCCGCGCTTGACGGTCCCGTCGAAAATCGCAACACTATCGCCACCTTAGCCCTTCAACGTTTTCGCGAGCGACCGCGACTGTGGCCACCTTTGCCGTGATTCTACCGGCTGCCGGCAAAAGCAGCCGGTTCCATGACCAGTACTACAAGAAGCCTTTTGCACCGCTGGAAAACCGCGCGGTTTGGCTGTATTCGGCGGAACGTTTTCTGAACCGGAACGACGTCCAACAGGTCCTCTTGGTCATCTCGCCCGAGGATCAAGAGGCGTTCTATTCGAAATTCGGAGCAAACGTGGCCATTTTGGGGGTCGAGGTGGTGATCGGGGGGGCCGAGCGAGCCGATTCGGTGGCCAACGCGATCGCTCAAGTGCGGCCGGACATCGACTTCATCGCGGTCCACGATGCGGCGCGCCCCTGCGTGGCCGACGAGTGGATTGATCGCGTGTTCGCGGCCGCGGAGCGAACGGGAGCGGCGATGCTGGGAGTGCCGGTGGCGGGAACGCTCAAGCGAGTTGGACCGGACCATCTGGTGAAAGAGACTGTCGCCCGCGAGCACCTCTGGGAAGCGCAGACTCCGCAAGTCTTTCGCCGCCAGATCTTGATCGACGCCTACGCGAGACGGAACCGCGAGCCTGCCACCGACGACGCGCAGCTGGTCGAACGGACGGGCCATCCTATCACGATGGTGCAGGGTTCCCCCATCAATTTGAAAATCACCACCAAGGAAGATTTACGATTGGCCGCGCAGGCGCTGAAGGCGATGCCCAAGCCGAAGTTGCTGGGACCCAGTCATCCGTTTGCCGACGACGATCTGTGGCGTTGACCTATGGCGTTCGCTTCTTGACCGCGTAAACTACGCCAGGGATTTTGATATCGGACTCCGCCGATGTGTCGTGCGGGGCTTTTTTTTGAAGTGACTCTTTAGGAGCGAGAGAGCGACCGTGGCTGGGAGTGGATACCATCTGCTATTAAATCGTGAAGATGCCAAGAAGCTGTTTGGACAACCGAATCCGGTGGCGACTCGGGACTTTGCCAAGCAACTCGCTCAGGCCCCCGAATACCGCAAACGCGGTCGCGTCCTCGAACTGGGCTCGACTTGGGCGACGCTGCAACGCTGCCTGACCGACGGGACGCTCGACCCCACGGCGGGCGATCCGCCGCTGAACCACTGCCTGTTGGGAGCCAAGTCGCTCTATCAGGGTGACGATGCCTACGTGATGCTCATTCGCCCCGACATGGGGCCCTACGTCGCCGAAGCGCTGGGCGAAGTGAAGTACGAAACGCTGCACGGCAACTATTTCAAGTTGAACCCGGCGGAATATGGCCAGCCGCTGACCGAGAAGGATTTCGAACGTGTGTGGGTCTTGTTCCAGCAAGTTCGCGACTTCTTCGACTACGCGGCCGGCGAATTGAGCGCCGTGTTGTTTTACGCCGAACGATAACGGGGACTGGCGCGCGGCACCGCGTTCCCAGTGAGTCTTGCTCATGCCGATCACTCCCCGCGCGTCGAAGCGACGGTCTTCTTGGACGATCATCGCGCTGGTGCTCCTGGGCGTCGCCGTGGGCGCGCTGGTGGCGTTCTGGCGCGCCTTACTGTTCGAGCCGGCCTTCTATCGCCAGGCGCTGCATGTCGCCGCGTATCGCCAAGCGGCGGCGAGCGATGAACTGGAACAGGCGGTGCGGCAGTTGCACGATCGGGTGCAACACGAGCAATCCTGGGAACAGATCTTCACCGATGCGGACTTGAACGCGTGGCTGGCGACGGAATTGCCGCGGCAGGACTCGCGGTTCCTGCCGTCGGGCGTTTCCGAACCGCGGGTGGTGATTGAGCCAGGCCGAGTGCGGGTCGCGGCGCGCTACGAGATCGGAGGTTTGAGTACTGTGGTCTCGCTGGAGTGCGAGGTGTTTCAAGGCGAGGAGCCGAATGTGGTCGGCCTGCGAATTGGCCGCGTGCGCGCGGGGGCCGTCCCCATTCCGCTCGACCGGTGGGTCGAGCAGGCCACCGCCGCCGCGCGTCACTCGAACTTGCCGATCCGCATCGACGCGACGGGAGACGCTCCCGTCGTGTTGATCACCGTGCCCGCGCAATCCGAGGCATGGCCCGATCGACGATTGACGCTGCAACGTGTGGAACTCTTGCTGGGCCGCGTCATCCTGGGTGGGCGCAGCGAGGCGCGTTGAGCGCAGCCAGGCGAGCGGCGGGCGTCAGCCCGTCGACGGATGTGCGAGCGATTCTCCACCACACGGACGGCGTCGATTGGAACCGTTCCATGCGCCTCGACGGGCTGACGCCCGCCGCTCGCCTGATAGCCCGCGCCCGTCCGCACTCACTCCTCTGTCCGCAACTGTTCCAAGGAGGTCTTGGCGGCGTCGCGTACGATCGCTTCGGGGTCCTTCAGCAGTATCTCGATTTCGGGAATGGCTGGCCGAGCCGCTGGTCCGATCTGGCCGAGGGAACGAACCGCATCGCGTCGAACCTTGACGTAAGGATCCCGCAGAGCCTTGACGAGTGGCTCGACGGCCGCGGCCGCGTCGGGGCCGATGTCCCCCAGCGCCTCCGCGGCGTGTTCGCGCAACCGGTCGGCGGGAACTTCCAAGTGGGCGATCAAGTCGGGAATCGCGGCTGCGGCGGCAGACCGCATCTTGCCGATCGTGCGCGCGGCATTCCAACGGATTTCCGGGTCGAGCGTTTCGTCCTTCAGCACGGTGCGCAGCGTGGGAAGCGCCGGCGCCGCGTCAGGTCCGAAGACCGACAAGGCTCGGAGGACGGGGACGGTGGCGCCACGGTCGAGAAGTTTGACGAGCGGCCCGACGGCCTCGGCGGCGGACACTTCGATCGCCGACAAGGCGGTCGCCGCCACGGAACGAACGTGGGGATCGGAATCGTCCAGGGCCGCGACGAGATCGGCAGCGGCGGGACGGGCGGCGGAGCCGAGTTTTCCCAGCAGCTCGGCAGCCGTCCAGCGAACTTCGGCGTCGGCCGAATTCTGCCTCAGCAGGAATTGCAGGACCGCCAGGGAGTCAGCCCCCCCTTCGCCGAGCGACTTCACTGCCGCTTCTCTCTCGACGGGGTTATCGGCGGTTAGCGCTCGGCACCAATGACGACCCGCTCGCCCTTGGAAAAACGGCTCGCCGCGCAGCTTTCCCAAAATGCTTCCGGTGGGCTCCAGCCACACGACGACGATCGCGAGCACGGCGGCGGCCAGGACCAACCACAGCTTTTTCATTGTTTGTGTCCTTGGTGGGAGAACCTGTCGTCAGGCGTCATGATGGTGACCACTTTTCCGTCGCAGGCCAACTGGATTCCAGTTGAATCAAGGTTATCTGAGATTGCTCGGCACGTAACGGCGAAACACCGCCACTTCCCCCGCGTTCGCTCACCCCCCCTTGGCGAATGTGACGATCGTTTGGGATATTCAGGTCCG
>Ga0105090_10001384_pt1 | contig 13046 bp, 9 predicted proteins | sample PPLLak3March2015_FD_79110 | JGI IMG/M metagenome (GOLD analysis project Ga0105090, IMG submission 79110) | Freshwater sediment microbial communities from Prairie Pothole Lake near Jamestown, North Dakota, USA - PPLs Lake P7 Core (1) Depth... | ecosystem: Environmental > Aquatic > Freshwater >... | reverse complement strand
TCGAAGGACCGGTTCTCGGAAAGGAGGCGCGCGATCCCGGCCTGATAATCGGTCAGCGGCACAGCCGCACCGCCGCATCCCAGGCGTCTCGCCCGCCGTGCTTGCGGAGCTGTTCGGTTACCCATGCCACGTCGTCCTTGCCGATCCGATAGCCGGGGTCGAAGGACCAGAAGCACTGGGCGTGAAAGCGCCGATACAACCGGCGCGCCTCGCGGACCCTCACCATCTCCCGTGCCACCTCCGGCTGGAGAACCCGACGGCTCGAGCGGCCGCCCCGCCGCCCGATTTCGGACAGATACTCACGAATCGACCGTTCCATGCTCATATCATAGGCCGCTTATGATAGAAAATCAACTCTCATAGTTAGTTGACGACGAAAAGCAACCGGCGGGGCCGCAGCCCCGCCGTTGAGAGCACTGGTGATCGGTGTCGATTACCTGACGTTGCCCACGTAGTGCGCGGTGAGCTGGCGCTCGCGCACCCGCTCGTCGGTGTACATCGGGATCAGCATCGGCGACACGCGGCCGTTGCCGGCGCCGGCGTCGACGACCTCCTTGTTGTAGGCCACGACGTGGTCGAGGTTGAGGGCGCCGTCCTTGAAGGCGTTGGCTGCGAACTCGGCGGCGCTGGCCCCGGCGATGCGGCCGAAGACGATGATGTCGAGCAGCGAGTTGCCCATCAGCCGGTTCGCGCCGTGGATGCCGCCGCCGACCTCGCCGGCCACATAAAGGCCCGGCACGCAGGTGGCGCCGTTCGGCTGGAAGTCGAGGCCGCCGTTCTGATAGTGGAGCGTCGGGTAGATGAGCATCGGCTCCTTCGTGATGTCGATGTCGTAGCGCTTGAAGAGGATGTACTTGCCCGGGAACTCCCGGCGCACCGTCCCCTCGCCCTCGAGCATCTCGATCATCGGTGAGTCGAGCCAGACCCCGAGGCGGCCGGTCGGCGTCGGTACGCCCTTGCCGTCGTGCACGCACTCTTTGATGATCGAGGCCGCCTCGACGTCGCGCGGCTCGCGCTCGTTGACGAACTGGTTGCCCTCGACGTTGACCAGGTTGGCGCCGGCGCCGCGGAACTTCTCGGTGAGCGGTGAGAGCTAGGCCGTCGGCTGAGTGATCGCATTCAAATGACGCCAGACTCGTCAGGGGCGGGCGCTGGCCTGAGCTCTTGCGTGCTCAGGGTCTCTCCATCTGACTGACCCGCCGGTCAGTCGAAGACCGTCTGCATGAAGAGGGCCACTGCCTCTATCATCGAATCGACATTCGCCTTCTTGCGGAAGCCGTGCCCCTCATCCCGCGCCGCGAGGTACCATGCGTCGACACCGTGCTTTCGGACTGCGTCGAGGATCTGCTCCGCCTCGGACGCGGGCACTCTGGGATCGTTCAGGCCCTGGACGATGAGGAGCGGCACCCTGATCTCGTCAGCCCGATTCAGAGGTGAGATCGCCCCGAGGAAGGCCCTCATGTCGGGGTCTCGCTCGTCCCCGTACTCCGGCCGTCGAACCCCGCGGCGGTACTCGGCAGTGCTTTCCAGGAAGGTGACGAAGTTGGAGATGCCCACGATGTCCACGCCGCCGGCGAGTCGCTTCCCAAAGTGCACCAGGGCGGCAAGCACCATGTAGCCGCCATACGACGAGCCGTGGACCACGACGCGTTCCTCATCGAGGTCGGGCCGCTCGGCAATCCAGTCAAGCAGCGCCCCGATGTCCTTGACCGAATCCTCTCTGCGCCGCTGATCGTCAAGCTGCTGGTACACCTTCCCGAATCCCGTCGACCCGCGGACGTTCGGCACGATAACGGCAGCTCCGAGTTCGCGCGCCCAGAACTGGTACTCGGGCGAGAAGGTGGGCCGGGCCTGATACGAGGGCCCGCCATGGATGGAGATCACTACGGGATGCGGTCCATCGCCCTCGGGTCGGTAGAGGAACGCGGGAATCATCCTGGTCTCGCCGTCTTCCATGTCGAAGGTGGGATACCGAAAGAACTCGGGGGCCACAAACCCCTCACGATTGAGGCCGCCAACCTCGCTCGCCGTCCATCGCTGCCACTCGAGCGGATCACTTCCGAGGTTTAGCATCCAGACGTCACCGGGCGAGTCGGACGCGTTCAGCGTCAGGGCGAGACGGCCGCCACCCGGACTGAAAGCCAGGTCGGAAATCACCCCCGGAGGCAGCGGAGGCACCGGCAGCTCGGCATTGTCCTCTGTTCTCCGCAGATGAAGCTGTGAGCGCCCCTCGTGGTTGACGACGAAGGCATAGCTCGAACCGGCGGGCGAAGCCGCCACATACTCCACGTCCCAGGGGGCCTGTTCCGTCAGCCTTCGCTTCGCACCGGAGGCGATGTCATAGAGGAAGAGAGTGAGTGCCTGGCTCGACTGGTCCGTGACCAGATACAGGCTGTGGCCGTCGGCCGCGAACGCGACTCGCCCGTAGCCTACGGGCTCGACGGATGGGTTGATTTCGCGCAGGGCGCCGGACTTCGGATCGAGGAGGTGGATCTCGCTGTCGTCGAACGCCATGAAGTGATAGAGCAGCAGCGAGGTGCCCGAGGGCGACCATGCAATGGGAAACCAAGACCCGGTGCCCCGAAAGACAGTCTGCGGCCGCGCATTTGCATCCAGGTCGAGAATCGTGATGCCGTGCAGACCCGCCTCGAGTGTCGTGCTCCAAGCAAGGCGCTTGCCGTCTGGCGACCACATCGGCCACGTCTTGCGTCCGGCACCATCCGAAACCATCCTCGACTCGCCGGTGCGGCGGTCGAAGACAAAGACCTGATAGTCCTCGGCCCCCCCAACATCCTTCAAAAAGGCCAGCACAGCGCTGTCGTTCGGTGACGGCACCGCGTCGGCAATGGGCTCGTCGAAGAAGGTGAGCTGCTGGCGGGCACCCATGGGTTCTGCAACGAGATGAACCTGATCGGTCTGGCCGAAACGGGTCAGTATCAGAATCTCGTCACCCGCAATGGTGAAACCGGCGAAGCGTGCCGCGCGGGTATTCTGATATTGGCGGAGCCGCTCCTTGAGCGCCGCCGGCGCCTCCGGGATTCCCTCCCGAATCAGATCAGCCGCAGCTGATTCGGCGGCTGCGACAGCTCCAGGCAGCAGTGTTCCAATCATCGAGAGCAACGCGAACGCGGCCTTCATGAGCTCATCCTCTCCTCGTCGACCGACTCGTCAGACGCGGCCGAGGTCGAAGAGCCGCGTCAGGCCCGGTCGTTCCCTCGCGGCCACTGCCACGTGGCAGTGATCGTCGAAAACCATCGTCTCCCGCGATCCCGGTGAAAAGGCGGGCCAGGAGGGTATCAACCGATGAGCCGGGATTCCTGTTCTGGCGAACTCCGCCCAGGCGCCACTCACGGCCTCCGCGAGGCGCCGTGGGCGCGGTCCCCCTCCGGTCTGGGTGTCCACGAGGTCGGTGTTCGCGAAGACGAAGGCCACGTCGCTAGTGTGGTAGGCCCGCGGGCGGCCGTCGAACAGGGGCGTCCCCCAGCTGAAGATGTAGCTGTAGACCGGCGCCGTGCCGCGGCGGGCGACGCGCTCGCACATCAGCCCGGCCTGAATCCTGAACTTGCGGCTGAGGAGGACGGACAGCACCTCGACCGGCTTCCACTGCGGGTCGATCCTGCGAGTCTCTGCAATGAGGTCGGCGGCCCGATCACCGAGATCCGGTCCGAGCCGCGCTTCCACACCGGCCCAGTCAACGGCTTCCATCTCGGGAGCGTTGACGCTCGGTGAGACCTCGTTGAGGACGGTGCCGCAGATCACCGGGACCTCGGGCAGCACCGCAGGAGCGTCCGGATCGCAGGGTTGATCGGGGAGGCTCGGCAGTCCTGACGTCGGCTCGAACCACCACGCAGGCGAGGCCCACCGCGCAACCGGAACGTCTTGCTTCCGAAGGGAGGTGCTCGCGGTAGCGGCCGCTGTCAGGTAGTCAGCCACCGGCACCTGCTGGATCTTCCGCACCGACTCGGGTCCCGGTGCCAGCCCCAGCGTCGAGAGAATCTCTTCGGCGAGCCGCGCGGAAACCTCCGGCTCGTGTACGCGCAGCCGCGCCCCGCTCTGGATGATCGCCTTGTGGAACAGGCCCGCGGCCGCGGGCATGGCGAGCAGCACGCTGATCTTGAAGCCTCCGCCCGACTGGCCGAAGAGCGTGATGTTGCCGGGATCGCCGCCAAATCCCGTGATGTTCTCCCGTATCCAGTGCAGCGCCGCGACGATGTCGAGCATGCCGACGTTAGGTGAGTCTGCGAACTCGCTGCCCGCAAACCCGGCGAGGTTCGAGAACCCGAGCGGGCCGACGCGGTGGTTGAGGCTCACGACTACAACGTTTTGGGTGCGGGCGAGGTTCTCGCCGTCCGAGCTCAGGAACTTCTGGCTCGAGCCCCCGCCAAAGCCATCTGCATGCAGCCACACCATGACCGGCCGGCGGGTTGTGGCCCCCAGACCGGGCGTCCAGATGTTGAGCCGAAGACAGTCCTCAAGGGAGCTGGTCACCGGGCCGTTCGGAATCAGAAAGGGCCACTCGTTGCTCGACAGGTCGACGTCTGGGGCTTCACCCACCGGGCAGACGGGCCCGTAAAAAACGGCGTTGCGCACCCCTGTCCAAGGTAGCAATGGAGGTGCGGCCCTGAACCGATGCTCCCCCGTCGGTGCTCCCGCGTATGGCACACCCCTGAAGACGTCGACCCCTCGACTCCGGTAGCCCCTGATGGTGCCACCGCTAGTCTCCACCGGCGGCACATCCGTCGACACACGCGCTTCGCCACCTTGAGCGTCCGTGTCCTCTACCGGCCCAGTCAGGTCCGTGCAGGCAAGTCCTGTCGCTGCAGCGGTCCCGAGGGCTGACTTCAGGAAGAACCGCCGCGTCGCGCCGCTAGCGTTCTCCGCCTTCTTCGCCATCGGCACTTTCCTCCCCGTGGCGGATGCGCTCGAACATCGTACGCTGCAGTCCCGATCCTTTGAAAGAGGTGATGCCTTCGACGGGAGCAGTGGTGTCGCGGGCGAAGAAGATGTCCTGCACCATTCGATCGCCGTCGAGACGGTTGTGGGAGAACAGCATGACGCCCCGGGCTTCGAAGGCCGAGAAGATGTCGTCGCCATAGATCGAGGTCTCGAGCACGAGCCCGCCCCCTTCGTCGAAGAAAAACCTGCCCTGCTCGTCACGGCACATGCTGTAATCCTTGACCTGCATGGTCTCGCCGGCGACCACGAACCGTGAGCGCCACGTCAGACAGCCGTCCGCCGCGTCGTCCCCCACTCCCACCTCCAGCTCGACCCCGACCTCGGCAGCGCCGGCTCGCGGCGGCAGGTTTTCGAGGCGGCCGTGCCACGTGCCGTGCCACTGTGGGAGTAGGTTGCGATCGGGGTCCGGTTCGCCGGCGGCCGACAGCCCGACCGCGCCCGAAACCAAGACAGTCAACATCGCATATCGACCGATTGAAAGACCAGCAGCTGTCATCGAAGCACACTCCTTCGAGCTCTGTCAGATCCGGTCAGAATACAATCGCGGGCGGCCCGCGAAGGGGCCGCCCGCACCCATGCTGAGTGAACTCTCAGAAGGTCAGCCGCAGCCCGAGCTCGAGCCGCCGCGGCAGCTGCCACTCGGAGTTGTCCCCCGGCTCCTGCGTACCGAGGCAGCCGTAGATGGACTGGCAGACCGCGATGCCGTTCTCGGCGTTTGTCGCGTTGAGCGCCGACAGGATCAGCTCGAGCTCGACCGCATCTCCGAGAGGGAAGCCTTTCGAGAGCTGCAGGTCGAGCTGATAGAAGTCGTCGCCCTCTCGGCTGCCGCGCGGCTCGGTGAAGTAGGTGCCGTATCCCTGGGTGATCACCCCGTCCTGCGGTGTCCACGGCAGCTCGGAGTTCCAGTTGAGCCCGAATCCGAGGGCGAAGCGGTAGGGCATGAGCCAGAAGCCGTTGACCTTGACCTGGTGCTGGCGGTGGTTCGAGAGATAACCGTAGCGGTTGTCGAAATGAATGGGATAGACGTCGAAGTCGATTCCGGCACCCTGGGTGAGCTCGATGGAGCCCTCGGAGTCGGAGTAGACGTAGCTCGCCAACAGGCTCAGGTTTTCGAGCGCCCGCGACTCGAATGTGAGCACCCACCCGGAGTAGTTACGTTCGGCCGGCAGGTGGTTCGTGATCAGGAGGTAGCTGCACTCCGCGTCCTCCGAGGGCACGGGGACGTTGCCGTTGCAGGTGCTCTCGAAAAAGCGGTCCGTCTTCTTGTCGATGTACTGCAGCCCCACAGAGGTTTCGCGAAACACCTCGCGCTCGATCCCGATCGACCACTGCTCGGCCCTGGGCGCCTGCAGCCCGGGCTCGATAACGAGACCCCCGGAGCTCCCCGGATCCACGAGCAGCCACCCCGCTTCTGGGAAGTAGCCCGGGTCCGCAAGATACTCGAGCCCGATCTGCGGTGCGAAAGCCTGGCAGGTTGCCGCGTCCGGGAAACCCAGCACCGAACATTCAAGATAGGTCGCCGGGGTCGTCGCGGCACTCAGGAGCGGTAGGGTCATCGCCGACGGGTGCATAAACTCACCGTAGAACCCCCGCACCACCGTCTTGCCGTCCCCGGTGGCATCCCACGCCAAGCCCAGCCTCGGCTGGAGCTGATCGAACTCGGCGACGCGGTTGCCCGTCGCCACGACCTCGAAGGTCGCCTCGTCGTAGCGCACCCCGATGTTCAGCGTCAGGTTCGGGTGAGGCCGCCACGCGTCCTGGAGATAGAGCGACCGATAGTCCCCCTCGTAGCTGCTGCCCGACCTCTCGAGACTCTGCAGCACATACGGCATCCCGCCGAGGTTCAGATAGTTGAATCCGCCCGGGGCGAAGCGAACGTTCTCGAAGTCCACCCACGACAGATCGACACCCACCTTGAACTGGTGTGCTCCACCGAAGTCGTCCACGAACCAGCTCAGGTCGCCGCGGAGCTGGTCCCGACCTTCGTCGCCGAGCTGCGTGTCGAGGTAGTTGACGGAGAAGACCCCCGTCAACAGGTCGAGGTGACCGGGAGTGTCGAAGTCGCCGCTGGCCGGCACCACGTTGAGCTCGTTCGATGTCGTTCCGGCCTGCAGTGTAAGGAAGAGACTGTCGGAGAGCGCTCCCACCGCTTCTAGCTGATGGGTCACGAAGTTCCGCTCGTCGTTGGCGTCGGCTTCGGGCAGGACGGCCGGGATCGCCCGCGCATACTCGTTGGTCGAGTCGTCGTAGTTGGACTTCCACACGAACCGCCACGCGTCTGTCGCCTGCCAGGTGAGCTTGCCGAAGCCCGTGAGCCGGTCCCGCGTGTTGGTCTGGATCACGTCGGCTGGCCGGCGCTCCTCGGTCGAGGTTTCGAGCGACGTGAAGAACCACAGCTTGTCGCGCAGGATCGGACCGCCGAGGGTGCCGGCAAAGTTCTCATAGGTGTACTGGTCCTCGTCGGGATCGAAATGGTCCCCGCTCGAGGTGAAGTCCTTGCCAATGTAGCGCGCGTCGAGAGAGCCGGAGAACTGGTTGCCGCCCGACTTGGTGACGAGGTTGAAGACCCCGCCCACCGCAAACCCGAACTCGGCGTTGTAACCGGCCGTCTGGACGCTAATCTCCTCGATGGCGTCGAAGTTGAGCCGCGAGTTGTAGGTGTTGGTCACCGGAGCGGTGTTGGAGAGACCGTCGATGTAGTACGCATTCTCGTTGCGGGCCGAGCCGAAGACCTCGATCTCGCCGTAGTAGCCGCCCTGGATGGTGCCAGGGGTCTTCGCGATGGCGTTGGTGAAGTTGCGGTTGGCCGAGCTGATGGCCGTGCCCTGGAGAAAACTGTCGGAGTACACCTGGCCGAGGGCCGACCTGGTCACGTTGACGACCGGTGACACTGCGCTCACCACGACCTCACCCTCGAAGGTCGCCGGAGCCATCCGGATGTCGAGAGTGGTGCGTTCGTTCAAGGCCACCCGTACGCTCTTCAGCTCCCGGGTGGCGAAGCCGTCCACGAATGCGGTAACCGTGTACTCTCCCGGCGGCAGCACCGGGAATTGGAAGTTGCCGCTCGCCCCGACGATCTGCGAGCTCGGCCCGCCGATGAGCGCCGGCGACTCGATGGTCACCTGGGCGCCTGGCAACGGCTGACCGTTCTCGTCGACAACCCTGCCGTCCAGCTGACCGGTCGTCGCCGCGGCGATGACTCCCGCCACCATGCAGAGTGCTCCTACAATCCAACCAGTACGATACATGTGTTACCTCCCCCTCTCAGAAGTTCGGAGACTGCATCACCGAGGCAGCACCCACTCCGTGATGCGATGAATCGAAGCCTGCCGCTCGAGGCACGGGGATAGCCGCGACAGCAGAGGCGGTGAAACGGTCTTTGGTTCTCGATCGGTAGCGCGACCCATGGGCCGATCGGTCGGGCATCCGCTGGTCCGAGGTTCATGAGGTGTCACCGCTTTCGTTACGGAGACGCGCGATGAGATCCCGATAGCCGGGGACGAGCCCGTCGCGCAGAAAACGATGACCGCGAATGACGTCTGTCAAACGTTGAAGCGACGGATCCTCGTTGAGCAGCAGCCGGAGCTTTACCAGCGTGTGCTCCGCGGAGAGCCCGGCATGCAGAGAGCACGCGAGATAAAGGCTGCTGCTCCAGATCGCCTGATCGATGCGCGAGATCTCCGAGTCGAGTAACGCCACCAGCAGCTCCCGCCCGTCAGCAACAATGTTGAGCTGCTCGCCTATCCAAGCCGACATTGTTGCCTTGGGGTCGGAACCGATGACCACGTCCGCACCCTCGATTTCGATCGGGGCATACCCCTTCACGAGCACGAAAACCCCGCGGTCAATCGCCTCTGAGATCTCGCCCCGCAGCGCGGCGAGTGACCTGGGGAATGCATCCACGATGGCCACCGACGAAGCATTCGCCAACATGTTCCGTGCGCGATCAAAGAGCGCCGGCACCGACTCCACTCGGTACACCCGCTCGTCGAAGATCGGCCTCTGTAGATCCGAAAGAGCGTCCACTGCAGCGTGGGTGGTGCGGAGAAAGCGGCTCTCGACGTTGGTGAGAAATTCCTCTGCCGGTATCGCACGGCACAGCCGGCTGTCGCCCTCCTCAATAAGTACCGCACCGCGTCGCGCCAGCGATTCGATTGCCTTGTAAACGTTTGCCGTCGGTCGACCGAGCATCTTCCCCACCCGGTACGCCGTCATCGGCGGGTGCTGAAGCAGGAACGCGTAGACATCCGACTCCAGCTGATTGAGACCGAGCTGCCTCAACAAATCGACCGCTCGTTCGAAAGAGTTCATACTATATAAATATACTACTCTTTTCGATTGTCAAGGGGAAAAGCCCTCCGATCAGGTCCCGATCGATCGTCGACACGCCGAAGACGCCAAACGATACTCGCGAAGAGCCCCCCTCCTGGCGTCAAATCCCCCGACGTGGGCGTACAACGGAGTCGATGACCCGCGACCGCGACAGGGACTCGCACATCCAGACCGGGGTCATGGGCGACCGGACGGAACGCGAGGCAGACAAAGCTGCCGCCCCTCCCGCGGCCGACGAGACCTCCCTAGTGGAAATCGAATCCGACCGCTATGAAATCGTCCATGAGCATGCAACGGATAGGAACTTTCTTTTACCGAACTCCAAGGCACCACTCCAATGAGCCGTCGAAGCTGCTCCCCCAACGCCCGAACCGGCTCGTTCACGACGCTCTAGGAGCCGATCGATCCGCACCCGACACCGTCATCGAGCGATGCGTGGCGCCCGCTTGGTAGACTCCTGCCGCGACTGCTCCCCCACGAGGGGTCGAGGCGAGCTTGGAGAGTTTGCCGGGGGCCTTGCAGACCTCGATGTCGCCGGGCCGAACGTCAGGCAGCTCCGCCTCATGACCTCGCCACGACGTGGCCCGCACCTGGAGAATCAGGTGGACGTTTGACGACACACGACAGGCGGCGGGACCGAAGCCCCGCCGTGTCGATATCCGCGTTGGAGTGATCGCTACCTGACGTTGCCCACGTAGTGCGCGGTGAGCTGGCGCTCGCGCACCCGCTCGTCGGTGTACATCGGGATCAGCATCGGCGACACTCGGCCGTCGGCCGAGCCCGACGCGACGACCTCCTTGTTGTAGGCCACCACGTGGTCGAGGTGGAGCGCGCCGTCCTTGAAAGCGTTCTTCGCGAACTCCGCCGCGCTCGCCCCGGCGATGCGGCCGAAGACGATGATGTCGAGCAGCGAGTTGCCCATCAGCCGGTTCGCTCCGTGGATGCCGCCGCCGACCTCGCCCGCCACATAGAGCCCGGGCACGCAGGTGGCGCCGTTCGGCTGGAAGTCGAGGCCACCGTTCTGGTAGTGCAGGGTCGGGTAGATGAGCATCGGCTCCTTCGTGATGTCGATGTCGTAGCGCTTGAAGAGGATGTACTTGCCCGGGAACTCCCGGCGCACGGTCCCCTCGCCCTCGAGCATCTCGATCATCGGTGAGTCGAGCCAGACCCCGAGGCGGCCGGTCGGCGTCGGCACGCCCTTGCCGTCGTGCACGCACTCTTTGATGATCGAGGCCGCCTCGACGTCGCGCGGCTCGCGCTCGTTGACGAACTGGTTGCCCTCGACGTTGACCAGGTTGGCGCCGGCGCCTCGGAACTTCTCGGTGATCAGAATGCCCTCGGCCTGCTCCGGGAAGACCACGCCCGTGGGGTGGTACTGCACGGTGTGCAGGAAGGCCACCGGCACCCCGGCACGGTAGCCGAGGACGATGCCGTCGGCGGTCGCGCCGTAGTGGTTGGTGGTCATGAAGCCCTGGATGTGGAGCCGGCCGCAGCCGCCGGTGGCCAGGATCACGGTCTTCGCCTTGACCAGGAAGTACTCCTCGGTCTCCATGTTGTAGAGCACCGCGCCCGCGCAGTGGCCGTGCTCGTTGAGCACCAGCTCGACCGCCGGCGAGAACTCGAGCACCTGGATGTCGGCCGCGCGGTTGCGCGCCTCGTCGCGGATGGTGCGCATGATCTCCGCGCCGGTGATGTCGGCCGCGTAGTGCATGCGCTTGCGCGAGGTGCCGCCGCCGTGGATCGTGGCGAGCCTGCCGTCGGCATCCTTGGTGAAGTTGACGCCGTGGTGCTCGAGCCAGCGGATGGCGTCGGGCGCGTTCTTGACCAGGGTCTCGGCGAGCTCCGGCACGTTGGTGAAGTGGCCGCCGCCCATGACGTCGAGGTAGTGGAAGTAGGGCGAGTCCTTGTCGCCCTTGCTGGCGGCCTGGATGCCGCCTTCGGCCATCATCGTGTTCGCGTCGCCGTGCCGCAGCTTGGTCGCCATGATGACCTTGGCGCCGTGCTCCTGGGCGAGCAGCGCGGCCGAGGTGCCGGCGCCGCCGCCGCCGATGATCAGGACGTCGGTCGAGTAGGCCGGCGTCGAGAGGTCGATCTTGTCCGGGGCCACCCGGCTCGTCGCCTCGAGCACGTCGGCGATCTCGTGCGCGATCGCGTAGCCCTTGGACGGGCCGACCTGGAGCGGGCGCCGCCCCTCCTCCTTGAAGTCGGGGTGGAAATTGAGCCGCTCCTTGCGCTCGTCGAGGCTGAGGAAGGGAACCTCCTCGCCGCGCTTCTTGCGCTCCACGCGCTCGGCCCGCGTCGCTTCGACCCGCTTGATGAGCTCTTTGAGTTCAGGCGTGTACGGCATCATCCACCTCTCAGGCCAGGCCCACGGACGACTTCGGCTTCCAGCTGTCGTGCGCCATGGCAGGTTCCATCTCGCGTTCGGTGTAAAGCTTCTTCAGCGCATCCTTGTCGAGGCCCTTGAGCTCGGTCAGCGTACCGTCGAAGGCGCCCTCCTCGATCTTGGCGCAGATCTCCTGCAGGTGCTGGGCCTTCGGCGTGAGCTTGCCGCCGTTCAACCGCCGCGCCAGCTGGGCGATGTGGTACTGCGCCATCTCGCCCATGCAGCGCGAGGCGCAGAGCCCGCACTGGATGCAGTCGAAGGAGATCTCGGCCGCGGCTTTGATGTCGCCGCGCTTGAGCGCCGAGATGTAGTCGAGGACCTCGACGTCCATCGGACAGACCTTGGAGCAGGCGTTGCAGGCGACGCAGCGGAAGAGCTCCGGGTAGAGCTTGTAGATGCTCTCCGGCGTCGGCTCCAGGGACTCGAAGTCGTAGCTCGCGCGGTTGGCCGGGTAGAACGGGATCTGGGTCAGGTACATCTCCGGCTCGACCACGGTCTGGCAGGCGAGGCCGGTGCGGATCTTGTAGTCGCCCGCCTTGCGGTAGACCGTCGCGCAGGCGCCGCAGACGCCGCCGCGGCAGCCGCAGCCGCGGATGTACTGGTAGCCGGCGTACTCGAGCGCCTTCATGATGGTCAGCGTGTCGGGCACGTCGTAGCGCTTGCCCATGATGTAGATGGGAATCGTCTCGGCCTTCACCTCGGGTGCTGTCGTCGTTGCCATGCTCCACCTTCCTCAGACCGTGGCCGCAGCCACGAAGTTCTTCTCGCTCAGGAGTGCGCGCGCCGCCTCGCCGGCGAGGTCGAGGCGGTAGAGCTCCGGCTCGAGGCCGAGCGCGATGCCGAGCAGCTGCGTGAAGTAGAGGGTCGGCAGGGGCTGCGCCGCCGCGCCCAGCGCCACCAGCTCGGGCTGGCGGGTGCCGAGGTTGTACTCGCACAGCGGGCAGCTGAGCACCAGGGCCTCGGCGCCGGCGCCCGCGGCCGACGCGACGACCTTGCCCGCCCGCTGCATCCCCTCCTCCGGGTGCGCGAGCATCTGGTACGAGCCGCAGCACTCGGTGGCGGCGGCGAAGGGCACCGGCTCGGCGCCGAGCGCGCGCAGGAACTGCTCGAGCACGCCCTCGTGCAGCGGATCGATGGACACCTCCTCGGGGCGCACCAGAGTGCAGCCGTAGAAGGGCGCCACCTTGAGCCCGTCGAGCGGGCGCACCACCTTCTGCGCGAGCGCCTCGAAGCCGACCCGGTCCTTGATCAGGCTGAGGTAGTGCACGACCTCGACGCCGCCGTCGTAGTCCGGCTCCTCGTCCATGAACCAGTTGATGGTCTTGAGCTTCTCCGCGTCGCCGCGCACCAGCAGGTTGGCGCGGGCGAGGGT
>Ga0105090_10001383_pt1 | contig 13060 bp, 13 predicted proteins | sample PPLLak3March2015_FD_79110 | JGI IMG/M metagenome (GOLD analysis project Ga0105090, IMG submission 79110) | Freshwater sediment microbial communities from Prairie Pothole Lake near Jamestown, North Dakota, USA - PPLs Lake P7 Core (1) Depth... | ecosystem: Environmental > Aquatic > Freshwater >... | reverse complement strand
GCTTGAACACGCGCTCGACGCCGCAGAGCCTTGCGGCAACGAGCACCGCCGGGTCCGCCGTGCCGTCCGGACGGGGCGGCGTGCACAGCACGCGCACCGGGCAACCGGCGATGCGTGCCGGCACCGCGAGCATGATGGCCGTGGAGGGCAGGGGTGCCGTGCCTGCAGGCACGTAGAGCCCGACCGCGTTGACGGGGACGATGCGGCGCTCGCAGACGACGCCGGGCGAGGTCTCGACGCGCAGTTCGGCGAGGGACTGCGCCTCGTGGAAGAGCGTGACGGTCCCGATCGCGCGGCGCAGCGCGGCGTGCTGCCCGGCCGAGAGCGCACCTTCGGCTGCTTCGAACTCGGCCGGCGTCACCTCGAACGACTCCAGCCGGGCCCGGTCGAGGCGTTCGGTGTATTCCCGCAGCGCCGCATCGCCCCGTGCGCGGACGTCGGCGACGATGCGCCGGGCGCCGTCCGTGAGCTCGCGGGCGGCCTGCTGGGCCGGCCGCTCGAGCAGCCTCGAGCGGCTCGTCTCGTCGAGGCTCGTCCAGTCGTGGATGGCGAGCGAAGCGGTCATGGCAGCATCTTCTCCACGGGCAGCACCAGCAGCGCGCTGGCACCGGCGGCCTTGAGGCTTTCGAGCGTCTCCCAGAACACGTTCTCGCGGCACACGGCGTGCACGGCGACCTTGTCGCCGCCGCCGTCGAGCGGGATCACGGTCGGCGATTCGCTGCCCGGGAGCAGCTGCTTGATCCGGCCGAGCGCGCTGCGCGGCGCGTGCAGCATGATGTACTTGCTTTCGCGCACCTGCTGGACCCCGTCGATCCGGAGCAGCAGGCGGCGCACCCAGTCCGCCTTCTCGTCGGGCAGCGCCACGGGCGTCCGGATCAGCGCGGCCTCGCTCTGCAGCACCGTCGCCACCTCGCGCAGGTGGTTCGCGGTCAGCGTCGAGCCGGTCGAGACGAGGTCGCAGATCAGGTCCGCCCGGCCGAGGCGGGGTGCGATCTCGACGGCGCCCGAGAGCGTCACGATCTCCGCCTCGATCGAGTTCTCGCGGAGGAAACGCGCGAGCACGTTCGGGTAGGTGGTGGCGATGCGCCTGGCGGCGAGGCTCCGGAGCCCGTCGTACACGAACTCGTCGGGGACGGCGATCGACAGCCGGCAGCGGCCGAAGTCGAGGCGCTGGATCATCTCGAAGCGCGCCTGGCCGCCGCGTGCCGCCATCGCGAGCCGCTTCTCCTCGATGACGTTGAGACCGACGAGCCCGAGGTCGCAGACGTCCTCCTGCACGAGGTCGGGGATGTCGTCGTCGCGCACGAACAGCACGTCGAGAGGCATGTTCTCGCCGTAGCACATCAGCTGGTCCTTGCCGCGGCTGTACTTGAGGCCACAGCGGGCGAGGAGGTCGAGCGAGTGGTCGGTGAGGCGGCCCGACTTCTGGATCGCGATGCGCAGGCGCTGTTGTCGTTCCATCTCAGCGCTCCTGCAGCCGGCGCGCCGCGAGCGCGTAGCCGCCGTTGCCGTCCGCGAGGCAGCGCGCGACCCGGCCGATCGTCGTCACGCTGACGCCGGTCTGGCGGTGGATCTCGCGGTAGGGGGTCTCGCGCACCAGCGGCCCGACGACGGCCCAGCGGTCGGCGAGCGCCTGCAGCTCGGCGGGCGTGCAGAGGTCGCGGAAGAAGTCCCGGCATTCCTCGACGGTGCGCAGGGTGAGTACGGCCTGGTACAGCGCGCGCTCGGCGGCGGCCTCCTGGCGCTGGGAAATGCCTCGGTGCTTCACGGGCCCGGTCCTGTATTCGTCTTAATGTATTAACGCGCTAGCACGTTAATACATCCGGGCCGCGCTGTCCAGCCCCGTGCCTTGACGCTCCGCTGCCCCGGCCCCTAAACTTCCGGCCGCTCATCGAGACCGGCTGAGGGAATGGCCCTTTGAAGCCGGGGCAACCGCCGGGCCCACCGCCCGGAAAGGTGCCAACTCCACGGGGACGCCGTCCACCGACAGATGAGTTGCCGCAGACCACCCCCGCCGCCGGGGGGCGGCTGCGTCGACTCCGTCCTTCCCGGTCCCGAGAGCCTGCCACCGCCGCAGCCCGGCGGCCGTGGAACGCCTTCTGCATGACCGCCCCGCAGCCTCCGTCGTCCGCCGTGCCCGCCGCCTACGAGTGGCGGACGGACGTGCACGTGCTGCCGGGGCCGTGGCCGCTGCATCACGGCGGGCGGCTCGAGCACGTCGAGGTCGCCTATCGGCTCTGCGGCGCGCCCGGGGCGCCGGTCGTCGCGGTGCTGGGCGGAATCTCGGCGGGCCGCGACGTCGTGAGCCTCGACGCGGCCGCACCGGGCTGGTGGGAGGAGGCGGTCGGGCCGGGCCGCGCGCTCGACACCGACCGCTACCGCTGCCTGGGGGTCGACTTCCTGGGCGGCAGCCACCGTACGACGGGCCCCGCCGAAGGCGAGACCTTTCCGACCGTCAGCGCGTTCGACCAGGCGCGCGTGCTCGTGGGCCTGATGGACCATCTCGGCATCGACCAGCTCGCCGCGAGCCTCGGGGCCTCGTACGGCGGCATGGTGACGCTGGCACTGGCCCAGGCCCATCCGGAGCGTGTGCGCCACGCCGTCGTGCTGAGCGCCGCGCACCGCACGCACCCGATGTCGACGGCCTGGCGCAGCGTCCAGCGCAACGTCGTCCGCTACGCGCTCGCGCACGGCGAGGGGCCGCGGGGCCTCGTGCTCGCCCGGGCGCTCGCGATGGCAACCTATCGTTCGGCGCGCGAGTTCGAGGAGCGGTTCCCCGGGCCGCCCGAGGCCACGCCGGAGGGGTTCCGCTTTCCGGTCGAGAGCTACCTGCTCGCGCGCGGCCAGAGCTACGCCGCCGTCTACAAGCCGGAGGCGTTCGTCTGCCTCTCGGAGTCGATCGACCTGCACCGGGTCGAGCCCGAGTCGATCCGTGTGCCGACGACACTGCTCGGCGTGCAGGAGGACCAGCTCGTCCCGATTTCCGACATGCGCGAGCTGCGCGACCGCCACGGCGGCAACTGCAGCCTCGTCGAGATCACATCCATCTTCGGCCACGACGCTTTCCTGAAGGAGACCGAAGTGCTGCGCGACCTGCTCGCGCGAGCGCTCGACCGACCATGAGCAACGACCTCACGCCCCGCACCCGCGCCGTGCGCGCCGCCCTCGAGACGGACGACCAGCACGGCGCCGTCGTGCCGCCGATCCACCTCACCTCGACGTTCGCGTTCGCGGGCTACGGCGAGAAGCGCGCCTACGACTACTCGCGCTCCGGCAATCCCACGCGCGACGCGCTCGCGGGCGCGCTTGCCGACCTGGAGGGCGGCGCGGGCGCCGTCGTGACGGCCTCGGGCATGGCCGCGGTCGGGCTCGTGACGCAGCTCTTCCGCCCGGAAGACGTCGCCGTGGTCCCGCACGATTGTTACGGCGGTACGTACCGGCTCTTCAATGCGCTGCGCGATCGCGGCTCGCTGGCCGTGCGCTTCGTCGACTTCCAGGACGCTGGCGCGCTGGCTGAGGCGCTCGCCGCCCGGCCCGCGCTCGTGTGGATCGAGACGCCGAGCAATCCGTTGCTGCGCATCGTCGACGTGGAGGCGGTCGCCGCGGCGGCACACGCCGCGGGCGCCCTCGTCGCCGCCGACAATACGTTCCTGTCGCCCGTGTGGCAGCGGCCGATCGAGCTGGGCGCCGACCTCGTCGTGCACTCGACGACCAAGTACCTGAACGGCCACAGCGACGTCGTCGGCGGCGCGGTGATCGCGGCGCGGGCCGACCTGCACGAGCGCGTCGCCTGGTGGGCCAACTGCATCGGCGTGACGGGCGCGCCGTTCGACAGCTATCTCACGCTCCGGGGCTTGAGGACGCTGCACGCCCGCATGCAGGCGCATGGCGAGAACGCGACCGCCGTCGCGAGCCTGCTTGCGTGCCACCCTGCGGTCGCACGCGTCTACTACCCGGGGCTCGAATCGCATCCCGGGCACGAGATCGCGATGAAGCAACAGCGCGGCTACGGCGCGATGCTCAGCTTCGAGCTGCGCGGCGGCGAGCCCGAGGTGCGGCGGTTCCTGGGCGCGCTCGAGCTCTTCTCCCTCGCGGAGTCGCTCGGCGGCGTCGAGAGCCTGGTCGCGCACCCGGCGAGCATGACGCACGCGGCGATGGACGCCGCGGCCCGCGAGCGCGCCGGCATCTCCGGGTCGCTGGTCCGCCTGTCGATCGGCATCGAGGAGACCGCCGACCTGCTCGCCGACCTGCGCCGGGCCCTCGACACGGTCTGATCCGGCAGGCGATGATCGAAGCGGGAGCACCGGCCGTGTGGAAGTCCATCGTCGCAATCTGCGTCGGCGCCTGCCTCGGCGCGCTGCTGCGCTGGTGGCTCGGGCTCGCGATGAACGGGCTCTTCCCGAGCGTGCCGCCCGGGACGCTGGCGGCCAACCTCATCGGCGGCTACGTGATCGGCCTCGCGATCGCGTTCTTCGCGACCTATCCGGCGCTCGGCCCGGAGTGGCGGCTGCTTCTGATCACGGGCTTCTGCGGCAGCCTCACGACGTTCTCGACGTTCTCGGCCGAGATCGTCACGCTGCTGCAGCAGGGCCGTGTTGCATGGGCAATGCTCGCGGCCGGCGCGCACCTCGCGGGATCCGTGCTCATGACGCTTGCGGGCATCGGCACGGTCGCCTGGCTGCACAGCACGGGCTGAAACACCTGGAGTCGACTATGGAAGGATCGTTGCTCCGCTTCTACGTGCACGAACAGAGCCGGGTGCACGGCCGCCCGGTCTGGGAATGGCTGCTCGAGGAGGCGCGCCGCCTCGGCATCCGGGGCGGCTCGGTGTTCCGTGCGATGGCGGGCTACGGCCGCGACCGCGTGCTCCACGAGGAACGGTTCTTCGAACTCGCCGGCACCGTGACGATCGAGGTCGAGTTCATCGTCACGGACGACGAGGCGACGCGGCTCCTGGAACTCGTGAAGGACGCCGAGCTGCGGCTCTTCCACGCGCGCGTCCCTGCGCGGTTCGGCGTCACCGGCGATCCGGGACCCTAGGCACCCAGGCCCGGCAGCCAGGCGTCGATCGCGACGGACTTGACCAGCGCCTGCACCGGCCGTCCCGTTTCGAGTCGCAGGTTCGAGACGGCGTCGGCTGTCACGAGAGCCAGCAGCCGCGCGTCGCCGGCCCCGAGCCGCACGATGCGCAGCGCGGCGTGAGCCGCTGGCTGGATCTCGATCACGGTCGCCGCGATCGCGTTGTGGAGCGAGAGCCCTTCCGGCCGGCGCACGGCGAGCACGACCGACCGCGCGGGGATCCGGAGCCTGACGGTCTCGTCGATGGACGCCGCGACGATCGGGATCTCGAACTCGAGCCCGCGGTGACCGACGCGCGTCAGCTGGCGCTCGGGATCGTGGCCGAGTACGCGGGCGTCGTACACGGCCGCGGGATCCCAGCGCGGCGAGTGCGCCGCGAGCGCATTGGAACACGCGAGCTCTTCCACGGTTCCGGACGTCGCGACGCGGCCGCCTGCGAGCACCACCACGTGCGTCGCGAGCCGTGCGACGTCGTCGCAGTCGTGGGTGACGAGGACGGTGGCGACGCCTGTCGCCTGCTGCAACGAGACGAGCTCCCGCCGCAGCGACTCCCGCAGCTCGCCGTCGAGCGCCGCGAACGGCTCGTCGAGCAGCAGGACGGCCGGATCCCGCGCCAGCGCACGGGCCAGTGCGACGCGCTGTCGCTGCCCGCCGGAGAGCGCATTCGGCCGGCGTTCGCCGAGGCCGTCGAGGTGCGCGAGCGCGAGCAGGGCGTCGACCCGGGCACGGCGATCTGCCGACGGGACGTGTGCGAGCGCGATCGCCACGTGCTCGCGCACGTCCAGGTGCGGGAACAGCGCGTAGTCCTGCGGCACGTAGCCGACGCGCCGCTGGTGCGGGGGCACGCGGACGCCGGCGGACGTGTCGTCCCAGGTCGCCGCTCCGCAGGTGATGCGCGCGCTTGCGGGCCGATGCAGGCCCGCGATCGCCCGGAGCAGCGTCGTCTTGCCGCTGCCCGAGGCACCGAAGATCGCGAGCACCGCGCCGTGCGGCACGTCGAACGCCACGTCGAGCGGGCAGGGCGTCGCCTGCTCCAGCCGGACGGTGAGCGCCGGGCAGTGGCTCACGGCCGGCCGCTCGCGCGCCGGGCCAGGGCGTTGGTCGCCCACAGTGCCGCGACCGAGACCACGAGCAGCACCAGGGCCAGGATGCCCGCACCCCGGTCGTCGAACGCCTGCACGCGGTCGTAGATCGCGATCGCGACGGTGCGCGTCTCGCCGGGGATCGAGCCGCCCACCATCAGCACGACGCCGAACTCCCCGAGCGTGTGGGCGAAGGTGAGCACGGCCGCTGTCGCGATCCCGGGCAGCGCGAGCGGCAGCTCGATGCGGCGCACGACGTCGAGCGGACCGAGTCCACAGCAGCGGGCAGCGTCGCGCACGCCCTCGGGCACGGCGGCCAGCGCGTTCTGCATCGGCTGCACCGCGAACGGGAGGTTCACGAGGACCGAGGCGAGCAGCAGCCCTTCGAAGCTGAACACCAGCGGATGGCCCGCCATGCCCTCGAACGCGCGCCCGAGCGGCGAGCCGCGGCCGAAGGCGGTGAGCAGGTAGTAGCCCACGACGGTCGGCGGCAGGATGAGCGGCAGCGCGACCAGCGATTCGACGAGTCCGCGGGCGCGCGGCCGTCCGTACGCGAGCCATCGGGCGAGCAGGAACGCGAGGGGCAGCAGCAGTACCACCGTCGCGAGCGCGAGTTCCAGCGAGAGGCGAAGGGCGGTCCAGTCCATCGCTCAGTCGGCCGGCAACTGGAACCCGCGGCGCGCAAGCACCGCCCGCGACTCCGGTCCCAGCACGTACCGGTAGAACTGCTCCGCCTCCGGCGACGCGTTCGCGAGCAGCACCATGCGCTGGTGCAGCGGCGCATGCCACGACTCCGGGATCACCGTGTGGGTGCCGCGGGCGGCGAGCTCGGGCCCGAGCGCGAGCGACAGCGCGACGAGCCCGCCCTCGGCGTCGCCGCCGCTCGCGTAGCGCGCGGCCTGTGCCGCGTTCTCGCCGATCACGAGGCGCGGCCGCACGGCGTCCCAGAGGCCGAGGTGGCGCAGGGTCTCCGCGGCTGCGCGGCCGTACGGCGCATGCTCGGGGTTCGCGATCGCGAAACGCCCGAGGACGCCGGCCCGGGCCCGTTCGCCCAGCACGTCGAGCCCGGGCGGACGACCGAGCGGGGAACCCATGGGAGCGTAGAGCGCGAGGCGACCGGTCGAGTAGCGGGCGCCCGTGCCGCGCGTGAGCTTCCGGGCCACGAGCTGCTCGACGTAGGCCTCGTCCGCGGACAGGAACAGCTCGTACGGCGCGCCCTGTGCGATCTGTCGCGTGAAGTTGCCGGACGACCCGTAGCTCACCCGCACGTCCCGTCCGGACTCGCGGCGATACTCGGCCACGATCTCCTCGAGCGCGAACTGGAGATCGGAGGCGGCCGCAACGAGGGGTTCGGCGCGAGGGACGGAGGCGCACGCGCAGAGCGCGACCGCGACGAGCAGGCGGAGCATGCGCGTGACTATACGAGAGGGAGAAAAAAAGAAGGCCGACGGTTAAGCCGGCCTTCCGGGACGGGACCCGAGTTGCCCCACTCCTTGGGACAAAGACTAACCCGACTCAAGTCCGCATCACTCTTCGAAATCGGCCCTGGAACCAGGGCGTCGGGGACCGCAGGTCTCCCGGGGAGGCGCAGTATAGCCCCGGCTTTCCGGGCGATGGAAGCCGATTTTGCGGGCTTCGATGCGGCTGGCACTCGCCTCGGGCGAGTGTTTATGTGGATTCTTTTGACAATACTATAAGCGATTGATTTATATGTCTTTAGTGCACCCTCAAAGGCGCATCAAAGACGGGCGACGACGGCGTCGCCCGCGGCCCGGCTGCCCACCGAAGCGGCCCCCGACGCGGCGATGTCGGCCGTGCGGATGCCGGCCTCGAGCGCAGCCGTGACGGCCGCCTCGATCGCGGCCGCTTCCGTCTCGAGCCCGAGGGAATGACGCAGCAGCATCGCCGCACTCAGGATCGTGCCATAGGGATTCGCGATGCCGCGGCCCGCAATGTCGGGCGCCGAGCCGTGGATCGGTTCGTAGAGCCCCGCCGTCCCTGCGCCTAGCGACGCCGAGGGCAGCAGCCCGAGCGAGCCCACGAGCATCGATGCCTCGTCGGTCAGGATGTCCCCGAACATGTTCTCGGTGAGCAGCACGTCGAAGCTCGACGGACGCTTGATCAGGTGCATCGCCGCGGCGTCCACGAGCATGTGCTCGAGCCCGATCTCCGGGTATTCCTCGCCCAGCACGCGCTCGACCACGCTGCGCCAGAGCCGCGAGGTCTCGAGCACGTTGGCCTTGTCGACGGACACGATGCGCCTGCGCCGTCCCATCGCGAGCCGGGCCGCGACGCGCGTCACGCGCTCGATCTCGGCGGCCGTGTAGCTGCAGACGTCCTCGGCCTCGTGCGCCGTGCGCGTCTTGCGGCCGAAGTAGATGCCGCCCGTGAGCTCCCGCACGACCATGATGTCTGTGCCGGCCAGCACTTCGGGCTTGAGCGGCGAGGCGTCGATCATCGAGGGGATCGTGCGGACGGGGCGCAGGTTCGCGAACACGCCGAGCGTGCGCCGGAGCTCGAGGAGTCCCTGCTCGGGACGCACGCGCGCCGCAGGGTCCGACCAGCGCGGGCCGCCGACGGCGCCGAGCAGCGTGGCCGCGCTCGTGCGGCAGGCGTCGATGGTGCGGGGCGGCAGCGGCGAGCCGGTGGCGTCGATCGCGGCGCCGCCCACGAGCGCTTCCACGAACTCGAACTCGTGGCCATGGCGATTCGCGACGGCCTCGAGCACGCGCACCGCCTCGGCGGTGACCTCGGGGCCGATGCCGTCGCCCCCGAGCACGGCGATCCGCGCCTTCATCGGGCGCGCCGCTCGTAGGCCGCGATGGCTTCGGCCTGCGAGAGCAGGTAGCCGAGCTCGTCGACGCCGTTCATGAGGCAGTAGCGCGCGAACGACTCGACCGGGAAGCGGACCGCGCGGCCGTCCGGCAGCGTGATCGTCGTTGCGTCGAGGTCGATCTCGACCTCGGCCCCGGGGTTGGCGACCAGCCAGGCGTGGGTGGCCTCGTCGACGACGACCGGCAGCAGGCCGTTCTTCAGGCTGTTGCTGCGGAAGATGTCCGCGATCTCGGTGCTCACGACCGCGCGCAGGCCGTAGTCGAGCATCGCCCAGGGCGCGTGCTCGCGCGACGAGCCGCAACCGATGTTCCGTCCCGCAACCAGCACCTGGCAGCCCTTTGACTCGGGCCTGTTCAGGACGAACTCCGGGTTCGGCCGGCCGTCGGGGCCGTAGCGCCAGTCGGCGAACAGCGCGCTGCCGAGGCCCGCGCGCGTCGTCGTCGTGAGGAAGCGGGCGGGGATGATCTGGTCGGTGTCGATGTTGCTCGACGGCATCACGACCGTGCGCGAGCGGATGACGGTGATCGGGTCCATGGCGGCCTCAGTGCAGGAACTCGCGGGGGTCGGTGACCCGGCCGCGCACGGCGGTGGCCGCGGCCGTGGCGGGGCTCGCGAGCAGCGTCCGCGCGCCGGTGCCCTGGCGTCCCTCGAAGTTGCGGTTGCTCGTGCTCACGCAGTACTGGCCCTGCGGCACCAGGTCGCCGTTCATGCCGAGGCACATCGAGCAGCCGGACTCGCGCCACTCGGCGCCCGCCGCGATGAAGACCTCGGCGAACCCGCGCGACTCGGCCTCGCGCTTTATCTGCTGCGAGCCCGGCACGACGAGCATGCGCACGCCTGGCGCGACGCGTCGGCCCGCGAGCACCTTCGCCGCAACCTCGAGGTCGGAGAGGCGCGCGTTGGTGCAACTGCCCACGAACACCATCTGCACCGGCTTGTCGCGCAACGCGTCGCCGGGCGCGAGGCCCATGTACGCAAGCGAGCGGGCGAAGACGGCGTCGCCCGGCCGCTCTGGCACGCGGCCCGAGACCGGAGCGACCATGCCGGGGTTCGTGCCGTAGGTGATCATCGGCTCGACGGCCGTGGCGTCGATCTGGACGCGCTGGTCGTAGCCCGCGCCCGCGTCGCTGCGCAGGGTCCGCCAGTCCGCGACGGCGCGGTCCCACGCGTCGCCCTGCGGGGCGCGCGGCCGGCCGCGGAGGTAGTCGAAGGTCGTGTCGTCCGGGGCGACCATGCCGGCACGTGCGCCGGCCTCGATCGACATGTTGCAGACGGTCATGCGCTCGTCCATCGAGAGCGCCTCGATCGCCGGACCCTTGAACTCGATGACGTGGCCCGTGCCGCCGTTGACGCCGATGCGGCCGATGATCGCGAGCACGAGGTCCTTCGCGGAGACGCCCGGGCCCAGCCGGCCCGTCGCCTCGATCGCGAGCGTCTTCGGCCGGCGCTGCAGCAGGCACTGCGTAGCCAGCACATAGCCCACCTCCGTGGTGCCGATGCCGAAGGCGAGCGCACCGAACGCTCCGTGAGTGCTCGTGTGGCTGTCGCCGCAGACGATCGTCTTGCCGGGCTGCGTCGCCCCGAGTTCCGGGCCGATGATGTGGACGATGCCGCGGCGATCGTCGCGCAGGCCGATCAGGTCGAGGCCGAACTCGGCGCAGTTCGCCTCGAGCTGACGGATCTGTTTCGCCGCCGACTCGAGCACGATCGGCTTGCCGCCGAAGACCTGCGCCGTGTCGGTCGGCGTCGAGTGGTCCATCGTGACGAGCGTGCGGTCGGGCCGGCGCACCCGCAGGCCGCGGGCGCGCAGCACGTCGAACGCCTGGGGCGAGGTGACCTCGTGCGTGAGGTGCAGGTCGACGTAGAGGACGGCAGGCGTCTCGGGCGTCTCCGGGACGACGACGTGGCGGTCCCAGACTTTCTCGAACAGCGTCTTCGCGGTCATTCAGGCTCCGGGCGCAGGCCCGTTCAGATGGTCGAGGCGGTCACTGCCGCCTCGCTGGTGCGGCGTTCGGCGCGGCCGGGCAGGGCGCGGCCCTGCTCGACCTGGTTCACCGTCTCGAGGAACGCGCGCACGCCGGATTCCACGATGTCGGTCGTCACGCTCGAGGCGCGGTAGGTGCGGCCGTCGTGCTCGACGGTCACGACCGCCTCGCCCTGGGCGTCCTCGCCCATCGTCACGCTGCGGACCTCGAACTTGCGGAGCGTCACGACGAGGCCGGTCGCCACCTCGATGGCCTTGAAGGCGGCGTCGACCGGGCCGTCGCCGGTCGCTTCCTGCGAGAGCAGGCGTCCGTCGGCGTGACGCAGGCCGACGCGGGCATTCGCGGTGCCGGCCGTGTCGCTCGACGCGTGCAGGCTCTCGAGGTGCCACGGACCCGTCGCGCCGGCCTCGGACCGCAGTACGAGCGCCTCGATGTCGCCGTCGAAGAGTTCCTTCTTCTTGTCCGCGAGCGCCTTGAACTCCTCGAACACGCGTCCGAGCTCGGCGTCGGAGATCTCGAAGCCGAGCTCCTTGATGCGGTCGCGCAGCGCGGCGCGGCCGCTGTGCTTGCCGAGCACGAGGTGCGAGCGCGAGAGCCCTACGTCCTCGGGGCGCATGATCTCGTAGGTCGAGTGGTGCTTCAGCATGCCGTGCTGGTGGATGCCTGACTCGTGCGCGAAGGCATTCTCGCCGACGACCGCCTTGTTGCGCGGGATCGGCATGCCGGTGATGCTCGAGAGCAGGCGGCTCGTCGGGAACAGCCGCTTCGTGTCGATGCCCGTACGCAGGCCGTAGAGCGCCTCGCGCGTCCGCATCGCCATCACGACTTCCTCGAGCGAGCAGTTGCCCGCGCGCTCGCCGATGCCGTTGATCGTGCACTCGATCTGGCGCGCGCCGCCGCGCACGGCGGCCATGCTGTTCGCGACCGCCATGCCGAGGTCGTCGTGGCAGTGCACGCTGAAGACGACGCGGTCGGCGCCGCGGACGTTCTTCTTCAGGTAGTCGAAGACCTCGAAGAACTCCTCGGGTACCGTGTAGCCCACGGTGTCCGGCACGTTGATCGTCGTCGCGCCGGCCTCGATGACCGCCTCGACCACCTCGCGCAGGAACTCGAGCTCCGTGCGCGAGGCGTCCTCGGGCGAGAACTCGACGTCCGCGCAGAGGTTCCGCGCGTACTTCACGCCCTCGACCGCCGTGTGGATGATCTGCTCCTTCGCCATGTTGAGCTTGTGCTCGCGATGGATCGCGCTCGTGGCGAGGAATACGTGGAGGCGGGGGCGGGCGGCCTCGCGGACCGCCGTCCACGCCTTGTCGATGTCCTCGCGGTTGCAGCGCGCGAGCCCCGCGATGATCGGCCCGCGCACCTCGCGGGCGATCTCGCGGACGGCTTCCCAGTCGCCGCGGGAGGCGGCCGGGAAGCCGGCCTCGATGACGTCCACGCCGAGTTCCGCAAGCGCGCGCGCGACCCGCAGCTTCTCGGGCTGGGTCATGCTGCAGCCCGGCGACTGCTCGCCGTCGCGCAGCGTCGTGTCGAAGATGAGGACGCGGTTCGGGTCGGGCGTGGACATCTCAGGTCACCTCGTGGCGCTCAGCGGCCTTCGTTCAGCCAGGGCATGCGGGCGCGCAGTTCGACGCCCACTTTCTCGATCGGGTGGGCGAGGTCCTTCTTCATCAGCGCGTCGTACTTGCGGCGGCCGGCCTTGTTTTCCCGGATCCACTGGCGCGCGAAGGTCCCGTCCTGGACTTCCTTCAGGATCTGCTTCATCTCCTTCTTCGTGGCGGCGTTCACGACGCGGGGGCCCCGCGTGAGGTCGCCCCACTTGGCGGTGTGCGAGATGTACTTGTGCATCTTCGCGAGGCCGCCCTCGTGCAGCAGGTCGACGATCAGCTTGAGCTCGTGCAGGCACTCGTAATAGGCGACCTCGGGCTGGTAGCCGGCCTCGACCAGCGTCTCGTAGCCCTTGAGCACGAGCTCGGTCGCGCCGCCGCAGAGCACGGCCTGTTCGCCGAAGAGATCCGTCTCGGTCTCTTCCTTGAACGTCGTCTCGATGACGCCTGCGCGCGTGCCGCCGATGCCGTC
>Ga0105090_10001379_pt1 | contig 13071 bp, 13 predicted proteins | sample PPLLak3March2015_FD_79110 | JGI IMG/M metagenome (GOLD analysis project Ga0105090, IMG submission 79110) | Freshwater sediment microbial communities from Prairie Pothole Lake near Jamestown, North Dakota, USA - PPLs Lake P7 Core (1) Depth... | ecosystem: Environmental > Aquatic > Freshwater >... | reverse complement strand
TCAACGCTTCAACACTTCGGAAACCGGCCGTTGTCGATGGGTATTCCGGTGAGCCGATTGTATGGCCGGAGTCATTTCCGGTTCCGCTAGTCAATGAACAACCGCGAGGAAATCAAAATGAACTGGGATCGTATAGAAGGTAACTGGAAACAATTCAAGGGTAACGCCAAGCAGCAGTGGGGAAAAATCACTGATGATCAATTTGACGTTATTGGCGGAAAACGCGAACAACTTGCCGGCAAGATTCAGGAGGCGTACGGAGTTTCCAAGGATGAGGCCGAAAAACAGCTGTCCAGCTGGCAGGAAAGCCAGAAATAAGCTGCCTGAAATAAGCAATCAAGCTGTGGCCATTTGCAATGCCTGGCGGGGGTAATAAGCCCCCGCCAGGCAGCGTCGATTGTCTTTCGCCGATCAAAACAAATTGCTCCCCTTACATAAATGTTGAAGGAACAACAATGAAAACATTCAAAATCAGCGCTATTGCGCTTGCAGTCAGTTTTGCATTCAGCGCCGGTGCCATGGCGCAAACCATGTCCAATGATCAATACAAGTCGCAAAAAGCCGACATCTCGGCCGAATATAAGTCAGGCAAGGACGGTTGTAATTCGCTCTCGGCCAATGCAAAGGACATCTGCATGGCCGGGGTCAAGGGCAAGGAGAAAGTCGCGAAAGCCGATCTTGAGGCCCGTTACAAACCTTCGGTGAAAAACACTTACGATGCCCGTGTCGCCAGGGCGGAAGCCGACTATTCTGTAGCCAAGGAAAAATGTGATGACCGGTCCGGCAATGTGAAGGATGTCTGTCTGAAGGAGGCGAAAGCTGCGCAAACCGCTGACAAGGCCGACGCGAAAGCGCAAATGAAGACCACGGACGCGAACGCAGTCGCGAATGAAAAATCGGCTACAGCGCGCCAGAATGCCAGTGAAAAAAAGGCTGATGCGCGCAAAGATGCGGCCGCAGACAAACGCGATGCCGATTATGCGGTAGCCAGGGAAAAGTGTGATGCATTTGCCAGTGACGCCAAGGACGGCTGTATTGCCAAGGCGAAGTCGCGTTACGGCAAGACCTGAGCCATTTATTGCGTAGACGGCATCGGGTGTCCCCCGAAGTCCGGCAATATTGATTCGCCGGACTTATGCTACGAAGCGTAAGAGGTGCAGCAAACCCGGTCCGGAATCGCGTTCCGTGCCGGGTTTTTTGCCATTGAAGCAAATTGTCATGCCGGTGCCTTGTCGTGCATGTCCTTGACGATTTCATAGCATGGGCAGCATGCAGCTTCGAGTTTTTTCCGGTCGAGAATTCTGATGTTGCCGCGGCTGTAACTGATCAGCTTTCGGCGCTGCAGGGCGCTGGCCGCTTTTGTGACGCCGACCCGGCGCACGCCGAGCATGTGTGCGAGGAATTCCTGGGTGAGGCGGAATTCATCCGATTTCACACGATCCTGGGTCATCAGCAGCCAGCGGGCAAGGCGTGCTTCGACCACATGAAACCGGTTGCATGCCGCAGTCTGGGTAATCTGGGCCATCAATGTATAGGTATAGCGGTAGGTTTGCTGCCGCAAGGCCAGGCTGTGCCGGAACTCCTGCAGAAAACGCGCGGACTTCATCCGCAGTGCGGTGCCGGTGCCCTGGACTATGGCGCGCACCGGAGAAATATTGATTCCCAGCGCAAGGGAGACTCCAAGCATGCCTTCACGACCGATGAGTCCCACCTCAAGTGCAAGGTGGCCTTCAACGAGGGTCAACAACGAAACCAGCGAGTCGCTGGGGAAGTAGACATGCCGGATGACCGCTCCGGGATCATAGATCGTAACTCCGAAAGTCAGCGTCACCTCTTCGAGACCCGGAAGAAGCCGCTGGTAATCCTTGTATGGAAGGGCGGCCAGAAGGCTGTTTGCTATCGGCATCCGGTTGATGGTCATCACTGTCAGACGCTCCTGTTATGGTTTGCTGTTCCGTACCGGAGAATCCGGAAAACAGCAACGCAAGGGTGCCAGTCCGTTGTCGATCATCGACCATTCCGGAATGCCGTTGCGCGACGCGATCAAGATTCATCGCGTCACTATTACCAAGCTGTGAGATTGCCGCGGGAACCGCATAATTTCTGTGCGCTAGAGCACCAAGCATTTATTCGTCGATTCCATGATCAAGCTCCGAAGACAGTCAACCATGGGCGGGTATCCCACGTTTATCTACGGAACGCATCGTCATCGTATGTCCGCACAAAGCGCATCGGCCAGTCGGTTAACGGCAACGGCATGGGGGGATCGGGCCGGGACTTGTGCAATCAACATCGATCTTGTAATTAGGCGCTTTGTACGCCAACGCACGGAAGAAGCCCGAAAAATCCGTCATTCTTGTGATTGCGGGGAGCGCGAATAGCAGGGCGCGCAAATTACAACCCCTAAAAGGAAATCAAAAATGACAACAGAAGTTACCAGAACAAAATCCACCAACCTGCTGGCAGTGGTTGTTGGTATTGCCATCATCCTGTTCTGTGCCGCGGGCATCGCAGCCATCATGGGCTGGATCCCGACTTCAATTGGCAGCACGCGAGAGACTGCATTGGTTGCAGACAAAGAGAAACCTGTCAAAAAGAACACACAACTGAATGCACAGCCCGCCGTTCCCGCGAAGGTGAAAGCACCGCCGGCGCAGGTGGCAAGCAGCGCGCCTGTCACAAAGTGCAACGATTGCGGCGTGATCGAATCGGTGCGCGAAATCGCTGCCAAAGGTGAGGGCAGCGGATTGGGTGCTGCTGGCGGCGCAGTCGTGGGCGGTCTGCTCGGCCACCAGGTCGGCGGCGGCAGCGGTAAACAGATTGCAACCGTGGTCGGCGCAGTCGGCGGTGCGGTGGCTGGCAACGAGGTCGAGAAACGCGTAAAGGCGACCAAGAGCTACGACATCACCGTCCGCCTTGATGACGGCTCGACACGCGTGGTCAACGAGCTGAACGCGCCGTCGTGGCGGAGCGGCGATCGCGTCAGAGTTGTCGACGGCTCGATCCGTGCCATCTGATGTCTGACTGATTACAAAAGGAAAATTGCCATGCTCTATACCATCGCTGTCGTATTGCTCATCCTTTGGCTGCTGGGTTTTGTTTCGGCCTACACCATGGGCGGATTCATCCACGTACTGCTGGTGATTGCCGTCGTGGTGATCCTGATACGGGTGATACAGGGCCGTCGTCCGCTGTGACTGGCGGCAGGCAGGGTCCATTGTGAGCAAATCGGTGTGCAGTTGCAGCTGAGGCTGACCTCAAGTCACGGATACCGATAACAACAGGCTGGCCGGGAACTGATGTTTGGCTGTTAGGGGGATTTTATGGCGGGATTTGTTTCCAAAGTCGGCGCTGACCAGTAGCGTGAACTCGATCCCATCCATGATGTTAACTCATTGATTTAAAGATTAATTTTTAATTTTCAGGCAGCGGGGCTGCTGTGTGCGGGTCGGGGATAACCCGGTGCGCCTTAGGTTTTTACGGGTTCGGACGCCGGTTCATCCGGCAGCAGCATCACGATGGCGGCCTTGATTGCGGCGATGCCGGCCATGATCCACAAGGCCTGGGAAAATCCGATCGCCTTCACCAGCGGACCGAGTATCCATACGGCCAGCGAGCTGAAACCAAAGGCCACAGTCAGTCTCATGCCGGCGACGCGTGAGCGCAGCCGGTCGTCGACATAACGCACGATCATCGCGTCGGTGAACGGAATTGCGCCAAAAACAAACACCATCACCGCGAGCAGCGCGATAAACAGGCCCCAGTCCTGGCTGTGAGCGGCCCAGATCAGCAATGGAATCTGGATGATCGATATCCACACCTGCAGCGGTTTGAACGCCACCTTGTCGATCAGCCGGCCGACGACGATCTGCGCAAACGAGGCGATGGTATAAATGATCGCGAGCAGTGTGCCGATCGCGGCAGGATCTTCGATGATGCCTTTGAAGCCCTCGGCCAACAGCTGCGAATTGCCGTTGGTGGTGAAATTGAAAAGGATGGTGCTGACGGCCGCGGCGGAAGTCATTACCGCGAAGGCGCGCATCAGCATGGCCGGGCTCAGTGCAACCTTGGCTTTGCCGCCTTTGCGTTTCGAGGGCGCTTCGGTTTCCTTTGGGCAGGTCATCGCAAATATCACGCCGCAGGCGATGGCGATCAGGCCGGGGATCACGAACGCTGCGCGCCAGCCGATCCATTTGACGAGAAAACCGGTGAGCAGTGCTGCGACGGCGATGCCGAGGTTGCCGGCGAGGCCGTTCAGGCCGATCACAGCGCCGGGGTTCGGCACGTTCTGCACCAGCATCGGGATGCCCACCGGATGGTAGATCGCGGCGAAGGCGCCGAGCAGCGTCAGCGCGGCGGCGAGCTGCCAGGCATTTTGTGTCAGTGCCACCAGCATCGCAGAGACCCCCATGCCGATGAAAAAAATGATCATCATGTTGCGCCGGCCCCACAGGTCGCCGAGACGTCCGGCGGGCAGCGCGCCGATACCGAATAATGCGAACGCGCCGACGCTGTACGGCATCAGGTCGGTCCAGTTCGCATAGCCGAATTCGACGGCAATCGTGGCGACGGCAGTGGCGAAAATCAGCAGGAACATGTGGTCGATGGCGTGGCCGACGTTGAGCAGAAGGCGCACGATGGCGGGGAAACCCTCGGCGGAGGGGGGGGGAGAAGCAGCGGCGGTGGTCGTCATGTCCACAATTGTGCTTGAGTTACAATCGTCTGTCTTTCGAATATTTACCACAAACATTCGCAAAATGGACACCCCGGGCAAATCACGCAAAACCGGCATGACGGATAAAACGGCTGCGCCGGTGCGTCATCGCATGACCCGCCTGCGTGCCGGCAGCGATTTTGCTGCCGCGCCGGAGAGCCCCGTGCAAGGCGACCTGTCACGTACCGTGGTGATCCGCCATACCGCCTATCCCAGGGGGCACCACATCAGGCCGCATTGGCATGGCCGCGCGCAATTCGTGTTTGCGGTCGCGGGTACGATGCGGGTGCGCAGCGCGCGGCATGCATGGATTGTGCCGCCGAGCCGTGCGTTGTGGGTACCGGCGCACACCGTGCATGAAATCCAGATGCACGGCGTCGTCAACATGCACAGCCTGTATCTGGACGAGGCTGCCGGCGTGGGCATGCCGGCGTCGTGTGCGGTGCTAGATGTCACGCCGCTTTTGCGCGAACTGGTGGTTCGCGCCGCGATTTTGTCGCCGGCCTATGACGAACGCGGCGAGGACGGGCTGCTGATGCGTTTGCTGGTGGCGGAAATCCGCCGTCTGCCGCATTGCGCACTGGACCTGCCGCTGCCCGAAAGCGCCGACCTCACGCAATTGTGTGAACGCATTCTCGCCGACCTGTCGACGCGACGGCCCTGCAATTTCGATGCCGGTGAACTCAACACCAGTACGCGTACCTTGTACCGGCGTTTCCTGCGCGAGACCGGCATCACCTTCGCGCGCTGGAAACAACAGGCGCGGCTGCTCGAATCGATCCGGCGGCTGGCTGAAGGGGCGGCGGTGACGACGGTGGCGGTCGATCTTGGTTATGAAAGCCCGGCTGCGTTTTCGACGATGTTCCGCCGCGCGCTGGGCATTGCGCCGCGGGCGTTTACGGCCGGCGCCGCGGCGCCGGCTTAGGGCCTGTTAACAATCATTTCATGAGTGCGACGATGACGATTTTGACCACAACGCAACTCACGAAATGATTGTTAACAGGCCCTAATTGAGATAGCGCCCGTAAAACGCGGCAATGGCTTCGGCGGTGTCATGCGCGGTTTTGATGATGAGGTCCTGGCTGCGCAGTGCACGGCCGAATTCAAGCTGCATCGCGTCGAGGCCATCTTCACGGTGGCTGCCGTAGCGTGCAACGGTGTATCCGCCGGTATAACCCCTGGCCTCGACCCGGTCGGTGGGTGAGGTGTCGTTAAGAGGCACGATGTGATAACCCATCGCGGCAAAACGGCCGAACACGCTGTCGGGGCCGGTGACTGCCGGTGCGCCGGCGCGCCCCAGCAGTCTGGTTACGGCGCTGCCGTGATGGGTACCGCGCAGGATCGAATCGGGATAGGCAGCCTGACCGTGGATGTCGAACAGCATCGCATGCGGATGTTTTGTGCGGACTTCCTCGATCAGGCGGCGGATCGCGGCATGATAGGTATCGTAGACGACGGCGCAGCCCGGGGAGCCGTAGGCTTCGTCGGCACTGCGGTTGGCATCAATGAATTTGCGATGGAAACGGGCCATCACCAGGTACGGCGCTTTGCCGGTCAGGCGTTTTATTTCATCGGCAATGCCGCGGGTGAGAATATCGGTGTGCTGGTCCGGGCGATTGACGAAGCGCGTGCCGACAGGAGTACGTGGCGTGCAGTCCGGCACATCCTGCACACCGCCGTGCGGCGCGGTCAGGATGACCGGCAATTCTCCACGTTCAACAATGACAAGATCGCTGGCCTGTGTATTTGCGGTTATCAGCGCGATGAACGCCAAAACCGTAAGAAGACGGATCATGCAGGTGGATCCCGTGATGATTGGTGATACGGCATTATCAGAAAAAACGCCGCGCATTGCGCGGCGTTTTCATTTTGCAGGGCTGGCAGCGATTATTTCGCCTTGGCGCCTGATATCCGGACCAGTTCGCTGATGCGCTTGTTTTCTTCGCTGCGCCAGGCATCGAGGCCGGCACGGTCGCTGCCGACGATACTGACACCCGAGCTTTTCAGCCTTTCGCCGAATGCGGGTTCTTTCACGGCCTTTGCCATTTCTGTGCTGACCTGATTCATGATGGCTGCCGGTGTACCCGTTGGTGCGACGACGCTGTACCAGGCATTCATCGCATAACCGGGCACGACTTCACCAATCGCCGGCACGTCGGGAATCAGTGGGGCGCGTTTGGCCGTGGTCACACCCAGCGCGCGCAGACGTCCGCCCTGGATATGGGGATAAGCCGCAGGCAGCACTGCGTAAGTGATTTGTACTTCGTTGGCGAGTGTGTCGGTTATCGCCTGCGGGACGCCTTTGTACGGTACGTGCAGCATGTTGGTACCTGTGAGGTGGTTCAGCAACACACCGGAGAGATGTTCGGACGCGCCGGTACCGGCCGAGCCATAACGGAGTTTGCCCGGCTGCTTTTTGGCAAGATCGATCAGTTCTTTCAGCGATTTTGCCGGCAGTTGCTGATTGGCGAGCAGTACGAAAGGAGTGGTGCCGATCAGTGACAGCGACTGGAAGTCGCGGGCGAGGTCGAACTTGATGCCGGCGAGCACCTGCGATGCCACAAACAACTGTGAGGTCAGCATCATCCAGGTGTAACCATCGGGAGCTGCCTGCAGCGTCAGTTCGGCGCTGATCGCACCCGCGGCGCCGGGACGCGCATCAACAACAATGCGCTGCTTCCAGGTTTCATAGAGCCGGTCGGCCATCATCCGGCCGATGATGTCCGGGCCTGAACCCGCCGCGCTGCCGAGGATCAGGCGGACCGGTTTTTCCGGAAATTTTGATTGTGCCTGGACCTGAGTCAGTGGTGAGGCCAGCATTGCCGGGATGACCAAAGCGGCCAGAAATTTGAGCGTGCGCATTGTGATGCTCCTCCTTCGGTTTGTATTTTAGTTGGTGACTGCAGGTGCAGGAGTTCTATGATGCGGACGCGGCCGGCATTTGTCCATACCCGGGGGCGTGAGGATAGCCGGAGAGGTGCGATTGGTCAGGGCGCGCGGTGTTTGCGCAGCAGCGGCTCGATTTCTGCCGGCGGCAGTGGTTTGCTGATCAGGTAACCCTGCATCTGGTCGCAACCCAGTTGGGCGAGGATGTGCACCTGCACTTCCGCATTCCCGCCGCACAAGGTGTTGCCGCAGGCCAAAAAAACGCCGCGATCAGGCGGCGTTTTCCGAAAGCAGGGTATGGTTGATTACATGCGTTCAAATATCGCAGCGATACCCTGGCCGCCGCCGATGCACATGGTGACCAGCGCATATCTGCCGCCGGTGCGCTGCAGTTCATACAGCGCCTTGACGGTCAGGATGGCGCCGGTGGCGCCGATCGGATGGCCGAGTCCCACTGCACCGCCGTTGGGATTGGTTTTTTTCGCATCGAACTTGAGATCGCAGGACACGGCCAGCGCCTGCACGGCAAAGGCTTCGTTCGATTCGATGACGTCCATGTCTTCGACCTTGAGCCCGGCGCGTTTCAGCGCGTTCTGTACGGCCGGCACCGGGCCGATGCCCATGATTTTCGGATCGACACCGGCGATGCCGTAGGAGACCAGGCGTGCCAGCGGTTTCAGACCGGCTTTTTTCGCGGCTTCCTTTTCCATCAGCACCACGGCGGCGGCGCCGTCATTGATGCCGGAGGCGTTGCCGGCGGTGACCGAGCCGCCTTCCTTTTTGAATACCGCACGCAGCTTGGCGAGGCCTTCGAGGGTCACATCGCTGCGCGGATGTTCATCCTTGTCAAACAGCGTCGTGCCTTTGCGGGTTTTTAATTCGACCGGCAGGATCTGGTCCTTGAAATAACCCTTGTCGATGGCATTCAATGCACGGCGATGGCTTTCGACGGCGAATTCATCCTGCTGTTCGCGGCCGATTTTCCATTGTGCGGCGATGTTCTCCGCGGTGATGCCCATGTGCACGGTATCGAAGGGGTCGGTCAGCGCGCCGACCATCATGTCGATGACATTGCCGTCGCTCATGCGCTGGCCCCAGCGCAGGGTGGGCATCAGGTAACCGCCGCGGCTCATCGATTCGGCGCCGCCGCCGACTGCTGCATCGCAGTCACCGAGCATGATGCCCTGTGCTGCGGAAACGATGGCCTGGAGGCCGCTGCCGCAGAGGCGGTTGACGGTCAGCGCAGTGGTTTCCTGTGGCAGTCCGCCCTTGATGCAGGCGACGCGCGAGAAATACATGTCCTTCGCTTCGCCGTGGACCACGTTGCCGAACACCAGTTGTCCGACCTGTTTCGGGTCGAGCTTCGAGCGGCTGACGGCTTCCCTGACAACCTGTCCGGCGAGTTCGGTGGGGGCGATGTCTTTTAATGCGCCGCCGTAATCACCGATGGCGGTGCGTACGCCGCTCACCACAACAACTTCACGTGCATCAGCCATAAAATTCTCCATAACTATTTGATTTTAAACTAATAATTGCCATTGATCCGAGCGGGCAACCGGGGGGGAAGCCAAAGTTTACGCCGGCCCCATGACAGTGTCGAGGCGCCAGTGAAGGCGCTGTTCAGTGCCGGGTCGGCTCGGGCGGCGCGGTTACCGTGGCTGCAAAAATCTGCTCGCTGTCGACGGCGTCGAAGACATAACGCCGGTTGCAGAATTCGCAATACACTTCGACTTCGCCGCGTTCGGCAATCACGCTGCGCACTTCCTCGTGTCCGAGCATGCGCAGCATGCCGGTGACGCGTTCCGACGAGCAGGAGCAGCGGAAGTACACCGGCCGCGGTTCAAACACACGCAGATCTTCTTCGTGGAACAGGCGGCGCAGCAGTACCTGCGGTGCCAGCGTCAGCAGTTCCTGCGCCTTCACGGTGGATGCGAGCTGTCCAACCCGTGGCCAGGCGTCGGCATCAGGGGTTTCGCGTTCCGGCAGTTTCTGGATCAGCAGGCCAGCAACGTGTGTGTCATCGCAGGCCAGCCACAGCCGGGTTTCAATCTGTTCCGATGTCGCCATGTAATGTTCGAATGCGGCAGCGATGCTGTCGGCGTCGAGGTCAACGATGCCCTGGTAACCCTGCTGGCCGGATTCCGGCACAAGACTGATCGCGAAGCGGCCGTTGCCGAGCAATGCGCGCAGGCCGCCCGCAGTTTGAGCGTGGTCCGGAATGTCACCATCCCATTTTGCGGTGGCGCGCATCGCGTGCCCCGCAGTGCATTCGACGACGATCAGTTTCACCGGACCGTTGCCGTGTATCTGCAGGATCAGCGTGCCGTCGAATTTGAGCGTGGCGGCCAGCAGTGCGCCGGCGGCCATCAGTTCGCCGAGGATTTTGCGCAGTGGCGCAGGATAGTCGTGACGTCCGGTGACGGCCTGCCAGGTCGCGGCCAGCTGCACAATTTCGCCGCGGATCGGTGCATGTTCGAACAGAAAACGTTGCAGGGTGTCGCTCATGGTGTTGATGGTTTTCGGGGCTGCTGCATGTCGATCCGACGTTGATACAGGCGCAGCCGTTCGTCTTTATCGCCGGGCCGGTGGCCTTCTCAGATTTTTTTCCATTCCGGCGGCATCACCAGTTCATCCAGGGGCAAACCCTGTGCCAGCAGCAGGTCGCAGCCGGCAGCCTGCGGGGTATCGGGACGCTGGGTGCGGATGCCGGCGAAATAATGCAGCATCGCGCGCTGGGTATCGCCGATTTCACGGGTGGTAATACAGCGGTATTGCTGCGGCATCGCGCGCTGCATGTCGGCGATGACCGAACGGTAACTTTTGGTGGTGTCCACCCAGCCGATGAACAGCGTTGCCAGCAGCGCCCATGCCGCGGTGATGCCGCCGACCCAGATGATCAGCGGACGTTCGGCGTTGCGCGGCAGTCGGGCCAGCAGCGCAAACCAGGCGGCGCTGTAAGCAAGTCCGAGCACAAACGGCAGCCAGCGAAAGCCGAAATCGTAGCCGGGTCGTATGGTGTGCAGGTGGTTGTGCAGTTTCGCCGGCATGCCCAATTCCAGCGCGCTCCAGTAAAACCAGCCGATGAAAATGAAAAAAGTAAAAGCCATCACGCTGAACCAATACCAGCCGTTGGCAGCGCCGCGCCGCAGCGGATCAATGCCGGGCACGGCGAGCAGTGCCAGCGGCACCAGCATCGGCAGCGCATAGAGTTCCCGCTGTTCGGCGGCGCTTCCCAGCATCAACAGCGTGATGATGAAGCCCAGCGCTGGCAATACCAAGCCCGGCGCACCGAGCTGTCCCATACGCTTGGCGCGCCATACAGCCCACAGCGCCAGCGGCCACACTGGAAAAGCGTACCAGGGAAGGGTGAGCAGGTAATAACCGAGGCCGGCGAGCATGTCGCGGGTGCCGAAAAAACGCGCCAGATTTTCGCCGGTGAACCAGGCATCGAGCAGGGCCGGATCGTGGCGGTAGAGCAGTGCGGGCCAGATCGCCAGCCACGGCAGCGCAGCGACGAAGGCCACGCCCAGCGCGGCCGCGAACTGTGGCGTGCGCCAGTGCGCGCTGAGCAGCGGCAACAACGCGGCGATGACCACGATCATCACGGCCTCTGGCACGCCCTGGGTCATGAACACCAGGCCGCAGGCGGTGCCGAGCCAGAAACCGCCGGGGACCGTCCGCCGCAGCGCCAGCGCCGCGCCGTAGTAGGCCATCGCAAAACCGGCGAGGGCGGCGACATCGACGATCAGCTGATGGCCGCGCACCACCAGGCCGAGGGAGCCGAGCAGCAGCAGTACCGCGATCAGGCCGCGGCGCTCACCGTGCAATTCACGCGAGGCCAGCGCGCTGAACAGCAGTGCCAGGCCGATCCAGAGACCGGCGATCAGCCGTGCGCCGTCATGCAGCGGCAGGATGGGCGACAACAGCCAGGCGCTGGCGGCGGCGCTGAGGTAAAACAGCGGCGGTTTGTCGAGGAAGGGCTCGCCGGCGATCTGCGGCACGATCCAGCCGCCGCCCTGCAGGATTTCGTAGACGGCGCCGAAGGTGTAGGCCTCGTCGGGCTTCCAGGGATCGTGCGCGATCAGGCCCGGCAGCAGCCAGGCCAGGCAGAGGACAGCGATCAGCAGCGGGCGCAGCGCAAGTCTCAAGTTCAACTCTCGATATTGTTTAGCTGCCGATTATCGCATTCGTGCGCATTTGCGCGCATTTGCCATACATCCGGCGCAGGGCCTATCAAGTATTTCCAAAAACATGACAGCCTCGTCAGAGGCATGTTTTTGTCATGATTTACGAAATTCTCAATATTCGACGATTTTCAGCGTCTGCCCGGCGACTGGTTCGCCGGACGGATACAGGCCGTTGATCACGCGGAGGTGGTTTTCGGCGAACTTGCCGAGCGGGGAGCTGCGCGCAAGTGCGGCAAAGGTCTGTCCGGTCTTTGCAGTGATCACGCGTATTCGCAGCGGTTTTGCCAGTGCCCGCTCCTTCGCAGTCATTGCATGGAAACTGTTCGCTGCGGCATCCATCGCCGCCTTGTGTTCGCGGAAGGCCGCGGCATCTTTGGCCTGAATACCGATGGCGTAGGCCTGGGCGCCGAGGAACACGACCGTGACACGCGTCGGTTTGCCGGACAGCGTGGTTTCAGCGACCGCGGCCTGCAGACTGCCGAGAGGCTGCGTGGTCACGCTGCTGCCGGCGCCGAGTTTCAGCACTTTGCGCAGCACATCGGCCGGTGTGCCTTCGGCGCGCCCGGCGCTGCGCAGGTCGATCAGTGCATTGCGTTCCGGGCTTGCCGCGACCACGTTCTGCGCGTTGTTCTGAATCCGCCAGCCGGCGGGGAAATTCAGCGTGAGGCCGAGGTCGGGATGGTAGAAAGTGTTGTTGCGTACGATGCCCTGTGCGGGGCTGTCGGCGAACACCATGCCCTCCATGCTGTGCAAGAACTCCTCGCGGCCGATGCGGTTTTCCGCGCTTTTGAATTTCGCCGCTTCGCGGACGACTTCCTGCAGCCGGGTGTCGTTGTCAGGGTGTGACGCGAACAGGCCATGGTAGGCGCGGGGTTCACGACCTTCGGCTTTTGCCACTTCAGCGTCGAACAGCTCCTGGTTTTTCAGTACGCCGACCACCTTGATCATCGCCTGCGGGTCGTAACCGGTACGTGCCAGGTATTCGGCGCCGAGGCGGTCGGCCTCAAGTTCGTGTTCGCGCCCGTAACCCGACAGCAGCGCACCGCCCAGAGTGTTGATCAGCATATCGCCGGCGCTGTTGCGGATCTGCGGCACCAGAATCTGCAGTACCGAGGCGCCGACGTTGGCGGCGGTGGCCGCGGACAACTGCTGCACCGAGTGGCGCGCGGTGACATGGCCGATTTCGTGACCGAGCACGGCGGCGAGTTCGGCCTCGGAGTTCAGGTAAGCGAGGATGCCGCGGGTGATATAGATATAGCCACCGGGCAGGGCAAAGGCGTTGAC
>Ga0105090_10001378_pt1 | contig 13072 bp, 10 predicted proteins | sample PPLLak3March2015_FD_79110 | JGI IMG/M metagenome (GOLD analysis project Ga0105090, IMG submission 79110) | Freshwater sediment microbial communities from Prairie Pothole Lake near Jamestown, North Dakota, USA - PPLs Lake P7 Core (1) Depth... | ecosystem: Environmental > Aquatic > Freshwater >... | reverse complement strand
TGATCCGGCCGTCGTGCTCGCTGACTATTTTGCGGCAAATGGCCAGGCCCAGACCGCTGCCGCTGGCTTTGAAGGTCACGTAAGGTTCAAATGGTTTTTCCAGCACCGTTGACGGGTACCCCGGGCCACGGTCACTGACTTCCATCTCCAGCCATTTCCTGCCGGCCTGGTTGATCAGACGCGTGCGGATATGCACCTCCGCCTGCTGGTCCTGCGCTACCGCTTCGCTGGAATTGACAATCAGGTTGTGCAGCAATTGCCGGATCTGGCCACTGTCCGCCGTCAACCCGGGAGGGCCCGCAATCAGCTTCAGCTTGAAACGCACCCGTTGGTCATCATGCTGGTACAGTTCGACGATGTCCCTGACCAGTTGATCCAGCGCGATCGGTGTACGCTCCAGGCGGGGCCCCTGCGCGTAATCGCCAAATGCATCGACCAGCGAGCGCAAGGCTTCAACCTGTGCAACGATGGTCCCGGTTGCGCTGTTCAGCATGGCGCCGTCTTTCTCGTCAAGTTTCTCCATCAGCTTCATGCGCAGACGTTCTGCCGCCAGCCGGATCGGCGTCAACGGATTCTTGACCTCGTGCGCCAGGCGTCGGGCGACTTCGGCCCAGGCGGCTTCGCGTTGTGCCCGGTTAAGTATGGTGACGTCATCGAACACGATGACCGAGCCACCCGTGTGGCCGATCTCCTTGCCCAGGCGCGAACCCCGCACCAGTAATACCAGCGTCTGACCGTGCACCTGCAGGCGTATCTCGCGCTGCCATTCGGCCGTGCCACGTCCGATCTGGTGCCAGATCATTTCGAAAAGCGGCGCCAGCAGCGGCACCTTCTCCGCGCGTTCGGACAGGTTCTGGCCGGTAAAAAACCCGCCGGGCACACCGAGAATCTGGGTGGCCGCGGCATTGGCCGTGACGACATTCTGGTTATCATCGATGGTCAACACGCCGGAGGTCAGGCTGCCCAAAACGGTTTCGAGATATTCGCTTTGCGACTGTAGCTGCGCCCTGCTGGTTTCCGCTTCCTGGCTTGCGCTGGTAAGGGCTTCGGTCATTTCGTTGAAGGACTGGACCAGGAAACCCAGTTCATCACGGGTCTCGGCCCGGACTTCATGGGTCAGGTCACCGGCAGCGATTTCACGCGTGGCCTGTGCCAGTTTTGATATCGGCGAGACCAGTTTACGGGCAACGTTCAAGGCCGCGAGGATGGCCAGTAACACGGTCAGCAGCAACACCAGCGACAGGATCAGGATAAAACTCTGCTTCAAGGGCTCACGCAGAAAACTGAGGTTCTGGTAACGGTGATATTCCTTTTCGATTTTATTCGCCAGTGTCGTGATCGACTCCGGCAGCGGGTAGATTGCCTGCAACAGGTAGCCCTGCCTGCCCGGCAGCTCGAATGGCAGGCGCTGAATGACACGGATACGCAGGGCGCCATCGGCCAGCGGTTCTGCCGCGGCATACTCACCCCGGTCGAGCGCCTGCAACAAGGCATAGTCACCCGGTCTTTCGGGCAGATCGGCGAGCATGTTGATATTGGCGCTGGCGACCAGGCGGCCGTCGCTTTCCATGATCGAAAGTTCCAACGGCCCGCTGGCGCTGACATTGGCCAGCAGGGTGCCGCGTACGGCATCGATATCGTCATCCGGATTGTCAATCTCGCGGACCAGCCGGCGCACCTGGTTGCGCACTTCCAGTGTCCGGTTTTCCAGAAATTGCTGACCCATCTCGAGTGAATCGGCCAGCGCCGCCTCGACCCCGACATCAAACCAGCTGTCGACCGTGCGGGTCAGGAAATAGGCTGAGAAGAAGTAGACGATCAATGCGGGCGGCAGTGACAAAACCAGGAAATACCTGACCCAGCGCGCCGACAGCATGGCGCCGGGCGCGTGTTCCCGGACCTTTTTCGTCAACGAGATGACCCGGTGGACGATCGCGGCCAGCACCACCAGCAACGCGAACACCGTCAACACCAGGACCCATACGTAAGGCTGGTTCAAACCGCTTGCGTCCTGCTGGACATTGCTGACCAGGATGAGTGACACGAGCAGCACCAGCAGCGCCACCGACACCGGCAGCACCCTCAACACCAGTCGTCTTACGCGCTTACTTTGAAAGGCCATGTCGACCACTCCGAATCGTGCCGCCACTGGGATGAAAACCAGGCCGGTAACTGCATGGGGGTGGGCAAGCGGCTTTCATCCAGGCTGATGCGGGTACGCAATTCATAACTGCCCGCAGGCAGCGGGCCGGTTGACAGGTGGACGTTAAAATCATCCATGTCCGCGAGCATGTGACGCAGACGCGAAAAGGCTTTCAGCTCACCGGTTTGCACTTCGGAAAACTGGTAACGCTCACTCAAAGGCAGGTAACGCAGCTGGAAGCGCCGGGCGTCCCGGCGTGCGACGATCATGTTATTGTCATTGCGCAGTTCCAGTTCCAGCCTGACGGTCAACGTGACACCGTGCTCCAGCGCCTCGCGGGCCTGCGCGCTCAGTTCCAGGTCCTGTTGCAGGCGAATATCCAGCGACTGGTAGGCGGGCGTGATCGTCACGCTCCTGATCACGAACGCATAATCGAGTGCTTGCGGTTGACCGCAACCGGCAAGGGCAAACATTGCAATACTAAGCAGACTTGCGCAAAACCGCATAAAAAAACCCGTCCATTCCGGCTTCGCCGGGCATGATCTGGCGCCCGAGGGGTCCGGCCGTGCCCCATTCTACAACAGGGTCTTCCAGCACCGCGTCGGTATGTTCCGCCAGGAACCGCTGGATTTGCAGGGTGTTCTCGCGTTTCAATATCGAGCAGGTGGCATAAACCAGCAGGCCGCCGGGTTCCAGCAACGGCCACAGGGCGGCGAGTAACCCGGCCTGGGTCCGCACCACCGCATCCACTTGCGCACTGCTCCGCAGCCATTTTATTTCAGGGTGTCTGCGGATAACGCCGGTTGCGCTACAGGGTGCATCGAGGAGGATCTTGTGAAATTTTTCCCCATTCCACCAGGCCGCGGTCTCCATCGCATCATTTGCCAGCGTTGTCGCGCTCAGGCCGAGGCGGTCCAGGTTCTCCCTGATCTGTTCGATGCGTTGCGGTTGCTTGTCCAGCGCCGTCAGGGCCAGCCCCGCGCAGCTCTCCAGCAGGTGGGCGGTTTTCCCGCCCGGCGCAGCGCAGGCATCCAGGATACGCTCGCCGCTCCTGGGGTTTAGCAAATCCCTTGCCAGCTGCGCTGCCGGGTCCTGCACGGAAAGCCAGCCCGTCTCAAACCCCGGAATCCTGTCAACCGCCGCTGCGGGACTGATGGAGATCGCGTCGCGGGCAAAGGCATGTCCGCCGGCGGTAAAGCCGGCTTGCTGCAACTGGCTGCGCAGCGCCCCGTCGTCCGCTCTTTGCCGGTTGATCCTCATCCACAGGGTTGCCTGGCGGTTATTGGCGTCGATGATTTCCTGCCACTGAGAAGGCCAGTCCTGTTGTATTTCCCGTAGCAGCCAGTCGGGATGGGCATAGTGCTTTCCAGCCTGCTCCATGCTGTTCAAGAAGGCTTCCCGTTCACGCTGGAAGCGCCGCAGCACTGCATTGATCAGGGCCACCGCCCATGGCTTACCGAGCGATCGGGCACACTCCGCCGTCTCATTGACCACCGCGTGACTGGCGGTGTGATCGTGCCAGAGCTGCTGCAGCCCCAACAACACCAGGCGTTGCACATCGGTCTCACGTTTCTTGATCGGCCTGGCCAGCAATCCGGCGGCCAGCCATTCCAGCGCGCTCAGCCAGCGTAAAACCCCGTAGGTCAGATTCCGGGCCAGGGCGGCATCGCGGCTGTCCTGGATACGCGCAAGCGCCTCGCTGTCGCCGAGGTTCTTATTCTCATCCAGCACCTCTGCAAGCGCCTTGAGCGCTGCCAGGCGGGGGTTTTGCAGGTCATTATTGAGTTTTGCCAAGTTTTAGGCAGCCTGGGACTTGCGTGCGTTGAGGTACTGCTGAGCCGTCATCCGTTGGCCGCCAGGGCGTTGTAATTCGAGTATTTTCAGTGACTTTTCAGCCGTGCCGATCAGCAGGGACTGGCGCTCGACATACAGCTCGCCCGGTCTGCAGCCCGCAGCGTCTTCCACTACCTCGGCCTTCCAGATACGCAGGGACTGGCCACCGATTTCGCACCACGCGACCGGCCAGGGGTTGAATGCCCGGACTTTGCGTTCGAGTACCTCGGCCGGCTGGCTCCAATCCAGTTCCGCCCCGGCCTTACTCAGCTTACCCGCGTAGAGCACCCGTGATTCATCCTGGGCGAGGGCCTGCGGGAGTTCGCCCGCGACCAGCATTTCCAGGCAGTTGCGCAAGGCCTGCGCACCCAGGACAGACAGGCGGTCGTGCAGGCTGCCGGCGGTATCCAATGCCCCGATGGGTGTGGTCAGACATTGATAGACGGGGCCAGTATCCAGTGTGACCTCCATCTGCATGACGCAGACACCGGTCTGCTCATCACCCGCTTCGATGGCCCGCTGGATCGGCGCGGCGCCCCGCCAGCGGGGCAACAGCGAGGCGTGTATATTCCAGCATCCGAATGCCGGCAGCGCCAGCAAACGGCCCGGGATCATCAGGCCATAGGCCACTACGACCATTAGATCTGGCCGCAGGGCAGCGAGCCTGTCCTGCCAGCCGGCTTCCTTCAGGTTTTCCGGTTGCAGCACTTCAAGTCCGCTTGCCAGCGCCAGTTGCTTGACCGGACTGGCGCGTAGCTGCTTGCCGCGACCTGCCGGTCGGTCGGGCTGGGTGAGCACCCCAACAAGCTCGCAGCCCGCATCGATAAGGGTTTGCAGGGGTGGCAAGGCAAATTCAGGCGTCCCGGCAAACAGGACGCGTAACGGCGGGTTCGGACCCTTCACGATCAGATGACCAGGTGATCTTCGGTGTCCTGGGCAGCCGTTTTGCGCTGCTTCTCGAGTTTCTTTCTCACCATATTCCGTTTCAGCGGTGACAGGTAGTCAACAAAAAGCCGGCCAAGCAGGTGGTCCATTTCGTGCTGAATACATACGGCATGCAGCCCTTCCAGTTGTTCTTCGAAGACGTTGCCATCGGTGTCCTGCGCCCTGACCGTGATCTGTTCGGCGCGCTTGACGTCGGCGTAAACACCCGGCACGGACAGACAACCTTCCTCGTGAAACTGCTCACCTGAACTGTTCAGAATTTGGGGGTTGATATAAACCCGCAGCTGGTCCCGTTGTTCGCTGATATCAAGCACCAGCAGGCGCTTGTGCACATTTACCTGGGTCGCGGCAAGACCGATCCCATGCGCCGAATACATGGTCTCGGTCATGTCCCGAACCAGTTTCTTCAAGTCTTCGTCGAAGCTGACCACGGGTTTTGCCACCTTGGTCAAACGTGGATCGGGGAACTCTAAAATATTCAGTTTTGACATCTGCTTGTGCGCCTGATAAATAATTTAGGTGAACTTTTACACCGCAGGAATTATGATAGCTAATGACGAACCATGTTCGCCAGTGAAGAATAATGACCGCATCGGTCAAGATGGCTGGATGCCTACTGTATGGGGAAAGGAATGTGATTAAGAAAATTATTCACCTGATCCTGGTGGCGATGTTGGCAGGCACGGCGATGGCACAGGATGTGTCAGTGCGCTCCGATCACCCAGATGAATACATAGTAGTGAAAGGTGACACACTGTGGGACATCTCCGGGAAGTTCCTGGAAAAACCCTGGCAATGGCCAGCTATCTGGCATGCCAATCCGCAAATTGAAAATCCGCACCTGATCTTTCCCGGCGACCGCATATCACTGGTCTATGTAGACGGCAAGCCGCAACTGATGGTCAACGGCGGCAAACCGACCGTGCGCCTGTCACCCGGCCTCCGCAAGATACCGCGGGATGCAATACCGCCGGTCGAATGGGCAGCCATCGAACCCTTTGTGACCAACGCCCGCGTGCTGCCGGCCGATGCAGCGACCGACCTGCCTTATGTCGTCGCCAACGAAGGCCAGCGGCATATGGCGACCGAGCAGGATGTTACCTACGTTCGGGGTATTGACGGACGCATCGGTGAGGAATTTGCCATCGTCAGGAAGCGCCACATCTATTACGATGACAATGGCGTGATGGAAAGGGGCAAGCACCGGAGGTTTGCTGAACATTTCAGCCCGATGGACGAATATCCCGATAACATCTGGGATGCGACCCTGTCATGGCGGAAGATGAATCCGCCCGTGCTTGGCGTAGAGTACTGGGATATCGCGGTGGGCAGACTGGTCAAGCAGGGCGATCCCGCCATCCTCGAGATCCAGAGTGGCCGGACCGAGGTCAAGGAGGGTGATTTCGTATTACCCGTTGACGACTATGTACACCCCGAGCAGTTGTTGCCACATGCGATGGACCCGGTGCCGGACGGCATTGAAGTAATCGCCCTGACCCAGGCCAGGTATGGCGCCGGTCATTACCAGATCGTTGCCATCAGCGCCGGCAGTAACCAGGGTGTTGAGCTCGGTCATGTATTTTCAGCTTTCGAACCGGGTCAGCGCATACAGGACGAAGTCAAGTATCCGACCGGCAGCTGGGCTGACCAGAAAACGCTGAATGGCGACAAGGTGACACTGCCAGACCGATTCAATGCGCATATCCTGGTGTTCAGGGTGTTTGACGAAGTCAGTTACGCCATGATCATGAACGGCAACCGTCCGGTGCGTGAACGCGACATATTAAAACACCCGGACGAGATACTTTAAACAATCCAGGCACTTGCCGGCCAAGACCGGAAAGCCCCTGGCGTGAGCAAAGGGGGCTGTTACGAAACAACGTGACTGGTTAATCATGCTGAATGCGCCCTCCCTCGGGGGCGCTTCGCTCATCAAGCTGATCGAATCGCCGGGCGGCGTATCCGCCGCGGTTGCTGCCGGCAACCGCGATCTGGCCTCGTATGGATTGCCGGAAGCGGCGGTTGCCGCCATTTGCAGGCCGGATGAGACAAAAATTGATGCCGACCTGCAGTGGCTTGCGCAGCCAAACCACCACCTTCTGTGTTGGGACGACGATGCCTACCCCGTCCTGTTGCGGCGCATCGGCAACCCGCCGGCGGCCTTGTATATAGACGGTGACCCCGGTTGCCTGTGGCAGCCCCAGATCGCGGTGATCGGCAGCCGCAACCCAACGGCTGGCGGTCTCGACCACGCCCGTGACTTTGCCGGCACGCTCGCACGCCAGGGTATGACCATCACCAGCGGCCTGGCGAGCGGCATTGATACGGCCGCCCACCTGGCTGCACTGGACGCAGGTGCCCTGACCATTGCTGTCAACGGTACCGGTCTGGACCAGGTTTACCCCAACAGCAGCAGTGCGGTCGCTGCCCGTATCCGCCAGCATGGCGCAATGGTTTCGGAACTGCCGTTGGGCACACCACCCAGGCCGCAGCATTTTCCGTCACGTAACAGGATCATTTCAGGATTGAGCCTGGCGGTACTGGTCATCGAAGCCGGTCTCAACAGCGGCACGCTGATAACCGCGCGCATGGCTGCGGAACAGGGCCGTGAAGTTTTCGCCCTGCCGGGCTCGCTGAACAATCCAATGGCAAAGGGTTGCCACCGCTTGATCCGGGAAGGCGCGAGGCTGGTCGAGACGACCGCCGACATCATGCAGGAACTGGGTCCGGTCGCTCGCCAACTGCAAATGGAAATCAGCCAAAGGCTCGACCTGCCCGCTGACAGCCCCCAAAAACCCGCCAGGCCGGTGGCTGATCTGCTGGATGATCCCGAATACCGCAGGTTATGGGAGGTGCTGGGTTTTGACCCCAAGCCCGTGGACCTGATGATTGAACAAACCGGGCTCAGCGCGCGCGCCGTATCTTCCATGTTATTGATGCTGGAACTCAATGGCATGGTCAAAAAGCATGGCGGCGGGCGTTATGTGCGCGCCTGAAAATCAGGGGGCGTGATACACCGGCCCGGAGCAGACCTGCAAACGGGGAAAGCCGGATTCAAATCGACCCGTGGACCCGGAACGGGCGGTCAACCGACCCTGTTTTATGACTTGAACAAGCACGCTGGAGTCCCAATCTGCGGAACTGGTACATTGGGTGTTTTTTCCTCAATTGATCCATATTCGGACAGGTTTTTGCACAAAAGTGCATTGACGCTGCGGCCAGTCTCAGCCATGCTGTAAGTCAGGGAGCGGAGCGGAATCAGGCTGGTTAATGCTATATCGAGTTGCCGGTCAACAGTGGGAGACGCCTGAAAAATGAAAGAAAATGTACTCGACGTGTTGATGTTCCTGTTTGAGAACTATCTATACGATGAACCCGAAGAGACCCCGGACCGGGACTCTTTGGAGGAAAACCTCCATCAGGCAGGGTTTACGAACGGCGAAATCGACAAGGCTTTTGAATGGCTGGACAGCCTCGCAGAGCAACGCCACCAGCCGGATTTATTCCAGGACAACCACCGCCCCGTTCGCATCTATGTCGAATCTGAAATTGCACGCCTGGATACCGAGTGCCGCGATTTCGTCATGTATCTCGAGAATATCGGCATCATTGACGCCCAACGCCGTGAACTGGTCCTCGATCGCGTGCTCGCGCTCGAAACCGATGAAATTACCCTCGAGGATATGAAGTGGGTAGTGCTGATGGTGTTGTTCAATCAGCCGGGCCAGGAAGCGAATTTTGCCTGGATGGAAGATATGATGTTTGACACCGAGCAGGAATATCGGCACTAATAATATAGATAATATAGGGGGGGTCGGTCACAGCATAGTGGTCGATTTCTGTTGTAAAGCTTAACGCACAGGAGATATCTACCACCTGCCGGGGTTTCTGACTTGCTTGCGGGTGGTGTTTGTTTGAACTTGATAAATGGCTAAAAATCTACTCATTGTTGAATCGCCGGCGAAGGCGAAAACCATCAACAGGTACCTCGGTAGTGATTTCGAGGTACTGGCTTCCTATGGTCACGTGCGCGACTTGCCTTCCAGGGACGGCGCTGTCGATACCGAAAACGACTTCAGCATGCATTACGAACTCAGTGAGGGCAGCAAGAAACACGTCGATGCCATCATCAAGGCAACGCGGACGGCCGATGCCGTGTACCTCGCAACCGATCTTGACCGCGAGGGCGAAGCCATATCATGGCATATATACGAAATCCTGAAAGACAAGAAACTGACCGGTAAAATTCCTTTTTACCGGGTCGAGTTTTCAGAGATAACCAAGCACGCCATCCTCGAGGCAGTGGCCAATCCGCGCCAGCTTTCCATGGATCTCGTCAATGCGCAACAGGCCAGGCGGGCACTGGATCACCTGGTTGGCTTTACCCTGTCACCGCTGCTGTGGAAAAAAATCAAACCCGGCCTGTCGGCTGGCAGGGTGCAGAGCCCGGCCCTGCGCATGATCGTGGAGCGGGAACGCGAAATCGAGGCTTTCGTCGCCCGGGAATACTGGACCATCGAAGCCGATATGCAGAAGTCCGGCCATCCGTTTACCGCCAGCCTGGTGCGTCTGGACGGGAAGAAATTCCACCAGTTCGATATCCAGGACCAGGCACACGCCAGCGCGGTGCGGAATCAGTTGATCGCCGCTGCCAACGGTCGCCTCAAAGCAGACAGGATCAAGCGCAAGGAGCGTAAGCGCAAGCCTGCGCCACCCTTCATCACCTCGACCCTGCAGCAGGATGCGTCCAGGAAACTGCGGTTCTCTGCGCAAAAAACCATGCGTGTAGCCCAGACCTTGTATGAAGGTGTTGAAATCAACGGCAATACCGAAGGACTGATCACTTACATGCGTACCGATTCGGTCATGCTGTCCAACGATGCGATTGCGGACCTGCGCCGGCAGATCGCAAGTCAGTTCGGCAACGACTACGTGCCGGAAACCCCGGTCTACTACAAGAATAAATCAAAAAATGCGCAGGAGGCCCACGAGGCGATCCGGCCGACCTCGGCCAGCCTGCTGCCCGCGAAGATAAAATCCAGCCTGACCCCCGATCAGCACCGTTTGTACGAATTGATCTGGAATCGGACCCTGGCCTGCCAGATGGCGCCGGCCCGGCTTGATACCGTGGCCGTCGAGTTTGACTGCGGCACGGCCGGTACTTTCCGCGCCAATGGTTCCGTGGTCACGTTCCCGGGGTTCCTGGCAGCCTACGAGGTCTCAAAACCCATAACTGAGGTCACGGTGGAAGTCACGCTGCCCGACATCCAGGAAGGCGACATCCTCGACCTCGACGCGATCCGCGCCGATCAGCATTTCACCGAACCGCCGCCGAGATACTCGGAAGCCAGCCTGGTCAAGGCCATGGAAGATTACGGTATCGGCCGGCCTTCGACCTATGCCAGCATCATGTCAACCCTGGTCAGGCGGCATTACGTTGAACTCGAGGCGCGCCGCTTCCGGCCGACCGACACCGGCCGGGTGGTCGAACGGTTCCTGGAGAGTAAATTCAAAAAATACGTAGATTACGAGTTCACCGCCCGCCTGGAAGACGAGTTGGACGAAGTCTCGCGCGGTGAACTGGGCTGGGTGCCCCTGTTGCAGTCGTTCTGGCAGCCATTCAAGGAGCTGGTAGACGAAACGACTGAGTCTGACCGCGTTATAGGCGACAAAGGCGGCCGCAATCTCGGTGTGGACCCGGTTTCCGGCAAGCCCGTTTCCGTGCGGCTTGGCCGTTTTGGCCCGCATGCCCAGATCGGCACGCGGGATGATGACGACAAGCCTGTCTTTGCCGGCCTCAGACCGGGGCAAAGCCTCGAAACCATCACCCTCGAGGAAGCGCTTGAACTGTTCAAGTTACCGCGCGAGTTGGGCGAAACCGCTGCAGGCGAAAAGATCGTTGCAGCGGTCGGCCGTTTTGGACCCTATATCCGTTATGACAACAAGTTTGTCTCGCTAAAGAATATCGACCCGCACGAAGTCACACTCGAGCAGGCTTTGAACCTCATTGCGGAAAAAAAGGAGTTCGAGGCCAACCGCGTCATCCAGACGTTTGCGGGCAGTGCTATCCAGGTGCTGCGCGGCCGTTACGGACCCTACATCACCGACGGCGACAGGAATGCTCGTATGCCCAAAGACCGGGAACCCGAGTCCCTGACGCTGGCCGAATGTGAAGACTTGATCGCAACTGCGCCCGCTCGCAAGCGCGGCAAGAAAAAGGCCGCGAAGAAAAACACCGCGGGCAAAAAGACGGCCACCAAAAAGAACACCAGCAAGAAAAAAACGGCAAAAAAGAAAACTGCAAAAAAGAAAACTGCAAAAAAGAAAGCCGCCGGGAAGAAGATTGCAAAGACATGAATGACGGTGGCAAACCCATCAGCTGAACCATGACCATCCACTCACTGCTCGACACTGCCGCCGCTGTTGAACTACTGCACGCAGGCCATGTCATCGCCTATCCCACCGAAGCCGTTTATGGACTGGGGTGTGACCCACGCAACGAATCTGCCGTGCGCAGGTTGCTGGCGCTAAAAGATCGCCACGAGTCGGCCGGACTGGTCCTGATAGCGAGCGGGTTTGAGCAGCTCGAGGCGTGGATTGCAGACGTTGACCAGGCATTGCTGGACAAGGCCATGCAAACCTGGCCGGGCCCGGTAACGTGGTTGTTTCCGCGCGCCGCAGGTGTACCGGATTTCGTGGCAGGCAAACACGCCACGGTTGCGCTGCGCATTACGGCGCACCAGCCGAGCCGCGATCTGTGCACTGCCTTTGGGTCAGCATTGATATCGACCAGCGCGAACCCTTCATCCACCCCACCCGCCCGAAGTGCTGCAGAGGTCCGGAATTATTTCGCTACGGGTCTGGCCGGCATACTCGCCGGTGAACTGGGTGATGGACAGAGACCCAGCGAAATACGTGATCTCGTAAGCGGTAACATCATCAGGCAGGGCTAGGCTGGAGGGCGCGCAAGTATGGATGCCAGGAGTTCAATTGAGCAGGTCAAGACCTATTTGCTCGGCTTGCAGGACAGTATCTGCCACGGGCTGGAAACGGCGGATGGCGAAGGCCGCTTCGCAGAGGACCTGTGGAACCGTGAGGCAGGGGGCGGCGGACGTACACGGGTTTTGGAGCAAGGTGGGGTTTTTGAACAGGCAGGGGTCAATTTCTCGCATGTTTTTGGCAACCGCCTGCCGCCTTCGGCAACCGCGGCAAGACCTGACCTGGAGGGCCGGGACTTCCAGGCGCTGGGTATTTCGCTGGTCATCCATCCGCGTAATCCCCATGTGCCGACCAGCCACGCCAACGTGCGCTTTTTTATCGCCAACAAACCCGGCGCGAATGGCGACGCCACCCCGGGCGCTGAAGATGGACCAGTCTGGTGGTTTGGCGGTGGCTATGACCTGACGCCGTATTACCCGTACATGGAAGACATCAGCCACTGGCATAAAACCGTCAGGGCCACCTGCGAACCTTTCGGTGACAATGTTTATCCGCGTTATAAACAATGGTGCGATGAGTATTTCTACCTGAAACACCGCGGTGAAACACGTGGGGTCGGCGGCCTGTTCTTCGATGACCTGAACCTATGGGGTTTCGCACGTTGCTTTGCATTCATGCAGGCCGTTGGCAACAGCTACCTGCCGGCCTACCTGCCCATCGTTGAACGCCGCAGGCTCACACCGTACGGTGAGCGTGAAAGGGCTTTTCAACTTTACCGGCGCGGACGCTATGTTGAATTCAACCTGGTCTATGACCGCGGTACGCTTTTTGGCCTGCAGTCCGGCGGGCGGACCGAGTCGATACTCATGTCGCTTCCGCCAGTCGTCAACTGGCGCTACAACTACCAACCTGAGAAGGGCACCAGGGAAGCCGAATTGGCAGATTATTTGAGACCGCGGGACTGGTTGGGCTTGGAGGCGGGCACTACTTAGGGTGATTGCACGGGCAATGTGTCGTAACGCCGTGCAGATATGAAAGGCGCCGCTCCCCGGCAATTGCTCCTGCGCATCCCTGCGCCCGCCTTAGATCGTGCTAACTTGAGAGGCACCGCTCCTCGGCAACTGCTCCTGCGTTGCTCTACCTCCTGCATCCCTGCAGTCGTGCGCTTCCTGCGCCCGCGGTGTACCGTTCATCCTGAACATAACCGTTCAT
>Ga0105090_10001377_pt1 | contig 13074 bp, 12 predicted proteins | sample PPLLak3March2015_FD_79110 | JGI IMG/M metagenome (GOLD analysis project Ga0105090, IMG submission 79110) | Freshwater sediment microbial communities from Prairie Pothole Lake near Jamestown, North Dakota, USA - PPLs Lake P7 Core (1) Depth... | ecosystem: Environmental > Aquatic > Freshwater >... | reverse complement strand
CTTGACAGGATAGGCCTCCGGCCGGCGTTCCGACCGCGCCACGCATTGATCGGCAAGTGGGCAAACATCGCATAGCGGTTTGCGCGAGAGACAAACAGTACTCCCTAAGTCCATCAACCCCTGTGTATATTGCGGCATGTTCTGATCAAGCCGATCAAGGGGAAGGAGTCCTTCAGCCAAGGTCCACAAGGCCCGTTCATTGGCTGCCTTCGACAAGTCGGCATCAAAGCCCAACACACGCGTAAGCACCCGCTTGACGTTGCCATCCAGAATTGCAGTACGTTCACCAAAGCAGAACGAAGCGATGGCCGCAGCCGTCGACCGGCCTATTCCCGGCAGTGTCTGCAAAGATGCTGCCGTTTTCGGAAACTCGCCCCCAAACCGATCCCTGATCACCTGCGCGCACCGATGAAGATTGCGTGCCCGGCTGTAATAACCAAGACCGCTCCACAGACCCAATACGTCGTCCAACCCTGCCCCGGCCAACGTTGCCAGATCAGGAAACCGCGCCAAAAAACGCTCGTAATAGTCCTGCACGGTACCGACCTGAGTCTGCTGCAGCATGATCTCGGACAGCCAGACCCTGTACGGATCCCGAGTGCGCTGCCATGGCAGACTGTTGCGCCCGTGCTGACGCTGCCACTGCACGACCCGCGAGGAAAGATCGGCGGGCGCACCCATCACTCGGCCGCGACGTGGGGCTGGTGCGCGAGGAACGCGGGCGCGGGTTCGCTGACGAACTGGGCGACCAGTTCCTTGAGGCGTGCATCCAGTTGAACCAATGAGACCTCTTGGGTATTGATCTCGGCAATGCGCTCATCCAGCCCGCCGGCAGCCTGCTGGATACGCTCGATGGCTTCAATCCGGCGATCAAAATTGCGGCGACGCTCGCGCAACTGCACGTCGAGTTGCGCCATGGCAGCCTTGGTCCAGGTCTCGACGTCCGTCTGCACGGTTTCAAAGATTGAGCGCACACGTGTCGCCAGCGCCCTTACCAGGCGATCCGCGAACTCCGGTTGGGCAAGCTTGAATATGTTTCCGACGGCCAGATACTGGACGTGTCCCCTCTCCACACTGTCCAGATCGCGAGAATGAACGCTGAGGTCAGTGACCCTGGGAGTCTGAAGCGAAAAGCCAAACTCGGTGTTGAGTTGCTGAAAGGTCGCATTGAGCATCGCGTGCAACTCATCGCTCACCAACTGGACTTTGTTCATGACCTCACGCAAACGGTCAAATGTCTGCGCGTAAGCCTTCTTGACGCCAAACTTGATCCCAGGCTGTCGCAGCGCGGCATTGAGCGTCGAAAGCTCCTGCTTGAGTGAACTGGTCCCAAGCAACTTGAAGACCTCGTGCAGCATCTTCATGTGTACGGATCTCACCGCATGGATCCTGGCCCCGCTACCACCAAACTCCGCCTGTTCCTTTTCGATTCGAAGGCGCATCTGCCGGATCACGGCCGAGTTCTTGCCTTGCAGGCTCTTGAGCTCCTGCCGTTGTTCTGCAAGATCGCGCCGTCGCAGATTGACGACCCGAACCGCCTCTGATCGCAGATCCTCAACGCCACCCATGACCGCCGACTGGAGAATTCGTTGACGCTGCCCGAGCAGCCCTTCGCTCAGTGCTTGCTCAAGCAGGGGCAGCTGGCTGGCCGCGAGCAGGGATCTGTCGCCCGTCACCTTGGCCAGCAATCCCTTTTGCGCCGAGACAGGAATCACGTGCGAAACCGGGATGCCCAATATTTCCGCAGAAGTCGTTCGCTGCCGCTCAATCTGTGCCTGCACCAGAACAGGTGTGCTGAGCGCATCCCACATGGTGTCGATCTTGTTAAGGACCACGAGTCGGGATGTTGCCGCGTCCGGCTGAGTCGCAAGATACTCCCGCCAGATACCCAGATCTGACTTCGTCACACCGGTGTCCGCCGCCAGGATAAACACGGCTGCCTGGGCCTGGGGAATCAGATTCACGGTCAATTCCGGCTCGGCTCCGATGGCATTGAGCCCAGGCGTGTCCAACACCACCAGGCCTTGCTGGAGTAACGGGTGTGCCATATTGATCAGGGCGTGGCGCCATCGAGGCACCTCCACCCTGCCGTCAGCGTCGATCAGCGGATTGTCCGCGGGCGCATCGTCATGCCAGAATCCCAGCGCCCGGGCTTCGTCTTTCGTCACGCGGAGCGTTTCCGCCACCTTCTCCATGGCACCTGCCAGTTGGGCGCCATCATTGACATCCAGATCGACCCGTGTCCACTTTTCGGGCACAAGGCGCCACTCCATCAACGCCTGGGGCTGCAGGCGTGTTTGAATCGGCAGGAGCCGCAAGCAGGCGGGGACACCAGCGTCATAGCCCAGTTCGGTTGGGCACATCGTGGTACGGCCCGCACTCGCGGGCATGATGCGCCGCCCATAGTCGGCAAAGAAAATCGCGTTGATCAGCTCTGACTTGCCACGGGAAAACTCGGCCACGAAGGCGACCATGACCTTGTCGGCTCGAACCTGGACTTCAAGCCGGTGGAGGCGCTCCTGAAGTGCGGCGTCGAGCAATTCGTGGTCTTTCATCCAGTCGCCCAATAATTTCAGGCGCTGGGTGAACTCCCGTCGCCAGGCACCATGTTGGTCGAACTGTTGATTGAATGAAGCAGCCACTTTTCCTCCGGCAACGAATCAATATAACACCGCAAACTTCGTCGCCGGACAGCCCCTCAGGTCTGGCACACGCGGCAGTAGAAGGTGGACCTCTGCCCCTGTCTGAGCACCCGGATCGGACTGCCGCATTGCCGGCATGGCTCACCGGCCCTCGCATAGACCATGGCCTCGAGCTGAAAATGCCCGGCTTGGCCTTGCGCGCTGGAAAAATCGCGCAACGTGCTTCCTCCGCGTTCAACCGCGCGGGCGAGTACGTCGCGTATTGCCGACCATAGCCGCTCGGCGCGTCGCGCGCTGATTCGCGAGGCCCGCGTCGTGGGCCGGATACCCGCTCTGAAAAGAGCCTCGGATGCATAGATATTGCCCACGCCCACCACGACTTCGCCCGCCAGGAGTACCTGCTTGATGGGCGAATCGCGCCTTTTCAGGCCCGCATGGAACGCCGCCAGGCCAAACCCCTCACCGAGGGGCTCCACACCCAGCCGCCCCAGAAGTTTGACCGCCACGTCAGACGTCTCGCCCGGGGAAAGCACCACGGCGCCGAACCGGCGCGGATCGTGCAAACGCAGTGTCCCCTCGGTGGTAACGAGGTCGAAATGGTCGTGCGCGCCAGCAGGAGGCATGGATGCAGCGAACAGCAGGCTGCCAGACATCCCGAGGTGGATCAGCAGCAACCAGCCTTCGCTCAGGTCCAGAAGCAGATATTTCCCCCTTCGGCGCACAGCGACAACGCTCATTCCTGGCAAAGCGCCAGCGTCAGCGCCAATTGGCCAGCGCAGTGGTTTTCCCGTATGTACGCTCAGAATGCGTGCGCCCGCGATGCGGTGCGCGAAGCTCAGGCGGGTCACTTCAACTTCGGGCAATTCCGGCATCGGATATAGGGCTGGCGGCCTTGGATTATTATGGGTTGATGAAGCTTGTATTCTGTCTTGTAGCGGCACTTTGTCTGCCGATGGGGGTGATTGCGCAGTCGTCGACGCCGACCGCCGCCCAAGATTCCCCGCCATCCTCCTCGCCGATGGATGCAGCGCTCTTCTACCAACTCCTGCTTGGTGAACTCAACGTGCAGGAAGGCGAACCCGGCACCGGCTATTCCCTGCTGCTCGATGCAGCCCGCAAAACGAACGATGCCAGCCTTTTCCAACGCGCGATCGACGTTGCCCTGCAATCCCGTGCGGGTGAGGCCGCACTTCAGGCGGCGCGCAGCTGGAGTCAAGCCCAGCCGTCATCGCGCGAGGCCCGGCAAATCACGCTGCAAATCCTGATTGCCTTGAACCGTATTGGCGAAACTGGCGATCTTCTGGCGGCAGAGCTCGCCGCTTTGCCTATGAACGAACGCTCCACCGCAATTTCGGCGATCCCACGCGGATTTTCCCGGGCTTCCGACAAGAAGGAGGCCGCGCGCGTCGTCGAAAAAGCCCTGGAAGAACATCTGGTTCGACCGGAAACCGGTGCAGCAGCGTGGATTGCTTCGGGGCGGATGAGGATGCTCGCAAGCGACCCGGAAGGTGCTTTGGACGCCGCCCGTCGGGCAATGGTCTTTGATCCCCGCGCTACGGGCGCTGTACTGCTGGCAATCGAAATAATCGGGCCCGGGCAGCCGCTGGCCGAACCCCTCGTGCGCAAGTACCTTGAAAGAAATCCGGAGCCGGAAGTCCGGATGGCTTATGCACGTGCCTTGCTGGACACCCAACGCCTTGCTGACGCCCTCAAACAGCTTCAATTGGTGACCGTCGAACGTCCTGCTTATGCGCCCGCATGGCTGACCCTTGGGTTGCTACAAATGCAGGATAACCAGCTGGAGGCCGCGGACAAGTCCCTTCGTCGCTTCCTGGAGCTTGCGCCTGCCGCGCAGGACGAGGCCGGCCGGCGCGGCAGGACAGAAGCCCTCCTCGCATTGGCCGCGGTGGCAGAGCGACGCAAAGACTTCGTCGCCGCCAACGGCTGGATCGACCGCATTGAAGACCAGCAGGACCGGATCACGGTGACGGCGCGGCGTGCCTCCATCCTGGCGCGGCAGGGTCAAATTGATCAGGCTCGGGCGCTGATTCGCGCGTGGCCGGAGCAGACACCGGCGGATGCACGAACCAAACTTGTCACCGAGGTGCAGTTGCTCCGGGAAAACGGCCAGCTTGGCGCGGCCTACGAATTGCTCACTGACGCCATCCAGCGGCAACCGGGCGACGTCGACCTGCTTTACGACCAGGCCCTGATTGCTGAAAAGTTGGGCAACTACGAAGCGATGGAGCGCCTGTTGCGCCAGTTGATTGCTGCCAAGCCAGACTATCACCATGCCTACAACGCGCTGGGGTATTCTTTTGCCGAACGCAATGTGCGCCTGGTCGAAGCCCGGCAACTGATCAACAAGGCCCTTGAGTTCGCCCCCGACGATCCGATGATCAAGGACAGCCTGGGTTGGGTCGAATTTCGAAGTGGCAACACAGCGGAGGCCCTGCGGCTTCTGCAAGGCGCGTTCGGGGCGCGCCCGGATGCCGAAATTGCCGCGCACCTGGGCGAGGTGCTGTGGATTGCCGGACAGCGGGAGCAAGCCTTGAGCGTCTGGCGACAGGGCCTGCTGTTGAGTTCCGACAACGACACTCTCAACGAAACACTGAAGCGGCTACAGGTGAAGCCGTGAGACGGCGGGCCTGGGTGGCCTGCAGCTTGCTGCCATTTGCGACTTATTTGATATCTGGATGTGCGGCGCCGAAGGCAGGCAAAGGACAAAGACAGCAAGATATTCAGATCTGGAGCGGTCGGTTGTCACTGAACCTGGCGTCCGAGCCCCCCCGGTCCTTCTTTGCGACATTTGAGCTCAAGGGAAACGCCAGCGATGGTGAACTGACCCTGACTAGCCCTCTGGGCAGTGTCCTGGCCGCCATGCGTTGGGCCCCCGGGGAAGCGAGTCTGCGCACCGGGCAGGAGACTCATATGTTTGACTCCATGGAGTCCCTGACCGGCCACGTGACCGGCGCATCGCTGCCGGTTCGCGCACTGTTTGACTGGCTTGTTGGCGTGAATACCAGCGGCGCCGGGTGGCAGGCTGATCTGTCTCTATTGGACCAGGGGCGCCTGGTGGCCACGCGGACCGAACCCGCACCCGCTGCCGAGCTGAAACTGATTCTTGACCGGTAAGCCTGCCTGCCCCTATACCGGTGGCGATAATGCGGAAATGAAGTCGCTGTATGACGTGCCGGCACCGGCCAAGCTCAACCTGTTCCTGCACATTACGGGACGTAGGGCCGATGGATACCACCTTCTCCAGTCTGTTTTCATGCTGATCGACTGGTGCGACACGCTGCATTTTGAAGTCCGCCCTGACGGCCGGATCAGCCGCCAGGACCTGACCGAGAGCTTGCCGCAAGACGATCTCATCGTCCGGGCGGCACACGCCTTGCAGACGCTGACCCATTGCCGTCTGGGTGCCGATGTCAGTGTCGAAAAGCGAATTCCCGCCCAGGCCGGAATGGGCGGGGGCTCCTCGGACGCGGCCTCCAGCCTGCTGGCGCTGAACCGCCTGTGGAAGCTGAATCTCCCGCTGAGTCAACTCGCGAAAGTGGGCGCTCAGCTCGGCGCGGATGTGCCGTTCTTCCTTGGTGGCGACAACGCCTGGGTTGAAGGTATCGGCGACAGTCTCGCGCCGCTGAAGCTGCCGCCAGCACGTTTTGTCGTTGCAAAACCCCCGATGGGCGTGGAAACCGCGTCGATTTTCGCAAGTCCTGACCTGAAAAGGGATACAAATCCTGCTACAATATTAGGCTTTGCAGAACACCCTTACGGCTTCGGCCGTAACGACTTGCAGCCTGTCGCACTGAGGCAATGTCCCCAGATCGCCCAAGCCCTTGGTTGGCTTGGATCACTCGGCCTGAATGGCCGGATGACCGGCTCGGGTAGCGCGGTGTTTGCGCAAACGCTGAATGATATGGACCTCCGCAGTGCGCCGGGCACATGGCAAGTCAGATCATGCAGCAATTTGGCTGCTCATCCCCTGCGGGGTTGGGCGTCCAGCGACAGTTGAATGGTGGGCAGCAATGCGCTGTCAACCTGTGTAGGGGAGTCGCCAAGTTGGTAAAGGCACTGGATTTTGATTCCAGCATGCGAGGGTTCGAGTCCTTCCTCCCCTGCCAAATACGTCGTACGTAGAGGCATATTTTTTTGATCGCTGGGATGCTCATGCAAGCCAACCAACCCGACTTCATGGTTTTCACCGGCAACGCCAACCCGGCTCTCGCCTCGGAGATTGCCCGGCATCTGGGCACCTCCCTGGGTGCGGCAGACGTAGGCCGCTTCTCCGATGGCGAAGTGACGGTGGAAATCAAGCAGAACGTGCGTGCCCGCGATGTCTTCGTGGTGCAGTCCACCTGCGCGCCAACCAACGAAAACCTGATGGAACTGCTGATCATGGTTGACGCGCTCAAACGCGCCTCGGCCGAGCGGATCAGCGCCGTGATTCCCTATTTTGGCTACGCGCGGCAGGACCGCCGTCCGCGCTCGACCCGCGTGCCGATTTCGGCCAAGGTTGTGGCCAACCTGCTGCAGACCGTGGGCGTGGCCCGGGTCCTGACCATGGATCTGCACGCCGACCAGATCCAGGGATTTTTTGACATCCCGGTAGACAACATCTACGCCTCGCCCTTGTTGCTCGGAGATCTGCGCCAGAAGGACTACGAAAACCTGATCGTCGTGTCGCCTGATGTCGGCGGCGTGGTACGTGCTCGCGCGCTGGCCAAGCAGCTCGGCTGTGACCTGGCGATCATCGACAAGCGCCGCCCGAAAGCCAATGTCAGCGAAGTCATGCACGTGATCGGAGAAATCGACGGCCGCAATTGCGTCATCATGGACGACATGATCGACACCGCCGGCACGCTGGTCAAGGCGGCCGAAGTGCTCAAGGCGCGGGGCGCGAAAAAAGTCTACGCCTATTGCACGCATCCGATCTTTTCGGGCCCTGCCGTCGATCGTATCGCCAACGGCTCGGCGCTGGACGGAGTGGTCGTCACCGACACCATTCCGCTGACCGACTCCGCGCGCAACTGCACGAAAATCCGCCAGCTCTCGGTGGCTCCGTTGATTGCCGAAACCATTCAGCGCATTGCCAAGGGCGAGTCGGTCATGAGTTTGTTCTCGGATCAGGACAATCTGTTCTGATCAGGGCAAAGAGCGGGCCAGCGCACCGTCATGGTGCTGCGGCCCTTTTTTAGACGGAGTCACACTGGTCGCGGTGGACTCTTTTTTGGAGTTGATTATGAAATTCGTCGCTTTTGAGCGCGCCAAGCAGGGTACGGGTGCGAGCCGCCGTCTCCGCATCACCGGTCGTACGCCCGGTATCGTCTATGGGGGCAACGGCGAGCCCCAGCTGATCGAGCTCGATCACAACGCCCTGTGGCATGCCCTTAAAAAGGAAGTCTTCCATTCCACCGTTCTTGATATGGAACTGAATGGCAAGGACAACAAGGTCTTGCTGCGCGACGTGCAGATGCACCCCTTCAAGCAACTGATCCTGCACGTCGATTTCCAGCGTGTGGATGCCACCACCAAACTGCACATGAAAGTGCCGCTGCACTACAGCGGCGACGAGAATTCCCCGGCCGTCAAGACCGAAGGTTGCATCGCCAACCACGTGGTGACCGAGATTGAAGTGCTGTGCCTGCCGGCCGATCTGCCGGAATTCATCGCCGTTGACCTCAGTGGCCTGAAGAAAGGCACTTCGCTGCATCTGGCCGACATCACCATGCCCAAGGGCGTGACAGCAGTCACCCACGGCAAGAACAACCCGGTTCTGGTGTCCGTCGTGGTGGTCTCGGCGGCCGCTGAAGCACCGGCTGCGGATGCCGCTGCGGCAGCGCCTGCTGTGGCAGCGCCCGCCGCCAAGAAGCCTGCGAAGAAGTAAGCGCAGCTCAACCCGTCAAGGAGAATGGCCCACCTCGGTGGGCCATTCTGTTTTGGAGCCCGGATAATTACACCCATGATCAAACTGTTTGTGGGGCTCGGCAATCCGGGTCCGGAATATGAAGCCACGCGCCACAACGCAGGTTTCTGGTGGATTGACGCGCTCGCCCGTGAATTCAAGGTCGCGCTGATCCCTGACAAGGCCTACCATGGACGCGTTGCGCGTGCCGTGGTTCACGGGCATACCGTCTGGCTGCTGCAGCCCCAGACCTTCATGAATCTTTCCGGCAAGTCCGTCGCGGCGCTGGCCCGTTTCTTCAAGATCCTTCCCGAGGAAATCCTGGTGGCGCATGACGAGCTCGATATCGTGCCGGGTCAGGTCAAGCTGAAGTTGGGTGGCAGCCATGCCGGACACAACGGCTTGCGCGACATCCACGCGCAGCTGGGTTCCGCGGACTACTGGCGCCTGCGCCTGGGCATCGGGCACCCGGGCGTGAAGGCCGAGGTAATCAACTGGGTCCTCAAGAAGCCGCTGCCGGAGCAGCGCGAAGCAATCGATGAATGCCTGGAGCGGGCGATCCGGGGCGTCCCCGCGATGATGGCCGGAGAAATGGAAAAGGCCATGCTACTGATCCACACCGCCAAGCCCCCGCGACCGAAACCACCCCGGCCGGTGCCGGATGAGCCCTCCAGTTAGCTATTATTTTTATAGCTATCAGTGACCATTCGACGTTGGATAGAGCACAAAAATACTTTAAGACCTGGCTTCAGGCGTCGCCGGAAGTGCTGGCGGCCTGCAAACGCTGGAATTTCTGCCAGAGCGTCTCCCGGCTTTCCACATGACCCGGATGTACCGGGATGCAGGCCACGGGACAAACCTGCACACACTGTGGCTCATCAAAATGTCCCACACACTCGGTGCACTTCGCCGGGTCGATCTCGTAAATTTCTGCCCCCAGATAGATCGCCTCGTTCGGGCACTCCGGCTCGCACACGTCACAGTTGATGCACTCGTCTGTTATCAGCAAGGCCATGGCACGCTCCGGTGGAGCCCGACGGCCCGTCTCCATTCAGAAGGTGCCACCCAGAGGCGGCTGGCTCGGATATTCATGCTGGCAATTATCGACGCCCCGACGCTCTTTCGTGCAACAGCCCCACCGCACGAAGGCCCTTGAAGGCGCGACGGCTGCCCGGTATCCGCTGATAATCCACGGCAACACCACAGCATCGATCCTGCAACGCTGCCTGAACGACACTTTCTGGCCATGTCACTGTTTCTGCTCAAGCGCCTGTTCACCCTGATTGCGACCTTGCTGGCCGCTTCAGTGGTTGTTTTCTGGGTGCTGGAAGTCTTGCCTGGCAATGCGGCCCAGATGCTGATGGGGCCCGACGCCTCGCCAGAGGCCGTGCTGGCACTGGCGCGCCAACTCGGGCTGGACCACCCTCCGTTGCAGCGCTATGGGTTGTGGATCAGCGGCCTGCTGACGGGCGAACTCGGTAACAGTTACGTCTACAGCACACCGGTGCTGGAGCTGGTCCTTGAGCGCCTGACGTTGACCGTTCCACTGGCCGTGATGGCGATGGTCTTGACCACGGTGCTGGCGCTTGCCGTTGGCGTCTATGCCGCATCCCACCACAATCGCGCCGGCGACGTCGGGTTGATGGCCGCCACCCAGGTCGGCGTCGCCATACCCAACTTCTGGTTCGCCATCCTGCTGATCCTGCTGTTTTCAGTCCATCTGCGCTGGTTCGCGGCCGGGGGCTTCCCCGGCTGGGAGGATGAGGGCGTGCTGGGCGGCCTCAAGGCCTTGTTGCTACCAGCGATTTCGCTGGCCGTTGTCCAAGCAGCCATCCTGGCGCGGATCACGCGCTCAGCCGTGCTCGAAGTCATGCGCGAGGACTATGTACGCACCGCGCGAGCCAAGGGCCTGTCGCGGCGCGCAACCCTGTGGCGCCATGTGCTGCGCAACGCCCTGATTCCAGTGGTCACCGTGATGGGCTTGCAGTTCGCCAACCTGCTGGCCGGCACCATCGTGGTGGAAAACGTCTTTTACCTCCCGGGTCTGGGACGCCTGATTTTCCAGTCGATCTCGAACCGGGACCTGATCGTCGTGCGCAACTGCGTGATGCTGCTGGCGGCGATGGTGGTCATCGTCAATTTCGTCGTTGATCTGCTGTACGCGGTGATCGACCCCCGCGTGAAGGCCAGTGACATATGAGCCGGGAGTCGTCTTTTTGAGCGCCCTGTCAGTCCTGTCTCCATCCACCAGCCCCAGGGGAGGCTTCATGCGCCGCGCGTTGCGGCATCCGAGCTTCGTCATCGGTGGCGTGCTGACCCTGCTGCTGCTCGGTGCGGCTGCCCTGTCGCTGGTCTGGACGCCCTGGTCGCCTTATGAGATGAACCTCCCGGGCAAACTGCAGCCCCCGTCTGCATCGCACTGGTTGGGGACCGACCCCTTCGGGCGCGACGTCGCTTCGCTGCTGCTGGTGGGCGCGCGAAACTCCATCCTGGTCGGTGTCATCGCGGTGGGCATCGGCCTGGGCATCGGCGGCGCGCTGGGGTTGCTGGCGGCCGCACGCCGCGGCTGGGTCGAGGAACTGATCATGCGCCTGGCCGACTTCACGTTTGCCTTTCCTGCCATCCTGTCGGCCATCATGATGACGGCCGTCTTCGGTGCGGGCATCGTCAACTCGATCATTGCCATTGGCATCTTCAACATTCCCACCTTTGCACGGGTGACCCGCGCCTCGGCCAACGCCATCGGCTCACGCGACTTCATCCTGGCGGCCCGGGCCTGCGGCAAGGGCCCGTGGCGCATCACGATCGAGCACGTTCTGCCCAATATCGCCTCCGTCCTGATCGTGCAGGCGACCATCCAGTTCGCCATTGCGATCCTGGCCGAAGCCGCCCTGTCCTATCTGGGGCTGGGAACCCAGCCCCCGCAACCGTCTTGGGGACGCATGCTCAGCGAGGCCCAGACGCTGCTGTTCCAGAGCCCGATGCTGGCGGTCTACCCCGGCGTGGCGATCGCCCTCGCCGTGCTGGGCCTGAACCTGCTGGGTGACGGGCTGCGTGATTTACTCGATCCTCGCCTGACCCGCAAGCGTTGAAGCCATGAGGAACACCACGCCGTTGCTCGAAGCCACCGACCTGCGTCTTCGACTGCACACGCACGCGGGCACCGTCGACGCCGTTCGCGGCGTGAACCTCAGCCTGCGCCGCGGCGAAACCCTGGGCCTGGTCGGGGAATCGGGCTGCGGCAAGTCACTCACCGCCATGACACTGATGGGACTGCACCCCGAGGGCGCCACCGTCTCGGGAAGCCTGCGCTTTCACGGCGAGGAAATGATCGGGCAAAGCGAGGCCCGCTGGTGTGCCTTGCGCGGCGACCGCATCGGCATGGTCTTCCAGGAACCCATGTCAGCGCTCAATCCGGTCCACACCGTCGGTCATCAGGTGGCCGAACCGCTGCGCCTTCATCGGGGCCTGACAGCGGCCGCTGCACGCAAGGAGGCCGTCGCCCTGCTCGACCGTGTCGGCATCGCCGACGCCGCGCGCCGCTTCGACGCCTGGCCGCACCAGTTCTCCGGTGGCCAGCGCCAGCGCATCACCATCGCCATGGCACTGGCCTGCAGCCCGGATTTGCTGATTGCCGACGAGCCCACCACCGCGCTGGACGTCACGATTGCCGGTCAGATCCTTCAGTTGATACGCGACCTGGTGCGCGAGCGCGACATGGGCCTGATCCTGATCTCGCATGACCTCGGCGTCATAGCCCAGAACGTAAGCCACATGATGGTGATGTATGGCGGCATGGTGGTTGAAAGCGGCCCTACCCGCGAAGTGTTTTCCCGCCGCGCCCACCCCTACACGCAGGGACTTTTTGGTTCACGCCCGCAACTCGGTCCTCAGGCGCACACCGGGAGCGGAGCCCGGGCGCGCCTGGCGGCCATCCCCGGCAACGTACCTGAACTGCGCAACATGCCCGCCGGATGCCCCTTTGCGGACCGCTGCGTGGTTTCGCTGCCGGCCTGCCAGGGCGAAATGCCCCCCCTGATCCAGCTCGGGCAGGATCACTGCGCGCGCTGCGTGCTGCTGGAGTCCGCCGGATGAACACCCCCGCCCCGCTGCTGGTGGTAGACCAGTTGGTCAAGCACTACGCACTCCCGCGCGAGAGCCTCTTCGGCCCGGCACGAATGCTTGAAGCCCTGCGCGGCGTCAGCCTGACGGTACAGACCGGCCGCAGTTTCGGCATCGTCGGTGAGTCCGGCTCTGGCAAATCCACTCTGGCTCGTTGCGTGATGGCGCTGGAGGTACCCACAGGTGGCACCGTCCGGCTGGAGGGCCGGGACCTTCACGCAATGCAGGGCGCGGGACTTCGTGCGGCGCGGCGCGACTTCCAGATGGTTTTCCAGGATCCCTACGGTTCGCTGGACCCACGCCAGACGGTCGCGCGCATCGTGGCCGAGCCCCTGGGTGCGCTGGCCTCGCCCCATACGCCGTCGCGCACCGAACAGCGCGAGCGGGTGGCGCATGCGCTGG
>Ga0105090_10001375_pt1 | contig 13076 bp, 12 predicted proteins | sample PPLLak3March2015_FD_79110 | JGI IMG/M metagenome (GOLD analysis project Ga0105090, IMG submission 79110) | Freshwater sediment microbial communities from Prairie Pothole Lake near Jamestown, North Dakota, USA - PPLs Lake P7 Core (1) Depth... | ecosystem: Environmental > Aquatic > Freshwater >... | reverse complement strand
TTGGAAAATCGGGTGGCCGGGGAGACCCATTCCTCTGCCCGCGGCCCACATCCGACCCGCAGGCTTCACGCTTACGCCCCGTTTTGAGCACTTTCAGATCCTTGCCCCGGCGATCCAAAAACCGGCAGCAGTGGTCAACCGGAGGACTGCCAGCGACACAAATCCTCTCACCGTTTGGCACTTCCAAAATTCAAGGGAGACCGTCGGTTGCGCGGCTGCGAGGGGGCGAAAAAGGGTGCATGACGGAGGCGTTCTCGGTTTTTCAATCGCCTGCTCTAAATCAGGAGATAGATCCATGTGGGAATATACGAAAAAAGTGAAAGACCTTTTTCTACACCCCAAGAACGTCGGCGTCATCGAAGATCCCGACGGGGTGGGGGAGGTCGGCTCAATGGCATGCGGCGATGCTCTGAAGCTGACCTTCAAACTTGATGAAATCAAGCGGATCAAGGACGTAAAGTTTCAGACCTTTGGCTGCGCAAGTGCGATTGCATCGTCATCGGCGCTGACGGAGATGCTCAAGGGAAAGACCATTGAGGAGGCCGAGAAAATCACCAATGATGATATCGTGGCCTATCTCGGTGGGCTCCCCAAGGAAAAAATGCACTGCTCGGTGATGGGACAGCAGGCCCTTGAGAAGGCCATCGCCTGTTATCGCGGCAAACCGGCTACGGAAAAACCGGGCAACATCGTTTGCGAGTGTTTCGGTGTGACGGACGTCGAAATCCGGCAGGCATTGAAAAGCCACCACCTGACGGGTCTTGAGGACGTTACCAACTATCTCAAGGCTGGCGGCGGCTGCGGCAACTGCCAAGAAAAGATCCTTGAAATCATCAGCGAAATACACGGGCTGGCAACTTCTGCGGAGAAAACGAAACCCCAATTGACCACTCTCCAAAAAATCCATCTGATCGAAGATACGCTGGCGCGGGAGATCGAACCGGCGCTTGCCAAGGACGGCGGCGGCATCGATCTGATTGACGTCGACGGCAACAGGGTGCTGGTCAAACTGCGCGGAGCCTGTTCCGGGTGCAAAGTGTCCAAGCTGACGCTCAAAGACTTTGTCGAGAAAAAGCTGCGGGAACTGGTCGTACCGGAGCTGGTGGTGGAGGAGGTGTCCGAATGAAGATGATCTATCTTGACAACAATGCCACCACCCGCGTCGCCCCCGAGGTGGTCGACGCGATGCTGCCCTATTTGAAGGATTTCTACGGCAACCCTTCCAGCATGTATGAGTTTGCGCGCAAAGCCGAGACCGAGATCGAAAGGGCTCGCACCGCCCTGGCAGCCCTGCTGGGGGCCGATCCCAGGGAAATTATTTTCACCAGCTGCGGCACCGAGAGCGACAATACGGCGATCTGGGCGACCCTGCGCGCAAACCCCGACAAGCGCCACGTCATCACCACCCGGGTCGAGCATGCGGCAGTAAAAAACCTGGGCACGTTTTTGTCCAAAAACGGCTACCGCGTCACGTTTGTGCCGGTGGACGCCAAGGGTTTTCTGGACCAGGATTACCTGTTCGACCATTTGAGCCACGACACCGCCATTGTCAGCGTCATGTGGGCCAACAACGAGACCGGGGTGATTTTTCCGGTGGAGGAAATCGCCGCCCAGGTCCGTGAAAAAGGCGTCGTGTTTCACACGGATGCGGTCCAGGCCGTGGGCAAAATCCCCATCGATCTGGGCCGCAACGCCATCGACATGCTCTCGCTCTCCGGCCACAAGCTTCACGGCCCCAAGGGCATCGGCGCACTTTATGTCCGCAAGGGAACCCGGTTTTCACCCTTTCTGATCGGCGGCCACCAGGAGGCCGGTCGCAGGGGCGGAACGGAAAACGTGGCCTCAATCGCAGGCCTGGGCAGGGCCAGTGAACTGGCTGCCGCCAACCTGCATGGGGAGATCACGCGGCTGCGGTCCCTGCGGGACGCCCTGGAAACGGGCATTCTCGAGCGCGTTCCGAACGCGATTGTCAACGGGGACCGCCAAAACCGCCTACCCAACACCACCAATATCTCCTTTGAATTCATCGAGGGGGAATCCATTCTGCTGATGATGGACGAGCTGGGGATCTGCGCTTCCTCCGGTTCGGCCTGCACATCCGGTTCCCTGGAGCCGTCCCATGTGCTGAGGGCCATGGGCGTGCCGTTCACCGCCGCCCACGGCTCCATCCGCTTCAGTCTTAGCGCCTACAACACCCGGGAAGAGATCGACTATGTGGTCGACCGCCTGCCCGCGGTGGTGGAAAGGTTGCGGGAGTTGTCGCCCTTTTGGGAGCCCGCGATGGCATGCAAGGGGCGCGCGTGAGGAAATTACTGCAACGGGAGGACTCGGGGATGTCGACTTCAGCAGAAAAGCAGGTACTGGCGCTTCTGGCCAAGGAGTGGGATATGACCGGGCCGCCTGGCATCATGGGTATCAGCGAGATTGTCGCCGCCCTGCCGCTGGCCCCCACCGAAACACTGGCCGCTGTCAAGACGCTGTTTGAACGGGGGCTGACAGACATGAACCTTTTGAAAACCAGCGTATTTCTGACACCTGAAGGCTACGAAGCTGAGGAAGCCAATCGCGGATGAAAATCGCCACCGCTCAAAAGGGCCGCCCAAATCGACAAATTCCTGGCGGCTTGATGCCCTGACGGGGGGAACTCCGAAGAGGCCCCCCATGTTTTGCGAAAACGCTTGCAGGCTTCGGTTCACCGAAGCATCGAATGGTTTTTCGGGACTCTTGGCGGGCACGCGAAGCTGCGGCGTCCCATGTACGGGAAAAACCACGCGGTTTCCGCCCCTAACCCCCCTATTCAAGATCGGGTGGGGGGCATCCGGCCTCCCGAAACCCCTGCCCGGCGCCCACAAATCCCTTGATCGCAACCCAAAATCAGGTTCATGAACAAATCCCCGACTTGGGCGCCGCACCGGGTTTTGTAGAACAGGGCGTTTTCGTAAAATATCGTATTTTAGCGTTATTTCACTGGCGTTGTTTTTCAGCGAGGCGCCGGGTACCTGTAAAAAACGGGTCAATTTCTCCTAAAGTTTGGTCATATAGGTGATCTTTTTGGCCAGTCTGGAGTTGGGAGAGGAATGGGAACGAAGCGATGGCGGCCCTCGGAAGATATCATGACAAAGGGTTGAACCAGAGGCTCAACCCTTTGTCTACAAGCAGGAGTAAATTCAGAATTATCGGGCGCTCAACAACAGCATCGATCGACATAGCAGCCGCAGGGATCTACATAGCAGCCACACGGGTCCGAAATATAACAGCAGCGCATTTCTCTTTCCGATTTTTCCTCTTTCTCCTCGATTTTTTCATCTCTTTCTATATTTTTATCCTCAGTTGACATAAAGATCACCTCCCGAGGTCAAGAAAACTATCATTGATTTAAATCCATCCGGGATTTATCTGCCTGAATATCATCCGGCAACCGATAAGCATTAGACATCACAAATACACCCAGGCAAAAGGAAGTTAATACACAAATTTTTAATGTCAAAAGGATGTTCCCAGCAGCCAGCTTAAAACTATAATTTCGGTTGTTCCAAACCGTATCCTGCTTCCGTGCCGTGATAAATGCTATGCACCGGGCCCGTGGTCATAACCGTTCCTTGACAACTTCTGCCGGGTTTTCGCCTGGTTTTCCGGCCCAAAAGCAGGGCCAGGCGAGTGATCCTCAGGGTCATAAGAGGGATTGGCAGGCGGCCCCGGCCGAGGCAGCGACCTCCAGACCAATGGCTTCCAAAATTCGGTTGCCCTCCATGTTGCGGAACGCCAGGCACAGGATGTTGGACAGCGGTTTTGAAGTTGTGGTCCAAAACCGCAAGCGCTCACCTATAGCAGTGCGCCTGAGTTTCATATAATTGGGCGTAGGTGCCGCCCCAATCCATCAGCTCTTCGTGGGTGCCGTCCTCGGTGATCTTTCCATCCTGTATCACAAAGATGCGGTCAGCCATCCGGATGGTTGAAAAGCGATGACTGATCAAGATGGCCGTACGGCCGGAGGCCAGCTCGCGGAAATTCTGGAAAACCGAATATTCGACCTTGGCGTCCAAGGAGCTTGTCGGTTCATCGAGGACGAGAATCTGGGCTTCGCGCAGGAATGCCCGGGCCAGCGCCACCTGCTGCCATTGACCGATGCTCAGCTCCGTCCCGTTGCCGAACCCCTTGCCCAGCATGGTTTCGTAGCCGTGAGGGAGCGCGTCAAGAGTGGCATGCGCTCCCGCGCGTTTTGAAGCTAAAACGATTGCCGGGTCATCGGGCGACAGGCGTGTATCGCCCATCCAGATGTTCTCCCGGGCCGTCATGTAGTAGCGGGCGTAGTCCTGAAAAATGATGCCGATTTCGCCGCGCAGCTTCGTGCAGTCGAAGTGGCGCAGATCGATGCCGTCCAGCGTGATGCTCCCGGCCGTCGGGTCGTACAGCCGGCACAGCAGTTTCACCAACGTGGTCTTCCCCGACCCGTTTTCCCCGACCATAGCCACCACCTGGCCGGGGCGGATGGCCAGGCTAACCTCATGGAGCACCATCCCCGCGCCCGCCGGATACCGGAAGCTCACCCGGTCGAACACAATCCCCTCTTTCATGGGGGTGGGAACAGGAACTGACGGTCGCGACACGGTGACCGCGGGCTTCAAATCTAGGAAATCATAAAAGTTGGAAAGAAACAGATTGTCCTCATAAAGGCCGGTCAGTCCGCTCAACATCTCTCGCAGGTATCCCTGCCCCCGCTGAAACGCCTGGTAGTACATCACCAGGTCGCCCACGGTCATGGCCCCCTGCAGGGTGCGGTAAGCGATGAAGGCGAATGAACCATAGATGGCAAGGGTGGCGCCCGATTGGGCCGCCAGCTCGAATAGGGCGCGTCTGAAAGCGATACCGGTTTTCTCCTGCCGGAGCTGGCCACGCAGCTTGCGAGATCGCTGCATGAGCAGAGGGCCAAGGTCAAACAAGCGGATTTCCTTGGCATGACTTTCGCCGGTGAGCAGCCAGTTTAAATAAACAGCCGTTCTTTCCGCTTCGGACCTTCCGAGTTGCCACTGGTAAAGTTGACCTGAGAATTTCAGGCGCACGAGGGCCCCGGGAACCACGGCCGCAAACAGGAGCACGGTAATGCCCCAGTGGCAGGCAACCAACAGGGCGGCGATTCCGACCAGAACAACGAAGTGTTGCGCGACCTGGACGAGGCCCGTGACCATCCGGATCGGACGGTAGGGGGCTTCTTGCTGGGCGCGGTGAAAGGTATCGTAAAAACGGGAATTTTCGTAGTATTCCAAATCCAACGCAACGGATTTGGCATGGAGCAGGTTTTGAACGTAATCGCTGACGACCTCCGCCTGGGCCTGCCCCACCACCCGTGCGATCGAGGATAGAAAATCAGCGGCCAGCGCTACCGCCCCCGCGAGACAAACCAACACCACCACCAGACGGATGGCGGCCGCCTTTTCCGGCGCCACGATCCCCGCGGTCACCGCATCCACCGTGAGTTTCATGAGATAAAGCTGCAGCAACGGCACTCCTGCCTGAAGGCTGAGCAGCGCTCCGCTGGCAAGGGTCCAGGTCGGGGCGGCGTTCCACACCAGGGACAGCACCCGTTTCAGTTGCGGTTTTCGTGGGTTTCTCGGTCTCAAGGGTGTTCGATCATTCACGACGTTGAATGCCTGCGCCTCATAAACGTCCGTCCGCCGCTGGGTCGCCGCGCAGGGCGTGCGCACGAGCATGGGCCACGGCGCAAAAGTAGGGTGTAAAACCGTCCAGCTCACCGGTTTCCAGGTAGGCATGAGCAGGGCACCACAGGCAAAGATTGACCAACGGGCAGGAACGGCAGGTCTTCATAAGTTCCGGTTTGGTGGAGCGCATCTCGCGCACGCGGGGCACGAAATCATGCCAGGCGGCCGATAGAGTGCCTTGCCGCAGATCGTAAACCGTTTCGGGTGCCCACAGGGATGAACACAGCCGAAACCGGCCGTCGTAGCCGATCGTGAAGCTGCTGCGGCCGGCGCCGCAGTGAAAGAGATGGTCGCAGCCATGATGGCAGGTTTCTTGTTGGATCAGTGTGTCGCAATCGTTTCGTAAAGCCGTCATCCGCTGTTCGTCCGCCTGTTCCAAGGCGATGACCTGCTCCGGCGTCAGTCGTTCCGCACGGATCTCATCGTTGCGATCCGAATCACCGTCGAAGCGCAGGTGCAACTGGGGGTCGAAGCGAAAATAATCCCGGGTGTGTAAGCGGCAGAAGTCGGCAATCGCGTCGTGCTCGGCAAAATTGGATAGAATCGCCATCGCCTTGAGGCGCACCCGAACTCCGTTCTGGATCAGCAGGGTCAGCCCGCGCATGAACTGGTCGAACGAGCCGGGCTTGCGCGTCACGCGCTCGTAGGTATCGCGGGTGACGCCGTACACCGTGACTTCGATGTCGCGCGGCGGAAATTCTTTGAAGAGCGCAACATGCGCTTCGTTCACGAGCGTGGCGTTGGTGAAGACGGAGACCAGCAACCCGGCGCGTTTGAGGATGAGATAAAGGTCTGTGAAATCGGGGCGCAGCAGGGGTTCGCCGCCGCTGATCAGGCACCACACGGCCCCGAGTTGCACCGCCTGCGCGGCGAGGTCGGCGGTCTCCAAAACGGACAGTTCGGCCTTACGCGCAGCGCGATCGTCCGGCGGCAGGTTGATGTAGCAGTGGCGGCAGGCGTTGTTGCACCGTGCGGTGATTTCGATTTCAAACGACAGCGGGAGACACTTCGCCTGGAGCTTGCCCCATAGAGGCAGATGTTTGATTTCAAGCTGAGTGGGTTCCGCCATAGACAACCTGTGGTGCAAGTTGAATTCAGAGAGCTATCAAGGCTGTTGAAAAACAAGCATCGGGCCGTCAGCCAAGGTATGCGGTACTTTGGGAAGCGCAGCATATTCAAGGATAGGTGAGCATTGCCAAACGCCGCGCAGCAGCGAATCACGGTTTGAGGCGCCGCTTTTCAGCAGCCTGACAGGCTCTCTTTGCTTTCTTTGTTTTGTTCCGGGGGGCCGGACCCCCCTTCCAGGATCGCATTGGCTCGGCGCAGCAGCTTATCGTCCAGCCCCGCACCGTGGTAGCGCGAGCACACGAACGACTCAGCCATATGCCAATCGGCAGCCCCGCCCCGCGCGAAGGTTGCCCATGCGGCGGGCTGGCGGTTTCCGTTCAGGTGCAAGGCCAGCGTCCAGCGGTCCACCGGGCGCCCGCGCCAATCGTTCCGCACATCAAATGTTTCAGGCGACAGCTGGCGATAGACGGCATCGCCCAGTGCCGGCATCGGCAGGCGCACCGCATACGAGATGCGCGGATGCACCAGGGCTAGCCACCTCATGGCGAGGCCGCGATAGAGCGCACTGGCCTGGACGGTCTCCAGCGCTTGAGCCAACCCTGCGAGCAGCGGCTGCACGGTTTCGATCACCGCCAGGCGCAGGGCACAGTAGCCGCGCACCGGCCACGGTTGGGTTGCGGGGTGGAGCGGAACCGGTCTGCCGTTGCGCTCGATCGTGACTACTTTGCCCAGCAGGCTTTCGTCAAAGATGGGGCCGTCGCTGCCTACCTGTGATAGGTCGGGACGGGTGATGATGTAGGCGCGTCCCTTTTCCATGCCTTTGCCGATGACACGATGGGCGAACAGGAATCCCGGCTTGAGGCCGACCGCAATGTCTCCCACCGACACATCGGCGGCCCTGCATGACTGAATCCGCAGAACGTCGCCGGCGCGCACGGTCGGATACATGCACGTTCCTTTTGCGCGAAAGGTCGCGCCGTTACGGTCGGCGAGCACGCGGCCCAACTCCAGGGAAGCCCGGACGAGGCTCTTGGATTTGATCCTCGATGCAGAAGCTGTTTTGATCATTTCATGCTCCGGGAGACGGCGCGCAAAACGCACCCGGATGTCGGGGGTTTCGTTTTCTTATCTTTCCCCTGCCCATCGAGCTACGCCTTTGCCACGAGGATGCCGCGCTGCGTCAACTCGCTGGCAAACCCCAGCACGTCCGTTTCGAGTTCACTGAGCGGAGAGGTGAACTCGCTCGCCAGGGAGGCCACCACGTCTTTCAGCGTTCGCAGGCCATCCAGCTTTTGCCAGATGGCCTGGCCGGTCTCGTTCAGGGTGTACAGCTCGTCTTCGGCTTCGCCGATGCCGGCCGTTACAGGGACAATGACGATTTCGCCTTCGATTTCGCGTGCGACAACGCCTTGCGACGGCATGCAGATTGAATTCAGGTCGAGATGGGATGCCACACGAACTCCTTTCCGATAGTGCCAGTGCCGGTCACAAACCCATACCCGCTGGAGGCCCTTCCTGCACGCTGCGTGCAGGAAGGGGCAACGGCCCTCCTCTTGCGCCGGCATTCTCGCTCAAGCGTTGCTCACCGCGAACAACATATCAGAACCTTGTGGACGCAGCCGCTACGAAGAGCTAATGGATGAACAGACACTTGTGCAAGCGTGCTCCCAAAGACAGCTGTTGTTCGTGTTGTGATAACCTGAGCTTCCGATCACCTTGCACGAGGTCAATACCGACTCCTCCGGATTGCTTCGCACCAACACGACCAGTTCCGGTTTTTGCCATGGCTTCTTTACGGGCTTGATCTTTTTTTCCATGTTCTGCACCTCCTTGGCGGGTTTGTTGTTATATGAACAGGTGAAGGACCGCTGCGCAAGCTATCCCTGATACAGCCTCTGCGCGCCCAACGCCCCTTGACCGGTGAGCGGTTGCCGCTCACGGTGGACTCGTTCTTGCCAGTCCCTCACCTCCCATCCCAGTTCCTTTTCGTTCAGCCACCCCAGGTAGCGCGCTTGCGTGTGCGCCACATCGCACAGATAGGTGACCGGGGTGTCTATGGTCCCGTGCTCCCCCCACGATTTGGCCGGGCACTGCTCGCACAGCCCTTTGAGAAAACAGCGCGCGCAACGGCTCAAATATTCAGGATTCGTCGCACGCACGTCACAGAGCCTGCGGAACCGCTCCAGGGCGTCGGCCAATCTCACCTCAACGGTCTCCCGTTCCAGCGCGTGAGGCGCGGAGACCGTCTCGGCTTCACTCGCCGGGGGATGGACAGGGGTCAAGCCAACCGTTAACTCCGGCGCGCGGATTCCCATGCAGGGCTGTGCCCGACCGTAAGCGTCGATGCACATGCCGTGGCTCGCGCCGCACCCGAACAGCCGATCGCCGGACGGCCCCATAAATCGCGACCCAAACTGCACCATGTCGCGGCGATATTTCGCTGCGTTGCGCGTCAGCACGGCCAGCACATCGCGCGGCGACGGGCGCAGCGATTCGATCAGTGCATCCTTCTGGGCGTCGTCGCGCCGGCTCCGCCGGTCCAGAAACATGGTATAGTTCGGCGGCCGCGTCATCCCCGGGATAGTTCCGGCCCAGGCCTCGAATTCGTCCCGCTCGGGTTTGAGCTGCGGCAATAGCACCGATTTGACGACAAACGGGACGCGGCGCTCCAAAAGCAGATTCACGCCGCGCCGGAATTGGTCGAACGAGCCAGGTGCGCGCGTCACCGCTTCGTAGGATTTCGGGTGCATACCGTACACCGAGATCTCGATCGCCGCGCGCGGCGGAACCCGCGCGAAGAGGTCGGCCAGCTGCGGCGTGATGAGACGCGCATTGGTAAAGAATAGCACTTTCAGGCCCAGTTGCCGGGCATAGAGGTAGAGATCCCGGGCATCGAGGCGCAACAGCGGCTCCCCGCCGGTGAAGCGCACGGTCAGACAACCCAGGTCGGCGGCCTGGTGCAAAATATCCTTGATCTGCTCGGTCGGCATCTCGCGCACCCGTGCGGCTGCATCGTTCGCTGGGCGATTGATGCAGCAATGAATGCAACTGTTGTTGCACCGCTCGGTCAACTCGATGTCGAGTTGGCCAAGGCGCGGCCGATGCCCGCGTCTCAATGGCGGATGGCTTGCCGCCCTCCTGACGACGTAGGGGGAACCGTTCATTTCACCCGGGCTCCCCGTTCAGCCGCGACGCGCGCGACCAATTTGACCAGCGCTCGCACAATGTCTCCGCTCGGGTCGAAACGCATCGTGTAGCACGGCACATCGCTCACGATGCGCTCGATCACGTCCAATTCCTTCTGCCACCACGCGGCTGTCACCATCGGTTTGATGATCGTGGCGAGCAGCCGCCGCCAGATCTGTTTACGGTCCGTCAGCGGCACGAGGCGGTTGTGTGGAGCCTGCTCCAGAAACAACACCGCGCCAAGCGGCGCTGAGGCGGGCGAGACGTCGGAGACATCGCCATGGCTCCATGAGCCGTGCACGCGCCAGCCGGAGCCCCAGCGGCGCACGATGTTGCGATCGTCGCACAAAACCTCCACCGAGGCCGGCGACGGCCCCGGGAGGGTCGCCGCACGTTTGAGAAGGTTCACCGTAGTCGACTTGCCTGAGTCCGAGCGGCCGACAAAGATCAACCCCTGCCCGTTCAGGATCGCTGCGGCCGAATGCAGCAAAACGGCATTGCGATCTGCGAGCAGGGGCGCAAGCCAGATCTGGTCTGTAGGAAAGAGGGAGAGGCTTTGGAATCCCGTTTTACGAACGCGCGACTCTTCGCACGGCGGGTGGTAGATCGTCGCGTGAGTGTGGTCCGCGTCGAAGACCCCGACCCGCAAGATCCGGGAGTCGCCCGGATCCGCTGGGATGCCGAGGTAGTACCAGCGGCCGTTCTTGCGTGAGATCGCCCACGGCGCTTTTCGATACAGTTCATCGACCAGGTCCATGTGGCGCATGTCCGGCACCTCGAAATAATGCCGGATGGTCACATTGTCGTCGCCCGGCCCCGCAACGGCAAACCGCGCCAGTTCCTGCGAGAACCCCACCGTGCTGAAATCCAGATCGCTTTCGACGCGTATCGTGATGCCGGCGATTTGGAAATAGCGGCGGTGCTTGGACGGCCATTGCATCTTAAATTGTCGCTCCTCCGCAGCGGTTTCGCACAAATACGGGATGGGCGCAAAATAGCGTCCGGTTTCCAGATACGCGTACACTGCGCACCAGCGACAGTCTGAACGCCTTTCGCAGGCCCCGCAATTAGACTTGTACTCGTCGCCGCCGCGCACCCGGTCCTTCAGCGAGGGGATAAACTCGTCCCATGCGTCGCGGAAGGTGCCGTGTCGGAGGTCGTAGCGCAGCGACGGGTCTTTGACGAAGCAGCAGAACGTCATCTGGCCGTAGGGGTCTATGTGAAAATCACGCCGGTGGTCGATGCATCGGGCGAACAGGCGGTCATCCAACTCCTCACCCGGCACCGCGGCGCACCCTGAGTAGCTTGAATGCAGTTCATCCATCCGCTCCGCGGAAGAAGGAACCGGCGGGTCCAGGGCGATGACGTCCTTGGGGGCCAGGCGCTGAGCGGCAATTTCGGCGTTGCGGTGCGGTGTGCGGTCGCATGAAAGGTAAAGCCATGATGCGCCCACACGCCAGTGCGGGCTGAGCGATCTTGCCAAAGCCATCATGGCATCCCACTGGTGGTAATTCGCGCGCATGGGGACCAACTGCACGATGAACCCCGCACCCGCCTCGATCAGGTGGGAAAAGCCGCGCAGGGTCGCATCAAAGGCGCCGGGGGTCCGGGTGACGTGATCGTGCGTTTCGGCCGTGGCACCGTAGAGAGCGACCATCTTAACCCCCTTTCGGCGCATGAGGCGAGCGATCTCCGGTGTGATCAGAGAGCCGTTGGTGTTGAGAGAGTACTTCGCGGTGTCGCGTGTCAAGTAGTCGAATATTTCCGGAAAGTCCGGGCGGAGCATGGGTTCGCCGCCCGAGATGGTCCATTCTCTGCAGCCCATGGCGCGCGACTCGTCCACGATGGCTTTGATTTCCTGCAGGCTGAGTTCTTCCCGTCTTTCCGGCGCGCCAGGTGGAATGCGCAGCCAGCAGTGACGGCAGTTGAAGTCACAGCGATAGGTGAGGTCAATGTTGCCTTTCAGGGGGAGGCGTGGAAGAGGCCTGACCCTTCTGATCGAATAGCTGCGCATCATCTGTATCACCGAGCGCGGAAAGCCTCCCAGCGGCCACCCGTTATGCGATCCTCGCAAAACATTCGATCGGGGCCGACCAATTGAAAAAATACCGTTTCACTCTTGACCCAGCTCATGGGCTTGCCCTTGTAAACTTTGGGCTCATGGTCCTCGATATCAAAATGAATGTAACCCTGGCCGACCATGTACTTGCCGGAATCCTTGGTGAACATCTCGCCGACCTTGAATGTCTTGCTAAAGCGTCCGTTTTTCATCAGAATGGTCTCAGCTGTTCCCGGACCCCAGGGGGTTGAAACTTGAGCTCGCCATATCCCGACGAGATTTTGCGTTGTTGTGTCATCCCCCCAGACCACCTGTGACGCCCCCAGGAAGCCAAATACCGCAAGCAAGACAATCAAGCGGGACCCGCTCATATCGTTCCTCCGTTTTGCCAGCGCTTCAAGTGAGCACTGGGTTCATCTCACCATTGCGATTTAATTGCCGGAGAAATATCTAACTGAAGTTTCCTATAAAAGTATCTTGCTGCTATCCGCAGCATTAGCGCCACAATATTGGGCGACCCTGACCGGTAACTTAGCGGCAGACATGCCCAGCGCTGCTTGACGATCCTTAACAGCTCGACGGCAACAATGTTCTGTGCCCATGGATATTTGCTATGGCCACACAATTTGGTTGGATTTTATCCCAGCGGGTTTGCCAGAGCAACCCTGGAGATGCGATCCGGCAGGTCCGGCATTTTGACCAGTGTTCTGAACCCCGGCAGGATGCGGTCGTTTTCAGCGGCTGGCACAAGTTCGCTGGATTGCGCGGTGATATCCAAATCAGCGAACAGGGTTTCAAGGTTCGGCCGGCCGTCGAGCAGGACCTGCATGTAATCGGGGTTTGAGAGGTTTTTGACCAACGGGGTATCGGCCAGCATGGTTTGCAGCGCGCGGTGCATGGAGTTGTCACCGCTGCGGCGGCGGTGATCGCGGCGCAGGCTGCGAAAAAACTGCTCCAGGATGTTGTTGGTGCGCTGCGGATAAACGGTTGCCGGCCCCGAAGGGGTCTGAACCTGGATCGGATCGGCGAACAGCTTGTCGGCGTAC
>Ga0105090_10001374_pt1 | contig 13080 bp, 9 predicted proteins | sample PPLLak3March2015_FD_79110 | JGI IMG/M metagenome (GOLD analysis project Ga0105090, IMG submission 79110) | Freshwater sediment microbial communities from Prairie Pothole Lake near Jamestown, North Dakota, USA - PPLs Lake P7 Core (1) Depth... | ecosystem: Environmental > Aquatic > Freshwater >... | reverse complement strand
TGCTGTCGGATACGAGGTCGATTTCGTCCAGGACAACCACTCGCGATCGTCGCGCGGCGTGCTGCGCGGGTTGCATTATCAAATACCACCTCACGCCCAGGGAAAACTCGTCCGCGTGACGTCTGGCAGAGTCTTCGATGTCGCTGTCGACGTCAGGCGTAGCAGCCCAAAGTTCGGAAAATGGGTCGGCATAGAACTTAGCGACGAAAACCATCGGCAGCTCTGGATTCCGTCCGGCTTCGCTCATGGCTATTTGGTTCTCAGCGAATTGGCGGATTTTTTGTACAAGACGACGAGTTACTACTTTCCGGCATCGGAAGGCGCGGTACGCTGGAACGACCCAGCTGTCGGCATTGCATGGCCTGACTTGGGTTTAGCACCACAGTTGTCTAAAAAGGATCTTGCGGCACCACTCTTGTCGGCCGCGTCGCTTATGACTTAATTGATGCGCAGTTACCAACGGCTTCGAAATACTGAGCGCCAACAACCGACCACCGATATCTTCGACCGGCTATCTCATTCATTGCACCGGCATTTCGCCTTGCCGTCTCGCCCCGGATCTCCAGAATTAGCCTCGCCAACTCATCTGGTGAACCAAAATACGCTGCCTTGTCCTCGGTGGTAGCGCGGTTGAAAGAGCAGTCAAAAGCCAGGATCGGCGCCGAAAAGTGCATCGCCTCAACGAGAGACGGGTTGGTGCCGCCTGCGGAGTGACCGTGCACATACAGTGAGGCTCTCGATCTGAGGGTTCTCAGTCTACCTAGGCCATAGATGGGATCGAGCATGTGAACACTGGTACATCGTTCATATTGCGCTCGTATCGCGCGTCCGTACCGGCTTCCGTTCCAATTGCCGATCATTACAAGCGGTAGATCATGCTGGTCTGCAAACGCTTGTACGATAAGGTGAACATTGTTCTCTGGTTCGATGCGACACACCGCAAGGGCATAGTCGTCAGGCAACAACAGGTCGTCCACCGGCTCCGGATGCGCCGCGACCGCGTGATCACCACCGTAAGCGATGACGAGGCTGCTGATCCCATACTCGTCGCTCAGGTACTGCGCGATCGCATTGTTGTCCGCAATAACCAAGTGCGAGAAGCGTACCGCAATCCGCTCTGAAGAACGGAGAAACAGCCGAGCGCCCCAACCCCACTTCGCGCGGCGCCACTCTATTCCGTCAACGTTGGTTACGATTTTGACTGACGACAGAAGCCGTACGAATGGTAGCGCCATTGCCCCCGAAACACCCAGCAACAGAATTACACTGTAACGCCGCCAGATAGACAACCCGATACACCATGCATCGTAGAGGACGCTTTGTGGCCCGTTCGCGTTCAGCGGCAAATAGACCAGACGCGCCGAGCGATAACTCTTGGGCTTGGTCATGAAGGCCTTCGCGGCACAGTAAACCGTCACATCGCATGTGAGCCCTGCCTCGGCATGATAATCGACGAGATTCTGCGCCAGAGTCTCAAATCCGCCGTACGCCGACGGAATGCCGACTGTCCCGACAATGGCAACACGGTGGCTCTTCACGGACGCGCGCGGCCTGCCATCGCGAGCGCATACCCGTCGAGCGTTTTCTGCGCAGCCTTTTCCCAGTTGAACTCTCGGCGGATTCTCTCGGCCAATCTTTCAGTTGGGGGCGATGCATATGCAGCTTCAACCGCAACCCTGACAGACGCGACGTCTTCCGGATCGCAATACCATGCATCATCCGAAAAATAGTCTCGTGTATCGCCTTTTTCGGTAACAACGAGCCGACATCCCATCGCGCCGGCCTCAAGCGACGACAAACCGGGAGTCTCCATCCAACTGATCAACGCATGGACTCGGGCCACCGAGTAATAGCACGCGAGTGCATCATGACTGACTTGACCAACGAACTGCACTTGATCACCTGCTTCGCGTTTTACCTGATCGAAGTACGCCAGGTGATTCGGCGCCGGCCGGCCGATCAGCACCAAACGAAGCGAAGAACCCTTGAGCGCTCGCACCAGCTCGAGCTGACACTTGCGCCCTTCGATCCGTGCGACGCTAAGAACACAATCTCGGAACTGCTCAATTGCCTTTGGGACGTGGACACGAACAGGATTGAAAATGGCGAGATCCACTGCATTCGGAACAACTACGTGTGCCTTCCCAACGCTTGGTGGAAAGTCGTTCCACACGCGACGCATCTCGCTTTGCGAGTTGGGCAAGAAGACATCCACCATGTCCGTGACTTTCTCGCATAACCGCCGATAGCCATGCGTAGCGACGAGAACACTTCCTTTGGTCAATTCCTTACTGGCAAACGCCCTTGCAATGACCTTCAGACGCTCAATCTCCCACGGGGACGCGTGGCGCGCGACCAGTCCCGCAAAACCTCTCCTGGCTTTGCGCTCATACTCAGTATAGAGGCCGTAAATTGTAGAGAGCGCGATCGGGTAACCTTCCAGCCTAGCTTTCCGCACTTGCAGGAAGACCTCCTGCGGCCGCATCAGGTTGAAGACGTGTACCAAGTCGTAGCCCCGGAATGATGGTTCGAGTTCGGTCGAGACATCAACCGATACTCCGAGCCTTCTCAGATACTCTGCTGTTTTGCCGAGTTGAACAGTGTCTCCCCCGGGAACTGAAAACAGCGTCCGCCGCGATAGCAAGAGTACCTTCACAGCGAGGCTTCAAATGCGGCGCCACCTCCGTCCGGGAGCGCACGGAGAATATCTCGGATACGCCGACTCGCCATCCCATCGCCATATGGGTTCTTGGCACGGGCCATGGTCGCATAGGTATCGGGATCGTCGAGAAGCTCGGTTACACCTGCGATGATTCGATCCCGGTCGGTGCCTACGAGCCGAACGGTCCCCGCATCTACGGCTTCCGGCCGTTCGGTATTCTCACGCATAACCAAGACAGGCTTCCCAAGTGATGGCGCCTCTTCCTGTACTCCTCCGGAGTCTGTGAGCACCAGGTAGGCTCGCTTCATCAGATAAGCGAACGGTACGTATTCAAGCGGCTCAATTAGGTGAATGCCCGTCTCGCTTGCAAGTGACCGGAAGACAACCTCTTTGACGTTTGGGTTCAAGTGGACCGGGTAGACGATCTGGATGTCCTTCCGCGCTGCAAGTCTCTCCAACGCCGCGCAAATATTCTCAAAGCCGCAGCCGAAATTCTCCCTCCGATGCCCCGTCACGACAATCAACCGCCTCGATTCGTCCAGGAACCGGAATCTGTCGCGAAGTGAGCTATGAAGGTCGGCGTCCCGTTCGATTCGACTCAAGACTTCCTGCAACGCATCAATCACTGTGTTGCCAGTAACGAAGATAAGAGCCGGATCAACTCCCTCGGCGATAAGGTTCCCTCGCGTTGACAACGTCGGTGCGAAATGCAGTCGGGCGAGCCGCCCAATGATCTGCCTGTTAGCCTCTTCAGGCCAGGGAGCGTACATGTTTCGGGTCCGCAGACCCGCTTCCACGTGCCCGATCGTTATCTGTTCGTAGAACCCGGCCAGCGCGGAAGCCATTGCGGTTGTTGTGTCTCCGTGGACCAACAGAATGTCCGGACGGAAGTCACGAAGGATGGTCTTCACCCCAACCAGCACTCGGGCGGTAATGTCATTGAGATCCTGTCGCTCGCGCATGAGGTCAAGGTCGTAGTCTGGCTTTACCTCAAAGATCCGCAACACTTGGTCCAGCATTTCACGGTGTTGTGCCGTGACGCAAACCCTGACATTGAAATCCTGACATTGGTTAAGCGACTTGACGACTGGCGCCATTTTGATCGCTTCCGGTCGTGTACCAAAAACGACAAGCACCTTTCTCACGAATTCTCTCTCATGCCAGATCTCGATCGCCACCGGAAGCGCCGCGCCGCGAGGCCTCGCACGTACCCTAGCACCTGCGCCAAGTAGACCACATAACCGAAAGCCTTCCTGCGACCCGTCAGAACCAACAGGAGATACAACGGCGGAAAGAACACGCAGAGCGCACGAAACAGATACCGCCCGACAGCGTGCGCCTGACCACCATCTCCCACACCGTACTGATAAACCTTTCGGAATAAGGCAGAAAAGTTCTCGGGCATTTCCCAGAAGACAATAGCGGAACTCTCGATCACCACGCGCTCAGTTTTCGCAAACAGCAGCAAGTCGAACTTGGTATCCTCACCTGTATAGGTGTCCTCCGGATACCCGCCGACCTCAAGCCATATGCGGCGCGTGAAGGCAATTGATCTCGACGATGGCAGGAAGTCTTTTACTTCCTTGTATTTAATCGCCGGACAAAAAATCGAGCCAACCAAGTTCTGAAAACGTGTCCCCGGTTGAGGCTGGTAATAGCCCGAGACCACGTCCGCCCCTTCGGCCAACCTTCCCTTCAAATTGCGAACCCAATCGCGATCCAACACACAACCTGCGTCAGTCACAAGTATGTGCTCAAAAGACGCACTTCGGATTGCGCAATTCCGACCACGAGCAATCGGCCCGGGGACGAACCGACGATTACAGGTCGAATCGATGATCAAGTTCAGTCGCACCCGCCGATCAAGGCGATCTCTTATGACTTGACACGTCCTGTCCGCCGATCCTCCGTCAACCACCACCATCTCATCGGGCAGGACGGTTTGGCAGTTCACGCTGTCAATGAAGCGCGCAATTGATCGCTCCTCGTTGAATACCGTACATATCAAAGCGACCCGAAGCTCGTCAGTCGGTTCCTTCTCGGTGCTGTCCGGCACGGCAACGCTCCGCACATCCAATTGGCAGCCTTTCATGGACCGCTACGCCCGCTGCAATCGCAATGACATCGTGCGGAGCGCTCTGAAGAACCAAGTCTCCGCCATCAATACTCCAAGAAAATAGAACGGCGTCACGATGTCTTTGGTAACTCCGGACAGGAAGAATGCGTACGTCACTGGAGCGAAGAACAGAAATGCGCCGGGCCCCAGAAGACGTGCGGAAAGACCCCTAGTGAAGATGAGGAATAGTGCGATCGAGATTCCATAGAATATGCCCGCTACGTTGCCCATCGCCCAAACCAGGAGAAGCTTCACTGGCAGTGTAGTGCTGAACGTCATTTCTGTTTCGGAGTCTCCCGACGCGACAACGGCCAAGCATTTGTGAACGGTTGTGACATCAACCACACCAAATAACGACTTCGGGACAACCGAAAACGCGATTTCTTGATACCAAGCCAGCATCGAACCGCCGTTACATAGCACCACGGATTCCACGTTGTTGATTACGTAATCGATGATCGGGGTCATGGCGAGCCGCGAAGTGATCCGCGCGCCAAGACTGCCCGTCAATTCGTCGCTCCCCCTGAAGTACGCCCGCAAGGCATCAAGCATCTCGAACGCGAGGGGTGCAACAAGCAAAATCACACCTAGAAGAAGGAACGCCTGGCGTCTGCGTGCGAGCAGGAACAAAGCAAGAAACATGACCAGCAGATGACCGGTCAATCCGCGAATCACGCCTAACAGAGCATATGCAGCGAGCAACCCATACTCGGCTCTCCGCCTATGCGCGATACGTGCAAGCAGAAGCGGCTCCAGCGGAACCACAGAAATCAGGAACGCAAATCGGGGTGGGGCTTCGTAATTGACCGACGCATATCCGAACGTGAGCGTCGCTAGATAGTTGGCTATTAGGACGAACCACACGAATGGTTGGCTAAGCACTATGCCAACGTAACCGCCGCCACCCAACTGCCCACCACGCGTATTTGCTGAGTTCAGTGCGATCGATTTCCAGACATACAGAGTAAAGATCGCGATGCTCAGGGAAACTAATGTCAAATCGCGCGAGGTCGCCGAGTAATACTCACCCAGAACCGGCAGATCCAATGAAATAAAGACGTAGGCCAGCAGCTCAAAGAGTAACAGCAACGCAAAGAGCAGATTGACGTTGTCATTCGCCGGATGACTCCGCTTCGAAGTGCGTATCGCTGCAAAGCGCGCGCTCATCTAGTCGCCCACTCCGCGCCTTTCACAAGGGAGCGCACCTTGATGTACGGAGAAGAAGCTGAAATGCCTGGTGAGCCGCACCACTCTCACTTTCCCAAGAGATCTCTTCTGCCTAGCCGCAGTACATCCAGCGGACCCAGTTGGAGATGCCGGAGCGCCTCGCGCGGCCATTTCCAGTTGTTGTACGCGAATTGAACGGCACCTTGAGCGAGGATTAGTCCGGCAACACCGAGAGGCTGCACCAGAAGTAACGAGACGAGGGCAACTGCGATTCCCGACAACACCGCTGCTGCCACGAAGGGTATCTTGTTGATAGTCGTCAAGTAACTCGCAGCCACGCCATGATTCAGCTCAAGCAGAAGGACCACGCCTAATATGGCGAGTTGCCCTTCCGGTAACAGAAAGGTGCGACTCGAAATGGCTGCCAACCCAATATCACCGAAGAGCAACACTACGAACAATCCGAGCAAGAAGATCGACCAGGTCTCGATAAGGATCCGTCCGTAAACCGCTGCGGTTTCGCGCCTCACTCCGGACATCTGCATCGCGCTGAGGCTAGGCATCCGCATCTGACACATAACCATTGCAAGGCTTAGCAAGGCACCAAGAACTGTGACCGTCATGCCATAGCTAGCCGCGGCGGCCAGCCCCAGAGCACTTGACGCGATCAAGATATTGCCTCGCTGCATCAGGAAAGCACCGACTTGAACAGCGCCCATTCGACGCGCATTGGGCCATAGAGTCCGGATCACGGCGCCTCGGGTCTCCGTTGGGACCTTCGCGGCGCGTACAATTTTCATACGCGCGTCGTTGTACACAAAAGCATGAGCAATGAAGCGGCTGACCACACCCGCTACAAGCGACGCCAGCCCTAGCCCGAGAAGCTCGAGGCCAAGCATCAGACCGGCTACTCCGAGGATAAGGAATACACTACGCGCTGCAATTGTGACTTGGTTTGCCCGGGTGACGTCGCCCCGCCCCTGCAGCAACGCCGTGAAATACCCGAAATAGAAAGTGGCAATGTATCCGAGAGAAAACGTAATCCAAGCAGCGAGATTGGATGCCGTACTCATGTCACCCTGAATCAGCGAATAGACATACGCCGTCCCAATGCCAAGCATAACGACCGAAGCAAGGGCCGCGACGCGCATGTAGATCGTCTTCGATGCGCTCACCAGGCTAGCCAACAAATCGGTACTCACGTCTGCATGCAATTCCTCCCTCGGTGGGAGCCCGCTCTCCGATAGCGAGCGCGCCCCCGCATAAACATAGGCGGTGCTTCGCACCAGGGTCGGCTGGAAGCCAAGTTCCAAAAGCTGAGCGAGGCTTCCGAGCGCAAGGAAGACGAACCAAAGTCCGACTTCGCCCGGATCCAAGTAGCGGAGAACTATCGGCAGCAGTATCAGCCCAGATCCGACATTAAGAGCTTGCGCCGCGAGCGCCCAAAGGTAGTCTACCTTGGCAAAGCCTCTGGTTGGGCTAGGCATCTGCGCACAGAGTGCAAGTCATTTGCCCGCCACGGCAAATCGACCCGTTAGTCTCCGCCCTACCCTACCCACGAGATTCGCACCAACCACCCTTAGCTTGAGAATGCAGCAGAAAGTCGCGTCAGCAAGGGCCCCCCAATTCGATCTACCCATCTTCCTGAGGTGCTGCAATGCCGCAGGCGAAAGTGGCCAAAGGCCTGCTGCCAGCAGGCCGTGTCGCCGCCACTGCGTCATGAGGGAATCTGAGTCAAGCTGTTTCGAGCCTAGATAGTCGGCCCAGTACTTCCACGCGCGTACCTGACTTTCTTGCTTGTCTCGGTCATGTACTCTGGACGTCGAAATATTGCTCCCGCTGAGTCGAAACTGCAGCCTTGCGCCGTCAACACGGACGACTCGTCCGTCACTTTGAACCAGCATACGGTGCCAAGTAACTTCGTCGCTGTACCATGCCTTCGGGAGCCTGACGAATCCGCCCGCCTTCTCGTAGCTTTGCCGCGAGAAGACGTGGTCGGCCGCACACAGTTGACGCCTACAGGACAACCTATTCATAGCAAAGTCGGCGGGCGATTCCACTATGGGAGGCTGGTAAACTTTTCCGGTTGGCCGCCCCTTCGCGTCGATTATCTCGAGCTCCAAAGCTAGTAGGTCGCTAGATTCGGCGCTGGACAGCGCGCGCAGGACCTCCTTAACCGAGCGGGGGGAAACTCGGTCGTCGTCCGAGAAGAGCCAGATCCAGGGCTCACGGCCGATGTTGTCAATACAGCGATTCCAGTGCGCGGCCAGATCAGTACCGCCGAGATTCTGTGGAAAGCGGTGATAGATATGATCCACGCCGGAGAGGCTCGTACGAACAATGCTTTCGATGGGATAGGGACTGCAGTCGTCGAACACGTACAGGCTCACTGACTGATTCGCAGCCTCAAGAAATCCTGAGAGGGCTTCTGAGAGGTAATCCGGTTTGAACGCTGGGACCACGACAGCCAACTGCCTCGTCCCGTGTGGCGCATTCATTATCGGCTCACGTGTCAACCTGGCGCGCCGAAATGAGAAACTGCACTGCCAGAAAGTCTCTAAAGATTCCAAACGTTGCGCGATCAAAGATCGCACGCCTGGAACCGGCAGCGGGCGTCACGTCCAGAACTCGATCAACCTGAAGTCCGCATCCGGCGATCAGATCGAGCGCGGTCGATCGTGTGAAAAAGCGCAGATGCGTCTTGTCGAGAATACCTTCCGATCTGTATTGCCACTTGCCTCTCAGCAGCAATGGGCCGATAAGGTCAACGTTCCTGGCATTCGGAATGCTCGCAATCAGCATGCCCCGGAGATTCAGTCGTGACTTTATGCGCGCGAGGAATGTCCAAGGGTCGAGCATGTGTTCGAGCACATCTAGGCAAAGGATCAAATCAAAGTTCCCCAACCGACGGAACTGCTCGTCGGTTAGCGATTCGGCATTTCCAACAATGATCTCATCAACGCTGGCACGCGCGTGGGCTGCAGCCTTTGATGAAATCTCGCATCCTGTCGCATGGACGTAGCCCTTATCCACGCGAAGCCAACGCAGCGTCGCACCTGATCCACACCCAATCTCGAGTACACGCCTCCCTTGCGCCGGGAGAAGCGGCTCGATCTCCTTTCTCGGGTGTGAGAAATAGTCGAGTTCCTTGTCTTCGTACGAACTCAATTCTGCGGCCCTAACGAGAACGCGTCGACGCCCGCAACCGGGTCACGGCACCCGTGACGACGACGACGAATACAGACAGCGCCCCTCCTGCCAACAGGGATGCCAACACAATCAAGGCTCGTCTCGGCTTCTTATGCTTAGTTGGAGGTTCGGCCGTATCTATAACGCGAAATGCATACTCCTCCGTGCCCTTTGCGAGCATGGCTTTCTGAATTTCCGACTCAAGCAGGCGCGAAATTGACTGCCGTATCGCAACGATATCAGTGATCTTAAGCTGATCGCTTAGGTATCGGATGTTATTGTCTGCTTCCTGGAGCGTTCTCGAGCGCATCTCGTCATTCAACTGCTCGACTACCTTGTTCGCCCACGCGGCAGCGACGTTCGGATCGTCGACTTCGATAGCAACCAGAACTAATCCCGCTCTCTTGTCCTCGGTAACGGACATCACCGAGCGCAAGAAATAATCGACAACCCTGCTGACTTCCTTCGCGCGAGCTGATCCCTCAGCACCGAGGTGCAGGTTCGCCTGCTCGGCCACCGTATCGACCAATTGGTTGTTCTCGAGGAATCTCTTGGCAAACCCCCTAGATCGCAGAATACCTAGAGGCTCGTGCCTGTTGATCGAGTTTGCCTTTATGCCCGCGATATCCGCCAGGCTTTCGAGCTGTGAGAACTGCGAGGGCAGTCCGAAACCCGGCCCGCTCTCACGCAATAGAAGTACAGCTTCCGCCCGATAGACAGGAGTCTGCAAATATGCGTAAGCAGCTCCTGCTAGAACAACGGCTGCCGTCAAACCAATGATCAGCCAGCGCCGCACCCAAAGCCGCAGTAGCAAAGCTTTGAAATCGATGTCTCCGAGCCCGCCAGCCTCAGGCTGCGCGACGACGTAAACGACCTTTTGCGCAAGAGATTCCGCGTCGTTGCCAGCGCGTTGGTCAGTCGTCATTGCCAACCTCTGTTACAGACTTCCGAAGGCCGCGATTAAGAAGGCCCCGAACTAGCGAAGAGTCGTTGCCGAATGCACGGTGCTCGATAATCTTCAAACGCAGATGACGACTGCGAAGATTCGTGGGCTTGCGTGACGGATCGCCGCACATCAGAACGAATTCACCGCAGCCACCGCCACGGCCAGGTTGAAGATGATGCCCGTCACTGCCGTCCACAACGGCAGCGGCCTCATCCTCTCTGCATCCAGCGGCACGACGATCGTGTCGCCCGGCTGGATCGAATCGGCGTTGCGGAACCAGCGGCTGCCGCTGCCCGCCTCGACGCTCCCGTTGGCCCTGACCACATGGATCCGACGGTTGTCTGCCTTCTGCGTCGCGCCGCCGCTCATGCGGATGTAGTCATCGCGCGCAAAACCGGGATCGAAGAGGTGTGACGTGGCGCTTTGCACCTCGCCGATCACCGTTACTTCCTGCGCCGTCTGCGGCACTCGCAGCACGTCCCCATCCTTGAGAATCACGTCCGCTGCCGACGCAGCTTCCGCGGCCATGATCCGGTCGAGATCGATCACGAGGCGGCCGACAGGCTCGGCATTTCGCAGGTCGGCGAGCAACGACTGGCCAATCGCTAGGGTCTCGGAGGCCTGCTGAGGAGCACCCGCAGACGCCTGCGTGGCTTGCAGGGCCAACGTGCCGAGGTCCTGCTTCAATCGGTCGACCAGCATTTCAACCTGGCGCCTCTCGCGCTCCTTCAGCGACTCGCGCGTAAAGACGCTGCCCTGCGGGAACGCGAGCGGCGTCAGTCCGCCGGCCCGTTCGATGACGGACCGTAGAGTCTCGCCGCGCTCAATCGGGTATTCGCCCGGAAAGCGGACTTCACCCTCCAGCCGGACCGTTTCCTGGGAAGACCATTGGGAGATTTCCTTGACGACCAGGAAGTCGAACGGTGCCAGCAACCGGTCGGCGGTCGGATCGAGCGCGAGGGCGCCGCTGAGGTCGACCCTGGCGACGTCCGTCTTGCGGGACTGACCGTCCCGTACCTCGTAACGCGCCAGTTCCGCCTCGGCTCCGTAAGCTTCCTCCGAGAGTCCGCCTCCGGCGCGAATCAGGTCACTGACGGTCATGCCCGGCTCCAGCGGGTACTCGCCGGGCACGCGCACGCGACCCGAGACACGCACGACCTGCGACGGCTCGTTGCTCACGGCCTGCAACTTGAGTTCCTGCAGGATCGGATCGAGGATCGCGCGCCGACCAGTTTCCAGGTCGAACACGTAGATCCGATCGCGCGGGGCTAACCGCGGATTCGCGCCAGTCGTCGGTGCGCGCCACGCCTCGCTGAGGTCGGCGGAGAGCACCTGCACGCGGCGCGTACCGGCATCCTCGCGGCGAATCAAGACGTAGCGCTGATCCGCATTCGGCTTCAAGTCGTCGGCCGACGGGATGACGTCCGTCAACCGTAGACCGCCGCGGTACTCGACGGATGCCGGCCGGAGCACATGCCCATCGACCCTGACGGCGTTCGAGTAAGTCGCCCTTACTCCGGGGACGCGCAGCAGGTCACCGGTACGCAAGCGCGTGGTGCGCGCTTGCGGGTTGGTCAAATCCACGTCTACGACGACGCGCTCGCGCCTCTCATCGATTCGCTGGAGCGTTGCGAGCCGGGGATCCGCCTCGGGCGTGAGGCCGCCAGCCAAGTGCAGCAGGTCGGTCGTGCTCGCCTCTCCCTTCAGCTCGTAGATCGCCGGTCGGCGCACCTCGCCAGTAACGCCGACTGTGGTGCCAACCGGTGGAATAAAGATCACGTCTCCCGGAAGCAGGCGCGAGTCGCCCGAGGTATCTCCATTCAACAGCAGGTCGTACAGGTCGAGCTGGGAGACGACGCGTCCGTTGCGCTTCAACTGGATGTTGCGAAGCGATCCGATCGGCTTCACGCCACCGCTTACGAACAGCGCGTTGGTGACGGTTGCGAGGCTGCTCACCGTGTACGAACCCGGCTGGTTGGCGTCGCCGACGACAAAGACACGGATCGAGCGCAGGTCGCCCATGGAAACGGTCACCTGCGTGCCGATCATCTGGTCCGCCACGCGCTGCTCGATGCGAGCCCTCGCCTCATCGACGCGCAGCCCGCTAACGGCGATGGGACCCAGCTCGGGGAACATGATTCGGCCGTCGCGATTGACGACCAGCGAGTGCTTGCCCTTCGTGTTGCCGATCAACTGTACGTCGAAGCGGTCGCCCGGACCGATCACGTATTCCGAGGGCACCGGGACGTCCGTCACGGGCGCAAACGTGGTCGGCACCCCTGCAAACAGGTCATACCCGAAGGGCTTCAGGGCATCCGTATCGACCGGCTCCAACGGCAGCAGCGTCAACCGAATGCGAAAGTCGCGCAGGAACGGCTCGATCGCGAGCCGCTGGGTCGCCTGCAGCACGGTCAGGCCGGCGAGTGGCACCAGGCCCAGTCCGGGCAGGTCGAGCGCGCCCGTGCGATCCAATCGGTACGGATTGCCGCGCCGCACGGTTTCGATGAAGCGATCGAGATCCGCCTGCTCGGACTTGGTGCGCTGGATCTCCCGGCGCGCGGCCGGCGCCTGGGCCGGCTGCTGGCCCTGCGGCGCTGCCGTGACGCCCGGTGCCGCGGTCCCTACTCTGCCAGTCTCAGGGCTTGTCTCCTGCAACGCGACCGCCGGTTGGCGAGGTCGCTCGGTGAGCACGCGGTCGTCGCCCTCGAACATGAGCGGCTCGATTTCGACGATCAACGTATCGCCAGCCGCCAGCCGCGGCTCGCCGTCCAGGGTTAGATTGCGAAGGCGCTCGCCTTCCGTCGGTCTCGGCAGCACCGTTGACGGCGTCTGGATGCGCTGGTCAGAACGTGTGGTCCCGGACTGCCCACTGCCTGAGCCCATCGCTTCGAGCACCGTCCGCTGCTGCTCGGGAGAGAGGTCACGGAAAGCTTCAACTTGCTCGGTCGTCGGAGTCTGTCCAGGCGCGGCAGGGGCCGAAATCAGCCCGGCCGCCAGCAT
>Ga0105090_10001371_pt1 | contig 13087 bp, 15 predicted proteins | sample PPLLak3March2015_FD_79110 | JGI IMG/M metagenome (GOLD analysis project Ga0105090, IMG submission 79110) | Freshwater sediment microbial communities from Prairie Pothole Lake near Jamestown, North Dakota, USA - PPLs Lake P7 Core (1) Depth... | ecosystem: Environmental > Aquatic > Freshwater >... | reverse complement strand
GCATGGGCGACAACCTGGCCGAGCTGCGCAGCGTCATCACCGACTGGAAGCCCGACATCTCGTTCAACCTGCTCGAGGAGTTCCAGGGCATCGTCACCTACGACCAGTACGTGGTCGCCTTCCTCGAGCTGATGCGCCAGCCGTACACCGGCTGCAACCCGCGCGGCATGATGATCTCGCGCGACAAGGCGCTGTCGAAGCAGATCCTCGCCTACCACCGCATCCCGACGGCGAAATTCGTGCTGCTGCCGCGCAACCGCCGCTACCGCGAGCCGCGACGCCTCAAGTTCCCGTTGTTCGTGAAGTCGGCGACCGAGGATGCGTCGCTCGGCATCGCGCAGGCGTCCATCGTTCACGACGGGCAGAAGCTCAGGGAGCGTGTGCAGTTCATCCACGAACAGACGAACTCGGACGCGCTCGTCGAGGAGTACATCGAGGGTCGTGAAATCTACATCGGCGTGATCGGCAACGAGCGGCTCACCACGTTTCCGCTGTGGGAGCTCAACTTCGGCACGCTGCCGGACGTCATGGCCGGCATCGCCACGCGCAAGGTAAAGTGGGACCGCAAGTACCAGCGCAAGCACGGCATCGGCACCGGGCCCGCCATGGACTTGCCCGACGGCCTCGCGCCGCGCGTCGCCCAGCTCGCGCGGCGCATCTACCGCGCTCTGTGCCTGAGCGGCTACGCCCGCATCGACCTGCGACTCAAGCCCGACGGAAGCATCTACGTGCTAGAGGCGAACGCGAATCCCAACCTCGCGCAGATCGAGGACCTCGCCACCTCCGCGCTTTCGAGCGGCGTGGGTTACGACGAACTGCTCGAGCGCATCCTGCGCTTCGGGCTCGGGTACGAGGCGGCCTGGCGCCAGACGTGACCGGCGGGTTCAGGGGTGCTCGACCGGGCGGCCCTCTGCGGCAATCTCGCGCTCGGCGCCGCTGATCCAGTCCTGCAGGTGCGGATCCGCACGCACGTGCTCGACATAGCCGCGTGCACGGTCGGACAGCGACGCGCCATAGCTCATGCAGCGCAGGACGACCGGTGCGTACATCGCGTCGGCGATCGTGTACTGCTCGCCAAACAGCCACGGACCGCGGGTGCCGTGCCGGGCGCGGCAGTCACTCCAGATCGCGGCGATGCGCTCGACGTCGGCGCCGGCCTGCGGCGTGAGCGGGACGTCGAGGTTGCGGCTCGCGGCCTGCATCGGCCAGGTGCTGCGCAGGGCGGCAAATCCGGAGTGCATTTCAGCGCTGATCGAGCGGGCGATTGCACGCACAGCGGCGTCCCGGGGCCAGCCCGCGCCGCCTGCCACTTCGCTCACGTACTCGCAGATGGCGATCGAGTCCCACACGCGGAGGTCGCCGTCGAGCAGCACGGGCACGCGCCCGGTGGGTGACCAGCGGCCGATCTCGGCCCGGAAGCGCGCCGTGTCGAGCGGCAGGCTCAGTTCGTTGAACGGCAGCCCGAGGTGGCGCAGGAGGATCCACGGCCGCAGCGACCACGAGGACAGGTTCTTGTCACCGATGACCAGGGTCAGCATCGCGAGGTGCTCCGTTGCCAGGGTGCCGTGAGCGGCACAGGAGCCAGAGGTTACTCTCGCTCCCTTGGTCGTGGCCAACCGACGGCGCTCGTCGCGATTGCGCCAGCGCCGCCGTGACCGCTACGCTCGCGCATCCTCAGGCGGACCGACAGGCGACGACCCATGCCCATCCCAGTTCCAGGCCGGATCGCAACCACGCCGCGGCGCTGGATGGCACTCGCATTTCTCTGCTGCCTCGGGTGCGCGTCTGCCGGCGCCCAGGAGCAGGAGGCTGCGGAACCCGATGCGTCGAGCGCTCCCGCAGCGGCAGAACTCACGGTGGCCAACCGTCCGATCTTCACGCTGCGGGCACCGGCCTTCGGCCGGCCGCCGGGCGACCGGGTCCGGTCGATCGACGCGGCCGTGGCAAGCCTCGTGGAGCGGGGCGGGCCGCTGGAGGTGACGACGGCCGACACTCCGGAAGGCGTCGCGGTACTGGTGGACGGTTCACTGCTGTTCCGCGTGTTGAACGGGGACGTCAATCCGGAGACCGGTGAGACCCCGCAGACCGTCGCAGCAGCGGCGGTGCGCAACCTCGAGGTCGCATTCGCCGAGTTGCGCGAGGCACGCGACGCGCGAACGCTGCTGCCTGCAGCGGGGTACTCCCTGCTGGCGACGCTCATCACCGCGGGCGCGCTGTGGCTGTTCTGGCACCTTTGCCGGTGGGTGGCGACGCGCCTGCGGTCCTGGATCAGGCACAGGGTCGAGCAACTGGCGCCGACCTGGAGCCAACACGTCGTGGGCCCGACGGGAGTGGAGCGTGCCTTCATGGCGCCGCTCAAGCTGTTCGCTGTGCTGGTCGTGGCGCTGCTGCTCTATGAGTGGCTCGCTTACGTCCTCGCCCAGTTCCCGTACACGCGCCCGTGGGGCGAGGCACTGTTCCACAACCTGTTCAGCGCCTTCGGGCAGATCGGGCACGGCATCGCGTCCGCGCTGCCGGGCTTGTTCTTCGTCGCGGTGATCTTCTACCTGACCCGGCTCGTGGCGCGCGGCGTACGCTCGTTCTTCACAGCCGTGGAGGAGGGCCGCATCGACGTCGCGTGGGTGGACGACGCCACGGCGCGGCCGACGGCGCGGCTGATCAACGCGGTCGTCTGGCTGTTCGGCTTCGTGGCGGCCTACCCGTACATCCCCGGCAGCGACAGCGAGGCCTTCAAGGGCATCGGCGTGTTCGTGGGCTTGATGCTGTCCATCGGATCGTCCGGCATCGTGAACCAGGCTGTCAGCGGCTTGATGCTCATGTACACGCGCGCGCTGCGGCCCGGCGAGTTCGTGCAGATCGGCGAAACGGAGGGCACGGTTCGCTCCATCGGGTTCGTGAATACGCGCATCGAGACCTTGCGGCACGAAGAGGTCAGCATCCCGAATGCGGTCATCGCCGGGACCGTCACGCGCAATTTCTCGCGGCTGGCGGGCGACGGCGGCGTGCGCGTGCCCACCAAGGTCACGATCGGGTACGACGCGCCGTGGCGGCAGGTGCGCGCGATGCTGCTGATCGCGGCCGAGCGCACGCAGAGCATCGCCCGCACGCCGGAACCGCGCGTGCTGCAGACGGCCCTGCAGGATTTCTACGTCGAGTACACGTTGCTGGTGACCGTGATGGACCCGTCAAAGCGGCCAGCCGTGCTCGACGAACTGCACGCCAACATCCAGGACGTGTTCAACGAGAACGGCGTGCAGATCATGTCGCCGAATTACGAGGCGGATCCGGCGCAGCCGAAGCTCGTGCCCCGCGAGGACTGGCACAAGGCGCCGGCCGGACGCTGAACGCGCTCAGAGCGTGTGGCCGATGTTCTGGACGTGGTTGCGCTCGTAGGAGCTTTGGCAGTCGAAGCAGCGGCTGGCGAACGGCGTGGCGCGCAGGCGCGCGAACTCGATCGGGCTGCCGCAGGAGTCGCAGAACCCGTAGCTGCCATCGGCGATGCGCAGGAAGGCCGCGTCGATCAGGCGCAGTTCCTGCAGGTCGCGGTCGATCTCGGCCAGGTTCACGTCCACCATCAGGTCGGCGAACGAGTCGTCCTCCAGGTCGCGCACCTGGTCGGCGATCATCGTGTACTGCTCGTCGTCACTCTTGGTCAGCGTCTGGTGTATCTCGTCGCGCAGCTGGCGCGCGCGGGCCTTGAGAGTCGTCCGTAACTCTTCGAGTTGCCGGGTATCCAGTGTCTGCTTCATGAGCGGCTCCGTGCATCCCCTGCCGGCGGCGGTGGCCTCGCTGGCTCAAACGAAGCATTGACCGGCAGGTGCCGCGCACCAATAAGGGAATCGCGCAAAAAGCGTCGTGCGGCGTAGCGGGTGTCATAATTGAGACACCGAATCATGTGATGGTCGCGGCAGGGACAGGCCGCGCGAGCCTCGAGGAGGAGTGAATGGAGCAGACCCGCAAGCCGGCCCGCAAACCGCGCGCCGCCACCGCGCCCAAGCCGGCTGCCAAGCAGGCAGCTGCCAAAGGCAAGAGCACCGTCCGCATGGCCGCCGCCAAGGCGAGTGCGAAACCCGCCGGCCCGTCGCCCGCGGAACGTGAGGCAATGATCCGCACGACCGCGTATTTCCGCGCCCAGAGTCGCGGCTTCGCGCCCGGCTACGAGTGGGAGGACTGGCTGGCCGCCGAGGCCGAGGTGAGCGCCCCGCAGGCGGCCGCATCGCCGCCGAAACCGCGCAAGGCGCCCGCGCGCGAGACCGCCAAGTCGAGCTGAGGACGCGTAATGCGCGACGGCCCGACGCTCAGTCGGGCGGCGGGGCGGCACCCTTCGGAAACAGCGTGTCCTCGTAACCGAGGTCGTGCAGGCTGCGCAGCCGCATCGGATACAGGATGCCGTCGAGGTGATCGACCTCGTGCTGCACCACGCGGGCGTGAAACCCCTCCACCGAGCGGTCGATCGGCAGTCCGTTGGCGTCGCAACCGCGATAGCGCAGACGCCGGTAGCGTGGCACGAGGCCGCGCAGGCCCGGCACGGACAGGCAGCCCTCCCAGCCGTCCTCGGTGTCATCGTCGAGCGGCGTGAGCCCAGGGTTGATCAGCACCGTGTAGGGCACTTCGCCGGCGTCCGGGTAGCGCGGGTTGCACGTCACTTCAAAGATCACCACTCGCAGCGACACGCCGATCTGCGGTGCTGCCAGCCCTGCGCCATTGAGCGACCGCATGGTGTCGTCCATGTCGCGCACCAGTTCGAGCAGCTCGCGCGTGCCGAACGCGGTCACCGGCTGTGCCACCTGCCGCAGTAGCGGATGGCCCATCTTGAGTACCGGCCGGATGGCCACGATCCGTCCTCAACCCGCGCCGGGCAGGCCGTCGAGGATGGTGACGAAGAATGTGCCCTTGCCCTCCCGCAACTTCTTGGCTGCGGCGTACTCGGGCGAGTCCCAGAACGCCCGCGCGGCCTCGCGGGAGGGGAAACGCGCCAGCACGATGCTGCGGTTCTCGGCCGGGCCCTCCGCCACCTCGACGAGCGGCGCCGGCACCAGCGCGAGGTACTCGCCGCCGTACTTGCGGTAGATGGGCGGCAATGCCGCGTTGTAGGCCTTGAAGCCCTCGCGATCGGTCACGTGACCCTGCACCAGGAGGTAGGCGGGGCGATGGCCGTTGCTGGCGGTCGTGCTCATGCGGGAAAGCCCTCGTTCCGGGACCGCAAGGTTAGCCCAACCCGTCGGGTTGACAAGCACCGGGGGCGGGCGTAGCTAGGGCGGCCTGAACCGAGCGGGAGTCTCCCAGCATGGACAATGGGCTCAAGTGCTGGAAATGCGGCGCCTCGCTGGCGGACTACACGCTGCCGCTGCGCCGTCTCGAGGAATGCCGCGCCTGCACCGCCGAGCTGCACGTCTGCCGCATGTGCGAGTTCTACGATACCTCGAAGGCGAAGCACTGCCGGGAGCCGATCGCCGACGAAGTGAAGGACAAGACGCACGCCAATTTCTGCGATTATTTCCGTCCCACGCCCGATGCCTGGCAGCCCGAGCAACTCTCGGCCGCCGACCAGGCGCGGGCGCAACTCGAGGCCTTGTTCGGCAAGCAGTGATGCCGGCGGGCCGTCCACGATCTCCGGGAGTTCATCCTGATGCACTTGAGTCGAGTTTCCGTGCTTGCCATGGCGGCGGCATTCATGTTCAGCGTTTCCCAGCAGCCGGCACAGGCGGCAGCGCCCGCGGAGCCTGCCGCCCTCGCTCCCGTGCGGCCTGGGATCTACGCGCCGGTGACGCTGACCGCCGACCTCGCGCCCCTCAGCGCGAAGGAGCGGACCATGGTGAGCCTGTTCATCGATGCGGCCGCCATCATGGACGACCTGTTCTGGCAGCAGGCCTATCCGGGCGATCGCGCGGCGCTGCTCGCGGGCATCAAGGATCCGGCGACCCGCCGATTCATCGAGATCAACTACGGCCCCTGGGACCGACTCGCGGGTAACGCACCGTTCGTGCCCGGCGTCGGCGCGAAGCCGCCCGGTGCCGGCTTCTATCCGCTCGACATGACGCGTGAGGAATTCGAGCGCGCGAACCTGCCGGGCGGCCGCAGCGAATACACCGTCCTGCGCCGGGACGCGCAGGGCAAGCTCGAGGTGGTGCCCTATTCGAAGCATTACGCCGCGCAGCTCGAGCGCGCCGCGGGGCTGCTCGAGCGCGCCGCCGGCCTCGCCGAGGACGACGACCTGCGCAAGTACCTCGAGTTGCGTGCCAAGGCGTTGCGCACGGACGAATTCCGCGCCAGCGACATGGCGTGGCTCGACATGAAGAGCAACCGGCTCGATCTGGTCATCGGTCCGATCGAGACCTACGAGGACAAGCTGTTCGGCTACAAGGCCGCCTTCGAGGCTTACGTGCTCGTCAAGGACCTGGAGTGGAGCCAGCGGCTCGCGAAGTACGCCGCGATGCTGCCTGCGCTGCAGCGGGGGCTGCCGGTGCCGGACGCCTACAAGGCCGAGACCCCGGGCACCGACTCCGACCTGAACGCGTACGACGTCATCTACTACGCCGGCGACTGCAACTCCGGCTCGAAGACCATCGCCATCAACCTGCCCAACGACGAGCAGGTACAGCTCGCCAAGGGCACGCGCCGGCTGCAGCTCAAGAACGCCATGCGCGCGAAGTTCGACAACATCATGGTGCCGATCGCCGGCGAGCTGATCGCGCCGGACCAGCGCAAGCACGTGACGTTCGACGCATTCTTCGCCGACACCATGTTCCACGAGGTGGCGCACGGCCTCGGCATCAAGAACACGGTGAACGGCAAGGGCACGGTGCGCGACGCGCTCAAGGAACTCGGCTCGGGCATCGAGGAAGGCAAGGCCGACGTGCTGGGCCTGTACATGATCACGAAGCTGCACGAGCAGGGGGAGCTCGGCGGCGCACTCGAGGACTATTACACGACGTTCCTCGCCGGCATCTTCCGCTCGGTGCGTTTCGGCGCCGCCTCGGCGCACGGCCAGGCCAACATGCTGCGCTTCAACTTTTTCGCCGACCGCGGCGCGTTCGCGCGCGATGCGAGCGGCCACTATCGCGTGGACATGCCGAAGATGCGCCGCGCGGTGGACGAGCTGTCGGGCGTGCTGCTCAAGCTGCAGGGCGACGGCGACTATGCCGGCGTCGAGAAGCTGACGCAGGAACTCGGCGTAATCCGGCCGCAACTGCAGGCCGATCTCGACCGCCTGTCCAGCCGCGCCATCCCCGTGGACGTCGTGTTCACGCAGGGCAAGGCCGTGCTTGGTCTCGACTGAGGCGGCGATCTTGACGGGCACAGTGACGCGAATGCTCGAAGGCCGGCCGCGCGACCTCGGCGGGTTCAGCGTGCGTCGCGTGCTGCCAGCGGGCCGCCTGCAGACCGTCGGCCCGTTCATCTTCTTCGATCACATGGGCCCGGCCACGTTCAGTGACGATGGCGGCGTGGACGTGCGGCCGCACCCGCACATCGGCCTCGCCACGGTGACCTACCTGTTCGCCGGCGAGTTCATGCACCGCGACAGCCTGGGCACCGCCCAGTTGATCCGCCCGGGCGACGTGAACTGGATGGTGGCGGGGCGGGGCATCGTGCACTCGGAGCGAACGCCGGCCGAGGCCCGCCGCGCCCCCGGGGGCGCGGCGATTCACGGCATCCAGACCTGGGTGGCGCTGCCGAAGGATCAGGAGGAGATCGAGCCGTCGTTCGAGCACCATCCGGCGCCGACGTTGCCTGACATCCGTGCGCCGGGCGTGACGATGCGCCTGATCGCGGGCGCGGCCCGTGGGCAGTGCGCGCCGGCGTCGGTGTACTCGCCGATGTTCTACCTCGCGGCGACGCTCGAGGCAGGGGCGACGGTCGAGCTGCCCGGTGAGTACGCCGAACGCGCCGTATACGTCGTCGAAGGCGAGGTGGAGGTGGCCGGCGAGCGCCATGGCGTCGGCCGCATGGTGCTGTTCGAGGCCGACGTGCCCGCGTCGGTGCGGGCCCTGACCCGTGCGACGTTGATGCTGCTCGGCGGCGCACCGCTCGACGGGCCGCGTCACCTGTGGTGGAACTTCGTCTCGAGCAGCCTCGACCGCATCGAGCGCGCCAAGCTGGACTGGCGCGAGGAGCGCTTCGCCGCCGTGCCGGGTGACGACGAGCGCATTCCCCTGCCGGACCGTTAGCCCGGGAACAGTGCGGCTATTGCAGTGCCGTGCCGCAGCCGCGGAACGTCTTGCCGCCGAATTCCACGATCACCAGCTGTTCGAAGTGCTCGCCGGACATGTCGTCCGCACAGGCCTCCGTGGTCACCGACACCTTGATGTGCTGGTCGCCTTGCTGGGCGCGGACGACTCGCGCGCCGGCTGTCTCGCTGCCGCTCTCGGTGGCGGCATCGAACGCAAGGCGGTCCTGGCCGTAATTGGTCACGAACTCGAGCCGCGCGCCGGGGCCGACCTCCACCGTCCAGCCGGGTTCGTTGCCGCGGCCGCGATAACGCACGCCGCGCTCCCGGGCATCGGCCAGCAGCGATGCGTAGCGCGACTCCCGGCAGTTGACCGGCGCGGTCCCCTCACGTTCGAGGATGGCTGTGTCGCCCTGGGACCAGAAGGTGAGTGAACCGTCGGAGTACTTCGCGCCCGACGCGCTCACGACGAGCGGCAGTCGGCGCGGGCCCTCGTGCATCTCGAGGGTGATCGCATCCTCGCGGTACAGGTTCTTCATGCGCAGCGTGAGTCCGCCATCGCAGTCCCAGACGTAGGCGCGCAGGACTCCCTCCGGGGGTGGCACTTCGGCAGGCGCAGTGGCTGCGGGCGCTGCGACCTGCTCCTGGGCTGCCGACTGTCCGGGCGCGGGCGTCGGAGCCGGTACGTCTGCGGCGCGCTTGCAGCCGGTCAATGCGAACAGTCCGACAATGAGCGGTGCGGCCGTCGTGGCGGCGAAAACGGGCAGGCGCATTGCATCCTCCGGACTGGCGCGTAGACCGAGAGTCTAACGCAGCCCGAGGACGGCTCCCCCTGGTTGTCGTGTCGCCTCAGCAGCGCGCGGTGCGAAGGCGTTCCTTCGTGTCCCGCCACCGCTGCCACAGTTTCGCAGCTTCGCGCGCGGAGTAGCCGGCGCGCATGCGGTCGTTCAGCTCGTCGAGCTGCCGTTGCAGCGTCGCACACCGGGTCTCCGCCCCTTGGTCAGCGGCTGCATCCGGCCTGCCCGGCAGCGCGCGCGGACGAGTGCTCGCTCGCGGCGCCGGTGGCGTCGTGGTCGTCGCTGCGCCGGGTCGCGGCGCCTCGATGACGAGATTGCGGGTCGCGGCGGCGGAGCCGCAGGGGCGGTCTGCGAAGACCGGAGCGCTGCCTTCCTGACAGATGAAGATGGGCCGCTGGCGGCGTGGATTGGCCTGGGGTGGCGCAGGCTCGAGCGCGACGCTGTCGCCGCTGCCGAGCGGGTTCGCGACGGGCGCATCGACCGTCGCCCAGCCGACGTGCAGGATGCAGGCGAAGCCGGCGGCGGTGCAGTGTGCAGCCCGCCGCGCGTTGACGCGACCGAGTGTGCTCATGGGCGGCCCTCCTTGGCAGATCGGGCTGCAGCATGCCTGCGCCGTGCCTTGCGGGCACCCCGCATTACTGTCGCGAAGGACGTGAAATCGGGCGGCGGCCCGGGTTGAGTCAGCGCGACTCGGTACCGGCGGCGGTGCCGAGCAGCTGGTTGAGCTCGATGAAATAGCCGTCCGGGTCCCAGACGGCGCTGAAGCGCACCGGGATCGTGCCCTTGCCGTCGGCCGAGGGATAGCTGGTGAGGTACGGCTCTGTGGCGACGCGGACGCCCGGCGTGGCGCGCACCTTTGCGAAGCGCTGGTCGAGGTCGGCCGAGTTGATCACCAGGATGACATCACCGATGCCCGGCCGCTGCGGCTCTCCCGAAGGCTCCGGCAGGCGCGGCGCGGTGTATTCGAGCAGGCCGATGACGCCGACAAAGTCGTCGTTGGCGCGCAGCAACGCGAGGCGCATGCGGCGTTCAGCCTGCGTCGGGTCGTCCGCGCGTGGCGGACGGACGATCTCCTGGTCGTAGACCACGGTGAGCCCGAGCGCGTCGCGGTAGAAGGCCAACGCACGATCGACGCTGCGCACGACGAGCGTGGTGCGGCGCACGTCCACCGGTCCGCGCCCGCTCTCGGCGACCGGCGCGGCACCGGCCGTGCCCGGCGTGATCGTGACGATTGCCAGCAGGCTGGCCAGCGCGGCGACTGGGCGTGCGCGGCGGCGATTCATGCGCGGCCGACGTTCGCGTCGGTCGGCGTGTGAAAGTACTGGCTCTCCTCGGAGAACTGGTCGATGAGCCGCTTCAGCTCGGCGATGCGGGCCTGGGCCGTGCTGATGGGCAAGCACTCCTCGCAGCCCGGGTCGCCGCAGGGCTGGCGCGAATAGAGCCAGTACTGCACGGCGCCCGCGAGCAGGCCGTCGGCGATGTCCCAGAGGTCGGCTTTGTCGTCGTTATCCGCGATCTGGTTGGCGAGGTCGACCGCCTTGCCGAAGGCTTCGTCGAACGGATGGGCTGTTTCGCTCATCGGGGCAGACTCAGTGTAGGGGTGAGCGCGATGCGCAGGGCAACGTTCAAATGCCGGCCTTGGCCAGCGCGTCGAGCACCGAACGGATCGCGCCGGCGAGCCCGGGATGTTCCGCTTCGAGGCGCACGGCGGCGCCCTCGAGCCGATCACCCTGCTCGCCCTGGGGGGCGTCCGCGGGGGCGCTCTCGAGCGCGCGACGGATGTCCGCGAGCGCCGACTCGAGCAGGGCGCGCTCGTCCGGGCCGAGTTCCTGTGCCCTGGCGAGTTCCTCGTGGAGGTTGCGCACCGTCTGCTTGAGTTCGCTCATGGCCATCCCGTTCACGCTCTGATCCGAGACACAGTTTAACAGCGTGCGGCGTTCCGGGGACGGACGGCTCGCGGGTGGTTCGGATAATATGGCCGCGGCTTGGCAACGCGGCCGCACCGGCGGTGTCCAGGCTGCGCGGTCCCCACACGGAGTGTTCCCATGCGTGCAATGCATCTTTCCGTCCCGTCCCTGGCGCTGCTTGCGCTGCTCGCCGCGGTGCCCGTGGCCCAGGCGGACGGCGTGCGCGCCGAGATCACGCCCTTCGCGGGCTACCGGACCGGCGGCGGCTTCGACGTAGAGTCCCAGGACGGCACGTCGACGCAGGGGGTGGATGTCGAGGACAGCAGCAGCTGGGGCATCGACGTCGGCATCTACGCCACGCCGGACGCGTTCTACGAGTTCCTGTATGCCACGCAGACCACCGGGCTCGACAGCAAGGATCCCGTGCCGGCCGGCGTGGACTTGACCACCGAGTACTACCAGTTCGGCGGCACGGCGTTCTTTCCGGGCGAGCAGTGGCCCGTGCCTTACCTGTCGATGACGATCGGCGCCACTCGATTCAGTGCCGACCAGGGCTACGGCTCGGACACGAAGTTCTCCGGCAGCCTCGGCGGCGGACTGCGCCTGCCGTTCAACGACAACTTCGCCGCGACCCTCGGCGTGCGCGGCTACCTGACGTTTGTCGAATCCAACACGTCGTTCTTCTGCGAGAGCAACAGCGAGGACGCCGGCTGCCTCGTGCGCTCGTCCGGCAGCACGTTCTTCCAGGCCGAGGCGACGCTCGGGCTGACCGTGAGGTTCTAGACGAGCACCCGTTCGATGCCGCCGGTGTTCGCGCCGCGCACGTAATCGGCCATCCAGTCCTCGCCGAGCAGGTGCCGCGCCATCTCGACGACGATGTAATCGGCCTCGGTGGCCGAGTCGTCGTCGTAGCGCTTCAGGCCCTGCAGGCACGACGGGCATGAGGTGAGGATCTTCACGTCGCCCGTGAACCCGTCTGCGCGCAGCCGCGCGGCACCCTTCTCCATTTCCTGCTGCTTGCGGAAGCGCACCTGCGTCGCGATGTCCGGGCGGGAGATCGCGAACGTGCCCGACTCGCCGCAGCAGCGGTCGTTCTTCGCGATGCGCCCGTTGGCGTCGGCGTTCATCAGCGTGTTGACGACCGTGAGCGGATCGTGTGCCTTCATCGGCGAGTGGCAAGGGTCGTGGTACATGTAGCGCGTGCCCGTGACGCCCTCGAGCCTGAGCCCCTTCTCGAGCAGGAACTCGTGGATGTCGACGATGCGGCTGCCGGGAAAGATCTCCTCGAACCGGTAGTCCTGCAACTGGTCGAAGCAGGTGCCGCAACTCACCACCACCGTGCGGATGTCGAGGTAGTTGAGCGTGTTCGCGACGCGGTGGAACAGCACCCGGTTGTCGGTGATGATCTTCCGGGCCTGGTCGAACTGCCCCGAGCCGCGCTGCGGGTAGCCGCAGCAGATGTAGCCTGGAGGCAGCACCGTCTGCACGCCCACGTGCCACAGCATCGCCTGAGTGGCGAGACCCACCTGCGAGAACAGGCGCTCCGACCCGCAGCCCGGGAAGTAGAACACCGCCTCGGAGTCGCTCGTGGTGCGCACCGGGTCGCGGATGACGGGCACGTAATGGCGGTCCTCGATGTCGAGCAGCGCGCGCGCCGTGCGCTTGGGCAGGCCGCCCGGCATCTTCTTGTTGATGAAGTGGATGACCTGCTCGCGGACGGGGGGGCGCCCGCCGGTGGTGGCAGGTGGCCGCTTCGTCTGCACGTTGCCGAGCACGCCGAGCGTGCGGTGGCCGAGGCGCTGCGCCTTGTAGCCCCAGTCGATCATCACCTTGCGGGTCAGCTTGATCGTCTCGGGATGGTTCGTGTTCAGGAAGAACATCGACGCCGCCTTGCCCGGGTTGAAGCGCTGCTTGCCCATGCGCCGCAGCAGGTCGCGCATGGCCATCGAGACGTCCCCGAAGTCGATGTCGACCGGGCAGGGCGTCTCGCAGCGGTGGCAGACCGTGCAGTGGTCGCCGACGTCGGCGAACGCGTCCCAGTGCTGGATCGAGACGCCGCGGCGGGTCTGCTCCTCGTACAGGAACGCTTCGATGAGCAGCGACGTCGCCAGGATCTTGTTGCGCGGCGAGTAGAGCAGGTTGGCGCGCGGCACGTGCGTGGAGCACACCGGCTTGCACTTGCCGCAGCGCAGGCAGTCCTTGATCGCGTCCGAGAT
>Ga0105090_10001370_pt1 | contig 13088 bp, 11 predicted proteins | sample PPLLak3March2015_FD_79110 | JGI IMG/M metagenome (GOLD analysis project Ga0105090, IMG submission 79110) | Freshwater sediment microbial communities from Prairie Pothole Lake near Jamestown, North Dakota, USA - PPLs Lake P7 Core (1) Depth... | ecosystem: Environmental > Aquatic > Freshwater >... | reverse complement strand
GGGAGTCTCGAGGGGCAGGCCCTGCGCGGTCCACGCGACGATGTCGCCGGTGAGGTGCTCGAGCCGCGTATAGCCGCCGGCCGCGAGCACCTCGGCTGCGATCCCGGCGCGCCGGCCGGTGCGGCAATAGAGCACGACGTCGCGGTCCCTGGGCACTTCGGCGATCCGCGAGGCGAGCCGGTCGTACGGGATGTTGACCGCGCCCGGGACGTGCCCGGCCACGTATTCCTCCGGCGTGCGGACGTCGAGCACGTACGGCGCCTGCGTCGCACTCTTCTGCCGGTCGAGCAGTTCGTCCTGCGAGACGGGCCGCACCTCCGGCGCGCCCGCCCGTGCGACTGCAGCAACCAGTATCAGCAGCCAGGCGGCGATCAGCGGCTTCATGGACGTTCCTCCTTGCCGGGCGGGAGCCCAAGATGGGCTCCCCGGCACGCAGTCTACCCTTCGACCCGCGGGCGGGGCGGGTGCGCGCACGGGACCGGTCCGGGCTCACCAGCGCTGCGGCACCTTCTCGAGTCGGCTCATGTCGTAGCCGAGGTCCGCCACCTTGCCCCGGAGCCGCTCGAAGTCGGCCTGCGGGATCTCGGGCGTGCGGGCCATGATCCAGACGTAGTCGCGCCTGCTGCGCGCGATGATCGTCTCGGTGTAGTCGGCGTCGACGTGCGCTATCAGGTACTCGGCCTTGACCGGCCAGACGAACTGCATGCCCCACACGGCGCCGTTCGTGCCCTCGCGCACGAAGCCACGCGGCCGCATCACCTTCTCGGGCCCGTCGAACGCACCCTGGCGGAACGTGAAGGTGGTCGCGATCGAACCGTCGCGGTCGATCCGGTAGGACTCGACGGCGTTGTGCGCGCCTCGCTCCGGTGCCGTCGGGATGTTCGCGATGACGTACCAGTCGCCCATGAAGCGCTCGACGTCGACCTTCGGCGCGACGGGGATGGCGGGGGTCGTTGAACAGCCTGTGAGCATCACGAGCAGCGTGGCCAGGCCCAGGGGCCGGGTGAGGTTCATGGGATTCTCCGTGTGCCCCGTCCATTCGCGGCGCGGCGCACGGCAGTTTCCGCGACCACCCGCCCGTCGCGGGGCGGGCGGCAGTGCCGGGATCAGAACCAGTTGAAGTTGAAGCTCACGCTGACGCGCTCGGCGTCGACGAGGTTCGCGGGCACCTCGTGCCGCAGCCAGCTCTCGAACAGCACGACGCGGCCGGCAACCGCCGGCACGGTGACCCATGGCCGGTGCTCGGGCCGGCAGTCCGGCCGGCGTGGCGGCGCAGCCATCATGCGGTCGAGCCGCGGGTCCTCGAACTTGAGGCCCGGCGTGCCGCGCGGGGTCCGCACGTAATAGGTGCCGCTGATCGTCGCGAGCGGGTGCAGGTGCAGGCCGTGCGCGACGTGCCTCGGCATCACGTTGATCCAGCAGTCGGTCATCGCGAGCGGCCGCCCGTCGAGGTCGAGCTCGAGCGCGCGAGCGAACGCCGCGACGTGCCGCTCGAGCTTGCGGCCGAGCGCCGCGAAGGTCGGCGACAGCGCGTGCATGCGGTTCAGCGAACCGTAGGACGTGTATCCGCCGGGGTAGCGCTCCGCCGACCACGCCTGGCCGGCGAGGTCGTCCTCGGCGTACTGGCGGCACTCCCCGAGCAGGCGTTCGTTGAAGGTGCGCCAGCGGCCCGTCTGCAGCGGCGCGGCGTAATAAAGGGTCGGGAACAGCGGACGGACCGGCATGGCGGGAGCATAGCCGAGGACGACGCTTTTTACAGATTCCCTCGACAGAATCGCAGACATCGGCTTGCAGACTGGCGTTGCCCTGCGTATTGTCAACCGCCGGTTAACCAGGAACCCCGCATGGCCGCGCCCTCCGATCGCCTGCCCCTGAACGCCCTGCGCGTCTTCGAAGCCGTCGCGACGCACCTGAGCTTCACCGCGGCCGCCCGCGAGCTCGGGGTCACGACGGCGGCCGTCAGCGCGCAGGTCAAGGCGCTCGAGGCCGACATCGGGGTGCCGCTGTTCCGCCGTCACACGCGAGCGGTCGCGCTGACCCAGGAAGGGTCGGAACTGCTGCCCGGTGTCCGGCGCGGGCTCGACGAGCTGCGACGCTCGGTCGACCGGATCCGCCGCGAGCGGGTCGGCGGCATGCTGAACCTGAGCGTACCGAACGAGTTCCTGCAGCGCTGGCTGCTGCCGCGCCTCGCCGAGTTCACGCGACGCCACCCCGAGATCGAGGTGCGCTTCGGCCCGGCGCGCGTGGCGCTCGACTTCAGCCGAGACGATTTCCACGCCGCCATCCTCTATGGCTCCGGCCAGTGGCCCGGCCTGCGCTCGGAGCGGCTGCTCGACGAGTGGGTGTTCCCGGTCTGCAGTCCCGCGCTCCTCACGAAGCTCGGGCCGATCGAGACGCTCTCGGACTTCGCGCGTTATCCGCTGATCCACAGCCGAGCCGAGCCGTGGCCCGACTGGCTGCGGCGCGTGGGCGGCGATACCACGCGGACCGACACGCTTCCGGTTCTGGAGGATGCGTCCTCGACGCTCGCAGCCGTCGAGCAGGGCAAGGGCGTGGCGCTCGCGCGCTGGTCGCTGGTTGCCGCAGACCTCGCGGCGGGGCGGCTGGTGCGCCCGATGATGCCGAGTGTGCAGCAGCAGAGCGCGTGGTACCTCGTGGCACCGCCCGAGCACTTCTCCCTGCCCAAGGTCGTGCGCTTCCGCGGCTGGCTCGTCGAGTGCTGCCGGGAATTCCCGCCGCCGACCGGCGAGACGCTCCCCGCCGACTAGCCCGACGGCTTCGGCAGCCGCAGCCGCGCGATCACGGGCCGGTGGTCCGAGCCGATCGTGGGCCCGACTTCGGCGTGCTCGACGCAGATCCCGGGCGAAACCAGCAGGTGGTCGATGCGCAGCGCGAGGGGCCAGAAGCCTGCGTTCCAGGTCGGCTGCCAGCCGCGGCCCTGCATCACGTCCACGAGCCCCGACTCCGCGAGCAACCGCCCGTAAGCAGGCGCGTACGGCGTCAGGTTGAGGTCGCCGCCCAGCACGACTGGATCCGCCCCCGCGCGGGCGATCGCGGCAGCCCGCACGAGCGCCAGGTCGCGCAGTTCCGCGAGTTCGGCCACGACCGGCCAGCGCGTGTGCAGCCCCAGGAAGCGGATACGCTGTCCGTCGACCGATACCGTGCCGGCGATCGACGGAAGGCCGTCGTTCGCCAGATCGAGCAGCCCGACCGGTTCGAGCGGCCAGCGGCTCAGCACGCCGATGCCGTAGGGATCCGCGCGAGGCGACAGGAGCCGGTGCGCGTAGCCCGACCGCGCCTCGATCGCCTCCGCCCATTCCTCCGTGACCTCCTGCAGCAGCACGAGGTCCGCGGGCCGGGTCGCGAGCCACCCCAGGAGCGCCTCGTGGTCGAGGTTCGAGTACTGCAGGTTCGCGGTGACGACGGTGAACGCCGGGCCGTCGCAGGCAGGCGCGTCGCTGGCGGCGACGGCGCTGCGGATTCCCGGGGCCGCATGCCAGAGCCCTATCGCCAGGGCGAGGACCGCCGGCGCGGACCGGCGCCGCCAGGCGAGGAGCACCGCCAGCACGACGCCGGCTGCCGCGTACTGGGCGCGGAAGTGCGAGAAGAGTTCGAAGGGCCAGCCCAGGGGTGCCGCGAGCGCGAGCGCGCTGCCGAGGAGCAGCAGTGCGAGGAGTGCGGTCAGGATGCGGTGGAGCGCCTGCACGGGCAGCGGACATGAAAGAATGTGCCGGCACCATTGTACCGGGGTCGGACGCGGCCCCCACGATCCCGCGCACAGGAATACCGCATGAACGCGTACCCCAGGTCCGCCCCGTCACGCCGGCTGGCTCCCTGGATCGTGGCGCTCGGCGGGCTCGCGGGCTGCGGCGGCGAATCGCCCGGGACTCCGGAGCCACCGCTGCCCCGACTGCCGCTGGCAGCCGACTCGCTGACCGTGTCCGGTCTCTCGTCCGGGGGCTACATGGCGGTGCAGTTCCACGTCGCGCACTCGAGCACCGTCCAGGGTGCAGGCGTGCTCGCCGCGGGACCTTACCTTTGCGCCGAGGGTTCGATGCGCCACGCGCTCGGCCGGTGCATGCAGGCCGACGAGGAGATCCCGACCGAGCGGCTGCTCGAGAGCACGAGCGTCCTCGCCCTGCACGAGCAGATCGACCCGATTGCCGGGCTGGCCGACGACCGCGTGTGGATCTTCCACGGCGGGGCGGACATCGTCGTCCGCAAGCCGGTGGTCGACGCGCTCGAGACGTACTACCGCGCGCTCGTCGACCCGGCGCAGGTCCTGCGCACCGGGCATCCGCAGGCCGGCCACACGTTCCCGGCCCGCGAAGGCGGTGTGGGCCCCTGCTTCGCGAGCGACTCGCCGTTCGTCGGGGAGTGCGGCATCGACGGCGCACGGCAGCTGCTCGAGCACCTGTATGGCGGACTCGCGGCCGATGCGGCGCCCCGCGATTCCGGGCTCGTCGAGTTCGAGCAGCGCCCGTACGCCGAAGCCGCAGGCAGCGCGGCGTTCGCGGAGCGCGGCTGGCTCTACGTCCCGGCGGGCTGCGAGGCGGGGGCGGCCGGGCCGTGCCGCCTGCACGTCGTCTTCCACGGCTGCAAGCAGGGGCCGGGTTTCGTCGGTGACACTTTCGTGCGCCGCGCGGGCTACCTGTCGGTCGCCGAGGCCAACCGTATCGTGCTGCTCTTCCCGCAGGTCGAGCGCAGTTTCCAGCCGCTCAACCCGAACGGCTGCTGGGACTGGTGGGGCTACGAGGGCGAGGCGTACGCGACGCACGACGGCCCGCAGATCCGAGCAGTACGGGCGATGGTGGACGACCTGATGGGCGGAGCCGGCGCGGCGGACTGACGCCTCGGGCCCCGGGGTCGCGGCAGAGGTCGGGCCGGAGTCTCAGGCCTGGGCGCGGCCGCGCGGCTGGCCGTAGAGCACGCTGAGCCGTCTCACGCCCTTCACGCGCCGGGACGACCGACGGATCTCCCGCATCAGGCGCAGCAGCAGGTTGAGGCCTTCCCGGTCGCCGCCCGAGCAGTACTCCTCGGCGAGCCCGAGATGCAGCACGGTGACGTGCTCGAGGTCGGCGCGCACGTAGACCGCGACGCCGATCGGACGACCGCGCCCGTCGAGCGCGAAGAGCGACTGCACGTCCGGCAGGTCCGACGTCTTCACGCGCAGCCACTCGCCCTCGGCGTGGATCTCCGGCGGCCCGAACCGGTCGATGACGTCGACGATGCCACGCGCGACGCGGTTCTGACAGCCGTTGAAGAACAACAGCCGCTCGAGCGCAGCCCGGTGCTCTGCGCCGACTCGCGAAGCAAACGTGATCGGCTCCCTCATCCCCCACCTTCGGACCAGACGGTCGGTCCCGGGCCACCCGGCGACGATCATGCGCGGGCCCCGACGTTATGTCGAGTCAATGCTCCGGCGGGCCGCCGGTACCGCCGGCGAGGCCGGCGCGCGCGGAAATTTGACGGGCTTCAGGTTTCTGGGGCGTCGAGGTGGACCTCGCGGACCTGCTGCGGCGGAATCCGCAAGTGCCGTCCCCGGTTCCCAGCAAAGCCCCCCCGGCCCCCGCCGCGCGCCCTGCCGCCGCGGTGCTGGTCAACGTCGTCGTCCTGACGGGCGACATGCCGCTGTTCGATGCCGTACGCAGCGCCGTCGGCGAGCGCAACCCGGTCTGGCGCGCCCGCTCCGCTGAGGAGTCGGTCGATCTGCTGCTGTCCGGCCGCTGCGGCGTGCTGCTCGTCGACATGGCGGCCGTCTCGGCCGAGGCTCCGACGCTCGTCGAGCAGATCGTCGAGCAGTTCCCGGACGTGGTCGTCGTCGTGGCGGGTCGGCGCGAGGACGAGTCGACGCTCGCGAAGCTCATCAGCGAGGGGCTGGTCTACCGGTTCATGCACAAGCCGCTGAGCGAGAAGCGGGCGGGCATGTTCCTGAACGCGGCGATCCGCTGCCACGCCGAACGCATGCAGGGCCGCATCACGGAGCCGCTGCTGCCGGTCATGGGCGAAATCGGCTCGCGGATGGATTTCCGCAAGTGGACCTTCGTCACCCTGGGCCTCGCGCTCTTCCTCGCGGCGCTCGCGATCCTGCTCGTTTCCCTGGACGAGGCGCGGCGCCCGGCGCCGCCGCCCGCGGCACGCACCGCCGAGCGCCCTGCCCCGCGGCCTGCCACGGCGCCACTCGCAGATCCGGTCCTGTCCCGCGCCCGGGCCGCGCTCGCCGCGGGCCGCCTCGAAACGCCGGCGGGCCGCAATGCGCTCGACCTGTACTCGGCCGTGCTGCTCGCGCGCCCCGACAACCCGGAAGCGCGCGACGGTCTCGCCGAAACGAAGCGACGACTGGTTGCGGAGGCGACGGAGGCCGCGACGGCAGGCGATCCGGCCGAGGCCCGGCGGCTCGCGGCTCGCGTGCTCGGCGTGGATGCGGGCGACGCGGAAGCCCGCGCCCTGCTGCGGCGGCTCGAGATGCCCGCCGGTGCGGTGCGCACGCCGCCGCCGATGGTTCCGGAAAGGCCGGTCCCGGCGTCCGCGAGCGCCTCCACTGCCGACGGCAGCCCCGCGGCCCCGAGGGCGACGCCGACGGGTGCGGGTGCGTCGCCGGGCCTGCCCCCGGATCGCCTGTCGCGCGTCCCGGTCACGCGCATCGAGACGAATGCCGGCAGCGTCACGCCGCCGGTCGTCCGGGCGGACCCGCTGACGCCGCGTCTCTCGCCTTCGGGACCCTCGATGCGCGTGACGGTGCCGGCCCGCGCGACGGATGCTGACCCTGTCGTCCCGCCGGGGCCCGAGCATGCGATCGCAGGCTATGTGATGGACGCGCGGTCGCGGCCCGAGCCGGCCGCGGACGTCGCCGCGCCGGCCGGGGTCGAGCGCCGCGACCTCGAGCAGGTCGTGCGCATCGAGCCCACCTACCCGCCCGGGGCGTTCCGCAACGGCGTGGAGGGATGGGTCGACGTCGATTTCACGGTGACCGCGCAGGGCACGACGCGCGACATCCGCGTCGTCGCGTCGGACCCGCGGGCGGTGTTCGACGAGGCGGCGATCGCCGCGGTCGCGCAGTGGCAGTACCGCCCGCGCGTCGTGAACGGACGGGCGGTCGCGCAGCGCTCGAGCGTCACGCTCCGTTTCGAGGTGGATCGCTGACCCGCACGTGGCGCGTGCCGAGCACCCACGCGACGAGCGCCCAGACGGCCGCGAGGGCCGCGCCGAACCATGCAATGCCGCTCACGCCGAGGCCGAAGGCGCCCTTGACGAGCGCGTGGACCGAAGCCGCCGTCGCGTCGCCGCCCCGATACACGAACGTGTCGATCAGGCTCTTGGCCTTGTAGCGTTCCTCGCGCGTGACCGTCGTGTACAGGGTGTCGCGCGAGGGCCGCGTGATCGAGTACTCGCCGATGCGCCGCACCATCATCACGGCGATGAGCACCCCGAACGTCGGGACGAGCGCCAGCGCGGCGTAGCCGAGCGTCATCAGCAGGGGAACCGAGACGATCAGCGCCCGGAACCCCAGCCAGCGGAACAGGCGTCCGAACAGCAGGAACTGGATCAGCAGCGACCCGGCCTGCACCCAGAAGTCGATGCGTGCGAAGAACGCCGTGCGGGTGTCGCGGTCCGTGAACCGCTCGGCGACCATCGCCTGCTGCTCGAGGTACAGGAACGTCGACACCCAGGTGAGCAGGAACACGAAGAGCGCGATCAGCAGCAGGTAGGGCGAGCGCGCCACCTGTGCGAACGCCGCGAGCGCCGAGCCGCCGAGCCGCTCGTCGCGGTCCGCGCCGGCCACGGTGTTCTCGCCGTGCACGCGGTGCCAGCGCAGCACGAGCAGCAGTCCGCCGAGCGAGGCCGTGAGCAGCGCGGCCGACACGAGCAACAGGTTGATCGTGCCGATCGGCTCGGCGAGCTGCTGGCCGAGGAACGGGCCGAAGAGCCCGCCGGTGCTCAGGCCCGCGGCGACGAACCCGAAGAGCCGCCCGGCTTGTTCGCGCGTGAATACGTCGGCCATCAGGCTCCAGAACACGGCGACCACGAACAGCACGAAGACGCTGACCCACACGAAGTACGCGCGGGCGATCCAGGTGTGGTCCGCCTGCAGGTTGAACCAGAGGTGGAAGCCGAACAGGTTCAGCACGAAGAAGAGGTACACCCACGGCAGGAACGTCGAGCGGCGGTAGCGCGCCGTGAGCCAGCCGTAGACGGGCTGCACGGCGAGCATGCCCACGAACGTGCCCCAGAAGAGGGCCGGCAGCGTCTGCACGCCGGACGTGATGCCCATCGTCTCGCGGATCGGCCGCAGGATCGAATAAGCCGAGAACATCGTGAACGCGGTGAGGAACGCCGCGAGCGCCCCGCCGAGCTCGTGGGGACGCGCGTCGATCGCCCGGACGAGTGCGCGCCTCATTGCGGCTCGGCCAGCAGGTCGATCCGCGTTCCGGGGAGAGCCACCTCGGCGCGCACGCCGCGCCCGCGCAGCACGTCCCGGAGGCTCGAGGCGGATTCCGGCTCTCCGTGCACCAACCAGACGGGCGGGCGGCCCTCGATCTCGCCGTACCAGCGCAGCAGGTCGTCCCGGTCGCCGTGGGCCGAGAAGCCGCCGAGCGTGTGGACACGGGCCGCAACCCTCACGAGCGAGCCGTGGATGCGCACGAACTCGCGCCGGTCGACGATCGCACGACCGAGCGTGCCCTCGGCCTGGAAGCCGGTGAACACGACGTCGCACTCGGGCCGCGAGAGGTTGTGCTTCAGGTGGTGGACGATGCGGCCGCCGGTGCACATTCCGCTGCCTGCGATCACGATCGCGCCGTGCGGAATGCGGTTGATCGCCATCGACTCGTCCGACGTGCGGCACAGCGTGAGGTTCGGGAGCGGCGGCAGGCTCCGGCTCCGAACGCCCCACTGCCGCGCCTCTTCGTCGAAGAGGTCCGTGTTGCGCCAGTAGACCGCCGACGCCTCGATCGCCATCGGGCTGTCGAGGAAGACGCGCCAGTCGCCGAGCTGCCAGGCGTCGTAGTGGGTCGCGAGCTCGTAGAGGATCTCCTGGCTGCGTCCGACCGCGAACGCGGGGATCAGCACGTTGCCGCCGTCGCGCCGCGCGTCGCGCAGGATCTCGCCGAACTCGGCGAGCGTCGCGTCCCGGTCGCGGTGCAGCCGGCCACCGTAGGTGCTCTCCATCACCACGAAGTCCGCGGCTGCGCCGCCGTCCGGATCGCGCAGGATCGGCGAACCGTACTGGCCGAGGTCGCCGCTGAAGACGAAGCGGCGCTCCTCGTCGTTCTCACGCAGCGTGAGCCACACGCCCGACGAGCCGAGGATGTGGCCGGCGTCCCGGAAGGTGAGCTCGACGCCGGGCAGCACTTCGCGCGGCTCCCCGTAGGGCACCGTACGGAACTGCTCGAGCACGGCCGCGGCGTCGTCGACCGTGTAGAGCGGCTCGACGCGGCCACGCTGGCCCTCGCGCTGCCGGTGGCGTGTCTCGCGCTCGGCGTCGCGCTCCTGCATCGAGGCCGAATCCGCGAGGAGGATGCGCGCGAGGTCGCGGCAGGCGGGATTCGTGTAGATCGGCCCGCGGTAGCCCCGCTTGCGGAGCAACGGCAGGCGACCGCAGTGGTCGATGTGCGCGTGGCTCAGGATCACCGCGTCGACGCGCGCGGCGTCGAACGGGAAGGGCGCCCGGTTGCGCGCCCCGGGATCGCCGCCGCCCTGGATCAGGCCGCAGTCGAGCAGCAGTCGTCGACCGCCGACGGACAGGAGGTGGCAGGAGCCGGTGACTTCACCGGCCGCGCCGTAGAACTCGAGCTGCATTCCATCCTCAGGCGATCCGCTGGCCGGCGGATGGCTCGCTGTCGGTTTCCGTCTCGCGTTCGCGCAGCAGCTTGACGCAGGCCTTGACGACCCTTGCATCGTAGCGGCGGCCCGCCTGGGATTGAAGCTCCTCGACGCATGCGGCGAGCGACAGCGCGCTGCGTTGCGGCCGCGGCGAGAGCATCGCCTCGGCCGCGTCCGCCACCGCGAGGATGCGCGCCTCGAGCAGGATCTCCTCGCCCCTGAGCCCGCGGGGGTAGCCCGAGCCGTCGAGCCGCTCGTGGTGCTGGCGCACCGCGTCGGCGACCGGCCACGGGAATTCGATCCGACGCAGGGTCTCGTAGCCGCGCTCGACGTGCGTCTTCACGAGCTCGTGTTCGGCCGGCGTGAACTGGCCGGGCCGCCAGAGGATCTCGCGCGGGATCTGCAGCATGCCGACGTCGATCAGCTGGCCCACGACGCGCAGACCGCGTACCGAGTGCCCGGGCAGTCCGAGAGCCGTGCCGATGGCGGCCGCGAGCTCGGCCACGCGCTGCGCGCGGCCCGTCTTGCAGCCGTCCTGCGTCTCCGCGAGCGAGCCGAGCGCCTCGACGGCCCCGAGCATCACCCGTTCCATGTGGTCCATGGCGCTCACGACCTCGGCGTCGGAACGCCGGCGCCGCAGCACCTTCCAGAGCGCGTCGCCGACCTGGACGGCGTGCTGGTGGTCCTCCTCCACGTACGGCTCGCCCTTGTCGGCGAGCATCAGCACCCCGGCAACGCGCCCGCCGTCGAAGAAGGGCACGCACAGCTGGCGGCGCAGCGAGCCCGGCAGTCCGGCCTGCTGCAGCGGCCCGGTGCCTTCGACCGCTTCGCGCGCGACGATGCGCTGGCGCTCGAGGCACTCGAGGAGCGCGGTGTCGGCCGGCGGCGTGCCGCGCCAGCGGGTCAGCACCGGGACCGGGTGCCCCGGCGCGTCGGGACCGCGGAGCGTGGCGAGCTCGAGCTGCGTCGGCTCCTGGAGGGCCAGGAACGCGCAGCCGGTCGGGCTGCGGGTGAGCTGGGAGAGCAGCTCGACCGATTCGGAGAGGATCTCGGACTCGCTGAGCGCGTGCGACTTCTGGGCCATGTCGAGCAGCGCCGAGCTGCGCCGGTGCTCGCGCTCGGCGCGCTGCTGCGCCCGGCGACGGCTCGTGACGTCGCGGATCGCGACGACGCGCGCGCCGCCTTCGAGGCCAGCCTCGGCGATCGAGAGCTCCGCGTCGAACACGGAGCCGTCCGCGCGACGCCACGGGCACTCGCGCATCACGAGGCCGGACCCCGCGATCGAGACGCTGCGCACCGTCGACTCGTCGTCGCCCGGTACCTCGAACTGGCGCAGGTTGCCGGAGGGAGTGGCCCCGGCGTCGTATCTCATCAGCGTGCGGAAGGCCGCGTTGACGTACTGCAGGCGCCCCTCGGCGTCGGTCACGCAGGTGGCGAGCGGCGAGGCGTCGAGCACGGCGGCCCGGCCGGCGGCATCCTGGTGGGCGGCGAGCCGCGCACGCTCGGTCGTCACGTCGCGCGCCGTGGCGAGCCAGCAGCCGCGCCCGCCGTAGGAGACGGACTGCTGTCGCAGCTCGAGGATCGCGGCCGAGCCGTCGAGCCGCTTGAACGCGACGTCCACGGGACGCGACGGATCGGCGCCCGGCACGTACCCGGGCAGCACCTCGAGGATCGAGCAGCCCTGGAGCTGCGAGGGCGACTGGCCGAAGAGCGCCGCCGCGGAGTCGCTGGCCGCGCGCACCTCGTTCGTCTGCATGTCGAAAAGCCAGGTCGCGAGCGGCTGTGCCGTGAACGCCCGTTCGGCGTCGTCGGCCGCTGCCTGCGCGCGCGTCCGGGCCGCGTCGACCTCCGCGAGCCGCGACTCGAGCAGCGCGACCCGGGCCACCTCGGCGCGGGTTTCCTCGACCACGCCCCTGGCGCGCGACTCGGCCTGCTGCAGCTCGTGGCCGCGGCGTTCGACGTCCCGCAGCCGCTGCACGAGTTCCTGGATGCGGGCGGCGTCCGCGGCCGCGAGGTCGATGCGGCTGCGGGTCTCGCGCTCGGCCTTCTCGCGCGCCACGCGCTCGGCGATGGTGATCTGCTGGTTTGCCGCCTCGAGGTCGCGGACCTGCCGCTCGAGCTCCGCGACGCGCCGGCGGTCCTGCTCGCGACGCTCGATCATCTCCGGCACGAGCGCGGGCATTCGCATCGTGCCCGAGCCGGCCTGCTGCGCCTCGACCGTGACCGCGACCTCCTCGAGCCGCGAACCGCGCGGGAAGAACCGCTCCGCGCCCACCTCGGCCGCGAATGCCTCGTACTTCGGGCCCTCGATGCGGAAAGAGGCGAGCACGACGGGAACGTGCTGCAGCAGCGGGTCCTCCTTGACACGCCGGCACAGTGCGAAGCCATCGAGCTTCGGCAGCAGCACGTCGCACACGAGCACGTGCGGGGGGTCCTGGCGCGCCGCCTCGAGCGCCTCGACGCCCGAGCGCGCCTTGAGCACGCGGTGGCCGCGCGCCTGGAGCAGCGTCTCTAGGGCGGCCAGGTCCTGGTCGCGTTCGTAAGCCAGCAGGACTGTTTTCATGGTCGACCGCCAAGATGCCCCAAGGCACGCGCACGCCACACGATGCGCGTCACAGTTCCCCGGACCGGCAGACGGTCCCGGCCCGGGTCCGGGACGCCGGTCAGTCCGGGCGCAGGCCGGCCTTCGTCGCGGGCAGGTGCCGCACGAGCGACGCGACCGGGCTGTGCACCAGGTCCTTGCGCACCTCGTGGACGACACGCTCGCGCGTCGGCCGCGAGAGCGCGGAGCGTACCATGCCGAGGAACGGCGGCCCCGCGACGACGATCAGGTCGTCGAACTCGTCGCGACGGCGCGCGTCATCGAGGCGCCGCGCGATGCGGCGCGCGAACTTCACCGCCTCCTGGTGGCGAGGGTCGTCCTCTCGCGTGATGGCGTGACGGGCGCTGCCGACGCTCTCGTAGCTGCGGCCCGGACGGTCGGTGACGAGGTCACGGTCGTGCAGCCGAGCCACCGGATCGCTCAGGTGAGCGACCTCCCGGGGCCGGGCACGCAGCGACGGCGTGTCGTAGAAGATGGCTTCGGCCTGGTCGGCGACGACGATGCGGATCCGGCTCATGGCTGACCTCCTTGCAATGGACCCGCTTCCAGCGTGCGCCGGGGTGCCGGACGGGCGCAATGCGCATTCGTGGCAGCCCCCAAGCTGACCGATCGGTCGGTCAGCCGCGGCTTGCCTCTTTCACGGATTGCGGCGCCGCGGGACCCG
>Ga0105090_10001369_pt1 | contig 13089 bp, 9 predicted proteins | sample PPLLak3March2015_FD_79110 | JGI IMG/M metagenome (GOLD analysis project Ga0105090, IMG submission 79110) | Freshwater sediment microbial communities from Prairie Pothole Lake near Jamestown, North Dakota, USA - PPLs Lake P7 Core (1) Depth... | ecosystem: Environmental > Aquatic > Freshwater >... | reverse complement strand
TCCAGCATCAGGCCGGTGGCCGGTGTTTCGTAAAAAATTTTGATGCCTTCGCGTTCACAGGCCTTGTGCTCATTGTCGACCAGACCCGGACCGCCACCCCAGGTTTCCGCGGCGAGGCCGCCGAAAAATTTGAACTTGCCGTCGACTTTCATCGCCTGACGACCGAAGCTGGCCTGGAACTTGACGCCTTTTTTGCGCATCCATGTCAGCGTATCGAGACTGCGCGAGACGAGAATTTCGCAGAGATCGGGATCGGTGCGGTACTGGGTGATGCGGCCCATGTCGTCGTAGAACTGGTCGGCGGTATAGGTGCCGAAGTCGGTGTTTTTGATTTCGTCTTCGGTCAGGTCCGGAACGATCTGTTTGAGATCCTCGGGTCCATTGAACTGCACACGCATTGCACCTGCGGTGTAACGGCTGTTGCCGCCGCATTCTTCGATCGGCGCGGCTTCCAGCATGATTACCTTGCCGCCGCTTTCACGCGCGGCCAGCGCTGCGCAGGCGGCGGCGTTGCCGGCACCAACGACGATGACATCAGGATTTCCGAATAAGGTTTTGTTCATGAATAGTCTCTAAAATATATAATAAAAACAAATATTTAAATGTTATCTGTCGATGCCGGCAGGGCGCGAGTCGTCGCCCGACAGCAGCGAATAATTCACCGCCCTGCCCACACCCTGACGGAAACCTTCGAGCCGCAGTACCTGGCCTGGCGCGATGTTGGCGAGGTTCACGTCGCGGCCGAAGTCGCGCAGCATCTGCACATGCTGCTGCGGGAAGCGATAGGGGTCGGCTTCGATCACAACATGATCGAACCAGTCCTGTGCCGACAGCGTTTTTATGCTCGCGGGTGAATCCTTGGCAAGCAGGTCCATCTCGCACTGTTCGACGGTGACATGGTGGATGCCCTGCGCGGCAACCGAACGCACGATGCCTTCAAGGTAATCCAGGCTCAGCGGATCTTCGGGATTTTTTCGACCGAATTCATAGACGATCTTGATGCCGGCTTTCTGGAAGCAGTCGATCATGCGTGTGCGCTCCTCTTCCGACAGCGTCACGTAGTTCTCGGAAATCTCCAGGCCCGGGATGGCGAGGCGTTTGAGCAGCGCGATCAGTCCGTCAATTTCATTACGGTGCCAGGCGTATTCGAACAGGATGCCGCCGGCAAAGGGCATCACGCCGGCGTCAAGATAGAGTTTCGTCGTGCGTTTGACTACTTCGCCGGGGATCAGCAGCGCATTCATTGCATAGATCTTGGCGTAATCGATGTAGTTCGCCGCAACGTCGAGCAGGTCGGCAATGCCGCGTTCGCCGCCGGACCAGCCGAAGGTGTCGGGGCCGAAGTCGATCATTGAGGTAATGCCGCGCCGGCGCGGTTTGGGGCTGCGCTGCGGCAGCGCAAGTTCGGTTACATTTTTTTGGTCGGCCATGGTTCTTGATGGTGAGAAACGTGATGAGCGATAAGGGATGTAATTCAGGCGCGGCACAGGATGTGACGCCGTCCACTAAACGGACTGCCAAGTATAACGAATGCTTGTCACGATGACTCCGCTAAATCCGCTATACGGACAAGGATTGCGGCTGAGGCTGCATGGGGTGTTGTTGCCCGCATTAAGCAGCGTACGGAATCAGTGCAGCGTTTTGCTTGCAGGTCCGCTGTCAGCTTCCTGCCTGACCGATGCCGGAGCCGCGGCTGCGTGGTGCGCCACCATGCGCCACCCACGCTCGCTGCGCTGATAGATGTTGGTTGCGATCATCGCCTGCTGCGCGCGCGACTGACCTGCAACGGAGATGTGTTCGTAAACGCTGTGCACGGCGAGCATCATGGTGTGGATCAACTGCTGGTCACGCAGGCTGAAGCGCAGGTCCTGGCCGCCAGCGAAAATCCGCCGCCATGATTCACGAATGCGCTCGACACCTGACACACGCACGCCGCCGGGATGTACGCAGTAACTGTCGTCGTCATCCGACCAGACTTCCATCATGGCGTCGAGGTCGCGTTTGACGAAGGCGTCGTAAAAGGCCGCTTCGGCGTCCTGCGGCGTCGCGAACATTGATTTTTTCACGGCAGTATTCCTCCCCCGCATTGCACAGCCTGCAAGAATCAGGCGAGGATTCTAGCAAAATCGATCGTGGCGAAAACGCGCTCCGGTGACAGGTCGTTCAGGCATTTGAAATGACCCAGCGGGCACTCGCGCCTGAAGCAGGGGCTGCATTCAATGTCCAGGTTGAGGACGCAGGCATCGGGGCTGAGCGGGGGCGTGAACTGAGGCGAACTTGAGCCATAGAGAGCAATCACCGGACGGCCGACAGCGGCTGCAATATGCATCAGGCCCGAGTCGTTGGTAACCACCAGCCGCGCTGCAGCGAGCAGGTCGGCAGCTTCAGCGATGTCGGTTTTGCCGCAGAGGTTGATACAGGCGCCGGCTGCCTCTTGCGCGATGGTTTCGGCGACGGCATGATCCTTTGGCGATCCGACCAGCCACACTGTACAGCCGCGCGATGCCAGCATCCGCGCGAGCGCTGAAAAATGCGCCTCTGGCCAGCGTTTGGCCGGTCCGTATTCCGCGCCCGGGCAGAAGGCGACCACCGGTTTGTCCTTATTTTTGTCGGTATTGAGCCCGAGCCGCGCCAGCAGCCTTTGTTGTTCTGCCGCCGTCGATTGCAGCGCCGGCAGCGGCAGCTGGCCGGGCAGGCTTGCGCCGGCGGGCAGCGCCAGTGCGGCAAAACGCTGCACCATCTGCGGCAGTGCGACAGGATCGAGTCGTCGCAGGTCGTTGAGCAGGCCCCAGCGTGCTTCGCCGCGAAAACCGGTGCGTTGCGGAATCCCGGCGAACCACGGGATCAGCGCTGATTTCCACGAGTTCGGCAGCACCAGTGCATGATCGTAGCCGTGTTCGCGCAGTGTTTTGCCGAGCGCGCGGCGCTCGCCCAGCCTGAAGGCGCCGTGGCCGAAGGGATTGCTGATGCCGTGGCGCACTTCCGGCATGCGCGCGAGCAGCGGCAGGGTCCATGGCGGGGCGAGGTAGTCGATCTGTGCAGCAGGATTCTGTTGCCGCAGCAGTTTCAGCAGTGATTGCGAGATCACGGTATCGCCGACCCAGGACGGGCCAACGACGAGGATGTTAGACATTGGCAATAACGCGGAACGGCAATTGCTGCCCCGCGGTCATTGCTTAATGATGACCGGTGCCCGCGCCGCCTTTCAGCGTGTAGCGGGTACCGCAGTACGGGCACAGCGCCTCACCGGTTTTTTCGACGGGCAGGTATACCCGCGGGTGGGCGTTCCACAACAACATTGCCGGTGTCGGGCAATGCAGCGGCAGGTCGGCAGCAGTGACCTCGATCAGCCGCGACTTGTTGGCAGTGAGGTTTGCAATGAGCTTGTCGGCGGGTTTTGTCATAGCCGATTCAGGCAGCCACCGGCGACAGCCAGTCGCGGTGTTCGACGGCCTTGGCGTTGACACACTCGAAGAATTTTTTCTGCAGGCGCGCCGTGATCGGTCCGCGTTTACCGTCGCCGATCGTCCGGCCGTCGACTTCGCGGATTGGCGTGACTTCAGCTGCGGTGCCGGTGAAAAAAGCCTCGTCGGCAATGTAGAGGTCGTCGCGGGTGATGCGCCGCGCCGAGACTTCGTAGCCCATTTCCTGGGCCAGCGTGATGATCGAGTCACGGGTGATGCCGATCAGCGCGCTGGTCAGTTCCGGCTCGTAGAGTTTGCCGTTTTTGACCATGAACAGGTTTTCACCCGAACCTTCAGCAACAAAACCGTCGACGTCCAGCAGCAGGCCCTCATCGTAGCCGTGTTCGGTGGCTTCGAGGTTGGCGAGGATCGAGTTGGCATAGGTGCCCGAATATTTGGCACGGCACATCGACACGTTGACGTGGTGGCGGGCGTGGGACGAAGTCTTGACGCGGATGCCTTTTTCCAGGGCCTCTTCACCAAGATAGGCACCCCAGGGCCAGGCGGCGATGGCGACATGCACGCTGGCACCCTTGGGCGACACGCCCATTTTTTCCGAACCATAGAAGGCGATGGGCCGGATGTAGCAGGATTCCAGCTTGTTGACGCGTACGACTTCCTTCTGCGCCGCCATCAGCACTTCCCGGGTGTACGGGATTTTCATCATGTAGATATGCGCCGAGTTGAACAGTCGCTCGGTGTGTTCCTTCAGCCGGAAAATGGCGGTACCGATGTCGGTGTTGTAAGCCCTGACCCCTTCGAATACGGCAAGTCCGTAATGCAGGGAGTGGGTCAGGACGTGGGTGGTTGCGTCGCGCCAGGGCACCAGTTTCCCGTCGTACCAGATTTGCCCGTCGCGATCAGCCATGGACATGCCTAATTCTCCAATTTGAGTTCAATGCTTCGGAACAGATATTAAAAGCGGTTTTATGCACAATCCTGTGCGGGATATTGTGTGTAACAAGTCTATATGCGGAACAAGTCTATCCGGCGACCGCATTTTTGCGGCTGCAGCGGCAAGCCTGCCGGAATTTCCCGCGCTGCGACAAATATTTTAGCCGATTTGTCCGGTGCTGCCGATGCCGGCTTCGAAAATCAGCCTCCCGGTTTGCCGGTATCCCCAAGAGTATCCAAGAAAAACCGGTTACCGGATACAATAGCCACTGGACAAAAAGGGGGCGGTCCCAGCCGGCATCCGGCGGTTCCGATGGGGAGACTGAATGCTGGCAAACCTGCGTGCGTGGCTCAATGGTTTGAGCGACCGCGTCATCACGGAGCAGGACAGCGAGCAGGAAAAGCTCAACAAGACGCTGCTGATTTTTTCCTGCGGGCTGATGGGTTTCGGATCGGTGCTCTGGCTGGCGCTGTACTGGGCCATGGGCATCAAGTTTTCCTCGACAGTGCCCCTGACCTACCTCGCTGTATCGGCGGTGTCCCTGGCGTATTACATCTATACCCTCAATTTCGCAGTTTTCCGTACGCTGCAGGTCAGCCTGTTTCTCTTCGTGCCGTTCATCATGCAGTGGAGTATCGGTAGTTTCGTCAGTTCTTCGGGGGTGGTGTTGTGGGCTCTGCTGGCGCCTCTGGGGGTGATGATCTTCCAGGGGGCCAAGCAGTCGATGCCATGGTTTGCCGCGTACATCATTCTGACGGCGATTTCGGGTTTTTTCGATTACTGGCTGACCTTCGGCGTCGAGTCCGGCGTTACCATGCAGAGCATCGCGGTGTTTTTCACGCTGAACTTTGCTGCGATGTCGACGATCATGTACCTGCTGATCAGCTTTTTCGTGCGGCAGCGCGACAAGCTGGCAGCCGACGTCAGCAAGCAGAACAATCTGCTGCGCATCGAGCAGGAAAAATCGGAAGCCTTGCTGCTCAACATCCTGCCGGCGCCGATTGCACGACGGCTGAAGGACCAACAGGGCATTATCGCCGATGGTTTTGCCGACGTGACCGTGATGTTTTCCGACATCATCGACTTCACCCGTCTGGCCGAAGAAGTACCGCCGAAGGTGATGGTGGAACTGCTGAACGAGGTTTTTTCGACATTCGACGGGATGGCGGAGTTTCACCGGTTGGAGAAAATCAAGACCATCGGCGATGCTTACATGGTGGCCGGTGGCCTGATCGAGCATGATGGCGTCGATTTTGCGGTTGATGCCCGGGATTACACGGCGGCAATGCTGCGGCTCGCGCTTGACATGCGCAAATACATGGCAGAGTTGTCAGAAAAGAAAGGCATAAGCCTCGGCATCCACATCGGCATTTGCTCTGGACCTGTAGTCGCCGGCGTTATTGGTACCAACAAGTTCATCTACGACCTGTGGGGCGACACCGTAAATACAGCGAGCCGGGTGACCGGTGAGGCACGCGCCGGCATGATTCTGGTTGATGCGATGACCTACAAACGTTCGAAAACCCAGTTCGAGTTCGAAGGTCCGATGACTGTTGTCGGAAAGGGCAAGGGCAATATCGAGGTCTACAGCCTGATCAACATGGCGGCCCATCTGCGTGAGGTTCCGGTTTAGCCAGACCCGCCTGCCGCAGGATCTTTTTCAACCGGGGCATCCCCGAGCAGCGTTTTCCACAATGCGCTGACTGCCGCAACCGAAGCCGACACTTTGTGCGGTTCCACACGGGCATATCTTTCGCCGGCGAGTCGCAACTGGTGCTGCAGTTCGCGGAACTGCCGGTAGGCGGCGCGTACCTCCACTGCTTCGGCGTCGGTGATCAATCCCAGTCCGGCGGCGGTTTTGAGCAATGCGAGATTGCCGGCATTGGCGGTGAGCGCGGCATGATGATGGGCATGGCCCAACACCAGATACTGCACCATGAACTCGACATCGATGATGCCGCCCGGATCATGTTTGATGTCGTACAGCTTGCTGGTGTTGGGGTGCGCCGCCAGCATTTTCCGGCGCATGCCGATGATTTCCGCTCGCAGCGCGGGTAGTTCACGCGGTTTGCGCAGCACCGTGATCCGCAGTTCTTCGAATGCGCTGCTGATGGCGGCATCCCCCGCGACGCTGCGCGCCCGCGTCAGCGCCTGGTGTTCCCACAGCCAGGCCTGCTGCAACTGGTACTGGCGCATGCTGTCGAGCGGTGACACCAGCAGTCCGCTGGCACCGTCCGGGCGCAGCCTGAGGTCGGTTTCATAGAGCACGCCGGCCGCAGTGATGCTGGTCAGCCAGTGGTTGATGCGCTGTGCGAGCCGGGCATAGTTTTCGGCGGCTTCGGGTGCGGCATCGTCGTAAACAAATACGATGTCGAGGTCCGAGGCATACCCCAGTTCCTTGCCGCCGAGTTTGCCGTAACCGACGATGGCGAACAGCGGCTCTTCACGATGGTGCTGGCGCAGGCCCTGCCAACTCAGGCGCAACACCTCTTCCAGGATCACGCAGGCGAGGTCGGACAACTGGTCGCTCAGTGTTTCCAGCGGCAGCGTACCGGCGAGGTCCTGGGCGATGCAGTTCAGGGTCTGCGTGTTCTTGAAGTGGCGCAGCAGATCCATTTGCCGCTCGATGTCGCCCTCGGCGGAATCAAGACTGGTGCGCAGTTCAGCGCGCAGCGCAGCCCAGTCCGGAGCCGCAAGCAGGGTGCGGGCGTCGAGCAGTCCGTCGAGCAGGATCGGATGCTGAGTAATGTATTGCGCAACCCAGGGGCTGGCGCTCATCAGATCCGCGACGCGTTCCAGCGCGTGCGGATATTCGTGCAGTAGCGCGAGGTAGGATTCGCGCCTGCTGATGCTTTCGAACAGTGCGAGCAGGCGCTCTGCGGTGGCATCGGGATTGCGGCGCGATGCCGCGGTGGCGATGGCTACCGGCACCAAGCGGTCGAGGCGGCGCTGGCTGGCAGCGGGCATCTGGCGGTATCGGCTGCTGTTGCGGAACAGCGTGAGGCGCCGGCACAGCTCCGGTGCCTGCTGGTAACCCAGCCTCACCAGTTGTTCCAGCGCCGCACTGTCGCCGGCAGCATCATCACTTTCCGCGGGTTGTTCCTGCCACAGTGTTGACAGTGGATGTCCGCTGCTTTCGGCCTCGCCAAAAATGGCCTCGAAATGCAGCGACACCGCCGCGCGGTGCTGTGCGAGAACGGTGAAAAATCCGGCTTCATCCGTAAACCCCATACACTCCGCGAGCAGCACGCGTGTTTCGGTATCGGCCGGCAGCGCCTGCGTCTGCTGGTCGTCGCGGTATTGCAATCGGTGCTCGAGATTGCGCAGGAAGATGTAGGCCGCACGCAGTTCGGCGAACGCAACCGGCGCGATGAACTGGCGTTCCCCCAGTGCCTGCAGTACCTGCAGCGTCGGTTGCTGCTGAAGCGCGCGTTCGTGCCCGCCACGGATCAATTGGAAGACCTGGACGATGAATTCGATTTCACGGATACCGCCGGGGCCGAGTTTGATGTCATCGAGCCGGTCGCGCCGGTTGACTTCATGTCGTATCTGGCTGTGCAGGCTGCGCATCGCGGCGAAAGCGCCGTAATCAAGGTGCCGGCGGAACACGAAAGGGCGCACCATAGCCAGCAGCGCGTCGGCCTGGTCGCCGGTCAATACGCGGCCTTTGATCCAGGCATAACGTTCCCAGGCGCGGCCCTGGGTGATCAGGTAGTTTTCGAGCATGTCGAAACTCACCACCAGCGGGCCGCTGTCGCCATAGGGCCGCAAGCGCGTATCCACACGGAACACAAAGCCGTCCTCGGTCCATTCGTTGAGAGCACCGATCAGCCGTCGTGTCAGGCGCGTGAAGAATTCGTGATTGCTGAGCGGTCGTTTGCCGTCGGTGTCGCCTTCCTCGGGATAAACCAGGATCAGGTCGATGTCGGAGGAGGCGTTGAGTTCGGCGCCGCCGAGTTTGCCCATGCCCACCACGTGTAATTGCTGCGGCGCGCCGTTGGCCGCGCCGAGCGGCTCACCATGCGCGGCAGCGAGGTCGCCGTGCAGTTGCGCGACCGCGGTGCGGATGGAAATTTCGGCAAGTTGGGTCACGGTGCCGACGACTTCGTCGAGGTCTGCCATTCCGCCCAGGTCGCGCGTAATCAGCCGCGCCATGACCCGCTGCCGCAGGCGCCGCAGCGCGCGGCTCAAGGAGACGTCGTCGGTGATTGTGGCTGCGACCAGCTCCGCATGCATGTCTGCAGCGGTGAACGGCTGCACTACTTCTGCTGTCGTTATTACCTCCGGCCGTGACGACAGTAGGCGCTGGAGATAGTGACTGTAACGCGCGGCCGAGGCGAGGGCGCGGTCGGCGGTCATGGCCTGCGCCGCGTTATGCGATTTCATGGCTGGTTCGCATCAGTCGCGTTAGAATGGCTACGGTAGCTAAGCCTTTGTTTCATTTCCGCATTTTACATTTTTATTTTATATTTTTCAGATAAAACATGGCCTTAGCTGCAACCCGCAACTGGTTCCAAAGCTGTTCGTTGTGGGGTTATCGCGCACTGACCTGGGGCATCCTGATCTGCGGTTTACTGTTCGCTGCAGTAATACTGGTGTTGCGTTACTGGATCCTGCCCGATATCGCGGCCTATCGCGATGATATCGCCCAGATGCTGAGCCGTGCGGTACAGCTGCGTGTGAGTATTGGCGGCATCAGCGCGAACTGGGACGGCTTGCGCCCGCAACTCGCCTTGTCGCAGGTTGTTGTGCACGATGCCGAAGGACGGCCCGCGCTGGAATTGCCGCGCGTTGATACCACTCTGTCCTGGCGTTCGGCGGCGCTATTGCAGGTTAATTTCCACGCACTTGATATTTACCGGCCTGTATTGACCGTGCGCCGCGATACGCGCGGCGGCATTACCATCGCCGGCATCGCGATGAATCTTGATGAGCAGGGTGCCGGTGGCTTCTCGCGCTGGTTGCTCAGCCAGCGTGATATCAAAATACATGAAGCGAGGCTCGTGTGGAATGACGAGATGCGCGCGGCGCCGGCACTCGAGCTCGATCAGCTGCAGCTGCGGATCATCAACAGCGGTGATCGCCACCGCGTGGGCCTGCGTGCGGTGCCGCCTGCCGCGCTGGCGTCACCACTTGACGTGCGTGGAGACCTGACCGGCGAGAATTTTCAGTCACTGGCGGATGCGCTGACCGGACAGCTGTTTGTGCAACTCGATCACGTTGATATTGCGGCCTGGCGGCAGTGGATCGATTTCCCGGTGCATTTTCCACATGGCACTGGCGCGTTACGCGCCTGGCTCTCGTTCAGTCGTAATGAACTGATCGGGGTCATTGCCGATACGCAACTCCAAAATGTCAAAACGCAGCTGGGGGCCAGCCTGCCGGAGCTGGACATGCGGGAGCTCGGCGGACGGTTTTCCTGGAAACGGGTGGCCGACGGTTTCGAGGTCGTAACTCGGAAGCTGACGTTTACCACCGGCGACCAGCTCACCCTGCCGCCGGTCGACCTGTCGCTGCGGTTGGGCGGCGCGGCAGAGGGTTATACACGCGGGGAATTCCTCGCCAATGCACTGGAGCTGGCGCCGCTGGTGCGGCTTGCCGACCGGCTGCCGATGGCGGCCGAACTGCGCAAATCACTAGTGGCGCTGGCACCGACCGGCGGAGTTTATGACCTGGTGCTCAACTGGAACGGCAGCTGGCCGCAACTGAAGACCTATTCAGTGCGTGGCCGCTTCAATGAATTGTCAATGCGGAAGCACGACGCGCTGCCCGGATTTTCGGGGTTCAGCGGCAATATTGATGGCACGGAAAAAGGCGGTACGCTGCATGTCGCCACGCAGAAGGCGGTGCTGGATCTGCCGCAGCTGTTCCGCGAAAGGCTGCAGTTTGACACGCTCACCGGTCAGCTCGCCTGGTCGCGGGTGGCCGGTGGTACCGAATTGCGCTTCAGCAATTTTGCCTATGCCAATGCCGACCTTGCCGGCACCTTGTTCGGCAGTTACCGGACTGTTGCCGACGGCCCGGGCATTGCCGATATCACCGGCCACCTGAGCCGCGGGCTGGCGGCGCGGGTGACGGCCTACCTGCCGCTGACTGTGGCGAAAGGATCTAGGGGCTGGCTGGACAAGGCCTTCCTCGCCGGCAGTTCGAACGATGTCCGGTTCCGCCTCAAGGGCGATTTGCGTGACTTCCCGTTTGTCGACGAACGCAGCGGCATTTTCGAGGTTGTGGCGAAAGTCAGCGGCGGCACGCTGCATTATGGCGACAGTTGGCCGGACATCAACGGCATCGAGGGCGATTTCACATTCCGTGGCAAACGCCTTGAAATGAATGCACGCCAGGCCATGATCGGCAATGCCCGGCTCAGCAAGGTGCGTGCGCAGATTCCGGACCTGTTGCATGAACATGAGATGTTGCAGATCAATGGCGAAGCTGATGGCGCGACCGCGGATTTTCTCGATTTCATCGCACGCACTCCGGTCGACGCGATGATCGACCGGTTTACGGAGGGCATGCGTGCGCAGGGACAGGGTCGCCTGGCAATGAAGCTGACCTTGCCGCTGCAGGCCATCGATACCAGCAAGATCAGCGGGACTTACCAGTTCATTAACAACCAGTTGGTGGTGGCGCCGGGCATCCCGGCGCTGGAGCAGGTCAACGGCCGGCTGGAGTTCACTGAATCAACGGTGCGTGTACCCACTGCAACGGCAACGTTTCTCGGCGGGCCGTTGAGCATCACTGCAGGCAGCCAGCGTGATGCCGCGGTCAGTATCCAGTTCCGCGGGCGAGTCAATGCCGATGCGGCACGGCGTGCTGGTGGCGTGGAGTGGCTGCGCTACATCCGTGGATCAACCGACTGGCGCGGTTCCCTGACCATGCGCAACAAACGTGTCGATCTGGTGGTCGATTCCACGCTGCAGGGATTGGCCGTCAATCTTCCCGCGCCGTTTACCAAGACAGCGGCGGAGGCACTGCCGCTGCGCGTGGAGCGTCGTTTTACGGGGCCGCAGCAGGAGAGAATTGCGATTTCCGCAGAGGGTCTGGTCAGCGCGGTGCTGTTTCGCCGCAGCGAAGCACAGGAAACCCGGATCGAGCGCGGCACGGTGCGTTTTGGCGAAGGCACAGCCCCCGAACCTGACCGGGCAGGTATTGCCGTATCGGGGTCCATCAAGAATCTGGATTTCAACGAATGGCTGGCGCTGACCGGCGAGTCGGGCGGTGGTGGCGCGCCAAATCTGGCGGCGGTTGATCTGCGCATTGACGAGATGCGGGTGTTTGAGCGCAGGTTTGCCGATCTCGCCATCAGGGCGACCGCACCGGGGGGGACTTTGCAGGCCACGCTTCGCGGCCGGGACATCGACGGCACGCTGGGCTGGCGGCCCCAGGGCAAGGGGCGGCTGACAGCGCGGTTGCGCCGTCTCAATCTCCCGGCCACCGAGTCATCTGCAACTGTGCCGGTCACAACGGTGGTGCAGGCTGGTGATGCGCGTCCGCCGGAGCTGCCGGCACTGGATGTCGTGGTTGACGAACTCCTGCTGGCCGAGCGTTCACTGGGCCGCCTGGAACTGCAGGCCACACCGCAGCAACGTGACTGGCGCATCGAACGCCTGACACTGATCACGCCGGAGAGTCAGCTTAACGTCGATGGCACCTGGCAGAACTGGCTGACGCGGCCGCAGGTCCAGGTCAATGTGCAACTCCTGGTCAACGATATCGGCCGTTTGCTGACGCGGCTGGGTTATCCAGAGGGGGTGCGGCGCGGTACGGCAAAAATTGAAGGTAATCTGGCTTGGGCCGGCAGTCCGCAGCGGCTGGACTTTCCGACGCTGACGGGCAATTTTGTGCTGGATGCAGCCAAGGGGCAGTTTGTGAAACTGGATCCGGGCATCGGCAAGTTGCTGGGTATCCTCAGTCTGCAGTCGCTGCCGCGACGGATCTCGCTGGACTTTCGCGACATTTTCAGCGATGGGCTGGCGTTCGACGAGATTGTCGGCGCGATCAAGGTGACCAAGGGGGTGGCAAGCACCGACAACCTGCGCATCGTCGGGCCGGCTGCGCGCATCAGCATGGGCGGGCAGGTTGATCTCGCCCGGGAATCCCAGTCGCTGCGCGTGAAAGTGAATCCGCAGTTGTCAGACACTTTCTCGGTGGCTGGCGCGCTGATCGGCGGTCCGATCGCCGGTGTCGCGGCCTTTGTCGCGCAAAAGCTGTTGAAGGATCCGCTGGACCAGATGGCTGGTTATGAGTACGACGTGACCGGCACCTGGACCGAGCCGGTGGTGACCAAGGTCGAGCGCCCGCAGGCAAATCCGGAGAGTACGCCGTGAAACCGGGAATGCTGGTGTGTACAGCGGCGATACTCTGGCCGATGACAGGTGGAGCGGCCGATCTGGCGCCGGAGTTATGGGATCGTCCGCGCTCGGCGCAGGTGGTGATGGCGCAGCCTGCCGTGCGGCAGGTGGTTGCGGCTTACCAGGCGAACAGCGCTGCACGTATCATGATTGTCCACGGCCAGCGGCAAGAAGCGCAGTTGCAAGCGGAAGAATTGCGGGCATGGCTGGTGGCGCTGGCGGTGGATGGCGCACGGCTCCATTTGCGCGTCGATCCGTCCGCGGCGGTATTGCGGCTTGAAGTGACTGAATAATGGCAAATGAGTAATGGCAAATGAGCAATCACAAATGAGCAACCGCAAATGAGGTTGGCAAACAATCCAGCGAGCGTGAAGACATG
>Ga0105090_10001367_pt1 | contig 13097 bp, 7 predicted proteins | sample PPLLak3March2015_FD_79110 | JGI IMG/M metagenome (GOLD analysis project Ga0105090, IMG submission 79110) | Freshwater sediment microbial communities from Prairie Pothole Lake near Jamestown, North Dakota, USA - PPLs Lake P7 Core (1) Depth... | ecosystem: Environmental > Aquatic > Freshwater >... | reverse complement strand
GCCGGTGGGTCCCGTGGGCGCCAACGGCGTGCTGGCGCCCACCGGTACCCGGCAGCTCGACGCCGGCTGCCGCACGCTCGGCAGCACCGTGGTCCGGTTCGGGACAACGGACTTCTGCATCAATAACGTCCAGCGCTACCAGAGCCTCGTCAATCCGGCGCGCACTTACCAGCTGTATGGCGAGTTCAACATGAAGCTCGGCGACGACATGGACCTGCACCTGGAGGGCCTGTACTCCAAGTCGCTGGCGACCGTGGACTATCCGCCAAGCTTCAACCAGCCCAAGCCGGTGACGGAGACGGTCCTGCCGGGCAACATCAATCCGGCCAGCTGGCAGCCCGGCACGAGTCCGCGCCTGTTCGGCAACTGGTTCGTGCCGCTGGCCAACCCGGGTCTTGCCGCCTATGCCGCGGCGAATCCGGGGCAGTTCCCGACGAATACCACGGGCATCTTCATCCCGATCGGGCAGTGGCGCCCGTACCTGCTGGGCGGCAATCCGTTCTTCGGCTCCAAGCTCGACAATTCCGCCATCCAGCGCCGCGACCAGGAGCAGTATCGCCTCTCCGCTGGCCTGACCGGCACGTACGGCAGCTCGATCGAATGGGACGCGAACGTGACCTGGGGGCAGAACAGCCATTACCTGCTCGGCTTCGACCAGACGGGCGTTGAAACCCAGCTTGCGCTGCGCGGCCTCGGGGGACCGAACTGCAATTGGCAGACCGCCGCGCCGGGCAGCCCCGGCTGCCTGTGGCTGAACCCGATGTCGACGGCGATCCCGGGCGCGCCGATCAACGGCGTGGCCACGAACCCCGGTTACGTTGCCTCCACCGCCAATGACAACCCGGACCTGTACAACTGGCTGATGCGCTCGCAGGAGCGCTTCATCATGGGCACCACGACCGAAGTCAATTACGTTCTCAACGGTGACCTGGAGCGGTGGCAGCTGGGTGGCGGGGCCATGAAGTGGGCTGGTGGCCTGCAGTACCGCCGCCTCTCGTACGAAGAACACAACTCCGAGTATGCGAACCGCACCCGGGTGCCCTGCCTGAACTCGCCGCTCGACATCCCGAACGCGGACGTCTGCACGCCCACGCCCTACACGCCGCTGGGCCTCTCGGTCGCATTCTTCCCGACGGCCGTCGACTCCGACATCTACGCCGCCTTCGCCGAGGCGATGCTGCCGTTCACCGACCGCAGCAACGTCACCATCGGCGGTCGCTTCGAGGACTACGGCTCGGACGGCGGCAGTACCTTCACGCCGCAGATGCGCGGCAAGTGGCAGGCACTCGACTGGCTGGCGTTGCGCGGCTCGGTCAGCACGTCGTTCCGCGCGCCGCCGCAGAGTTCGCTGGCGCCCAATCCCGTCGGGTCGATCCCGAACATCAACGGGCGGCCCACGGCACTCGACACGATCGGCAATCCCGACCTGGATCCGGAAGAGGCCACCGTGTTCAGCGTCGGCATGGTCGTCCAGGCGGGCAACTTCGACGCCAGCCTCGATTACTACCACTACGACATCAGTGACATCCTGACGACCGAGCCGCAGAACGCCATCGTGAATGCGCTGTTCCCGCCCGCAGGTGGTGACAACTGCGCCACGCTCGACCCGCAGTTCATCGCCGATCATTTCGAGTTTTCCGGCGCATGCGGGCGGACCACCCTGTCGAAGGTCAAGCTGTTGCGCATCAACGGGCCGGATGCCATGTTCGACGGGCTGGATCTGCGCATGAGCTACCGCTTCGACGAAGTCTTCGGTGGCGCGCTGACCCTGGAGGCCGTGGGTAACAGGACCCTCAACTTCGAGTTCGACCCCTTCACCGTAGCCGGCCTGGGGATCGCCGGCTTCGACGCGGTCGGCTACCTGAATGCCGGCACGCTCGCCTACACGCTGCCCGAGGACAAGTGGAGCGGCTTCATCAACTACAGCTACGGCCCCGTGAACGTGCGCTGGTCGGTGAGGTATAACTCGTCCTACACCGACCAGCGGACGCTGGCCGCACCGGGGCAGGTCGTCTACCCGGCCGGGCAGACGGGGAAACTCATCGACCAGGAGATCGGTGCCACCACGCTGCATGACTTTGCGGCAGTAATCGATCTGCCCCGCAGCGTGGCGCTGACGCTCGCCGTCAGCAACATCTTCGACGAGGATCCGGAGATGGTCAGGCTCCCGGAGGGTTATGACGCCATGACCTCCGACGTGCTCGGGCGCAACTACCGGGTTGGCCTGCGCATGAAGTTCTAGGCGGCTGCAAGGTGCGGCCGGGGCGCGTGCCTGCCCCGGCCGCCGATGATCCGGGAAGTCACCGGTATGCCATGGCAAGTGGATGGGAATCGTGAAATCAGTTGTCACCAACGTCGAGACGCTCGCGTGCGGCGCGGGCTGGCGTAACTACTACTTCGTCAAGCTCACCACGAGCGACGGCATCGTCGGCTGGAGCGAGTACGACCAGGGATTCGGCAACCCCGGCATCGACGCGATCATCGCGGAGCTCAAGCCGCGCGTCGTCGGCCGACCCGTGAGCCAGCACGAGCGCCTGCACTTCGAGCTGAGGCTCGCGACGCGTCCGGGTACGGGCGGAGTCGTGGGCCAGGCCCTCGGGGCGATCGAGAATGCGCTGCTCGATGCCAAGGCGAAAACCCTCGGCGTGCCGTGCTACGAACTGCTCGGCGGCAAGGTCCGCGACCGTGCCCAGGTCTACTGGTCACACTGCGGCACCTGGCGCATCAGCCGTCCACCGCACTACCAGCCCGTCGTGAATACGCTTGACGGCGTCAAGGCCCTGGGTCGCGAGGTCCGCGAGCGCGGCTTCAAGGCGCTCAAGACCAACATCTACCGTTACGAGAACGGCAGACCGGTCGGCTTTGCCACGGGCTTCGGCATCCCCTTCGAGCCCGAACTGAACGTCCCTGCCAAGGTGGCCCGCGGACTGAGGGAGCACCTCGAGGCGTTCCGTGATGGAGCCGGCCCGGAGGTAGAACTGCTGCTCGATCTCAATTTCAATGCGAAAACCGAGGGCTACCTCGAGATCATCCGTGCGCTCGAGGACATCGAGATGCTCTGGGTCGAGCTCGACATCTTCGACCCGGATGCGCTCGCCTACATCCGCCGCCAGAGCAAGCATCCCGTCGCTTCGTGCGAGACCCTGATGGGCCTGCAGGAGTTCATGCCGTTCTTCGACCGCCAGGCGATGGACGTCGCGATCGTCGACCTGCCCTGGAATGGTGCCTGGCAATCGATGAAGATCGCCGCCGCCGCCGAGGCGCACGAGATCAACGTCGCGCCGCACAACTTCTACGGCCACCTGGCCACGTTCATGAACGCTCACTTCGCTGCCGCGGTGCCGAACCTGCGCATCGTCGAGACCGACGTCGACCGCATCGCCTGGGATGACGAGCTGTTCACGCATGGTCCCGAGATCGTGGACGGTTACCTCGTGATACCCGACCGCCCGGGCTGGGGCACGGACCCGGTGGAGGCGGCGCTGCGCGCGCATCCGCCGAACGACGTGGCTTTCCCGGTCGGGCTTATCACGTATGGCAACAGGGCGCAGTGAGGCGAGCCGGCAACCAACATGGCGACCAAGGCAAGAATCACCAGCATCGAGACGCTGTCCTGCGGGGCCGCGTGGCGCAACTATTACTTCGTCAAGCTGACGACGGACGACGGCATCGTCGGCTGGAGCGAGTTCGACGAGGGCTTCGGCTCACCGGGCGTCGGGGCCGTCATCAACCAGCTGGCCGGTCGCGTGGTCGGCAAGTCGGTGATGGAACACGAGCGGATCTACGCTGAACTGCATTGCGTGACACGCCCGGGCTCGGGTGGCGTGGTGGGGCAGGCGCTCGGTGCGATCGAGAACGCACTCCTCGATGCCAAGGCCAAGACCCTCGGCTTGCCATGCTACGAGCTGCTCGGCGGCAAGATCCGCGACCGGCTGCGCGTCTACTGGTCCCACTGCGTTACCTGGCGCGCGGGCCGCGTGCCGCACTACCAGCCGATCATCACGGACAAGGAAGGCGTGCGTGCGCTGGCCCGCGAGGTACGCGACAAAGGCTTTACCGCGCTCAAGACGAACATCTGGTATTACGAGGACGACAAGATCCGCGGCTGGGCGCCGGGCTTCGCGTTTCCGTTCGCGCCCGAACTCAACGTGGACCGCAGGTTGCTCAAGGGGTTGCGCGAGCACCTCGAGCTCATGCGTGAGGCCGCAGGCCCCGACGTCGACATCCTGCTCGACCTCAACTTCAACGCCAAGACCGAGGGCTACCTCAGGATCCTGCGCGAGATCGCCCACCTCGACATGTTCTGGGTCGAGATCGACACGCTGGACCCGAGGGCGCTCGCGTACCTGCGCTCCCAGAGCCCGCACCCGATAGCCTCCTGCGAGACGCTGATCGGCTTGCAGCAGTTCCTGCCGTACCTGCGCGAGCAGGCGGTGGACGTGGCGATCGTCGACACACCGTGGAACGGCGTCTGGCAGTCCATGAAGATCGCCGCGGCTGCGGAGGCGCGCGAGGTCAACGTCGCCTGCCACAATTTCTACGGGCACCTGTGCACGATGATGAACGCACACTTCTGCGCCGCCGTGCCGAACCTCAGGATCATGGAGGTCGACATCGACCGCATCGCCCATGACCACGAGCTGTTCACGCACCTGCCGGTGTACGAGCAGGGGCACCTCGTGATACCCGACCGGCCGGGCTGGGGCACGGAACCGATCGAGGCAGCGCTGCGGGCGCACCCGCCGCTGGTCGCCCACGGGCTGATGAACGCGGCCCGGACGCAGTCGTGAGTGCGCCGCGATGAGCAAGGTTGAACCCGTAGACGTGCTGATCATCGGCGCCGGTGCCTCCGGCGCAGCCGTCGCCTGGAGCCTGGCCGAGACACGCATGCGCATCGTCTGCCTGGAGCAGGGCGACTGGGTGAACTCCAGCGATTATCCCGCCAACTACCGCGACTGGGAAACGCGACAGATGGGCGACTTCGGCATCAACCCGAACAGGCGTGCCAACTTCGCCGATTACCCCATCAACGAGGACGAGTCGCCGATCAAGGTGGCGAACTTCAACGGCGTCGGCGGCGGCACGATCCTGTACGCCGGGCATTTCCCACGCGTGCATCCGTCCGATTTCCGCGTGCGCACGCTCGACGGGGTCGCGGACGACTGGCCGATCGGCTATTCGACGCTCGAGCCGTACTTTGCAGTGAACGACCGCATGATGGGCGTCGCCGCACTGGCCGGCGATCCGGCCTATCCGCCCAAGGAGGCGGTCATGCCACCGCTGCCGCTCGGCAAGACCGGCACGGTGCTGGGGCGGGGGATGAACAAGCTCGGCTGGCACTGGTGGGCTGCAGACAGCGCGATCGCTACCGAGGACTACGAGGGCCGGGCGAAGTGCATCAACCTCGGGCACTGCATCGCCGGGTGCGCCCAGGGCGCCAAAGCCAGCACCGACATCACTTACTGGCAGGAGGCCATGCGCGCGCGCGTCGAGGTGCGTACCCGCTGCCGCGTGCGCGAGATCACGACGAACGCGGATGGCATGGCCTCGGGCGTCATCTATTACGACGCGGAGGGCAAGGAGTGCCACCAGCCGGCGGAGATCGTGATCGTCGCCTGCAACGGCATCGGCACGCCGCGGCTGCTGTTGAACTCTGCTTCGTCGCGGTTCCCCAACGGCCTCGCCAACTCGAGCGGGCTCGTCGGCAGGAACCTCATGCTGCATCCGTACGGCTCGATCACCGGCTTCTTCGACGAGCCGATGGACGGGTACCGCGGCCCGCACATCGGCACGTGGAGCCAGCAGTTCTACGAAACCGATCGTTCCCGCGGCTTCGTGCGTGGCTACACGTACCAGTTCGTCCGCGGCGCCGGCCCGGTGTACGCCGCGCTGATGGGCATGACGGCACTGCGGATACCTTGGGGCCACGAGCATCACCGTGCGATGCGGCGCGTGTTCGACCACACCGCCGGCATGGTGTCCATCTGCGAGGACCTGCCGGAAGAACACAACACCGTCACGATCGATCCGGTGCTCAAGGACGCGCACGGCATCCCGGCGCCGAAGATCCGCTACGCGATCAGCGAAAACAGCCGCAAGATGCTCGACTTCTCGCTCGCGCGGGGCACCGAGATCCTGAAGGCGGCCGGCGCATACGATGTTGCCACCGCGGCGCCCATGCCCCATGCAGGATGGCACCTGATGGGTACGGCACGGATGGGGACGGATCCGGAGCGCTCGGTGGTCAACGAGTGGGGTCGCAGCCACGACGTGAAGAATCTCTTCATCGTCGACGGCAGCATCTTCGTCACGTCTGCCGGCGTGAACCCGACCGCCACGATCCAGGCGCTTGCGCTGTACATCGCGGACAACATCAAGCAGCGCCTCGCCAACCTGTTCGACTGAGGGCCCGATGAACTACGTGACGTCCACGACCAGCGGGCCGCCACTGACGGCCGACGAGGCCCAGGCGCTGCGCTGTGTTGCCGGCTACATGATCCCGGCCAGCGACGAGTACCGTGTGCCCGGTGCCGATGACGAGCAGATCTTCGCCAATATCGCCTCGACCCTCGGCCGCGAGACCGATGCAGTACGCAAAGGCCTGCAGCGCCTGGACGAGCTTGCGGACGGCTCGTTCGCCGGTCTCGCGGCCGATGCCAGGAACGTGACCCTGATGAAGCTCGCGGTCAGCGACCTGCCGCTGCTGTCGGCATTGGTCACAGTGATCGTCAGGTGCTATTACCGCGACGACCGGGTGATGCAGTCGCTGAACATGGAGGTGCGACCGCCGTTCCCGAAGGGCTTCGAGGTGGAGCAGGGCGACTGGTCGCTGCTCGACCCGGTGCGTGCCCGCGGGAGAATTTACCGCGATGCCCCCTGAGTAAACGGCTGGCCCTGCCGGCATGATCGGAGAGGGAGATATGGCGACCGGGAACTTCCGCGGCACAATCGGCAAGACCTACCGCGACTCGCGGCCATGGCTGGAGCCGGTGGTCCGGCCGCCGCAGGGGGCACCGAACGTCGTGGTGATCGTGCTCGACGACGTCGGGTTCGCGCAGCTCGGCTGCTATGGTTCGAGCATCGAGACGCCGCGGATCGATGCGCTCGCTGCACGCGGCAGGCGCTACAACAACTTCCATACCACCGCGATGTGCTCACCGACCCGGGCGTCACTGCTCACCGGCCGCAATCATCACGCAGTGGGTATGGGCATGATCGCCGACTGGAGTACGGGCTACCCGGGCTACCAGGGGCAGGTGTCGAAGCGGGCGGCGACGCTCGCGGAGATGCTGCGCCCGAGCGGCTACAGCTGCTTCGCCATCGGCAAATGGCACCTGACGCGGGTGCGCGAGATGGCCGCCGGCGGCCCCTATGACCAGTGGCCGCTCGGCCGCGGCTTCGAGCGCTACTACGGCTTCCTGTTCTCGCTGATGGATCACTGGAATCCGGAACTGGTCTGTGACAACCACGCGATACCCACGCCCCGTCGCCCGGGCTATCACCTGACCGAGGACCTCGTCGACCAGACGATCGGCATGATCCGCGACCAGCAGGCCGCTGCGCCGGGCAAGCCATTCTTCGCCTATCTCGCGCTCGGCGCCTGCCACTCGCCGCACCAGGCGCCGCGCCGGAACATCGACAAGTACCAGGGTCGCTTCGACGACGGCTGGGACGTGGTCCGCCAGCGCTGGTTCGAGCGCCAGCTCGAGCTCGACATCGTGCCGCCGGGAACGCGCCTTACACCTCTCAACCAGGACGTCAGGCCATGGGACTCCATGAGTGCCGACCAGCGGCGACTCTGCGCGCGGCACCAGGAAGTGTTCGCCGGGTTCCTCGACCACACCGACGAGCAGATCGGCAGGCTCGTCGACTACCTCGAGTCGCGCGAGCTGATCGACAACACGCTCATCATCGTCCTCTCGGACAACGGCGCAACCGCCGAGGGTGGTGATTTCGGCGACATCAACATCCGGCGGCACTACCAGATGCTGGAGGAGACTCTCGAGGAAAAGCTGGCCGGGATCGACCGGCTGGGATCGGAGTTCCTCTGGAACAACTATCCACGCGGCTGGGGACACGCCGGCAACACGCCGCTCAAGTGGTTCAAGATGCACACGCATGGCGGCGGCGTCCGCGATCCACTGATCGTCCACTGGCCCACGCGGATCCGGCAGGGCGGCCTCATCAGCCCGCAGTTCTGTCACTGCGCCGACATCGCGCCCACGGTGCTCGAGGCCGTCGGCATCGAGGCACCGGGCGTGGTGCAGGGCATCGAGCAGCTGCCGATCCACGGTACCAGCCTCGCGTACACGTTCGACGAGCCGCTGGCGCCGGCACGAAAGCGGGTGCAGTACTTCGAGCTGATGGGCAACCGCGGCGTGTGGGCCGACGGCTGGAAGGCGGTGACCCGCCACTTCAAGGGCACGGACTTCGAGGACGACCGTTGGGAGCTCTATCACCTCGACAGCGACTTCTCCGAGTCGGAGGACCTGGCCGAGCAGTATCCCGACAAGCTCGCGGCGCTGGTCTCGCTCTGGCACGCGGAGGCCGAGCGCAATCAGGTATTGCCGCTCGATGACCGCGATGGCGAGCGCGGTCTGTTCACCTACTGGGGGCAGCCGCGGCAGCGGTGGGTGTTCGAGCAGGGGATGAACCGCGTTTCGGGCTACGTAGCGCCGGCGGTCGGCAATCGCTCCTACCGCATCGTTGCCGATGTCGATCTGGTGCGAGACACGCAGGGCGTGATCATGGCTGTCGGCGGCCGGGCTGGCGGCTACGTCCTATTCATCCAGCAGGGTCGGCTGGTCCACGAGTACCTCGGTCCCGACCGGCGCTGGGTGGTCGAGTCGTCCGCACCTCTGCCGCCGGGCCGGCACGAGCTGGCATTCGAGTTCCGCCTGCAGGCCGCCTGTGCCGGCACGGCCACACTCACGTGCGACGGTCGGTCGATCGGCAGCATCGAGATGAGTGGCATGTGGCCGCTGAGTCCGACCGCCGGCGGCGTCTACTGCGGCTACGACGACGGCAGCCCATGCAGCGACCGCTACACGCTGCCATTCAGCTTCACCGGCAGGATCCACACCGTGGCGGTCGAGGTCGGCGAGTACCACGTGCCGAACCGGGCGCTGCAGAACCACGTGTCCATCAGCGAGGACTAAGCGCCTGTCCGCGCAACTCACCCCACCGCGACACACCATCCTGGTGGTGTTCGGCACGCTGCGGCGCCACGCCGTCGGGTGCTCCAGCTCGCCGCCGCCCCGGCCTGCGGCCGAGGCGTCCGGCTGCCGCCCGTTTGCGGCGCTGGCAAACCCAGTGGCACCGACGGGTGAGGTCAGGCAGTCCGTGATCACATGAGCAGCAGAACGGCCCTCCCGAAACTCACATTCGGGGTCAAGCTCGCGTACGGCGCGGGGCAGCTTGCCGAGGGCCTGAAGAACGGCGCCCTCGGTACGTTCCTGATCTTCTACTACAGCCAGGTGCTCGGCATGTCGGGCACGCTCGCGGGCCTGGCGGTGGGCACGGCACTCTTCATCGACGCGATCACCGACCCGATCGCGGGCTCGCTGTCGGATCACTGGCGGTCGAAGTATGGCCGCCGCCACCCGTTCATGGTGGCCTCCATGGTGCCGCTCGGGGTCAGCTTCTTCCTGCTGTTCGCGCCGCCGGTGCGCGGTGACTGGCCGTTGTTCATCTGGATAGTGGTACTGGTCAACGTCACGCGCACTGCGATGACGGCCTATCACGTGCCACACCTGGCGCTGGGCGCGGAGCTGTCGAACGACTTCTCCCAGCGCGTCTCCCTGGTGGGCTTCCGGATGTTCTTCAACATCGTCGGCGGCTTCGCGGCGACGCTGATCGGCTTCCAGTTCTTCTTTGCGCCGTCGGCCCAGTTTCCGGTCGGGCAGATGAACGGCGGTGCCTACGCTCCGTTTGCGGCGACGCTCGCCCTCATCATGGTGGTCTCGATCTCCTGGTCTGCGTGGGGCACGCGGCGGTTCATTCCCTACCTGTCGGTTCCCGTCAGCGACCAGCGGGTGTCCGTTGGTCAGGCATTGAGGCGCACGTTCGTCGACATGGCGGAGGCGTTGCGCCTGCCGGACTTCCGGTGGCTCTTCAGCGGCGTCCTGCTCGTGTACCTGATGATCGGCACCAACGCGGCGCTCGACATCTACATGTATACCTACTTCTGGGAGTTTTCGAGCAGCGTCATTGTCCTGCTGACGCCGACCTACGCCATCGGGGCAGTGCTCGGTCTGCTGGCCGCGCCGGCATTCCAGCGGCGCTACGGCAAGCGGGCGGGGCTGCTGTTCGGCACCGTGACCTGGGCGGGTCTGCAGGTCCTGCCGATCCTGCTGCGGCTGGTCGGGTTCTTCCCCGAGAACGACAGCGAGTGGCTCGTGCCGCTGCTCGCGGTCGGGAGAATCCTGCAGGGGGCAGGCGCCGTACAGGCAAATACCGCGTTCGGGTCGGCGATTGCCGATGTCGCCGACGAGAATGAGTTACGGACCGGGCAGCGCCAGGAGGGAGTGTTCTTCGCCACGAGTTCCTTCTCGGGCAAGTTCGCCTCTGGCGTTGGCAGCTTGATTGCCGGCGTGGCGCTCGATCTGATCAACTGGCCGCGCGGCGCGGCCATCCGGTCCGCCGCCGACGTGCCGCCGGAGCAGATCGTCCACCTCGGCATCGTCTACGGGCCGGTCGTGGTCGGCTTCAGCGTGGTGACTTACTGGTGCTACTCGCACTACCGGCTCACCCGGGAGCAACACGCGGAGATCCTGGCCGAACTCGCGCGGCGCCGCGCACAACCGGGTCCAGCGAGCGTGCCAGAATAAGCGCAGCTGGCCGCCACGATGGACTGCGCGCCCAGTGGGGCAGCATCAGCAGGCGGCTCGCTCGGTGGCGGGAGCCGGCACGCCAACGGGCGGCTTGACAGTGCGCGACCCGCGCAGCACTATCCTGGGAACTGCGCAAACGATTGTTCAAATGTCCTCGACCGAGGCCGACAGCGTGGGGGTCCGCCAATGACGAGTCAGCCGCGCCGACGCTGCGTGGTCGTGATGTACGACACGCTGTGTCGCCACTTCTTGCCCAGCTACGGCAACGAATGGGTCCACGCGCCCAACTTCCAGCGCCTCATGCAGCGCTCCGTGCAGTTCCAGAATTTCTACGTCGGTTCAATGCCGTGCATGCCCGCACGACGCGAGATGCACACCGGACGCTACAATTTCCTGCACCGTTCCTGGGGTCCACTCGAGCCCTTCGACGACTCGATGCCGGCGATCCTCGACCTCCACGGGGTGCACTCGCACAAGGTCACGGACCACCAGCACTACTGGGAGGACGGTGGTGCGACCTACCACCAGCGCTACACGACCTTCGACCTGGTGAGGGGCCAGGAAGGCGACAAGTGGATCGGTGACGTCGAGGCATTGCGGGACGCCACTTTCGGTGCTGGTCGCTGGCCGGAGCAGCAGGGTCTGCGCTTCCAGAAGCAGGACAACGTAAATCGCCAGTACATGGGCCGCGCGGACCTGCAGCCGCAGCACCGCACCTTCAGCCTCGGTCTCGAGTTCATCGAGCGCAACAAGGACGCCAACCGCTGGTTCCTGCAGATCGAGACTTTTGATCCGCACGAGCCGTTCTTCACCCAGCAGGAATTCCAGGACCTGTATCCCCACGAGTACGACGGCCCGCCGTTCGACTGGCCACCGTATCGCGAGGTGCGCGAGGACGAGCAGACCGTCCGGCACATCCGCTGCATGTACGCGGCGCTGGTGAGCTTCTGCGACCAGCAGCTCGGGCGCGTGCTGGACGTCTTCGATCGGTACGATCTCTGGCAGGACACGATGCTGATCGTGAACACCGATCACGGCTTCCTGATGGGCGAGCACGACTGGTGGGCGAAGGTGATGACGCCGTTCTTCCAGGAAATCGCCCACATTCCGTTCTGGGCGTACGACCCCCGCGAGCCCGGGTGCGTCGGGTTGAGCCGCGATGCGCTGGTGCAGACCATAGACATTGCTCCCACGGTGCTCGAGTACTTCGGCATCCCGCTGCCCAGGGACATGCAAGGCCAGCCTATCCGACAGCGCATGGTCGATGACACGCCGGTCCGCGCCGCGGCGCTATACGGCGTCATGGGCGGACAGGTGAACGTGACCGATGGGCGCTACGTCTACATGCGGGCGCACCGCACGCCCGACAACTCGCCGCTCTACGAGTACACCCTGATGCCCACGCACATGCGAACGATGTTCGCACCGAGTGAACTGCAGGAGTGGGAAAAGTCGGACGGCTTCACGTTCATGAAGGGCTGCAAGGTGATGCGGATCCCCACGCGAACCTACCCGGGCTACCTGTCGCTCGAGGATCCCGTTGGCCGCGGCAAGCGTGCGACGCTGCTCTTCGACGTGGTGGCCGATCCGGGCCAGGCGCAGCCGCTCGACGACATCGACATCGAGTCGCGGATGATCCGCCTGATGCTGCGCGAAATGGCTCGTAATGAATGCCCGCCCGAGCAGTACCTGCGTCTTGGCCTGCCGGAGCCGCGCCGGCTTGGCCCCGGTCACGGCGACGAGGTCATTGAGATGCCCCCTGACGACGCCATCCGGGCCGCCTGCGTGCTGCAGTCCGAAGATGGACGGTTCGCGCGCGAGCATGGAGCCAACGGCTTTCCCAAGCTGCCCTTCGGCCCCGTCGTGTGGCCGGGCGAGATACCACTGGCTGGTCCGACTTTCCCGGATAACCTGCGGCTGCGCGCCGGCTACGCATTCGGTCCTGCTGCTGCGCCGACTGGACCGGCAGGCCCGCGGTAAGACTGCAGACCACCCGATCGACGCGTGTGGCCGGTTGAGGCAACTGCTGCATTCCGCTGCAGCGGACTGCTCGGACGTCCGGAAAATCGTGCGGGCGACCTGAAAAGGAAAGGCCCCGGGGTTGCCGGGGCCTTTCCAGTCGCAGGGGGGCGAGAGACCCTCACCCGGCCTGTCGGCCGACCTCTCCCGCCAAGGCGGGAGAGGTGAGGATCACAGCAGCGGCACCAGCAGCAGTGCCACGATGTTGATGATCTTGATCAGCGGGTTGATGGCCGGGCCCGCGGT
>Ga0105090_10001365_pt1 | contig 13103 bp, 11 predicted proteins | sample PPLLak3March2015_FD_79110 | JGI IMG/M metagenome (GOLD analysis project Ga0105090, IMG submission 79110) | Freshwater sediment microbial communities from Prairie Pothole Lake near Jamestown, North Dakota, USA - PPLs Lake P7 Core (1) Depth... | ecosystem: Environmental > Aquatic > Freshwater >... | reverse complement strand
GCTGGAAATTACGACCGTCAATCAAACTTATCTTGAGCAAGGGGATTTGAAAGTTGAGTTGATGGGCCGAGGTTTTGCCTGGCTTGATACCGGCACCCATGAATCATTACTTGAAGCGTCCAACTTTATTCAGACGATTGAAAAAAGACAGGGTTTAAAAGTAGCTTGTATTGAAGAGATTGCCTATGAGATGGGCTATATTTCCAAAACCCAGTTGCTCAAATTGGCTCAGCCTCTGTTAAAAAATCAATACGGCCAGTATCTGTTGCGCCGCGCAGGCGAAGGAGCAGCAACACAATGAGATTTATAAAAACAGACATACCCGAAGTCATTATTATTGAACCAAACGTGTTTGGTGATGAACGCGGTCACTTTGTGGAAACTTTTCGCCAGGATAAATTGGAAGATTTTTTAGGCTTTAAAGTAGGCTTTATTCAGGATAATGAATCGAAGTCCAGTTATGGCGTGCTGAGAGGGCTGCACTATCAGCTTGCGCCTGTCTCACAAACAAAACTGGTTCGCGTTATCAAAGGAAGGGTACTCGATGTTGCCGTGGATATCAGGAAGGGGAGTCCTACTTTTGGAAAACACGTTGCTGTAGAACTGTCAGAACAGAACAAGCGTCAGATGTTTGTTCCACGAGGGTTCGCGCATGGTTTTGTGGTACTCGAAGATGACACCATTTTTGCTTATAAAGTGGATAATTATTACTCGCCGGAAAATGACAGGGGGCTGGCTTTCAATGATGCGTTATTAGCTATTGACTGGATCGTAGACAAAGAGCAACTTCAACTTTCTCAAAAAGATACTCGGCAGCCTACACTTGATCAAGCTGAACTTTTTGATTACGGGATAGACCTCTATGCCTAAATCCATACTGGTCACAGGGGCAAATGGACAGCTTGGCAATGAATTCCATGAACTGAGTGTGTTGTATGCCGATTACATATTTATTTTTATCGGTAGAAGTGAGCTGGATTTAAACAATTCAGAAGCCATACAAACCTGGTTCCTTGATAAAACATTTGATGTCATTATTAACTGTGCTGCCTATACCTCAGTCGATAAAGCTGAATCAGAACAAGTTTTAGCGGGAGACATCAACACGACCGCCGTAGAGACACTGGCGCGTATTGCGAAAGAAAAAAATAGCTCATTGATTCATATATCAACAGACTATGTTTTCGATGGCAAAAACTTCAAACCTTATTTAGAGACAGATCCGACTGATCCACAAGGCGTATACGGGCAGACCAAACTGGACGGCGAACTTGCAATGCTTCAGATTAACCCTGCAAACTCCATCATTATTCGAACCTCCTGGGTTTATTCAAGTTTTGGCAATAACTTTGTCAAGACCATGTTGCGCCTGGGTAAAGAACGTGATGAGCTGGACGTTATTTACGATCAGGTTGGTACACCGACATCGGCTAGGGATTTGGCACAGGCCATCCTGTCGATTATTCAACACCCCCATCTCAGCACTTTACCAGCAACGGAAATCTATCATTTCAGCAATGAAGGCGTTTGCAGTTGGTATGACTTTGCCAAAGCAATTTTTGAACTCTCGGACATTCATTGCACTGTAAAACCCATAGAAACAAAAGATTATCCAACGCCAGCAAAACGCCCGCATTACAGCTTACTGAACAAAGCAAAAATCAAAAAAACCTTCGATATTACCATTCCATACTGGAAAGACAGTCTGCAACAATGTCTCGACGTATTAAAAGGAACTAAGCTATGAAATCAATTCTAGTCACCGGATGTGCCGGATTTATCGGCAGTAATTTTGTGCCTTTCTTTTTAGAAAAGCATCTGGAGTATCAGATCGTTAATCTGGATTTGCTTACCTACGCCGGCAATCTTGCCAATCTCAAAGAGATAGACAGAAATCAACGCTATAGCTTTGTCCACGGAGACATCTGTGACCGTGAATTACTGGAGAACCTGTTTAACAAGCATGATATACGCGGTGTTATCCATTTTGCAGCTGAAAGTCATGTAGACAACTCCATCAAAAATCCGGGTGTTTTTGTTCAGACCAATGTTAACGGAACGTTTACCCTGATTGATGTGGCTTATAAATATTGGATGGAAAAACCGTTTATATTCAAGTCCGGATATGAGGCGTGCCGTTTTCACCATATCTCTACCGATGAAGTATACGGCACATTAGGTGAGACAGGGTTTTTTACCGAGGCAACCCCTTACGCCCCTAACTCACCATACTCCGCCAGTAAAGCCGGGAGTGATATGATTGTCCGTAGTTATTATCATACCTACGGCATGAATACAGTTATCACCAACTGTTCCAACAACTACGGTCCAAAACAGCATAATGAAAAGCTGATTCCAACTATCATCCGCAAAGCGGTAAATGGAGAAAACATCCCAATTTATGGGGATGGCAAAAATATACGTGACTGGCTTTATGTGTTGGATCACTGCAAGGGAATCGATCTGGTTTACCATACCGGAAAAGTTGGAGATGTCTACAATATCGGCGGACGCAATGAACGCAACAATAATTACATAGCCGATAAAGTCTGTGAAATTCTTGATAAACTGCGCCCAAAAGCAGAGGGTAGCTATAAAGATCAGATCAGCTATGTCGAAGATCGTGCCGGGCATGACCGACGTTATGCAATTGATGCCACCAAGATAGAGTCAGAATTAGGATGGAAAGCCGATGAGAGTTTTGAAACCGGGATTGTCAAAACAATCGAATGGTATTTGAATTAAAAATGAAAAAACGACCTGAGGCAGCAGATGCCGGTACCGTTAAGCTAGTGGGTACCAATGTACAACATATTGTAATTATAAACTTTATGAAGAAATTAGCGTGAATAAAATTAAAAAGGTTTGTGTAATAGGCTTGGGTTATATCGGCTTGCCGACAGCCGCTTTATTAGCTAATAGAGCGTATCAAATTCATGGAGTTGATCTTGATCAGCGAGCGGTTGACATAATCAATCGCGGCGAAATACACATTGTCGAACCGGAGCTGGATACCTTTGTTAAATCAGCCGTCAATTCGGGAAAACTCAAAGCAGATATTAAACCTTCAGAAGCAGATGTTTTTATAATTGCCGTACCGACACCATTTCACGAAGATTTCGTGCCAAACGTTGATTATGTATGTGCCGCTACGCTATCCATAGTGTCTTATATAAGACCTGGTAATATCGTTATCCTGGAATCCACATCTCCAGTTGGTACCACTGATATGGTCGCAAAGTTACTCGGGGACAATGGCATAGATCTTTCCGAGATACATATAGCGCACTGTCCGGAGCGTGTACTACCTGGAAAAATTATGAAAGAACTGGTAGAAAATGACCGGATTGTTGGCGGAACGACAAAAGCAGCAACCAAAATTACAGCCGATTTTTATCGAGACTTTGTTCAGGGAGAAGTACTTGAGACCGATGCAAAAACAGCAGAAATGGCAAAATTAACTGAAAACAGTTATAGAGACACCAACATTGCCTTTGCTAATGAACTTTCTATCCTGTGTGATAAATTTGATATAAATGTATGGGAACTAATTCGTTTAGCGAATCGACATCCGCGTGTAAATATACTTCAACCCGGAGCAGGGGTTGGCGGACATTGCATCGCTGTTGATCCCTGGTTTATAGTCCACAAAGGCGGAAAAGATGCTAAATTAATTCGTACTGCGAGAGAAGTTAATAGCTATAAAACCGAGTGGGTAATTGAAAAAATAAAAAATACTGCATTGGAATTTGAAAAGGAAAAAAGCAGAAAGGTGAAAATCGCGTGTATGGGGCTTGCATTTAAGCCGGATATTGATGACTTAAGAGAATCGCCTGCATTACACATCACTAAACGCCTTGTAAATGAAGGTATGGACGTGTTGGCGGTTGAGCCAAATATAAAATCTTATGATGGTTTAAACCTTGTAAATTACCAGGATGCGGTAAAAGAAGCTGATATAGTTATTTTTCTGGTTGCACATAAAGAATTTAAGGGGCTTAAAGTAGCCATTAAGCTGGATTTTTGTGGTGTTATAGATAAAAAATAAGAGGATTCTTTTATTCATCTGTCTATTCCCCATACGTCGTCTTTATTAGATACAAGCAATCAGCTAACAGGTGCAATCGAAATCTACTCGCTTTAATATTCAGCATAACAGCTCAAAAAATCCGGGCAATGATGCGAATATTTAAAAATCCGCCTTGGGAAAAACTCAATAATCAAAACCCACCTACACGTTATTTTTACTGGATTTAGTAAATGCGTGTCTTCATCGACATAGCCATATTCGCCGGAAATAGCATGGATAATAAAATAATAGCATGCATAATAAAAACCCCACGGTATAGTGTAGAATCCACCTTAATCAAGGTGATTCCCGGTTAAGAATATACCAATATTTACCTCTATAACAGAGATAAATTTTACTCAGTAATCACAATATATGATTTCAATGGGCAGTAAAAAACTAATAGTTATCATCATATCTTCTATAGCGATTACTGCGATTTTTTTCTTTAGTAAACGGCCCAAGCTTGTTGATGTAGAAACAGTTCGCATTGAAAAAGGGGAGGTAAGAGCAACCGTTTCCAATACTCGCGTAGGAACTGTTAAAGCCTGCAGACGTGCTTTTCTGGCGCCTGCGGCGGGTGGGCAAGTTGCGAAACTTCATGTCAGGGAAGGCGATAGCGTCAAGCAAAATCAATTGTTGATGGAAGTATGGAACAAGGATCTGAAAGCGCAGGTAAAATTGCAAGAGTTTCAGATTAAGGCAAATCAGGCGACTGCCGAGCAGGTTTGCCAGCTTGCGGCCGTAGCAGAACGCGAAGCCCGGCGCACATCTCTCCAGCAAAAATATGATATTGTTTCTGTAGAAGCTCTTGATACAAAAGCAACCGATGCAAGAGCCCAGCGGGCATCTTGCAATGCATCCCGCGAGGCCATTGCCGTTAGTGAGGCAAATCTTGATGCTGCTCAGGCTGCTGTTGAACGCACACTTGTTTTAGCGCCTTTTGATGGAAGAGTTGCAGAAATCAATGTTGAACTGGGCGAGTATGTAACACCCTCGCCTCCCGGTATTGCAACCTTGCCGGCCATTGATTTGCTGGATGTCAGCTGTTTATATGTGTCTGCACCGATTGATGAAGTGGATGCGCCGCAAATAAAAACCGGTATGAGCGCTTGTGTGTCGTTGGATGCCTTTGCCGAAAAACGCTGCTCTGGAACTGTCACCCGTATCGCACCTTACGTGCTGGAAAAAGAGAAGCAAGCACGGACCGTTGAGGTAGAAGTTAAATTAACTGATCCGAATGATATTAAGGATTTACTGCCGGGCTTTAGCGCTGATATTGAAGTCTTGTTGGCAAGCAAGCAACAGGCACTCAAAGTGCCTGCCGAGGCGGTGCTGGAAAATAACCGGGTGTTGCTGATGCAGGCTGATGGTTTATTGGAAGAGCGTATCTTCAAACCGGGTCTGGCCAACTGGAACACCGTGGAAGTTTTATCCGGCCTGAATGTCGGCGATAGAGTGGTTTTGTCAGTAGGCCGGGATGGCGTGGTTGCGGGCGCTTATGCCCGTGAACAAAAATGATTCAGCTGGAAAATATACACCGCTATTTTCAAGTGGGTGAACAAACCGTTCATGCGTTAAATAACATTTCCCTCGCTATTAACAAAGGTGAATATATTTCCGTCATGGGGCCATCAGGTTCAGGCAAATCGACTTTACTGAATGTGATCGCCCTGCTTGATAAACCGTCATCAGGCCGTTATCTTTTGAATAGCCAGGATGTTACCCAGCGGAGTGATGATGAACTCGCCAAAGTCCGCCGCGAAAATATCGGCTTTGTGTTTCAGTTTTTTCATTTAATCCCTCGCTTTTCAGCCGCTGAAAACATTGAAATGCCGATGATTCTGGCTGGTATAGCTGTTAAAGAACGTAAACAACGCGTAGCGCAGGCATTAGCGTCCGTAAATCTCCAAGATCGAGCCAGACACAGGCCGGATCAGCTTTCCGGTGGACAACTTCAACGGGTTGCCATCGCCCGAGCCATGATCATGCGGCCGGAAATATTACTGGCGGATGAGCCTACCGGCAATCTTGACAGCAAATCCAGTATGGAAATTATCGAGTTATTGGAAAACCTTAATCAACAGGGTGTAACACTGATGATTATAACCCACGATCAGGCTTTAGGTGACCGGGCACAACGACAAATTCGCATTGTTGACGGACAAATAGCGCAATGAGTGAATTTTTTCGCTGGATTTACAAAATGAAGTTTGGAAATCAATACTCATAAGGTATTTAGTCAAAAACACCACCTGACACAATTGGCACAGATTCACAGAGTTACCTTGATGCTGATTTGCCTTTTGGTATCTTCTGACAATAGCTGCGCAATCCCGTATTATTCGACAATAATTTTATAAAGGTATCTAAGGATGGTAAATGGAAGGAAGTAATAGTGAAACTGAAGATGAAACTCGTAGTCGCCATATTTATCCTGAAATTCGTAAGAGTTGGAAGATAGAAAGAATTCGTGAACAGTTTTATATTTCAGAAGGTAGAGTTCGCATTACTCACGGGAAAGGCAAACGTGACAAAAGCACTATTAGATATGCTGATTATATATTGGAGATTTGTGCTGATGTACCGATTGCAGTCGTAGAGGCGAAACGCTGGGGTACACCTGCTGAAACAGGTTTGCAACAAGCTAAAGATTATGCACAAAAACTGGATATTCCTTTTGCTTATGCAAGCAATGGACAAAAAATCATTGAATACGATTTTTTAACCCATACCGAGACTGTTATTTCAAGTTATCCAACGCCTGACCAGTTAAAAGAGCGTTGGGATCGACATAAACCGCTTTCTAAAGCCTTATTAGAACCAACTTACCAAGAGCCTAAACGTAAGCTGCGGTATTATCAGCAATTAGCCATTAATCGTGCAGTGACAGCAATCAGTGAGGGGCAAACGCGTTTATTGTTGTGTATGGCAACAGGCACAGGAAAAACCACCACGGCTTTTCAGATTTGCTGGAAACTGTTTCACTCTCGCTGGAATAAGGACAATAGTCACCGTAAACCGAAAATATTATTTTTAGCCGACCGGGATATTTTAGTCAGCCAACCGTACAACAAGGATTTTGCGGCTTTCGGTGATGCAAGGCAGCGAATAGAAAGCGGTGAAGTCATTCATAGTCGAGAGATGTACTTTGCAATTTATCAAGCGATTGCCGAAGATAAGCGCCGCGATGGTTTGTTTAAACAATATCCCAAAGATTTTTTTGATTTAGTCGTTGTTGATGAATGTCATCGCGGCTCAGCGCGTGATGATTCTAATTGGCGAAATATCCTGGAACATTTTTTCGCCGCAACTCAGTTAGGCATGACAGCAACCCCCGCCAGTGAAGAAAGCAAAAATACCTATGATTATTTTGGTAAGGCTTTATATCAATATTCATTAAAAGAGGCGATACAAGACGGTTATCTTGCTCCTTATCGTTTAAAACGTATTATTACTGATACTGAGGAATATCAACCTAAACCGGGCGAAATCGATAAAAACGGGCGGCAATTACCGCAGCAAAAATTTGAAACCCCAGATTTTGATAAAATTCTAATTCATGAAAAACGTACCAAAGCGATAGCCAAGCATTTAAGTAATTATTTACGTCATTCCAACCCATTGGATAAAACCATTGTATTTTGTGTCAATCAGCCTCATGCCGATCGTATGCGCCGTGAGTTGCACGAATTAAATAAAGACCTTGTTGAAGTCTATGGCGATAACTATGTTTGCCGGATTACTTCTGACGAAGGTACTACAGGAAAAGGCTTGTTAGAACAATTTCGGGATATAGAAAGCAGAACACCTGTTATTGTCACCACTTCGGAAATGCTGACGACAGGCGTTGATGCACCTACTGTCAAAAACGTAGTGATTATGCGTTCAGTGGGGAATATGACAACCTTTAAGCAAGTCATGGGACGCGGTACGCGCTTGGAAGAAAGCAAAAACAAACTGTTTTTTACGGTGCTGGATTATACGGGATGGGCAAGCGCACAATTTAAAGACCCTGAATTTAATGGCGAACCCGACGAGGAAGACGAGGAAGACTTAGCTGGTCGCAAGAAAAAACGTAAAGGAAAAAAGGGTGGTAAGAAAAAGGGTGGCGGTATTTCTGAAGAGTACCAACCTTATCACGTTGAAGGTGAAGAAGTTCAAATTGAAAAGGAGTTAGAATCAAATCTGGACGAAGATGGGACAAAGCTGGAAATGACGCGTTATACCGATTTCGGTGCTTCCATACGGCAACTTTATCCTAAAAGTGATGACTTAAAGCATCACTGGCTGGATAGAGATTTTCAGCAGCAATTACTGGAACAAGGAATTAATCTGAATGAAATTATCGAACAGCAGCAGAAAACCGCTCCCGATAGCGATTTATTCGATTATTTATGTCATCTGGCCTGGAATCAAAAGCCCTTAACGCGTAGTGAGCGTGTTAAGCTATTGAAGCAAAAACAACCTGAATTATTAGACAAATATGGCATAGCGGCAAGGATAGTTATTGAAAAATTATTAGCAGAATATCAGCAAAAAGGGATGGAAGAATTAAACAAACCTCCCAAAGAGTTATTACAATCAGCTAACTTCACCGATCTTGGTAATAGCAGAGAGATTTATCAACGCTTTGATAATCCCCAGCAATTAAATCAGGCAATTCAAGACATTAAAACTTCACTTTATCAATAATGACACAAAACCCAACCCCAAAAAGTAAAAAAAAAGTCGAAACCACCGCCCAACGCTTAAACAGTTTAATTAAATCCTGCCGCGACTTCATGCGCAAAGACAGAGGCTTAAGCAGTGATGTGGACAGATTGCCACAACTGACTTGGCTGATGTTTTTAAAATTTCTCGACGATATGGAGAAAAACGAAGAGCAGGATAAGCTTGCCGAAGGTTTGGAATATCACCCGATCATCCCCGCGCCTTATCGTTGGCGGGACTGGGCAATAGATAGTGACAAAAAAGGTTTAACAGGGGATGAATTGATCGCCTTTATTCAAAATGATGAAACAGTATTGCCGACTGGCGAACGCGGCGAGGGGTTAATCATGGCGTTGCGGGATTTAGGCAAGCAAGCACGAAATGACTATGACCGGCGTTTTATTATTGCCAATGTATTTAAAGATACTTTTAACAGGATGGTCAGTGGTTATTTGTTGCGGGATGTCATTAATCTATTGAATGGCATTCATTTTGATAGCTCTGAAGAAGTCCACATCATGGGCGATTTATACGAGAACCTGTTACAACAGATGCGCGACAGTGCAGGCTCGGCAGGAGAATTTTATACTCCGCGTGCCGTAGTGAGGTTTATGGTGGAGCGAATCAACCCGCAAATTGGCGAGACTATCGAAGACCCTGCTTGCGGCACAGGCGGTTTTTTAGTGGAAGCTTTTAAGCATCTTTACACGCAAGCCCAGCAAGGCAAGGTTGAACAGCGCCAGTTTGTCCAGCGCAACACCATACATGGAACAGAAGTTAAACCTCTGCCTTATTTACTGGTGCAAATGAACTTGTTGTTGCATGGAATGGAATCGCCCAAAATCAGTTATGAAAACGCGCTGAAAAACCCGTTAGCCGATATTACCAGTGCCGACCAAGTGGATATTATCCTGACTAATCCGCCGTTTGGTGGTGAAGAAGAAAAGTCAATTTTAAAGAATTTTCCAACCAATCCAACCGCTGAAACCGCGTTGTTATTTTTGCAGCTGATTATGCGCAAACTAAGAAAAAACAGCGAGGTAGCAGGTCGTGCGGCGATTGTTGTGCCGAATGGGATATTATTTGGTGATGGCGTATGCGCTCGAATTAAAGAACAACTTTTAAAAGAGTGTCATTTACACACCATTATTCGCCTGCCCAATGGCGTATTTGCGCCCTATACCTCGATTCCAACCAATTTATTATTTTTTGATACCTCAAAACCGACGGATAGCATCTGGTATTATGAGTTACCCTTGCCGGAAGGCCGCAAAAGTTACACCAAAACCAAAGCATTACAATATTCAGACTTTGCCGATTGTCAAAATTGGTGGGATAACCGCATTGAAAACGATCAGGCATGGCGATACGATTTTAAACAAGTTTTAGCCGCCGCCAAGCAACAAGCACAGCCGCATTGGGATAAAGCGCGGAAGGCGCAACTTAACGCAGACAGTACTGTTACGGCCATCAACCAAGAGGTCGACAATTTAAAAAACCTTGATAAAGCCACCGGAGAAGCCAAAGCAACACTACTGAAAATTAGCGACCTAAAACAACAGGAATCCGAACAAAGAGCCATCGCTAAAGACGAGCAGCGCAAAGGTGATGCACTTTACTGGGCGGTTTATAATCTTGATCAGAAAAATCCCAGCACCGCACAGGACTTTGAACATTTGCCGCCTGAACAGTTAGTGGCCGGTGTAATTGAAAAAGAGCAACGAATTTTAGAATTAATGGCGGAAATCAAGCAGAGTTTAGAGTTTGATAATTCACATTGAACGAGGACTAAGACCATGAATTTAGCAGAAACTATTTATCAAAAGAGCCTTGATTTGCCAGAGGACAAAGCCATTGAGGTGATTGATTTTATTGATTTCCTCAAAAACCGCGCAAGACCTGCCGAGCCAGTTAAACAAACTCATTCGATTTATCAGGCTTTTGAAGAGGCGGGCTTAATTGGCTGTATTGAAACCGATGAGCAACTGGCAACAACCTATAAAGAAAAGTTAAATTTTTCAATTAAACATGGCACTGCACCATGATTATTGCTGACAGCGGTTTTTGGTTCGGTCTTTTTGACCGAAGAGACGCTTATTATCCAGCGTGTTGCGCTTTTTTAAAACAATGTAACGAGCCATTAATTACTACTTTTCCCGTATTAACAGAAACTTTTCATTTGCTAACCAGCCGTAATAACAGTCAATTAGCTTTGAATTTGCTGGCGTTGCTGCGCAAGTTGCAAAAACAAGGTGATTTCTCTCTGTTTAGTTTGGCAGAAAGCCACTTGCCCAGATTAGAGCAGTTAATGATTCAATATAAGGACTTACCGATGGATTTAGCTGACGGTTCGTTGGTTTTATTAGCTGAACATTTAGGGCATGGACGGATTATTTCTACAGACAGTCGGGATTTTCATACGTATCGCTGGAAAAATCATCAACCTTTTACGAATTTGCTGGAGCTTTATTAAAGTGAATAAGCATTGGCAAACGGTGGCGTTGGGTGAGGTTTTAAAGTTAGTTTCTCGAACAGAAAAAGTAAATCCTATCGAAACATATAATTTGTTAGGAATTAGAATCAATGGAAATGGTGTTTTTTTACGAGAAACAAAAACTGGTTCTGAGTCATCAGCAAAAGAATTATCAAAAGTTAAAACAGGGGATTTTATTTATAGTCGCTTATTTGCCTGGAACGGGGCATTCGACATAGTAAAAGAAGAGTTTAACGATTGCTATGTTTCTAACGAGTTCCCTACTTTCTTTGTAGATGAAACAGTTATTGATAAGCAATTTTTACTATTTTGGTTTCGATTGATCCCAACACTACGGAAAGTTGAAGAAAAATGCACGGGCAGCACACCTCAAACAAGAAATAGATTTAAAGAAAAATTCTTTTTTGAAATGAAAATCCCCCTGCCCCCTTTAACTGCACAACGCCGTATTGTGGCACGGATTGAAGCCTTTGCCGCTAAAATTGACGAGGTAAAAAGGCTTAGGCAGGAAATTGTAGACGATAACCAAAAAATGCTTCTTGGCGTTTATCATAAATTCATTGAAAACGCCGACTATCAAGCTATGGCTAAAGTTGCGCCTTTAGCACGCCGCGCAGTAGCGGAAATAGACAATGAAAAATATTACCCGGAATTAGGTGTGCGTTCTTTTGGCAATGGCACTTTTCATAAAGCGGCTATCAAAGGCGTGGAAATGGGAACTAAACGAATTTTTGAAATAAAACCTAACGATTTAATTTTCAGTAATGTTTTTGCGTGGGAAGGGGCGATAGCAGTAGCAAAACCGGAAGATAAAGACCGTTTCGGTTCACATCGTTTTATTACCTGTGTCCCTAAAGGAAATGTAGCTTTATCCTCTTTTCTGGCATTTCATTTTTTAACACAGAAAGGACTTGAACAAATTAGCGATGCTTCACCTGGTGGAGCTGGTCGAAATAGAACATTGGGATTAACTAAATTAGAGGCTTTGAAAGTCCCCGTTCCAACAATAGAAAAACAACAGTGGTTTGATAGCTTGTTACAAAAAACAAACGCCATAAAAAAACACCAAGCCGAAACCCAGCAACAACTCAATGCCTTAATGCCCGCCATTCTCGATAAAGCCTTTAAAGGCAAACTTTAATACGGCTACCCGTTTACCGGGGCGTTTAAGATTAAGCCGTTCGTGATGAGTCTGTCGGAGCATGAACCTAAACTTTATATACCCCAACTGTGGTTTAAGGATGAAGGGCTTTTCAAAACCGAAATGAATAGCAACTGAGTCAGGAATAAGATTATGTTTTTTAGAGACACGTTAACGCAGGCATACGGTGCAATCAGGGCTCAGCGCTTACGTGCAGCGCTGATTATTCTGGCAATGAGCATAGGTGTCGCTTCAGTCACCGTGTTGACAGCCCTAGGAGAAAGCTCCCGTAATTATATTGTCAATGAGTTTGAAGCGCTGGGGACGCATCTGGTTATTGTATTGCCGGGGCGCACCGAAACCACCGGCGGTCATCCACCGCTGTTTGGTGAAACTCCCAGGGATTTGACACTGGATGATGCCAATGCACTCTTTCGTAGTCATCATATTGCCGCTATTGCCCCGCTGACTATCGGTTCTGCGCCAGTTTCAACGCAGGGCCTGGAGCGGGAAACCAACATATTTGGATCGACTCATGCGTTAATACGAGTACGCCATTTGACGATGGCGCAAGGCAGCTTTTTACCCAAAATGGATGTCAACCAAGCCATGCCGGTTTGTGTGATTGGCCAAACGGTACGCGCGGAATTATTTTCAGATCAACCTGCTCTTGGCCAGTGGCTGCG
>Ga0105090_10001364_pt1 | contig 13105 bp, 11 predicted proteins | sample PPLLak3March2015_FD_79110 | JGI IMG/M metagenome (GOLD analysis project Ga0105090, IMG submission 79110) | Freshwater sediment microbial communities from Prairie Pothole Lake near Jamestown, North Dakota, USA - PPLs Lake P7 Core (1) Depth... | ecosystem: Environmental > Aquatic > Freshwater >... | reverse complement strand
TCGTCGCCTTCGTCGAGGTCGCCGTCGAAGTAGTTCTCGAACAGGTAGATCAGGATGTCGAGAACGCCTTCCTTCATCACACTTTCCCAGGCAGTCGCGGGCCGTACAACCCGCCGTGCTGTTGCGCCACCCGTCCGTCGAGCTCGAGGATGAGCAGCATGGATGCGACCGCATCGGCCGCGAACCCGGTTCGCGCGACGAGCGTGTCGATGCTGGCCGGCGCGAAGCCGAGCGCATCTAACAGGATTTCCTGGTCCTTGTCCAACACGCAGCCGAAAACTTCTTGCGCGTCAGCAGCTTCGGCGCGCGCGACGGCGCGCAGTCCGTCGAGCAGGGCGCCGAGTTCGGTGAATATGTCATCCGCGGTTTCGACCAGCTTGGCACCCTGACGGATCAGCCGGTGGCAGCCGCGCGCCATCGGGTTGTGGATCGAACCGGGGATGGCGAACACCTCGCGGCCCTGCTCGCCGGCGAGGCGGGCGGTGATCAGCGAACCGCTCTGCAGCGCGGCCTCGACGACGAGCGTGCCCAGCGACAGCCCGCTGATGACGCGGTTGCGGCGTGGAAAGTGGTGCTTGAGCGGCGGCGTGCCGGTCGGCAGGTCGGAAACCAGCGTACCGCGGTTCGCGACGATCTCGCGGGCCAGGCCGGCGTTGCTGCGCGGGTAGATCAGATCGAGTCCGCAGCCGAGCACGGCGATCGTGCTTGCGCCGGCACGGAGCGCACCGCGGTGGCCGGCTGCGTCGATGCCGAGTGCGAGGCCGCTCGTGATCGCGAGGCCCGCCTCGGCGAGATGCTGCGCGAACTGCTCGGCGGTGTCGCGGCCGAGCGGGGTGGGGTTGCGGCTGCCGACGATCGCCAGCTGAGGCAGCGACAGCGCGGCGACTGAACCCTCGACGAACAGCACGAGCGGTGGGTCGGGAATGGAGGCGAGCAGGGGCGGGTAGTCGGCAGAATTCCAAGGGACGAGCTGGCGCGCACCGCCCGCGAGCCAGCGCTCGTCACCCGCAAGCGCCGCCGTGTCCGGATGCTTCAAGGCATCGATGGTCGCCGGCCCGAGCCCGAGCGCGGCCAGCGCCGGGCGCGATTCGCGCAGCAGGTCGCCCGGTCGCAGCCCCGCTTCGCCGGGCCGCGCCAGTTGCCCGGCGTGCAGGCCCGGCGCGCGCGCGAGCGTCAGCCAGGTTTTCGGGTCGTCCATGTGCGAGGAGCCTACCGGGCGTCGCTCCCGGCAGGCTCCTGCAAATCAGCCGCAATCGCGCGAAAAGCGCGCGCCGGTCTCAGCGCAGCATCAGCGCGTCGCCCGCGTCGCGGTGGCCGTAGAGCGGGTTCGCGACGAAGTCGCCGACGCGAATCACCTGCGTGGACTGCATCACCAGCGCGTAGCTCATGCGCTCGTAGACACGGAAGACCATGACGGTGGCGCTGCGCTCGTCCGGCAGGCGGACGGCGTCGTAATTCGCCGTGAAGGCCGACCAGTTCTGTCGGTTATAACGGTCGCGCACCAGCTCGCCGCGATAGAAGACGCCGAGCGCGTCGCCGGCCCTGAGGCCGTGGCGCTGCCCGCGGTTGAGCGCCACCACCTGGTACTTGCCCGCCACGGAAACGCCGTCCACGACGGCGATGACCTGCCCGAGCAGGTCCTCGTTCTCGGGCATGGCGAGCCGGAAGTCGTCGCCCACCTCGATCACGGCCGGGAACAGCTTGTCGCCCTGCATGATCTCGCGCCCGGTCTCGAGGACGCGCAGGTGGGTGAGTTCCTCCTCGCGCTCCGACTTGAACACGGACCGCCTGCCAGGCACGACCGCGCCGCTGGTCTGGATGACCTCGCCGACGCCGGCCCAGTGGCCCATGTAACCGAGCAGGTCGCCATCGTCCGGATCACGCAGTTCCTCACCGACGTTGACCACGTTGAAGCGGGCGCCGGGCCCGGGCTTGCCGAGGCCCTTGCCGTAGATCTCGTTGGCCGTGGAGCCGAGCATGTGCAGGTCGCGCATGCCGACGACGTACGGCGCGTCCCGGACCTGGTCCGAGTCGAGCAGCGTCGGACGGCCGACGAAGTCCATCAGCAGGTCGTAGGGAATCGCGCGGATGGCGTCCCTGAGCGGCTGCGAGCGCACTTCCGGCGACAGGCGCACGGCGCCCGCCTGCTCGAGCGCGACGCGCGGCTTGCCGTCCACATACGACAGGAACAGCACGTCGCCCGGATAGATCAGGTGCGGGTTGGCGATCTCCGGGTTGACGAACCAGATCTCGGGCCAGAAGAACGGGTCGCGCAGGAACACGCCGGCGATGTCCCAGAGCGTGTCGCCTTTCTTGACCACGTACCGTTCCGGGGCATTCTCGGCGAGCGGCACCGACATCGAGGTGCCCGACACCTCGGCCATTGCCACTGTCGGGGAGGCCGTTCCGAGCGTCAGGCCGGCACTGGCAATTGCCAGTCCCAGGCCTATGGCCCGGATCCAGGGGCGCCAGCCGGCCGAATTGGTGGGTGCAAGGCGCAGGTTACGATCCATCCCTTTCTCCATCGGGTGTCGGGGTCGCCACCGTCGCCTTATAATCCGGCCCGCCGCGGGCCTGCTGCCGACCACGTCTCAGTCAGGCTACGCCGCGGGACGGCGACGGTGTCCAGCGGCGGTTCCACGACCGCCAATATCAAGTGCGAGTTAACTTTAGCAGCATTTTCAAACGAATGGCGAAGCTCACCATCCTCGAATTTCCGGATCCGAGACTCAGGACACGCGCCGCGCCGGTCGCCGTCGTGGATGACGCCATCCGCACCCTGATCGACGACATGCTGGAAACCATGTACGCGGCACCCGGCGTCGGTCTCGCCGCGACGCAGGTCAACGTGCACAAGCGCGTCCTCGTCGCCGACGTGACCCAGGAGCAGAACCATCCGCTCGCGCTGGTCAACCCCGAGATCATCGAGCGCGAGGGCTCAACCGAGGCCGAGGAAGGCTGCCTGTCCGTGCCCGGCATCTTCGACAAGCTGAGCAACCGCTCCGCCCGCATCGTGGTGCGCGCCCTCGGGCGCGACGGCAAGCCGTTCGAGCTCGAGGCCGACGGACTGCTCGCGATCTGCATCCAGCACGAGATGGATCACCTGGAGGGCAAGCTGTTCGTGGACTACCTTTCCGAGCTCAAGCGCACCCGCATCCGCAAGAAGCTCGAGAAGGAACGCCGCGAGCGCGGCAGTGCGCCGGCCGCGCGCGAACGATCGAAGTCGCCGGTCATCTGAGTCACCATCGCACGGCGCGCGCCGTGCCGCCTGCCCCATGACCCACCGGCTGCGCATCGTCTTCGCTGGCACGCCCGACTTCGCCGTGCCCCCCCTCGATGCGCTGCATGCCGCCGGGCACGAACTCGTCGCCGCATACACGCAGCCCGACCGGCCTGCGGGCCGCGGACAACAGCTGGCCGCGAGCCCGGTGAAGCGCCGCGCAGTCGACCTGGGCATCGCCGTCGAGCAGCCGGTGACTCTCCGGCAGGACGATGCGGTGGCGCACCTGCGCGAGTACCGGCCGGACCTCATGGTCGTGGTCGCCTACGGGCTCATCCTGCCGCAGCCGGTCCTCGACGTGCCGCGCATCGGCTGCTGGAACATCCACGCGTCGCTGTTGCCGCGCTGGCGCGGCGCCGCGCCGATCCAGCGGGCCATCCTCGCCGGCGACGAGCGCACCGGCATCACGGTGATGCAGATGGATGCGGGCCTCGATACCGGGCCGATGCTGCTGCTGCGTGAAACGCCGATCGGGCCACGCGACAGCGGCGGCGCGCTGCACGACCGGCTGGCCGCGCTCGGTGCCGAGGCAATCGTCGCCACGGTCGAACAGTGGCAGGCGGGACGCCTCTCGGCGCGACCGCAGCCGGCGGAGGGTGCCACGTACGCAGCGAAGATCCGCAAGGAAGAGGCGCGCATCGACTGGACCCGGCCTGCGGCGGAGATCGACCGACAGGTGCGCGCGTTCAATCCCTGGCCCGTTGCCGAGACCTCGTGGCAAGGCCGGCAGCTGCGCATATGGCAGGCCGAACCGGAGCCTCGCGGACCGGAGCTCGAGGGCGCCCAGCCAGGCCAGGTGATGGAGTCGACCGGCGCACGCCTCGTCGTCGCCACGGGTGATGGCGCACTTCGCCTGACGCAGGTTCAGGTTGCCGGGCGGCGCGTAATGGGTGCGGCCGAATTTCTCAACGCGCAGTCGCTGGCCGGAGCGCGGCTCGGGTGAACATCCGCACGCCGACGCCTGCGCAGATCCGCGCCGATGCGGCGCGCCTGGTCACCGGGGTGCTGCACGAAGGGCGGTCGCTCGACGAACTGCTGGCTGCCGACCCGGACGAAGGCTCGGCGCGCGGCCTGAAGCGCTCGCTCGTCTACGGCACGCTGCGCTGGCACTTCAGGCTGGGCGAGGTTCTGCGCCGGCTGACCGATCGCCCGCCCGAGCGGTTGCCCAGGACCTTGGCCGCCCTGCTCGAGGTCGGCCTGTTCCAGCTGGTGTCCGGCGAAACGGCACCCCACGCGGCGGTGGCGGAAACCGTCAACGCCGCTCGAGAACTCGGCCATGCACGCGCAGCCGGCTTCGTGAACGCCGTGCTGCGGAGATTCCAGCGGGAAAGCGATGTGCTGCTCGCGGCGGTGGACGCCGACCTCGCGGTGCGCTCCGCCCACCCGCGCTGGTTCGTCGAGCGCTTGCTGCAGGAGCGACCGGACGACGCCGCGTCCATCCTCGAGGCCAACAACGCCCACCCGCCGATGTGGCTGCGAGTCAACCGGTGCCGCTGGTCCGTGGAGGCATGCGCCGCGCAATTGCGGGCGGCGGGCTGGCAGGTGGAGGCACATGCCCTGGCCCCGGACGCGCTGCGCATCGAGCCTGCGACCGACGTGCGCACGCTGCCCGGGTTTGCGGAAGGGAAGGTGTCGGTCCAGGACGCCGCGGCGCAGCTTGCCGTCGAGCTGCTGGCTCCGCAGGCCGGAGAGCGCATCCTCGACGCGTGCGCAGCCCCTGGAGGCAAGACCTGCCACGTGCTCGAACGGCTGGGCGGCCGCTGCGACCTCACCGCGCTGGACGTGTCCGAGGCGCGGCTCGACAGGGTCCGGGGCAGTCTCGAGCGCCTCGGCCTGCAGGCCGACGTGCGAGCCGGTGATGCCGGCGACCCGTCCGCGTGGTGGGACGGGCGTCCCTATGACCGCATCCTGCTCGACGTGCCCTGCTCGGCCACCGGGGTGATCCGGCGTCACCCGGACATCAAGATCCTGCGGCGGGCCGCGGACATTCCTGCCCTTGCCCGGCGCCAGGCGCAGCTGCTGCGGGCCGCCTGGGGGCTGCTCGCCCCCGGGGGAACCCTGCTGTACACGAGCTGCTCGGTGCTGCGAGCCGAGAACGAGGCAGTGGTCCGGGAGTTCCTGGCGGCGACCCCGCTGGCAGCCGATCGGACGCCGGAGGCGACCCGACACTGGCCGGCGCGCCCGGACGGATGGGGGCCGGGGTATCTGGTGCGCCCGGGGGAAGCCGGCATGGACGGCTTCTATTATGCTTGCCTCGTCAGGCGCACATAATGTTGGTGATGAGCAACAGCAGCCCTGTGCCATGCCGGGAAATGCGGGGAAGTCGAGGACTCCGCCGCGTCTGGCTGCTTGGCTTTCTTGCAACGCTGAGCAGTGTGGCGTTTGCGGACACTCGCCTCGCTGTCAGTCGAGTCGAGATCGACCCCGACGACGGGGTGTACGAACTCAACGCCGCGCTCGACCTCGCCCTGCCCGAGGACGGCAGGCTGGCGATCGATGCCGGCCTCACGCTGAACCTGGCGTACGAGATCGAGATCGTGCGGGTGCGGCGTTACCTGCCGGACGAGGGCGTGGCCACGCTGGTGCAGAGCTACGAACTCAGTTTCCACGCGCTCAGCGAGCGTTACCTGCTGCGCAACGTCAACACCGGCGAGCAGGGTGACTACGGCACGCTGCAGGCGGCACTGGACCGCCTTGCCGAGGTGCGTGGGCTGCCGTTGCTCGAGTCATCGTTGCTCGAGCCCGGGTCGGACTACGAGTTCCGCGTGCGTGCCCTGCTCACGCTGCGCACGGCGCCCGACACGCTGAGCTGGCTGCTCTTCTGGACGGACGACTGGAGCACGACGAGCGAGTGGTACACATGGACGCTGCGTCGCTGAGGCGTGCTGCAACGGTGGTCGCCATCGGCGGCGGCGGCCTGCTGTGGCTGTCCGCCATCCTGTTCATGGCGCAGACCGCGCAGCACTCCGAGCAGTTCAGCCGCCTGCACCCGTGGATCCTGATGATCAACGTGGCGGGCCTGGTGGTGCTGGTCGGCCTGCTCGTGACCAAGCTCACCCAGCTCGTCCGCGACTGGCGCGGCCACGTGATCGGTTCCCGGCTCAAGGCCCGCATGGTCTGGATCTTCGGCGTGCTCGCGACGCTGCCGATCCTGCTCGTCTATTTCTTCGCCGTGCAGTTCCTGAACAAGGGCATCGACAGCTGGTTCAACGTCGAGATGCGCCAGAGCCTCGACAACGCCCTGGTGCTGTCGCGCTCGGCACTCGAGACGCGCATGCGCGAGCACCTTTCGGCCACGGAGATCGTCGCGGACGAGCTGGCGGCGGTGGGCGGCGAGCCGTCCGGGCTGCTCGAGACGCTGCGCCGCCAGGCCGGGGCGCTCGAGATCACCGTCGCGACCGAGAGCGGCGCGATCATCGCGGTGAGCAAGGGCCTCTCGTCCGAGGTCGTGCCGGACGAAGTCCCCGGCGAGGTACTGCTGCAGGTGCGGCAGGGCCGGCCGTTCGTCAGCCTCGAGCCGCAGGCCGGGGGCGGCTACCTGGTGCGTACCGCCGTGCCGCTCGGCAATGCCGCCGAACCGCGTGGCCGCCTGGTCGTGCAGGCGCTCTACCCGGTGGCGGAGCGGATCGCGGCGCTGGCCGACACGCTGCAGGAGACCTACCAGCAGTTCGGCGAGAAGGACTACCTGCGCCGGCCGCTGAAGGCGAGCTTCATCCTGACCCTCACCGTCGTGCTGCTGCTGTCGCTGCTCGCGGCCTGGTACGGCGCGATCTTCACCGCGCAGCGGCTGGTGCAGCCGATCCAGGACCTCGTCAAGGGCACCCGTGCCGTCGCACAGGGCGACCTCGATACCCGGCTGCCGCTCACCTCGCACGACGAGATGGGCTTCCTGGTGCACTCGTTCAACGACATGACCAAGCGCCTGCGGCTGGCGCGCGAGGACCAGCAGCGCGCGCAGCAGGCGGCCGAGACCGAGCGTGCGAACCTGGCGATCATCCTCGCCCGCCTGTCCACCGGCGTGATCTCGCTCGAGCCGGACCTGCGCCTGCGTACCGCGAACCGGGCGGCGATCACGATTCTCGGTGACGAGCTCGAGGGCAGCGTCGGCCGTGACCTCGGCGAGATCGGCGACGAGGAAGGGCTGCTCGGGCAGTTCGGCGAGGCTTGCCGAACGCGCATCGCCGCGGGCGACCTGGAGTGGCGCGAGCAGTTCACCTTCCAGGCCGGCACGGCGCGCCGCATCCTCATGTGCGCCTGCACGCCGCTGCCGGGCGAGGGGGAGGGCGAGGCGCCGGGCGGCTTCGTGCTGGTGTTCGACGACATCACCGTCATGCTGCAGGCGCAGCGCGAGGCCGCGTGGGGCGAGGTCGCGCGCCGCCTGGCGCACGAGATCAAGAACCCGCTGACGCCCATCAGGCTCTCGGCGGAACGCATGCGGCACAAGCTGCTGCCGTCGATGAACGAAAAGGACGCCCAGCTGCTGGATCGCGGCACGGAAACGATCGTGCAGCAGGTCGAGGCGATGAAGGAGATGGTCAACGCCTTCAGCGAATACGCCCGCGCGCCGCGCTTCGAGATGGCGGACGTCAACCTGAACCAGCTGGTCACCGAGGTGACGGACCTGTATCGCGCGCAGGTGGCGGGTCGCGGCGTCACGCTCGAGGTGCAGCTCGAGCCCGCGGTCACCACGCTGGTGGCGGACCGGGGCCGGTTGCGTCAGCTGCTGCACAACCTGCTCACCAACGCCGTGGAGGCGCTGGAGGGGCAGCCGGGCGGCGCGATCACGGTGGCGACGCGGCTCGGCTTCCGCAGCGGTGAGGAAGTCGCCGAGATCGCGGTCGAGGACAACGGGCCGGGATTCCAGCGCGAGCTGATCGGGCAGGCCTTCGATCCGTACGTCACGACCAAGCAGCGCGGCACGGGCCTCGGGCTCGCGATCGTGCGCAAGATCGTCGAGGAGCACCGCGGGCACGTCGAGGCGGAGAACCGGGCCGGGGGTGGCGCGCGGGTGCGCGTCGAGTTACCGATGAACGAAATGACGGGAACGCAGGCCGTCCAGCGCGAATCGCGCCGGCCCGAACCCCGAAGGGAGCGTGCATGAGCACCGCGCGGATACTGGTGGTCGACGACGAGGCGGACATCCGCGATCTGGTGCAGGAAATCCTGTCCGAGGAGGGCTACGCAGTCGAAGGCGCGGCGAACGCCGCCGAGGCACGCGCGGCCTGCGCGCGGCAGGCGCCCGACCTCGTGCTGCTCGACATCTGGATGCCCGACACCGACGGCATCAGCCTGCTGCGCGAGTGGCAGCAGTCGCAGTCGCTGTCGGCGCCGGTCGTGATGATGTCGGGCCACGGCACGGTCGAGACCGCCGTCGAAGCGACGCGTCTCGGCGCCGTGGACTACGTGGAGAAGCCGCTTTCGCTCGCCAAGCTGCTGCGCACCGTGACCAGCGCGCTGGAGGAAGGGGGGCGCCAGCGCAAGGCGGCGCGCAGTCCGCTGCCGCCGCTGCTCGCGCCGGTCGGCCGCAGCCGCCTGATGCGCGACCTGCGCGAGCAGGCGAAGCAACTCGCCCCGCACGAAGCGCCGGTGCTGATCCTCGGCGAAGCCGGCACGGGCCGCGAAGCGTTTGCCCGCTACATGCACTCGCTGAGCCCGCGCAAGGGCGGGCCGTTCATCACGGCGGCGGCCGGCGCGCTCGTCGAATCGGGCGCCGAGTCGGCACTGTTCGGGTCGGAAGCGGCGGGCGTCGTCCGCCGCGGCCTGCTGGAACAGGCGGAGCGCGGGGTGCTGTTCATCAACGAGCTGGGCGACCTGTCGACGGCCGCACAGAGATTCCTGTTTGCCGCGCTGGACTCGGGCAGCTACCGTCGCCAGGGTGGCACGACGGCGCTGGATTGCGACGTGCGCATGATCTGCTCCGCGCAGCCCGGCTTCGAGACCCGTGCGGCCGAGCCGTTCCGCCAGGACCTGCTGTCACAGCTCAACGTCCTGAGCCTGCGCGTGCCGGCACTGCGCGAATATGCCGAGGACGTGCCCGACCTGCTGCGCTACTACGTGGAACGGCTGGTGGATGACCAGCACCTGCCGTTCCGTCGGTTCAGCGTCGCGGCGCAGAACCGGCTGCGCAACTACCCGTGGCCCGGCAACATCCGCGAACTCAAGAACCTCGTGCACCGCCTGCTGATCCAGGGGGGAGACGAGGAAATTGCGCTGGCGGAGATCGAGAGCGAGATCTCGGCGCAGAGCACCGGCGACGAGCCACTGGTCAAGCAGGACCTGCTCGCGCTGCCACTGCGCGAGGCGCGCGAGCACTTCGAGCGCGCGTACCTCACCCAGCAGCTGCAGCTCTGCGGCGGCAAGGTCGGCCAGCTCGCCAAGCGCGTCGGGATGGAGCGCACTCACCTGTACCGGAAGCTGCGCTCGCTGGGCGTGGATTTCCGTCAGTCCGAAGACTGACGGGCAGCGAGCCTGCGGGTCACTGGCCGCTGCGGGCGGGAAAGTCCCTCATGGCCGCCGCCACCGCGCTGGTCACGGCCGCGGTCTCGGTGCTGCCCTCGGTGAGCTTGCTGGAGATCCGGCCCTGCCAGACTTCGGCATTGCGTTCGGTGTCGATGGCGTGGATCACCAGCGTACCTTCGCGATAGTTGCTCACGCTCGGGCTGCCGACGTTCACCGAACCGCCGAAGCCGCCGCCCCAGCTGCCGACGCCGATGCCGACGCGCACGGGTTTGCTCTCGACCTTGTTCTCGGCGGTCGTCTCATAGATGAAACGCAGGTCGGGATCCTCGGCGGTCTCGGTATAGCCACGCCGCCGCATCTCCGCCGCAATGGCGCTGCGGATGTTCTGGTCGAGCATCATCAGCGGCTGGTCGGCGCCGCTCACGCCCTGCGCGGGGGCCCAGCCAAAGGTCCGGAACGAATCGAAATCCACGCTGCGGTCGAGCACGGACTCCGGTTGCGGCGGTGCCGAGGCGCAGCCGCCGAGCAGCAGCAGCGCGACGAGAGCGAGGCTTTGCCGCGGGCGTGATGCGCGCATGGGCGGTCTACTGCGAGGCCGCGACGATGTAGTCCACTGCGTTGATGACGGACTGGTCGGACAGGTCGGTGCGGCCGCCCTTCGGCGGCATCAGGCCGGCCTTGCCCTGGAACCCTTCGATCGCGTGCTTGTGCAGCGTGTCCGCGCCCTGCGCGATGCGCGGCCCCCAGGCCGCCTTGTCGCCGAGCTTCGGCGCGCCGGCGATGCCGGCGCCGTGGCACGCCACGCAGGCCTGGTTGTAGACCGTCTCGCCCGGCAGGTCCTCCGCCGCGACGGCCGGGGTGGCCTCCGCGGGCGCGAGCGCCGAGTTGTCCTGGCCGGCCACGGCCACCTTGGCTACCGGGGCGATGCGCGCGGCGATCTCCTGCCGGAAGACGGGATCCTCCTGCTTGTGCGCCACCGACGTGTTGCCGGCGATGATGCGCGCCAGGATGATCAGGCCGATGGTGATGCCGAGCAGGATGCCCAGCACCAGCATGAAAGTATCGAAAAACTTGCGGTCGTGCGAAGCGCTCACGAGGGCTCCCCGGGGTCTGGCGCCAAAACGAGGCCGCGAAGTATAGCCTGAGCCCACCCCCGCCGCGCCAGCCGCAAAATGGACGGCGGGGAGGCGCCAAGGCTATGATTCCCGCCCCCTTTTCCGGGGGTCCGAGCACGCGCCCGTAGCTCAGTTGGATAGAGTGTCGCCCTCCGAAGGCGAAGGTCACAGGTTCGAATCCTGTCGGGCGCGCCACCGTTCACCGTTCGTTTCTTCGCCGCGGCCGCGCGCCTGAGGTACGACATGGATCGACGATTCAAGTACGCAGCCTGTGCCGGGCTCGCCCTGTTTGCCGTCACCGTGCAGGCGACGGGCGACACGTGGTCCCTGCCCATCCAGACCCGCACCCTCGACAACGGACTGACGGTGGTCGTGTCCGAGGACCACACCTCGCCCACGGTCGGCGTGAGCGTGGTCTACAGGATCGGCATGCGGCGCGAGCCGCAGGGCCGCACCGGCTTCGCCCACCTGTTCGAGCACATGATGTTCCAGGGCACGCCGACCGCCCCCAAGGGCGTGTTCGACCAGGTGATCCAGGGTGGCGGCGGCGTGTTGAACGGATCGACCCGTGCCGACTACACGAACTACATCGAAGCCGCCCCGGTGTCGGCACTCGAGCCCATCCTGTGGCTCGAGGCGGACCGCATGCGGACGCTCGACTTCTCGGCGGAGAACCTGAAGAACCAGCAGGACGTGGTCAAGGAGGAGATCCGCGTCAACGTGAAGAACCAGCCCTACGGCCTGTTCTTCTGGACGGACATCGCGCGGCTCGCGTTCGCCAAGTGGGAGAACTCCCACGACGGCTACGGCAGCTTCACCGACCTCGAGAGCGCCAGCCTGCAGGACGTCGCGGCCTTCCACCGTGACTATTACGGCCCGAACAACGCGGTGATCGGCATCGTCGGCGCAATCGAGGCCGAGCGGGCCTTCGCGCTGGTCGAGAAGTACTTCGGCGGCCTGCCGGCGCGATCGGTGCCCAGGGGCACCGATCCGTCCGAGCCGCTCAACACCGCCGAGAAACGCGAGAGCCAGACGGACGCGCTCGCCCAGGTACCGGCCGTCGCGCTCGCGTGGAAGGGGCCGGCGCAGCGCAGTCCCGACCAGGCGCCGATGGCCGTGCTGGCGCAGCTGCTGCTCGGCGACTCCGCGTCACGCCTCTACCAGGGGCTGGTGAAGGGTCGCCAGATCGCGGTCGCCGTGCAGGGTGGAATGAACTGGCCGCTGGGCAGTGCCTGGGACTACTCGGGCCCTGCGCTGCTCACGGTGTTCGCGCTCTACCGGCCGGACTCCAGCGGTGACGCCATCGTCGCCGCCATCGACGAGGAGCTGGCGAAGATCCTCGAGGACGGCGTCGATGCCGAGACGCTCGCGCGGGTCAAGACGCGTATGCGCGCAAGCTACATCTCCGGCATGGAGCCGTTCCTGTCACGTGCCGATGCGCTGGCGAAGACCCAGGCCCTGTGGGGCGACGCCCAGATCCTGAATCTCATCCCCGGCTGGATCGATGCGGTCACGCCGGCCGACCTGCAGCGCGTGGTGCGCACCTACCTCACCAAGCCGAATCGCGTCGTGATCGACCGCGTACCGGCTGCGATGGCCGCGGCCAAGCAGCCTGCCGCCGGCGCGAAGTAAGGAGTGAGCCCGACATGACGACCATCGACAAGCTGGCCGCCTTCGTTGCTTGCATGGCGATCGCCTCGGGCGCGCCGCTGGCGGCCGAGCTGCAGCTGCCCAAGGATTTGCCCCCCTATGGTGCCGACAGGCCGGTGCCCGTGCCGAAGATCGACAAGCACACCCTGTCGAACGGCATGACGGTGTGGATCGTCGCCGACCGCGAGGGCGTGCCGAAGGCCAATTTCGTGCTGGCGGTGCGCGGCGGCTCGGCCCATGACCCGCGCGAGATGAACGGCCGGTCGAGCATCCTCGCGGGCACGCTGGACGAAGGCACGAAGTCGCGCAGCGCCATCCAGATCGCGCAGGAGCTGCAGTCGCTGGGTGCGACACTGGGCGCGGGCGCGGGCGAGGAAGGCACCACGGTGTCGGCCTCCGGCCTGAGCGCGAACGCCGGGAAGATCCTGCAGCTGCTCGCCGACGTGGCGCGCAACCCGACGTTCCCGGACGACGAGGTCAACCTCGCGAAGATGAATTCGTTGCAGGCGCTCAAGGCAGCCAAGGCACGGCCGGGCTACCAGGCGGGCGTCGCCTTCGATGCGGCGATCTTCGGCAACCACCCGTACGGCACGGGTGAGTT
>Ga0105090_10001362_pt1 | contig 13118 bp, 17 predicted proteins | sample PPLLak3March2015_FD_79110 | JGI IMG/M metagenome (GOLD analysis project Ga0105090, IMG submission 79110) | Freshwater sediment microbial communities from Prairie Pothole Lake near Jamestown, North Dakota, USA - PPLs Lake P7 Core (1) Depth... | ecosystem: Environmental > Aquatic > Freshwater >... | reverse complement strand
GCGGCGTGACAGCAGCGTCGTCGATGACGACGCCGGCGGCCTTTGATGCCGCCTTCGAACCTGCCTTGGCCGCTTGTGCCGCGGCATCGTCCAGCGAGGCAGCGGCCAGTTTGGCGATCGCGGCCACATCATCCAGCAGTGCAATCAGACCCGTACTCACGCTGGCTCCCTATCCGTCCCCGGGCTGCCATCATCTCCGAAAAGCCTTTAGGCCTCACGTCTGTTGCAGGACGCGGTAATCCGCAACCTGCATACCTTGGCTGAGTCAAGCCAGCGCTTGTCCAGCAAGATCAAATCCAGTCACTCCCGTGCCACAGGGCGTAGCTGACTTCTGAACCGCAAGCGAACTGTGGCCCCGGAAGCGGGATCCCTGGACATGGTGCTCATTCGATAGGATCGCGACGGTCTGTGCGCTATCAAACGCCGCGTACGGCTGCCAGTGCTTCGATGCGATCGGATTCACGCTTGACGACCGAATAGCACTCGCAGCACAGCTGCTCGAGCTTCGGCCTGTCCAGCACCGTGATGTGTCCGCGGCTGTAACGGATGGCCCCGAGCTTCTGGAGCTTGCCGGCGGCCTCGGTCACGCCCTCGCGGCGCACGCCCAGCATGTTGGCGATGAGCTCCTGCGTCATGACCAGTTCATTCGACGCCAGGCGATCGAGCGACAGCAGCAGCCAGCGGCACAGCTGCTGGTCCACCGAGTGGTGCCGGTTGCAGACCGCCGTCTGCGCCATCTGGGTGATCAGTGATTGCGTGTAACGCAGCAGCAGCAACTGCAGGCCGCCGCTGCGATGGAACTCGTCCTTCAACCGCTGGCCGTCCAGCCGGTAGGCGTGGCCGGCACTCTGCACGATCGCCCGGCTCGGAGTGGTCTCGCCGCCCATGAACAGTGCGACGCCGATGAGTCCCTCGTTGCCCACGACCGAAATCTCCGCCGACGCGCCGCTCTCCAGCACGTAGAGCAGCGACACGATGCAGTCGACCGGAAAGAATACGTGCTTGAGGGCGTCGCCGGGCTCATACAGCGCCTTGCCAAGCGGCATCTTCACGAGCCGCAGGTGCGGGTAGAGCCGCTCGCTCTCCGCGGGCGACAGCGCCGCCAGCAGGTGGTTCTGCTGCGGGATGTGAGGGGCGGACGCGGCTGCGGGCGAACTCATCGTGGCCATCCGCATAAGCTGGCCATCCCAAGTCTACGCCGATCCTTCTCGGTGCGTACGGCACCGTACGCTGCCGGGCCGACCGCGAGGTTGCAGTCCATGCAACAGCCGGTCAATGCATGACGTTCGCGTAAGTTTCCCGGTCGACCGAGTAACACGAGCAGGCCGCGCCTTCCAGGCCGCGGCGATCCAGGATGGTGATGTCACCGCGGCTGTAGCGGATCAGCTTGCCCGTCTGCAGCGAGCTGGCCGCTCGAGTCACGCCCGCACGGCGCACTCCAAGGATATAGGCGAGGAACTCATGCGTGACGTGGAAGTCGTCGCAATGTGCCCGGTCCCGTGTCATCAGCAGCCAGCGGGCCAGCCGTGCCTCGACGACATGGAAGCGGGTGCAGGCCGCCGTCTGGGCCAGCTGGCACATCACTACATAGATGTAGCGCTTCAACCGTCGTTGCAGCGCATTGCTGTCGTCGAGTTCGCGGCGAAACGACGCCGCGTCCATCCGCCAGGCCGCGCCGGCGCCCTGCACCAGGGCGAGCGTGCGTGCGCAGTCCACTCCCAGGACCAGCGAGGTGCCCAGCATGCCCTCGTCGCCGACCAGGCCGACTTCGAGGCGCTCGTGGCTGCTGATCGGGGTGATCAGCGAAATGAAACTGTCCGTCGGGAAGTAGACGTGACGAATGCGTTCGCCAGGCTCGTAGAGCACGTCGGCAAGCACGAGGTCGACCGGCTCGCAGCCTGCCAGCAGATGCCGACGGGCCTGGCTCGGCAGGGAGGCCAGCAGAAGGTTATTGCCAGGATCGCGCGGCAGCTTTGGCATGGAAATCTTCATCAGTCACGCTCGGGCGGTCATCCCGTTCGCAAAATATGAGCCGACTCCAGGCCTGCGTCTGTTCGGTGGCCCACGGATCGCAAGCGAGGCGCCGAGGATCTCGATTCGCCATTGTCCGCCAGCGCACATACAACGAGATCCATTGACCTCAGGCTGGGCTCCACAGTGGCAAGTACTGGAATGCCGATGGCCTGCAACAAACCGCTTTTTCCGTCGAGCCCCGCGGGCACTGGCGCCGATGCCGAAGCATTTCGTCTGGCCGCGGAGCACGCGCAACTCACGCTCGACTCGATCGGCGACGCCGTTCTCAGCACCGACCTGGCAGGCAACATCACCTATCTGAATCCTGTCGCCGAGCGCATGACCGGCTGGTCGTCGTCGGAGGCCGCCGGCCGGCCGCTGCAGCAAGTGATGCGGATCGTCGACGCAGACAGCCGCGAACCCGTTCGGGATCCGCTGTCACTGGCGATGCGGTGCAACACCAGCGTCGGCGTGGGCGAGAACTGTCTGCTGATCGGCCGCGACGGGCGTGAGTCCGCGATCGAGGACACCGCCACCCCCATTCATGACCGGCATGGGCGGGTGACCGGCGCAGTGATCGTGTTTCACGACGTGGGCGCAGCGCGTGCGTTGTCGCTTCGAATGTCCCACCTGGCGCAACACGACGTCCTCACCGGCCTGCCCAACCGGCTGCTGCTGAGCGACCGGCTCGACCGGGCGATTGCATCGGCGCATCGCCACCGCAGTTCGCTGGCCGTGCTGTTCATGGACCTGGACCGCTTCAAACGCATCAACGATCTCCTGGGTCACGCGGTCGGCGACCATGTCCTGCGGTCAGTCGCGAGTCGACTGGTGGCGGGAGTGCGCAGATCGGACACCGTAAGCCGCCAAGGCGGCGATGAATTCGTGGTCCTGCTGACCGAAGTAGCTTGTGCAGAGGACGCGGCCTTCAGCGCCGACAAGCTGCTCGCTGCGATCGCCGCGCCGCACCACATCGAAGACCAGGATCTGCACGTCACTGCGAGCGTCGGTATTGGTGTGTACCCCGCCGACGGAACGGATGCCGAGGCACTCCTGATAAAGGCGGACCTTGCGTTGCTGCGCGCCAAGGGTTATCAGCGCGCCTGGCCGCCCCGGGCGATCGCTGCCGCGACCGCTTCCCAAGTGGCGGCGAATGCTTCGCGCGTGAAGCCAGCGCCCGACGGCAGCCAGTTCCCGGAACTCCCGCCGGCCAGCGTGTAGTGCCCGACCACGTCGAGGTGATCGGCGCGCACGGCGTGCAGCACCCGGCCATGCACCTGGCTCAGCGTCGGAACGATGCCGTCGCTGATGCCCGGAGTCACTTTGAAGCCCAAGGCCCTGTCGAGCCTCCGTTGCGTAGCCTTGTTCGGCTTCGGGTATGGGTATCGCGGGTGCGACTGCGCCGTTAGCGCATGCAGCAGCCGGAACAGGGCGCGCAGTGCGACGTACTCGGGATCCACGAACTCCTTGATCCGGAAGACCTCACGCGGCCTGGGCACGCCGCACACCACACAGCCGTAACCGATGCCGGCACGATCCGCGACGGCCGCGTCGAACAACTCGATGCCCTCCGGCGTCAGCTGCAGCACCGCCCCCTGGTCCTGCTCGATCTCGCCAAGGTATTTCCACACGGGGTCACGACGATCGAATCGGACCTTGCGCAACAAGCCCTCGGCAATTCGATCCAGTGCACCTTCATTGCGCCCGACGCAGTCGTCGAGTCGCGCGACCATCGCAATGGCCTTCGCCGCAGCCAACACCGCGCGGCGCCCCTGGCCCGACGTCGCCAGCGCGCTGAGCACGAGCAGGAGGGTCTGGCCCTGGATGCTGATGAAGTGATTGGCGAGCGGCGTGCCACGGTGAGGCGTGCTCACGGAAGTCGCTGTCCGCGTCAGCTCGGCGATGCGCTCTGCCGTGTCGCCGCGAGCGATCTTGGCCCCCGGCGTCAACAACATGCGTACGTCGAGTCCGCCGGTCGAGTGGCCGATGAAGTGAAGCTCGCGGGCGCGGAGGCCGCCGCTGGCGATCACCTGCCGGCGCAGCGCGTCGGTGCGCCGCGGGATCGACGCCGTCGGCTGGGTGGCGCACCGCACGATCCGGGCCTCGACGCGGCGCCGGCGCAGGGCGCGCGAGAGTGCCTGCTCCACGTCCTCGAAATAGCTCAACGCGCCGATGGACGTGAAGCCGAAAAATCCGGGTACCAGGAACACGAGTCGTTTGCTCATGCGCCAATTATGCGCCCCGGGGTTCGGTGCGGCACCGCACCGACCCATCGAGGCCAAGCCTCTAGAGTTGGGCCATGGAATGTTCTTGGAGACGCACGTGAAGATTCGTACCGACTTAGTCGCCGCCGCCGAGAGCATCGCTCGCAAGGTCGACGGCGTCAGGGCGGTCAAGAACGAATTCACCGTCCGCCCGGCCGCCTGAGGCTCGAGTGCGTGACGGCCCATCCCACCAACGGAAGGAGAAACCTATGAATTGGGATCGCATTGAAGGCAATTGGAAGCAAGTTACGGGTAAGGCCAAGGTGCAGTGGGGCAAGCTGACGGATGACGACCTCGACGTCGTCGCCGGTCGCCGCGACCAGCTGGCCGGCAAGATCCAGGAGCGCTACGGCATTGCCAAGGACGAGGCTGAGAAGCAGCTCGCGGCCTGGGAGAGCAAGGCCGACGAGTCCTGGTTCTCATAGAACGGTAACCGGACTGATTCGCGTCTTAGAATGACGTGAATCTTCAGCGCCCCGTGTTCGCCAGCGAACCGCGGGGCGCTATTCTATGGGGGGACGGCCCAGCCGCCGTCGCTGACCGGGAGAGACTAATGTGCAGCTGTGCAGCGATGTCTCGAGCAGCGTGCATGGTCCTTGCGCTCTCCTGCTTTCTCGCGGCAGGTTGCGCCGGGCTGAAGCATGCGCAGCAGACGGTGCCTGTCCCGGCCGCACCGCCTGCCGAGTCGATCACCGTGGCCGAAGCGCCCGCGACGACTGCGCCGGTGGCCGAGGCGGCGCCCGCCGTTGCCGAGACGCGGGAAGTGCCAGCGACGCCGGCCCCGCCACCCCCGATCGAGCCCGTGCGCCCGGTGGAACCCGCTCCGGCAGTGCGACCCTCGGTCCCCAAGGCCCCCGCCACTGTTGCACCAGCCGCCACGGTCGCGCCGCCGAAGGCACCACCGCCCAAGCCGGCAGCGGCTGTTGCGGCGGCGCCCGCGCCCGCGCCGCAGGTGACGCCGAAGGCTGCCGCGGTTGCTGCCGCCCCGCAGCTGGCCCCGGCGCCGCTCGACTTCAAGTCGCTCGCGACGCGACTCCGGCAGACCAAGGCCATCGGCGTGATGACCAAGCTTGCGCTCAAGAACCAGGTCGACGACCTCGTGGACAAGTTCCGCGCCTACCACAAGCGGCAGGGCACGGCGACGCTGGCCGAGTTGCGTCGCAGCTACGACATGCTGCTGCTCAAGGTGCTTTCGTTGCTCCAGGACGGCGATCCGCCGCTGGCGCGGGACATCGTCAAGTCGCGCGCGGCAATCTGGAGCATCCTCGAGGATCCGAGGAAATTCACCGAATCCAATCTGATGGCAGGAGCAACACCGTGAGCATACGTGCAGGAGCGCTGGCCCTGGCCGGCGTGATGGCGACAGGATTCGTGGAAACGTCGCTCGCCGTGGAGGAGACTCCCGGCGAAGTCTCGACCGCCAAGGACCTGACGGCCGTGATCGCATTGCAGGGTCTGCCCTGCGGGAAGGTCGTGAGCGTCACCCAACGGGGCGAGGACGACTACGCCGCCTCATGCGAGGACGGCAACCGTTACCGGGTGTTCGTGAACGCGGACGGCCGCGTCGTCGTGGAAAAGCTCGACTAGGGCTTTCGTCCGCCCAGCAGCAGCAGTGCGGCACCGATGGCGATCGCGCCCACGCCGGCCCAGACCGGAACGTTGATCGTTTCCTTTTCCTTCACGGACATTTCGATCGGCCCCATCTTGATGTCGTGGGTCTGCTTCGTGTAACTGAAGCTGCCGTAGCCGAGCCCGAGGACGCCCGCGACGATCAGTACGATGGCCGCAATCTTGATCGAATTCATGTTCGCTCCCGTCGCGCGGCCCTGCCGGTGGTCCGGCAGGGCGACGACATGTTCGTGCCGTTACGCGCGCCGGCCCTGGATCACGTTGATCAGGACCATGATGATCGCGAGTACCAGCAGGATGTGAATGAATCCGCCCATGGTGTAGGAGCTGACGAGCCCCAGCAACCAGAGGACGGCCAATACAACTGCAATGGTCCACAACATTTCGCTTCTCCTTTCGACGTCAGTAGGTGTCCAGAGCGGTCACTTGGGGTCGTTCAGTCCGGTCAACACCAGCTGGCCGTTCTCGACCGGGATGCTGCGGCCCGGGTCGCGGTCCGTCCGCACGGTGCCTTCCTGGCCCGCGAGGCGATAGCGCACTTCGTAACCGTCGGGTGCCTCGGAGGAGTCGTAGACGGTTCGGCAGCGCCTCTCGACCGTCTGCGTCGTATTCTTCTCCTGCATGTTCTCCTGGACCTTGTTGCCGGCGTAGCCACCGGCTGCAGCACCCGCCACGGTCGCCACCGTCTTGCCGGTGCCGCCGCCGATCTGGTTGCCGAGCACTCCGCCCGCGACCGCACCGATGATGGTGCCGGCGACCTGATTCGGGTCTTTCGTGGCCGCCTGGTGCGTCACGACTTCGTCGGAACAGACCTGGCGCGGCGTGCGGACCGTCTTGGTCAATGGCTGGACGTTGAGCACTTCGGCGGAACGACGATCGTCCATGGCCTGGTAACCGGCGAACGCGCCGGCCGCAGTGACCGCGATGCCGCCGACGACGAGGCCCGTGATCAATGACTTGTTCATTCGGAATTCTCCACTCGACCTCACCCGTCGCGCGGCGAACACCCGAAAGGATCGTGTGCGGTCGATACATGGAAGACTACGCGACCTGGCGGTGGGGTCTGTTCGGTAGCGCACCGAGCGCTGCCGGCGCCGGCAGCCGCGCGTCACGCTCCGTATGTGCTGCAGCGTACCGACGGGTCGGAGGCGGTGCGTCATCGTGGCTGGCATGGCGAATTCGACCCGATGGAGTGCCCGTCTCGTGGCACTGTGCCTGTTGCCACTGGCTGCCTGCAGTTCGCTTCCACGGATCGTGCCGGACATGGCGCCCGCGACCACGCCGGCGCAGGTCGACAACGCGCGGGGCCCGCTCTCGCCGGCACGCAGCAAAGCGATCCTGGAGGGGCTGGAGCGCGGCGCCGATGAGACCAACATCTTCGACCGGCACCTCGCGCTGGAACAGGCGGTGTCCGACAGTCCGCTGCTGACCGGCAATCGGGTTCGGCTCCTCGAGGACGGTCCGGACACCTACCGGGCAATGTTTACGGCCATCCTGGCGGCTCGCGATCACATCAACATGGAGACCTACATCCTCGAGGATGACGAGGTCGGTCGGCGCTTTGCGGATGCCCTGATCGAGAAGCAGCGCCAGGGCGTGCAGGTGAACCTGATCTACGACAGCGCGGGTACGCTCGGGACGCCGGCCGAGTTCTTTCAGCGCCTGCGCGACAGCGGCATACGCACCCTGGAGTTCAACCCGGTCAACCCGGCGACGGCGAAGGCTGGTTGGGACCTGAACCAGCGCGATCACCGCAAGCTCCTGATCATCGATGGCCAGACGGTGTTCCTCGGTGGCATCAACATCAGCAGCGTGTACTCGGGTGGCTCGTCCCGCCGACAGTCGAAGGCGGGTCCGGACGAGCAATTGCCATGGCGGGACACCGATCTGCAGATCGACGGTCCGGTGGTCGCGGAGTTCCAGAAGCTGTTCCTGGCAACCTGGCAGGCACAGAAAGGCGAGCCGCTGGCGCCCCGCAACTTCTATCCACCGCTGCAACCGCAGGGTAATGAAGTCGTGCGTGCGATCGGCAGCTCGCCCGACGATGCCTTCAGCCTGATCTACGTGACCATGCTCTCCGCGATCAACAGCGCCGAGACGGAGGTCTGGCTCACCAATGCCTACTTCATTCCCGACCCGCAGTTGCTGGCCGCGCTGAAGGCCGCCGCGACACGCGGCGTCGACGTCCGGCTCGTGGTGCCCAGCAGCACCGATTCGGCACTGGTGTTCCACGCCGGGCGCTCCTACTACGAAGAACTGCTGCGGGAGGGCGTGAAGATCTTCGAGCGTTGTGGCGCGCTGATGCACGCGAAGACCGCGGTGATCGACGGCGTCTGGTCGACGGTGGGCTCGACCAACCTCGACTGGCGCAGCTTCCTGCACAACCAGGAGGTGAACGCCGTCGTGCTGGGCACGGAGTTCGGTGATCGCATGCGCGCGGCCTTCACGCGCGATCTCGCGCAATCCAATCAGATCACGCTCGAGGAATGGCGGCACCGGCCGACCGCCGAGCGAGTCAAGGAGCGGCTCGCCCGGGTCTGGCAGTACTGGTTGTAGGGTGGCTGGAGAAAGGCTCGGCGACGGAGTCAGCCGCCCAGCAGCTGCCGCCGCGACACCGTCGGCGCCGGCGCCGGCTGCTCGGGCTCGAACACGGCATCCGCCACCGTCTTCGCGGCGAGCTGCGCCGCCTCGTGGTCGGTGAAGTCGAGCATGGTCGAGAACAGCGAGCAGGTGGCGATCAGGCCCACGTCCTGCAGGTCGGTCACGGTGAACTCGTAGGCGCCCGACGGGAACCCGAGCATGGTCGAGCGACCAGCCAGCCACACCTTCAGGTCGATTTCCGACGGCAGCGCCGTGAGGTTCATGAACCACGGCGTGACGATCACGCCCACCTGCCGACCCTCGTACTCCCGGAAGCCGACGGCCTCGACGGCAATCGTCGGGTTGTAGATCGGCAACCCCTTCACCTTCAGCGCCGCGCGCCGGTAGGCGTTCGCGAGGCGCTGCACCGAGTCCTCCTCGGAGAGCGTCGCAGCGCCGATCACCATGAACTTGTGCTTCTCGGTCGAGCAGTTCGGGCAGTTCCAGGTGTCGGGCAGCAGGCGGAACGGCGTACCGGGCGGAATCTGGTTCGCCTCGTCGCCGAGCGCCGGGTCGTACACCCACCAGCACACGCCGCATTCGAGGCGGGTGTCGTCGGCGATGCGCGACCCGTCGCCGAGGTAGCTGCCTTCGAACAGCTCGCTCATGAAGTGAACGCCTGCAGGATTTCGGCGAGCCGCTCGGCCGAATCTTCGAAATCCTCCTTCGCCGCCAGCACCGATACCGGCACGCCACCGACCTCGAGCGTGTCGAGGATGACGCTGCCCATGCCGTTCACGTACTGCACGGCCCACACGTGGCGCAGGCCCGTGGCGAACACGCGCGAGCTGCCGTAGCCGCCGGAACGGATCACCAGCGGGATCTGGCCGAGCACCCCCGTGAGCACCTCGGCGTCGATGTCCGTGAGCGGCAACAGCGTGAAATTGATGACGTGGTTCTCGGCGCCCGGCTGGTACTTCGACGAGCGGTCCTGCAGCTCGGCGAGCAGGAACGGCGCGTTCATCACGCCCGGCGGCATCTGCTTCGGGATGTCGATGGTGGCCCTCGGCAGCTCGGCCGCGGCCTGCAGGATGGGCCCGGGCACCGGGCCCACGTCGATACATTCCTCGATCGTGCCGTCGGCAGCACTCGACTCGAGGCGCCACACGCCGGTCATGACCGATTCGACCACGCGCCAGAAGCGGTCGCCGACGCCGACCTTGGCCCACACGTCGCCTTCGCCGAGGATGTCGGCGACCGACGCCTTGCCGGCCTCGTCGAGGTGCCCGAGGCTGTAGCGGGTGGGAGGCGCCTCTGTTCCCGCCGCACGGCTGCTCAGGTCGGCCACGACGGCGTCCATGATCTCGCGCGCCGCAGGCGTGAGCTGGTCGGTTGCCAGCGCCTGCCGCGCCGGCCGCACCAGGCCGGTGGGCATGCCGATCAGGCGCAACTGGTCGTCACCGACCGCGGCGGCCGGAACCGCGCCGGAGACCTTCGGATGCCAGACGAGCACGTGTTCGGTCATGCGTTTCCTCCAATGTTCGGGGCGGCGCCCTCGGGCGCCAGCAATCGATCGCAGGCCTGCGCAAAGACCGGCCAGTCGCGCATGCGCGCCACCAGCTCGCCTGGCTGGCCGTCGCGCATGTAGACCACGGCAGGCGTGACCACGACGCCGAAGCGCGCCATGAGGGCAGCTTCATCACGGCGATCCACTAGGCCGACGCGCAGGCGCCCTGCATAGCCGGTCGCGAGCTCGCGCACGACGACGGCGACGTCGAGGCCTTCGGGACGCGCGTTGACGTCGCCCGTGAAGAACAGCAGGGCGCGGGGATTGCGCGCCAAAAAATCGTCGATGTCGGCCTTGCGAATCAGGTCGCAGGCCGGGTGCGAGGCCAGCGCCTCGAGCAGGTCGGTCATGCCGGGTCTCCTCCGCTCGACTTGTTCTTGCTCTCGCTGGCGGCCCGGATCGCGAGGAAGCGCTCGTCGCCCACGCGGCACGCGACCTCTGGCGGGGGCCGCCCGGACTCGTAACGGTCCTGCATCACGGCGCCGATCACCACGTCGCGTGCGGGCCCGCCGGTGCGGGTGCACACCTCGACACCCCAGCGCCGCAACTCCTCGATGCCGAGCGCCAGGGCCGCCGGTATCTGCGCGCGCACTTGCTCCGTCAGGCTGCCGCCGTAATCGGCGAGCTGCACCGGCTTGATGCCCACCACCGTGACGTGCTCCGGCTTGTGGCCGAGCAGTTCGAGGCTCGCGAAGATGTCGTTCACGCCGACCTGGTGCAGGCTCATCTTGTTGCCGCCCATCAGCAGCGGCACTTCGTCGTCGCGCGCCACGATCAGCGAGCCGGGCTCGCCGCGATGGGCGACCGCGTCGAACAGCAGCACGTGGGTGGCGTCCACCAGCTCCGGCACGAGCGCGAGCCCGAGCGTGCCGCCGTCCATCACGGCGACGTCCGCCGGGACGTCGAAACCCTCGCCGAGCGCCTCGACGCAGCGCACGCCGAAGCCTTCGTCGGCCCACAGCAGGTTGCCGACGCCGAGCACCACGATGCGGCGCTGGGGCGCCGTTGAATCTTCGTTCATCTTGTCGTTCTGCCCCCTGCGGAGGGTGTGTGGACAGCGTCCAAAAGTATAACGGGACAGTGGGAGGTCGGGGCCGCTTGGGGCCCCTCGTCCCGCTGTCCCGTCGGCTCCTCCGGAGCCCGGGCCTCAGCGCCCGTGCCTCAGCGGAAGAACCTCCAGCCGCTGATCATCGCGCTCACCGCGGTCTGGCGGTGCGTCATGTCCTCGCGGATCGCCATGTACATGTGGACCATCGAGAAGATGATCACGACCCACATGGCGACGCCGTGCCACAGGCGCACGGTCATGGATTCACCGAGCACGCTGAACACCCAGCCGAACACGCTGTACCAGCCGCTGTTGATGCCCATCTGCTCCGCATAGAGCGCGAAGCCGGTCAGCAGCAACACGATCAGCGGCAGCATGAACATGGTGAACATCGCGAACTGGGCGAGCGGATTGTGGCCGATGTACTCCTTGGGCTTGCCCATGAACAGGTACCAGCGCACCTCGGCGAAGACCTCTTTCCACCACCCAAGGCTCCAGAACGGGATGTAGAAGATCTGCCGGGCGTGGTGGCCACCGACGATGAAGGCGTAGACCCGCAGCACGAACGCCACGCCCAGGATCATCCCGGCCGCGAAGTGCGTGAAGCGGATCCAGCCGAACAGGTACGCGTCATAGGCCTCGCCGCCGATGGAAGGCAGCGGCGAACCGATGAAGTACCCCGTGATGGCCAGCGCGATGATGGCCAGCATCGTCACCCAGTGCCAGATGCGGATGCCCGCCGTGTACACGTACACGGGGCCGGGCTGTACCCCGGGAGGCGGCATGATTGCCTCGCCGAAGTGCCCCGCCCGCACGCGCGCCTCGAGCGGCGTCGAAGGGAGATATTTTTCGCTCATGGTCCCTCCTCAGCGCACCTTGACGCTCGTGAGCTCGTTGCCCTCCATGTCGAGCACGTGCGTCGCGCATGCCAGGCATGGGTCGAAGCTATGGATGGTCCGCAGGATCTCGAGCGGCAGGTTCGGATCGTGCATCGGCGTGTCGAGCAGCGCCGCTTCGTAGGCGCCGATCTTGCCGGCCGGGTCACGCGGGCTCGCGTTCCAGGTGGTCGGCACCACGCACTGGTAGTTCTTGATCTTCTTGTCCTCGATGTCGATCCAGTGCGCCAGTGCGCCGCGCGGGGCCTCGACGAAGCCGACGCCCTGCGCCGACTTCTTCCACGTGCTGGGCTCGAAGTTGGCCATGTTGGCCGTGTTGATGTCGCCGGCCTTGATGTTGGCGAGCAGCTTGTTGTACTCGTCCTTCAGCTTGTGCGCCGCCCACGTGCACTCGAGGCCGCGGGCCGCCGTGCGGCCGAGGGTCGAGAACAGCGCCGTGACCGGCACGCCCAGCTGGGCGAGCACCGGGTCCACCAGGGCCTTGATGTCGTCCTGGCCCTTCACGTAGCCGATCACGAAGCGGGCCAGCGGGCCCACTTCCATGGCGTGGCCCTTCCAGCGCGGGGCCTTGACCCACGAGTACTTCGAGGCCTCGTCCACCGCCTCGATCGCGGTGCGCGTGCCCTTGGCGCCGCCGATGTCGAAGTTCGGCACGGTCTCGCCCTTGAGCGGGTGCAGGCCGGCCGCTTCGTCGGCGTACTTGTACCAGGAGTGATTGACGAACTCCTGCACCTCGTCCTCCTTCATCAGGTCGATGGGCAGGACTTCGTTCAGGTTGCCGTCGATGATCACGCCGGACGGGAACATGAGGTTGTCGGGCGAGTAGTTGTTCGCCGACTTCGGCAGGTCGCCGTACGACATCAGGTACTTCGACGACAGGCCGCCGCCGATTGCAGCCCAGTCCTTGTAGAACGAGGCGATGGCGAGCAGGTCGGGAATGTAGACCTGGTCGATGAACTCGATCGTGCGGTCGATGATGCGCCCGACCATGTTCAGGCGCTCCATGTTGACCGCGCCGACCGCGCCCGTGTCGTTCAGGTTGATCGGCGACGGCACGCCGCCCACCAGCCAGTTCGGGTGCGGGTTGCGGCCGCCGAAGATCGCCTGGATCTTGACGATCT
>Ga0105090_10001361_pt1 | contig 13124 bp, 24 predicted proteins | sample PPLLak3March2015_FD_79110 | JGI IMG/M metagenome (GOLD analysis project Ga0105090, IMG submission 79110) | Freshwater sediment microbial communities from Prairie Pothole Lake near Jamestown, North Dakota, USA - PPLs Lake P7 Core (1) Depth... | ecosystem: Environmental > Aquatic > Freshwater >... | reverse complement strand
TAAATACGCAAGCGAGGGATTCCAAGTTTCGTAGCGATCGCAAACACCTCAGCAGAAGCACGGCCTTCATTTCGGGCTGTGATGATAAAAACATCATCGCCCTTATTGATGGCACGAATTGCGATATCTTGCCCTGCTAAGGTGTCAAGCACTCCATCGATGTCGAAAGATACTCTCATCGGTTGCTGCGTGCTTTACGGAATTTCTCAGCCTCTGCAAGTGCGATTGCCGCAGCTTGCTGAGACGAATATCCCTCGCTTATTAGCTTGCGGATGTTCATGCTGATTATCTCTTGGCTGTCTCCTTGGAATAGTGGCATGTTACAAATTTACTAAATTTTCGAAAAACAAGCTTTCTTGTGTTACATTAATCGCGTGGCCCTTGTAGATCATCTCATCTAATTGCGATTGATAGATGAACAAGTGGCGTATCTTACCATCAATAAACGCCTTCACTGTGTAGCCTTCAACCTTCGCCTTGTCTTGCGTTGGTGTAAGTATGCCAAATCGATATTTCACATCGCCCTCTTTGCTCAGGATTAATTTATTGAAGTTGCCAAATCTTTGCACCTCGTCAACATTTAAGGCAACCGCAACATCGAATTCAAGTGCAGGGTGCGTTAAATATCCAAAGTAGCAATGCGATCCCATGTATGACGAATCGACAAACACGCCAGCTCTGAGCCGGCGTGTGCATTGTTTGTGGTTATAGCTGGTCATCTTTCCAAGCATGGTATTTATCGCAGCCGAGAGTGTAGTAGTCTTTCTCATTTGACTCATACTGTTCTTCCGTTTCTTCAACCGGATCTGGGTTAAGCATTAGGAATTCATCGGCCCACTTTGAATAGTTTGGGTGATTAACCATAAACAAATCAAAACCGAAGTGCTTGATGTTTAATTTTTTTAATTCTGCTCGTGTCATAGTGTGTGTGTTTTGATTGTGTATTGCATTTATCATGCCAAAGTTTAGCAACCGTCTTCGGGCTCATGTTGCTTGCGCTCGATTGTCAAACCCGAAAGATAATTGCGGACCATCTGGCGAATAGTTTCTTTTGCTGATGCCGGAACGCGGAAGGATATCGTTGCCATGCTTTCGCCGTACATCGGCTTGCGCCCAGCTCCTGATCGCCTACCGCCTCGACCTCGTTTGTGTGTGTTCATGATGCAAATGTATTTATTTGTTTGTGTTTTGCAAATTAATATTATTCTTGTGCAGAAGCTTCAGCCAGTTGAATGCCTTCACCGCATACGTTCGATGCACTGATGTGCCAGGCTTCGCTGTTGTCAGATACCTCGCAAGAGACTGATGCGCCTGCTGCGTTGAGGTGTAAGTTGTCGGCCCATCCACAAGCGTGCACTCCTCTGGAAGCTTCTCGGTCATGTACTGGATGATCTTGGCGTATGTGCTCATATAATGCGAAAATTTATAGCGGCTATCGGAGAGTTAGCGGTCATTTAAACCCGCCTAATGAGCTTATCGTAAAAATCTAAAAACATTCCTAACACTTCCTCGTAGTTATCAACTTCATCCCTTCGCCCATAATACGTTCTCAATATAAAATCTACCGTTGCAGAGCATACCATCCCTTCGCCAATTCGTTCAACTGTGGCATAAAGTATTTTGCTCCTAAAATCTCCATCCCCCTGCTTAATGTTTTTAATAACATATTCGTAGGCGGGTTTAAACTCACCGCTAACAGCACCTAAATCGCTATTGGCGGGTTCGTGGGTAATCAAAATTTCTATTTTCATATTTAACATTTTTGGTTAATCAAACTTTTGTCTTTAAAATCGCCAACAGCGTTTAGCTGCAAAACGTTATGCGCCATTTATAACCTTCAAGAATTCTTCTTCATTTCGCACGATGTGATACTCATGGCCCAAAGATAGGCAGAGCTGTTGGAACCTGATCTGCAATGGTGACTGCTTGCCGGTGTCTGTCTTCCATTCGATCCAGCATGTTCTGCCTTCAGGCTTGAGGAAGCACATGTCGGCAACTCCAGGCACAACTCCCATCGCTTTGTTCATTGCTCCCTTGATGCCGTTCATGCTGTTATTGTTGATGGCAAAAACTCTTCCACGTAAGTCGGGGCGCGCATTCCAGAGATTTGTGAATGCCTTCGCTTGGGCTTTTACTTCGCTCATAATTGTTGCAGCTTAGTGATGGTGCAACAGTCAAAACAAGGGCAAAAATCGTCTGTATGCTTAGAGCATCTAAGCGCGCAGCCATTTGTTGCAGCTTGCAACAAAAAAGTGCCCCTATATATACATGTGTGTGTGTGTGTGTGCATGTGTGTGTGTGTGTATATATGTTGTTATTTAATAAAAAGTAAGTTGTAAGTTGCAACAAATCTCTGAAAGCTGCACGAGAGTAGGCGTAAGGTGTTGCAACTTACTTTTTACAAAGCTGCAACAAGCTGCAACAAGCTGCAACAAATTACATCGGATTCCGGCTGACATAGTACATTGTGACGATTGAAGAACCCTTTCGCTTGCGGTCTTTCTCATAGCCTAATGCGGTGAGAATCGAGCCGATACGTTGCAGATTCAGGAAGTTAAGTTTCGTTTCAACAAGCAGGCACTGTTGTATCTCGGTAAGCGATAACCACTCACCGAATGATGTTGCGCTTCCAGGCATCAGCTTCTTGTGGATGAGGTCCTCTTCTGGAGTCGAGTGCTTGAATGTCAGCGTTGACTCATTAAGCGAATCGATATCATCGCGCAATATGGTGAAGTCGTATCCAATCCGGTACAGTGCATACAGTTCACGCCATAGCTCAACCTTATCGACTTTGTTATACATCTCCTGATCAATATCGATAATGTGAATCGGCAGCTGCCTACGGTTCCCAGTCGGATCGTTGAGTATCTGCGTTTCGTTCGATGTACCACAGAACACGGCCAAGCGGCGAAGGTCAACTGACACGCGGCCATATGGCTCACGCACGTTTATGAACTCTTTCGAGGTTAGCTCCTTTAGCCGCTTCTCTTCCTTCTTGGACTTACCGCCGTACTCGTCATCGAGAATAATCCATTTTTTGCACATGAGAATCTCGTCATCCTTTCCTGCATCCATCTTAGACTCAGCAAACATGTACCTCAGCTGTTTGGGTAGCAGATAGCGGAACCAATGTGTCTTTCCAGTTCCTTGCTTCTCACCTGAGAATATAAGCACAAGAGGTGAGTGTTGACCGTATGCGGAAGCGACTACGGACACCAGCCACTTACCTATCCACTTGTCATAGTTTGGCGTGTCAGAGATTACGCTGTTGATTAGCATGTCAACATTCGGGTAGTCATCAGCGATGTGCAAATCTTCCTCGAAGAACTCATGCAATGGGTTGTATGTCTCAACACGATTCGAGAAAATGATGGAAGTAATCAGGTCTTTTGTGGCCTCTTTGAATACGGCTTTGCAATCAAGAAAAATGGAGTTGATGTCACTGTCATCGATGGGCCTTCCGTTCAGTTCCACATTGCGCGTAACGATGTTTTTTCGCAGGTCGAAAGTCTTTATAAATGCCGCAATATCAGCGGATACGTTCTCCGATTTGAATTTAATATCCTTTGCTACTATCTCATTGACAACTTTCGCGCTTTCCTCTGGGCTGATGCCAGCCACTTCGAGGCTTTTCACGATGGCTTCGGGTGAAAGTCCAGCGGCACGTTGCGAGCTCGCAGCGCGCAGGATTTCCTTGGTCTGCTCTGAGTATGCCTGTATTCCGTTCTGCTTGGCGTGGTAGTATATTGTGGCAATTGTGGACCGCTTGCCCTTGCTCTCGCTGTGATTCTTCAGGCATGCAGTGTACTGCGAATTGCAGTCATCGGAGTTGTACTTGCTTGAGTGCGATGATAGCGTATGAAAGTAGTCACGACCACCTTCACCGAACTCAGACACCAATGCGTAGGCGATTTGAATCCACTCGGAATAGTCTTCGCAGAGATTAAGCCCTTTGCGGTCCATCTCAGCGATCATGGCATCGAAGTCAGTTTTGATGACTGCTACCTTTGCGAGCTTGCGCTCTTTAGGTTTGGCAAGGTACTTCTTGAATAATATTGCCTTTGTGTTTATGTGAATCCAAGGGTCGTAGGAGATGAAGCGAGCGCGTGAGACGTTCTTGCCGGACTGGTCAACGATTAGCTGGTAGGTATGGTACAAATACGATGCTATGCCATTAAACGCATCTGCGTGGCGTGTGCCATCGATTCGCACTATCAAGCATAGTCCATGTCCACTTATGGAAGTAAACGCAGCATAGATGTAGCTATCGCCTTGAATGAGCTTCTTGGTCTCTTCAGGATTGTCGATGTTGTCAATGTCGATGGCAATGAATCCAGAGTGTGCTGTGAGAGCCTCGTCCTTTCGGTCAGTGAATTGCCCCGATATGGTGACTAGCGGTGCTGATTTTTTCTTTTTATCGCGTTCTTCCTTATCGGGAGTTGCGCGAACTTGCAGAACTATGTCCTGCCATTTGCCGGTTCTGACTCCTTCCAAAAAGGAAGTGAGCTCGACATCATCGGCTTGTTTTGTGTAGATAGAGTTGTAGTGTGAGATGAGCATAGTTCTGTGAGTTTATCTTGTATGAGCTGCCTGTGGAACTGGTCAAAGCGTTTGCCTTTTTCGCGGCACCAGAGCCTCGCAAGTTCGTGAATTTCTTTTTCGATTTGTGCGTGTTGCTGAGGTGTCGGGTTATGAAATATGCGCACAGCCTTGTTGAAAACTTGCTCAACTAACACATATAGAGAGCGATAATCCTTGTAATGTGCATTTGATTCAATTATCTTTTTTACATCGATGGCCTTAGATACTTGGATGAACTTCTCGATGGCCTCGTCCTTTGGTTTGATTACTGGGAAGGCATGGCCGCAATCGCAAAGGCGAACGGCGGTGTGCATAAGTGCGCCGCAATCAGGGCACTCTTTTACCGGAGCCACCCCTTCGCCTGGCTTCTTTGGATTGTGGAAGATATTGCTCCAGTTGCGAGGTGATGACCAGAGGCCATGCGTGATGCAGTTGCCTCCAAGATCGATGATGGTGAATGCGAGCTTCACGGGGTGTGGCCGTGCTCCGCGTCCGCACATCTGGAGCCATAAGGGCATTGATGCTGTGGCCTTGTTTACGATTACGGTCTCGATGTCGGGCTGGTCAAATCCGGTGGTTGCAATTCCGATGTTGTTGAGTATTGCATCGGGAGTGTTGGCGAACCATTGGAGCACCTCAGAGCGATCAGGCGAGTCAGCATCGAGATGTCGAGAGTTGAATCCAGCAGATTGGAACGCAGCGTTAACGGCCATAGAGTGCTCAACATTGCAATTGAAGATTATGGTCTTGCGGCCGAGTGAGTGCTGCTTGTAGGCGTTTATGGTTGTCTCAATGTACTTAGGGGCTTTATATGCCGCCGCCATCTGTGCTGCATCGAAGTCACCAGCTTTCATCTTGAGCCTTGCGCGGTCCACAATCTGAGCCGCTGAGTAGGTTAGTTCGGGGCAAAGGAAGCCCTGCTCGATTAGTTCTGGGATGTCGATGCCGCACACGATGTCATCGAAGTAGATGCGCAGCGGATTGGTCTTGCGAGCTGCAAGCGGCGTTGCTGTGAAGCCGATGATATAAGACTGCGTGAAGTGCTCGATGACCTTGGTGAAGTTACCGATATGGCACTCATCTACAATCACAAGCCCGATGTTGGCGAACTTGTCGAGCCGCTTGTATGCCGTCTCAACCATTGCCACATAGACGCGAGCATGCGGTATCGACTTCATGCCGGCGGTCACGGCTTGCGATTGGAGGCGAATGGCTTTAGTGGCCTGTGCGAGCAGTTCTTCGCGATGCACAAGGATTAGGATATCCGTGCTGTTGCGCGCTGTGAAGCGGTCGCAAATTGCAGCGAAGCACACAGTCTTGCCTCCACCAGTTGCGAGCTGCGCAACCACCTTGCGGTGGGTACTCAGCTTCGCAGCGATGTTGTTAATGAATCGTTCCTGGTAGGGGCGGAGGGTCATTAGCCGTAGGTTTGGTTGTAGTACATTGCAGAGCTGCGATTGTGAAACTTCTCCATGCCGCTATCTTGGTCTGTTCTGCCTTCTCGATAAGCTTCAAGTATCTGCTCCTTCTCCATTGCGATGGCTTGTCCAAACCAAATATTTATGTTTTCTGCTAATTCATATTCTGAAGATTCTGAAAATTTAAGTGCTAACCACTCAACTGCTGTCTGCTTTTTCATGCCTCAAGTCTTTTATCCATTGGGATGAAGTCCGAGCCGTTGCCGTGCACGGTCTTGATGAAATCAACTTCAACCTTTGCGGAGTTAATAATTACTTGAGCGACCTCAGCGATTGTGCGTGCTTTGTCGAGATCCATGTCACCATCTTTGAGCATCTCGATTGTCTCGAATAGGTGGTCTCTTAGGTGTTCAATCTTGTTCTTTGCCATGTGTTTGGATTTTACGTTTTAGTTTAGAAAGTATTTTCATTGCCGATTTGACCTCTTCAGGGTATCGGTGAATTGTGTTAAGTCGCATGTTGCTTTCGCGATCTACCAGCATGAGGTTCTCGACTTGCCAGTTGTCTTTGTTCCCATCGATGAAGCGAAGGAACTTGCCTTCAGGGATTGGGCCGTTCTCCAGTTCCCAGGCAAGGCGATGAATCATCACCCAGCCTTGACGGCCTTCTGCAATCTTCATCCATGTGTAGCCTTCGCCATCTACGCGAGTCCATCCGATAGGCTTGTGGTTTGCAGGCATATGGCCCGGCTTGAATAGCGTGTGCCCTGGTGCGTTGTTACGTCCTTTTATTCCTTTGTTCCAAGCCTCTTGGCCTTTGTAGAATCGGTTGTTTATTCCGGCAAGTGACACAACAGGACCATGTATTTCGCGGATGTACTCCTTTGTCTTTTTGATGCCGCGAGAGTTCGCTAGCTGGTAAACCTTGTTCTCGCTTATGCCGAGTACCTCAGCCATCTCTGCTGTCCGCGTTGTTGGATATGCTTCGATGATGTAGTCAATGACCTCTTTTGGATACTTATTTCCCATAGTTGCCATCGAATTGATTGAGGAAATTTGCGATTAGCTCGTAAGCATGGTCGAGCTCTTGCTGGTTGTGCCGGTATAGGTAGAGGTCTTTGAACTGCCCCGACTTCTTGACCTTTGGAGGCACTCCGATGTAGTAGAAGTCTTTCGGATCCCAGCCCATCAGCATGCAGTACCACACAGCCTGCACATGGTTGAAGTGCTTTATCATGTCATCAGCGAAGGCTTTCAAGTTCTTTGCCGTTGTGGTCTTCACATCAGCGATTATCTTCATCTCATCCCAGCAGATATCCATCGCACCTTTGGCGAGTACGGTCTTATCTCCAACTGTGAGCTCACTCACCACTATGCGCTCCTTCTCTGATTTGTCGAATAGCTCACCAAGTAGTTCCACCTGGTGAATTGCATCATAGGTGTTTCGGACTGCATCGCCCATCTCTGAGTAGTCGCATTCGAGGAGCGAATAGTGAAAGTCCTTGCCATAGTTAAGCGATGCCTTTGCATAGCTGATGTCTCCCGTGTAGAATCGTTTGATCCTGCTTGCGCTTACCGCTGGGTATTTTATGTAGTCTTCGCGTGTCATTACTTCAAATTTGGGTTAGACCGTTGTGCTCTTTGGCGTGCTCTGCGGATGCTTTCGGCAGCTGGAAGCTTGCCCTCGCTCATCATGTCGAGTACCTCCTTTGCAGTTGTTGCATTGAGTTTGTCATAGCCGATTGTGTCGGCCCAGACGTAAGCGATTAGCCTTGCATCGCTCTTGCGTGTTGCAGGCACGCGCTCAAGTATTTCGCGCACCTGCTTGGTAGGGTTATGCTTCATCGTGTTATTGTTTGGATTTTCTCTTCATAAATCTCGATGCCTGCGATGGAATCCACGCCGCACTTCTCCATTGCCTTAAGTAGGTTCTGCGTGAGGTCTTCGGGCTTGTACATGCCAGAGCCGAACAGGACACTCAGCACCTTCATCCAGTCTACTTCGCCATTGATGCGAGTGCGGCGGATGGTGCGAATGCCTTTGATGTGGCTGTGCTGGATGCTCACCTCAGCGGTGTTATCCACAAGGCTCTCAAGTGTAGTGGCCTTCTCTTGCTCGGCTGCGAATTGCTTCTCGCAAGCTGCGTTATATTCCAGCATTGCCGTTTTTGTCGATGCGATGAAGCTTTGCAGCGGCATTGTTGCATCGGACTCGATGCGCATGAGTTCTTTCTTGTAGGCATCAAGAGGGCCGGTGACCATCTTGCGCGCATCTTGAATGGCCTTAATGGCCTTGTTCACTTCCGCTATGGCATTGGATGCAGCGGCGTAGTGCATTACGTTGTCGATTGGATACGCTACGCCTTCATAGCTGTTGCGTTCGATTATTTGCTGGGCTGACAATACCTCAGCTGAATTTATTGTCTGATACAATTTCTCAATTGGAATTGTTATCTTTGCGATGCTGTTCATGTGTTTTGATATGTGAGTAAGGCCGAGGTGTTGTGTGTCCTCGGCCTTTGTTGTTTTTAGAATGGTAGGCCGTCTGAGTCGTTAGCGAATAGGCTGTCAAGATCCGGCTCATCAGTTACAGTTGTGCTTTCCCATTTTGGGGCAGGCACAGCGGCAGGCTTGGCAGTAGTCCGAGCAATCCACTCATCGCTTTTGCGGATGTCATCCTTCAGGAAGTCCGGCAGCTTGTTGAATACTGCATCATCGTGCTCTGTGCTGTCATAGCTTAGAAGTTCGTTGATTGCTGGAGGGCACGCCATCCCTTTTGGAAGCGGCGAGATGCTCATGATGTTTGCATAGGTGCGGTCGTCTTTGCCATTGTGTGCGATGTTTACCATGCAAGAGTGGCCGAGTAGCTTGATGATGTCGAAGTCTCCAGCTTGCGCATCGGTCATCTTTTTGCCAATCCATGATTCAACGAACTTGCGAAGTGATGCCTTTTCGCCCATGCTGAGGTTGAATACTGTCTTAACATAGAACGGCTGTTCTCCTTTTTCATCGCTGAAGACTGCGGTTTCCATTGGCAGTTCAAATAAGAATTGAACTTTGCGTTTCTTGTTTCCCCACTTCTCGTCGAAGGTGGTTCCCTTGTCAATGATTTGGTAGCATCTTGCTACGTGTGCTCCTTCGGGAGCGATTTGGCGGCTTGAGCCATTGCCAGAGTTTACTGGTGCTTTCATGGTTTAAAGATTAAATTGAGGTTAAAAGTGCTTGAGTTGATTGTTCGTGAAGATACTCGGTAACGAGTGCAAAGTTGTTGTGGAATTCATCCATCTTGCAAGGATCCCAAAGGCGTTTCTCAGGTGCAACGCCGTGCTCCATGCTGCGATGGTATTGGCGTGCGAGGTTAGCGGCTTGGCTATCGCATCGGGTGTAAAGCCCTTTGATGCATCCGTCATTTACAACCATGACCATTGTGCCGGTTAAGTGATTGTAGTGGAAAAATTCTGTGCCCTTCCAATTTTTGAAGGTCGTTGCTGTTGAGAGTTCTGGTGTGTGCATGTGTATAAAGGTGTAAAAGTTTAAGGAAAAAAGGGGGCGGTTAGGGCCCCCGTTAAGGTTAGGAAAGTGTATTGCAAAAAGTTATAAAGTCGTTTTCTGAAATTCTATCCATTAAAATGTCCATTGCGATACTCCAAACCATAGTTGCTGCGGTTGAATTATCTGCATTTAATTTTGTGATTTCAGTCATTAAATCAGAAGTCGATAGCTTGCTGATGCTCTGAGTTGCGATTTCTGTGAAGGCTGCTGTTGTCATGGCTGTGATTGTTTTGTTTGACAAATGTACAACCTTATTTTGATTTCACAATACCTAAACAAAGAAAACAGCAAACCACCAGCGTAAAAAATCGCAAGTGCTTAATAATCAACGCAATTATTTTGCGCGACAAATCGCAAAGCCGACAAGCCCACCGAATACCGCCCCTGCAACTTGAGTCTGATACCACTTTTTCGGCTTGTCTGCTACAATCACGTTGTGCATTCCTGTAATGCTTACATATGGATTGTCTATGCCAAGGCGAACCACCTTGTCACGCTTACGCGAAAACAAGCCCTTACGCAGCGTATCTCCAATTGCAACGGTATAACTTACCGGAATGATAATAGAATCGATTTGAAGCCTTCCTAAGCGGTTTATTGAGCCACCTATCTGAAGGAACTTCCCCTCTCGGCTGAATGACCTCGGCAGGCGCAAGTGCGGAAAGCTGTCGATGTAGACTGTCTCGCCAAGTTGCAGCTCGGTCTTAATCTTGGTCCGCGTCTGATACCTCACCACCACTTCAGGCTCTCGCAGCTGCAAGGCTCGCAGCTTCGTGCCTGACTCCGCGAGCTTGACGGCTTGCGAATATATCTTCGCGCTATCCTTCGCGATGCGCACAGTGTACTCCGAATTCAGGGAATCAAGATACATGGCATTGCTTTCCGATTCACTCAATGCACCGCATGTGCGCAATAGCAGAAGCAGAATAAACAAGCAGATTGCCAATAGGCTCAGTGTGCTGATGTTGCTCTGGTGCATTGTATTAGTTCGTTAAGTCGTTTGATGTACTCATCCTTGTTGCGCAATTCATTGAGCAAGATATCAGCCGCCACCTTCAGCGGCATAGCTTTTTCTGCAATATAAACAGCCAGCACCTTCACAAGTCTCTCATCACATTCGCAATCGGTCGCCGGTAGGTTGGTCATATTTGCCTGGTTGCTTTCTTAACTAATAACCTGATGACATCATCAAGCTTATCAACGCTATTTGCAAGCATCTTCATCACATCATTGCGCTCCTGATCCGTTGCGCTTTCGTGCTCAATCATCATCTTCACCAAGCCTCCGATTGAAGTCAATGGCTGGCGAAGTTCGTGAGATAGCATGAAGCGGAACTCTTCCAGAAGAATCTTCTGGCGTTCATGCTCATGGTTGCTTATGGAAGTAACATCGACAAGTTGAATACCGATGAAGTGCAGCATGTCAACAATGGAATAAATATTCCACATATTGTAACGCTCAGAGGCCATCTTCTGCTTTGTCTTGGCATAGGTGCGAATCGGGTCCGGTGCTTTCTTCTGCGACTTCCTGATTGCACTTAGCAACTCATCCCGATCGGAATCGTTGGCCGCAATGTCCAATATGTTGCCGGGCTTAATGTGGCTGCTGTACTCCTTGAACAAATCATTGGAGGTGACGATATTGCCATCCTTGTCGGTGATCACATAGAAGAGGTCGATGCTCGACTCAAGGATGTGCAGGCTTGCCATATCGCAAAGATAAGGCAAGGATTGAACTTTTAGGCTAATTCTTTACGTAAGTCCTGCAAAAGATTTGACCATGCAGCACCGCATGTCATAAGGTACTTTGCCGACATCCACAGAGTGAAGCTGAACACAATGCCGTTTAACAGTATATCGTAGTTCATAGGCATCTCCAAATCTTTGGTGTTTCTTACAGGCTGAGGTTTGACGGTATAGTACGTTGGAGCCGCTAACAAAGATACATCGCATGGCTGAATTGTGTCGAATGCAGTAAGCACTTTCTCCTTTCGCGGCTGTGCCATTACAGCCTCAAAGCTTTCGCGGTTAGCTTGCGCAAAGCTTGTGTCTGCATTAGCCGCCTCCCAGCTCATAGTGTCGACATTTACCTTACTATGGCGCACGGTCTTTATTGTATCTCTACGAACTTGCTGCATCGTCTTTAGCTTTTGGTATGTATCCTGCGGCAATTAGGGTTGCTACAATTGCCGCAAGTGTTTCGGTTGAAATAACTTTAAAGATTAGTAGAAAGATTGAAACTAATATCATAAGGCTTCCGATTGTGCTACGCCAATGCTTTACGATTATGTCGATTATTCGCCTCGGTTTGGTAGCACGTTTTCGCATAGGTTAAATTACGCGAAAGCATCCCGAACGTTGGGGCAAATAAGGCTTATTTATTACAAAGTGAAAAATACAAATTCGCTTCTTCGCGCCTGCGATTGGTTAGCCCTGTAAGCACTTTGCCGCCTGCCTTGTTCCACTTCAGGAACTCATCCAATATTGAAGGGTCGGCTGCGTTTACTTTGGCTTTCTTTAGCAATGTGGATTTTATCAGCGCACCCGTGCCAACGTTGTAACTGAATGCTACCAACGCATCGAACTGGCATTGATTCAAATTCGGAAGGTGCTTATTTACCGCCGCTTCAAATGGCTCAAGTGTAGCGAGTAGCAATTGCGTTGCCTCCTTTTCACTTGCGAGCTTTTCGCCGAGCAGAATCTTCTTGCCGTTCGGGTAGCGAGTGCTGCCATATCCAATTGTCGGCACTCCAGCAGGGCAAAGATAGGAACTAAGCCGCAAGCCCTCGTACTTCTTAATCAGATTCAGACCGAGAAGCGAGGTGCTGCGCATTTAGAGAATGATGTATTGGATGTTGGCGACTACGGTTATTGCAGCATCTGGCACCGAAACCTCAACCCCTATACTAATTTGATTCGAGCCAGTATCGGCACTAACAAATGTACTAATTAATTCAGAAAAAGGGTTTGTAATTGGCGTTATAACACCAAAGGCATCGCGAGCGTTTGTGAAAGTCGAACCAACTGGTGGGCTAATATTGAAGCTGCCATTTGCGACCCCTGCGTCTAAATCAACATCAAAGTAAATACTCATCGTTACGATATTATCTACACGGCTGTAAAGCGCACGTAATACCGTAGGAGTGCAATCATTCGCTCCGCTTATTGTTGGCGTGTAGTTACCACTTTCAAACTGCGGCAAACCGTCATAGATGTTTTGCACTTCAATCTGCTTCGATTGGTTCGCAGTTGTATCCACGATGTACATGATATCCGTTGGGTCTGCCGTTCCTAACGTGGTTAAATCGGTTACTTTAACGCCTGCCATAAGGGTAGTTTTTAGTTGGGTAAATTTACAAATTATTCAGATACGTTAAAGCATCTTCCGAACTCTTAAACTTTTGTGCATTTAGTTTGTGTTCTATTACTGTGATGCAGTACACGCCCTGCTCGGTTATTACGTGAAAGGATGTTTCATCCACAGCCTCCCATTTTGGCTCGATTAGATTAAGCCACGGCAAGCCCGTTGAGGTGAACTCGATATTTGTGGATGTGATGTTTACGTTTGTCATTTTA
>Ga0105090_10001360_pt1 | contig 13130 bp, 10 predicted proteins | sample PPLLak3March2015_FD_79110 | JGI IMG/M metagenome (GOLD analysis project Ga0105090, IMG submission 79110) | Freshwater sediment microbial communities from Prairie Pothole Lake near Jamestown, North Dakota, USA - PPLs Lake P7 Core (1) Depth... | ecosystem: Environmental > Aquatic > Freshwater >... | reverse complement strand
TTCGCGCCGAGCGCTAGGCACCGGGGCGCAGCAAGGGTAGGCCCCCTTGCAAGACCCGGCAACAACGCGATCGGCGTGAAGCGGCCGTCAGGCACTTCCGATTCGGCCGTTACAGTCCACTAGGCAACCACGCGCAACTTCGAATTGCACCCGGGGCCCGGTGCCGCGGCACCCTTCGGGCTGACTAGGGCCTGTTAACGCTATGGCCGCGCGCGCGCGCGGGCAGCCTGGGGTGTCCATCGCGGCGCTCGCCGCTCGAGAAGACCGGGTGTCTTCGCAAGGCGGGCAACAATGAGGGGCGCCTCAGGGTGCCCGCTCCCTCCGGGTTGCGGCCCGGAAAGGCCATGCGCGGTGTTGCGAGCCCTCGCCGGGTTCTCGACCCGCCGTCGGCCTCGCGCCTGGATGGTACGGCCCCCACGCTCCATTCGTTCGCTGCCCCCGGGGGGGCTGTTCAGTCCCTCGGGGCGGCCCTTCGGGACTGGCATGGCCTTTCCGGCTTCGCAACGCGCACGTGGCGCGCGAAGTACTCAATCGCATCGACGGCAAACCGCGCGCTCGGGCGTTTCGGGCGACACGTCGCGCAAGCGCGACCCGCAAGCGCAGGTCCGCACCGGCCACACCGAGCGCAATGCCCTCGAACTGCATACGGGCAAGGCGCACACGGGCGGCGCGACGGCTTGGCGAACGGAACATCGGGACCTCCTGGCGACACGCGAACTATCCGTGCGCCGGGCGGCGGTGTAAAGGGACCGCGCGAGGATCCCCGCGTCAGAGACGCGCGCCGGTCGCCTTGTCGAACAGCAGGATCTTCGCCGGATCCGCGCGCCAGGCGACGACATCCCCCTCGCGCATCGCGTGCCGCTCGCTGATGCAGGCGACGACCTGCTGCCCCCCCAGATCGAACGTGACGAACGTCTGCGATCCCGTGGGTTCGACCGTGACGACGCGGCCGGCGATGGTTCCCGACTCGGCGGGCGCGAGGTGCTCGGGGCGCAGCCCGCAGACGATCTCGGTGCCCTCCGGGCGCTCCACCGGGCGGTCGAGTGGCAGCACCATGCTGCCCGCGCGCACGCAGACCCGGTCGCCGTCGCGCACGAGCTGCGCCGGGAACGAGTTCATCGCCGGCGAGCCGATGAAGCCGGCGACGAAGAGGTTTTGCGGCCGATCGTAGAGGTCGAGCGGCTGGCCGACCTGCTCGATGCGCCCCTGGTTCATCACGACGATGCGGTCGGCCATCGTCATCGCCTCGACCTGATCGTGCGTCACGTAGATGATCGTCGCCTGGAGCCTGGCGTGCAGCGCGCGGATCTCGGAGCGCATTTGCACGCGCAGCTTCGCGTCGAGGTTGGACAGCGGTTCATCGAAGAGAAACACCTTGGGGCTGCGGACGATGGCGCGTCCCATCGCCACGCGCTGACGCTGGCCGCCGGAGAGCTGGCTCGGCTTGCGCTTCAGGAACTCCCCGAGGTTGAGGATCTCGGCAGCCTCGCCCACCCGGCGGCGGATCTCGTCGCGCGGGAGCTGCCTCAGCTTGAGGCTGAAGGCCATGTTGTCGAACACGCTCATGTGCGGGTAGAGCGCATAGTTCTGGAACACCATCGCGATGTCGCGCTGCTTGGCCGGGATGTCGTTCACGACGACCCCGTCGATGCGGATCTGCCCGTCCGAGACGCTTTCGAGGCCGGCGATCAGGCGCAGCAGCGTCGACTTGCCGCAGCCGGAGGGTCCCACGAAGACCAGGAACTCGCGATCCTGCACCGAGAGGTGGATGTCCCTAAGCACCGGCACGCCGCCGTAGTTCTTCTGCAGTGCTTCGATCTCGACGGATGCCATGTCGCCTTTGCCCTATGGGGTCGGCGAAGCGCGGAACGCCTCGCGCCTGGCGGCGGCGAGCGTCCGGAACCCCTCGCCGGCGGTGACGCGCGCAAGCAACGCCGCGTCGTCCGCCGTGGGACGCGGCGCCGTGCGCACCGCCTCCGCCGCGAGCAACTCGGCAGGCGTCCCGGCCCCGACGATCACGGCATCGACAGGCGGCTGCCCAAGTACCCAGCCCATGGCCGCGCGGGCCAGCGCGCCGGCATCGGCGATGCCGGCTTCGCGGCCCAGGCGGAACCATTCCCCCTTCGCGTAGACCTCGCGCACGATCACGGCGAGGCCCGCCGCCTTGGCCGCAGGCAACACGGCGTGCCGCGCACCGTCATCGGCGACGTTGAAGTTCACGTTCAGCGCGTCGAACGCTCCGCTGGCTATCTGCGCCAGGTACGTCGCCTCGCCGGAGAAGGTGTCGGCGCACGCGACGCCGACCAGGCCCTCCCGCTTGAGCGCCGCGACGTTGCGAGCGAGCTCGACGAGGAACTCCGGGTCGCCGTCGATGGCATTGCGCAGGATGCCGAGGTTCAGCAGATCGACGCGCTCGCGGCGCAGCAAGCGCAGGATGCGGACCACCTCCGCGCGCAGCAGCGCCGGATCGGCCATCTTGCGGTTGCCCGGATCGTAGCCGTAGACCATGCCCTCGGGCCGCGTCTGCACGAAGACCTCGTAGGGCGGCGGCATCTCCGCGAAACAGCGGCCGAGCGCCTCCTTCTCCGAGTCCATGGTGACGTCGAAAGCGTTGATGCCGAGGTCGTAGGCGCAACGCAACACCGAACGGCGCAATTCGCCGCCGAAACCGGGAAGGACGCAGCCAGGCGTGACCGCGTCCGCGAAGCGCTCGTTAAAACCCCGGGAGCGGCCATCCGGCAGATACTCGTGGCCGCCGAGCACGAGCCGCGAGATGCGCATGGTCGACCGGCCGACCCCGACGTAGTCCATCGTCAACCCTTCACCGCCGACCCCGCCATCCCCTGCACGAGGTAGCGTTGCAGCAGCAGGTAGAAGAGCGCCGGGATGATGCAGCCGATCATCGTCGCCGCCATCACGTCGGACCACAGGACGCGAAACTGGCCGACGAGGTTGGTGATGCCGAGCGTCATAGTCTGCTTCTCGGGCGTGTTGATCAGGCACAGCGCCCACAGCAGGTCGCCCCATGCGAGCAGGAAGGCGAAGATCATCGTCGCGACGACCCCCGGCAGGATGTTGGGGAGAATGCAGTACACCAGGCACTGCCAGCGCGAGGCGCCGTCGATCATCGCTGCCTGGTCGATCTCCACAGGCAGCGTGTCGAGGTAGCCCTTCAGCATCCAGACCGAGAATGGCAGCGTGATCGTCGTCTGCGCGAGCACGAGCCCGAAGTGCGTGTCGTAGAGGTTCGCGAGCGACAGCAGCTTGAAGTAAGGCCCCACCAGCAGCACGCCGGGCAGCATCTGGCTCGCGAGGAAGCACAACATCAGCACGCGCTTGCCGCGGAAGTCGAAGCGCGAGAAACCGTACGCGGCGAACACGCCGACGACCCCGGAGAGCAGGGCCGTCGCGCCGGCGACCTTGAGGCTGTTCGAGAAGTACTGGACGAACCCCTCCTGCGCCCAGATCCGCACGTAGGCGTCGAAGGTGAGGTTCCGCGGCAGAAGCGTCGCCGGGAAGGCCGTCACCTCCATGTCGGTCTTGAGCGACGACGCCGTCATCCAGAAGAACGGCGCGAGGTTGTACGCCGCCATCACCAGCAGCGCGGCGAAGGTGAGCGGCCATGAAGAGCCCGGCCGCGTCGTCACTGCTCGGTCTTCCGCATGGTGATGCGCAGGTAGGGCAGCGCCGCGGCGAGCAAAATCGCGGCCAGCACCACCGCCACCGAGGAGGCGTAGGCGGTATCGAAGAACTGGAAGTAGTGCCGATACACGAGCAGGGTCAGGTTCTGCGTCGCGTGCCCAGGCCCGCCTCCGGTCATGCCGAAGATCATCCCGAACAGGCGGCACTCCCACACGCTGTCCAGCACGAGCGCGATGATGATCATCGTCTTGAGGTTCGGCAGCGTGACGTGAAGGAACGTGCGCCACCGGCTCGCGCCGTCGATGGCGGCGGCCTCGTACTGCTCGCGCGGAATGGACTGCAGCCCCGCGAGCAGGATCAGCATCACGTAGGGATAGCCGCGCCAAGCCTCCGCCGCGATCACGCTGGCCATCGCGAGTCCCGGCCGGCCCAGCCAGTCGACCGGCTCGCGGATCCAGCCGATCGCCAGCCCGACCGCGTTGACGCCACCGTAGAGCGTATCGAAGATGAAGCGGAAGATGAGCCCGCCGATCACGTCGGGCATCGTCCAGGGCAGGATGGCGACGACACGGAACAGCCAGCGCAGCGGGACGTCCATGTTGAGCAGGAGCGCCACGCCCATGCCCAGCACGAAGTGGAGCGAGACGACGCAGGCGACGAAGATCGCGGTGTTGAGCAGCGAGCTGCGGAATTCGCCGTCGCTCAGCAGGCGGATGTAGCTGCCAAATCCCGGCGACCCGGAACTGCCCCAGCCGAGGTTGACGCTCCCCAGCACGGACGCGACGGCCGGAAAGCCGAGGATGAGCACGAGCATGAGCGTGGCCGGGGCCACGAACCACAAGGCAACGCCCTTCTCGCCGACCAGCGCCTGGTCGCCCTCGTGCCGCGTCGCGGCGCGACCGCCGGGCAGTCGTCTGCCCGGCGGTACGCCTTCGTTGTCGCCCACGCTACTTGCGCTGCAGGATGGCCTCGACTTCCCGATGCGCGTCGGCGAGCGCCTGCTCGCGCGGCTTGGCGCCCGTGGCCGCGGACTGGATCGACTGCCTGACCACTTCGAGGATCTGCGGCCACTGCGGGATCAACGGCAGGAAGGCGCCGTACTGGATCTCGTTGGCGACCACCGAGGCCGGCACGCTCTGCTTGATCTTCGCATAGCCCTCGTTGACGCTGCGGCGCGACGACAGCATGTTGTTGTCGTCGAACCAGCGTTGCATGCGCTGCCCCTCCGTGAGGAACTTGACGAGCTTCCACGCCGCCTCGGGGTTCTTCGAGTTCTTGTTCACGAACAGCGACTTCTGGTAGAGGGTGGTGCGCACCTTGGACGTGCTGCCGGGGTACTGCGGCAGCGGGGCGATCTTCAGGACGTTCCAGCCGTCGAGCTGAGGGTTCATCCCGCTGACTTCCGGGAAGCTCCACGTCGTGCCGATCTTCATGGCGATCTGCCGGTTCGCCAGCATGCGCCGCGCCCCGTTCGCATCGACCTGCGACACGCCCGGCGGAATGGTCTTGTCGATCTGGATGAGGTCGATGATGAAGTTGAACGCGGCCTTGATCTCCGGCGTGTCCAGCGCCGAGCGCTTCCAGTCGGCAGTGAGGAAATCGCCGCCGAACGCGCGGAAGATCGACGAGACACGGAGGTCGAATCCGGCCGGTGCAAGGACGACGGTGAACGCCCAGCGATCCACCGGTCCGCCGGGTGTCGACGCACGCGTCAGCTTCTTCGAGACTTCGCGGAACTCGTCCCAGGTCTTCGGCGGCCCGGCAATCCCCGCCTCCTGGAACAGCGCGGAGTTGTAGACGAGGCCCATTGCCACCGTGTTCATCGGGATGCCGTAGATCTTGCCGTCCACAGTCACCGGCACCAGCGTGTTCGGGTAGAAGTCGCCGAGGAATTTCTGCCCGCCCGCCGCCGTCACGAAGGGCGTGAGGTCGCGGACCCAGCCTTCGGCGATGTACTGCCGCACCGGGTTCACATCCAGAGCGAACACGTCGGGCCCTTCGCCCGCTCGGATTGCCGTCGTGAAGCGCACGTCGCGCTGTGCCAGCGGCACCGGTTCGGCATTGACCTTGATGCCCGGGTTCTCCTTCTCGAACTCCGCAATGGCGGTTCGCAGCGACTTGCCCCAGACATCCTGTGCAAGTTGCCAATCCGAATACGTGAGGGTGATCTGCGCCCACGCCGGCGAGCCCGGCACCGCTGCCAGAAGCGCCGCAACTCCGAAGGCCGCGGCAGCGCCGAGGCGACGGCAAATGTGTCTCATCTCTGCTCTCCTCCTGTCAGGTTATGCCTCCCGGCAATGCACCCCCCTCCGAAGGTCTTCGCCGGCACAGGGCAGATCAAAAAGTTGCGCCGAGCCCAACCCGATGTCAACATATTTGTAAAGTTGAAAAGTCGGCAACCGGGCGGCGGGTGGGCGAGAAACGTGACACGAACGAATAGGCAGGCAAAAACGGCAACAACCGGCAAGCGCAAGCTCAGCGACCGGGTCTTCGAACACATCCTTGGCCAGGTGATCTCCGGCGGCTTCGCCCTCAACGCCCGCCTTCCCACTGAGACCGAGCTTGCGCATCAGCTGGGCGTGTCCAGGCCGGTCGTCCGCGAGGCCCTGCAACGCCTGCGCGACGATGGCTTGATCGAGTCGCGGCAGGGTTCGGGCTCGATCGTCGTGCGCAGGCCCGACGGCGCGATGCCGGCGTTCGCTCCGATCGCAAGCATCGCGGACATCCAGCGCTGTTTCGTGTTCCGGCGGGCGGTCGAAGGGGAAGCGGCAGCTCTGGCGGCACACCACCGCGCGCCTCGGGCGCTGGAGAGACTACGCCATGCCCTTGCCGCGCTGGAACTGGCCATAGAGCAGCGTCGCGTGGGCACCGACGAGGATTTCGCGTTCCACCTCACCGTCGCCGAAGCCACCGGCAATCGCTTCTTCGCGTCCACGCTTGCGGCGATTCGCGAGCAGATCGCGACCGGCATCCGCGTCAACCGCAACCTTTCGCTGAAACAGTCGCAGGCGCGAATCGCCGTTGTCCAGCGGGAGCACCGGGCGATCTGCGATGCGATCTGCGCCGGCGACGAGGACGCCGCGCGACGCGCCATGCGCGCGCACGTCGAGCACGCGCGTCTGCGCATGTTCGAGGGAGGCTAGTATCGCGACATTGGCGACGCCGGGCCTTCCCGTCCAGCGCTCGAACTTCACCGCGAGCGGGTGGTCGACCGCCCCGGCGCGCTCGCGCCACGTCCTTGACCGTGGACAGGCGCGGCAGTAGCTTCCGCCAATGGGCTTCGCCGGCACGGCGTCGCCCCGGACCCGAGGTGCGATGGTGGACCGTCGAGCCTTCGTTGCGATGGCTGCCGCGACGCCGCTGCTGGCGCCGCTGCGTTCGCACGCCGACGCGCACATGCCGCGCATCGGATTCCTCGGCGCAACGTCCGCGATCGCCTATGCCCAACGCATCGCAGCCCTTCGCGCCGGGCTGCGCGACCTGGGCTATGTCGAGGGCAGGACCATCGACATCGCGTTCCGCTGGGCCGACGGCCGCTACGAGCGCCTGCCCGATCTTGCGGCAGAGCTTGTCGCGTCGAAGGTCCAGGTGATCGTCACGCACGCCGTCCCGCCGACGCTCGCCGCGAAGCAGGCAACCTCCACCATCCCGATCGTCATGACCAACGTCGGCGACGCGGTGGCGAACGGCATCGTCGCCAGCCTCGCTCGACCGGGCGGCAACATCACCGGCGACACGTTCTTCGCCCCCGAGCTCAACGTGAAGCGACTGGAGCTCATCAGGGACGCGCTGCCGCAGGCGCGACGCATCGCGGTCCTGGCGAACCCCGACAATCCCGGCAACGTGCGGCTGCTGCAGGCAATGGAAGGCGCCGCGGCGCGCCTCGGTCTGACGCTGGAGCGATTCGACGTTCGCGATCCCACCGCGCTGGACGCGACCTTTGCGGCCATCGGGGCAAAGCGTGCCAACGCGCTCGCGGTGCTCGAGGATGCCAAGCTCATCGGCATGCTGCGGCCGATCGCCGACGCGTCGATCCGCAACGCGCTCCCATCGATAAGCTTCGTCGAATTCGCCGCGGCGGGAGGGATGATCGGTTACGGGCCCGACTTCCTCGACCTGTATCGGCGTGCCGCAACCACCGTTCACAAGATCCTCAAGGGTGCGAAGCCCGGCGACATCCCGGTCGAGCGTCCAAGCAAGTTCCTGCTCGTGCTCAATATGGCCACGGCGAGGAAGCTGGGCGTGGCGATCCCCGACTCGCTGCGCGTGCGCGCCAGCGAGTTGCTCAGCTAGCCGCGCCGGGCCCGCCCGCCTTCGCATCGAGCACCGCCCAGCGCTCGAACTTCCGCGCGAGGTCGTGCTCGATCGTTTCGGCGCGCTCGCGGTCGGCCTTCAGCGCCTCCGGCGGCTGGCGGTGGTACTCGGGTGCGCACATGCGCTGCGTGAGCGCGTGCTGCTCGGCTTCCAGCGCTTCGATCACGCCGGGCAGAGCGTCGAGCTCGCGCTGTTCCCTGAACGTGAGCCCGGGCTTCCCCGGGCGCTCGCGGCGCGCTTCTTCCTTCTGCAGCGCGACCGGCTTGGGCGCCGATGCAACGGCGGGCGACGGCCGCTGAATCAACCAGTCGCTGTAGCCGCCCGCGTACTCGCGCCACACGCCGTCGCCCTCGGCCACCAGCGACTGCGTGGCGATGTTGTCGAGGAAAGCGCGGTCGTGGCTCACCAGCAGCAACGTGCCGGTGTAGCCCTGCAGCGTCTCCTCCAGCAACTCCAGCGATTCGATGTCGAGGTCGTTGGTCGGCTCGTCGAGCACCAGCAGGTTCGCCGGCTGCGCGAACAGGCGGGCGAGCAGCAGGCGATTGCGCTCCCCTCCCGACAGCGTCGACACCGGCGCCTGCGCGCGCTGCGGCGGGAAGAGGAAGTCGCCGAGGTAGGAAAGCACGTGCCGCCGCTGCCCGCCGCTCTCGATCCACTCCGAGCCGGGGCTGATCGTCTCGATGAGCGTGCGCGACTCGTCGAGCTGCGCGCGCAGCTGGTCGAAGTAGGCGACCTCGAGCTTCGTGCCCCGACGCACGGTTCCCGCATCCGGCGCAAGCTGCCCGAGGATCAGCCTGAGCAGCGTCGTCTTGCCCGCACCGTTGGGGCCGATCAGCGCGAGGCGGTCGCCGCGCATCACGGTGAGCGAGAGGTCGCGCACGATCGTGCGGCTGCCGAAGCACTTGGTGACATTTTCCAGCTCGGCCACCAGCTTGCCCGAGCGCTGGCCGGCGTCGAGTCCAAGCTTGACGTTACCCAGCCGCTCGCGACGCGCGGCCCGCTCGCCGCGCAGCGCCTCCAGGCGCCGCACGCGGCCCTCGTTGCGCGTGCGCCGCGCCTCGATGCCCTTGCGGATCCACGCCTCCTCCTGCGCCCAGAACTTGTCGAACTTGCGGCCGGCAACGGCTTCCGCGGCCAGCTCGTCGCTGCGGCGCAACTGCCAGGCAGCGAAGTTGCCCGGGTAGGAGCGCAGCAATCCACGGTCCAGATCGACGATGCGCGTGGCCACGCGGTCGAGGAACATGCGGTCGTGCGTGACGACGATGCACGCCGGGCACCTGCGCACCAGCTCCTCGAGGTCGGCGATGGCGCCGATGTCGAGGTGGTTGGTCGGCTCGTCGAGTAGCAGCAGGTCGGGCTGCAGCGCGAACGCGAGCGCGAGCGCCGCCCTCTTGCGTTCGCCGCCGGAGCACGTCGCCGGCTCGGTCGCGTCGTCGAGACCGAAGCGGTGCAGGAACTCCACCAGCCGCGCCTGCGAGCGCCAGCGCTCGCGCTCGTCGGCGATGCCCTCGAGGTGGCCACGCTGCGACAGGCTCTCGCGAAGTGTGGGCGCGTCGGGAAGCGAGGGCTCCTGTTCGACGAGGACGATGCGGGCGCCGTCGCGTCGCCGCAGTTCGCCGTCGTCCAGGTGCGCGGTACCTGCAATGACTCCGAGCAAGGAAGATTTGCCGGTGCCGTTGCGCCCGATCAGGCCGATGCGCTCGCCGTCCGCGACGACGAGGTTGGCGCGGTCGAGCAGGGGGTGGAGGCCGAAGGCGAGTTCGGCGTCGGCGAGCGTGACGAGCGACATGGGGCTAGGATAGCGCCTGGGCGCAACCGGCCCTTTCCATGCGACCCGCGGTGGGCAAGAATGCCGGAGCGCCGGGTGACCGGACAACAGAGGGAGGCGACGATGCGCATTGCAACGCTGGCCGTGGCAGGGACGCTGGCCGTGACGCTTGCGGGCTGTGGGTTCGAGTCGTTCGGCACCAAGCCGGTGGCCCGCGTGTCGACCAAGAAGGAGTGCGCGGAAAACGTTGCGCCGCCGGGTTGCACGATTGCGGTCGATCCAGGCAAGCCGAAGTGGGTGGACGACGTCGTCGTCCTGCTTGGCAAGTCGGACCGCGACTTCAGCTTCGTGCTCGTCAGCGGCTACGAGTTCGCCGAGCCGAACGGCATCAAGATCGACGCGCCGGAGGAGAAGTACAAGTGCAAGCGGAAGCAGAACGCACCGGGCACGATCGAGTGCAAGTACAGGCGCGACGCGTTCGGCGTGCACAAGTTCACGATCAACGTGACCAAGTCCGGAACCGCGCTCCCTCCCTACGACCCCTTCCTCGTCAACGAGTAGCCGCGTCCTCGCTGCGGTCCAGCCATGCCTGGACCTCGGCGAGCGCAGCGTCGTAGTCCAGAGCGCGACCCGCCCTCTCCGCCGCAACCGCGCGCTCCTCGCCCAGCGCGGCGCGTGACGCCGCGACCAGCGGCAGCAGGAATGCGTCGTCGGCCGAGTCGCGCTGCAGGCCGCTCAAGTCCTGGCGCGTCTGCGCGACGCCGAACCAGCGCATCGCGACCTCGTGCTCGCCGTGCCGCGCCGCGAGCCCCGCGGCGACATCGAGCACTGAGAGCGCCGCGGTCGCCGAACCCGTCTCGCGGGCGATCGCCAACGCCTCATGCAGCGCGAGCCGCGCGCCGTGGCTCGCGCCGCGCGCCACGTAGATCATCGCGAGGTTGAGCAAGCCGCCTGCGATGGTATCCGGATTGCCGGTGCGACGCCCGAGCGCAATGGCCTCGTCGTACAGCGGCTCGGCGTGCGCGAAGTTGCCGTCGAGCCTGTCGATCTGCGCGACGGCGATCAGCGCGCCCGCGAGCGTCACCTCGTTGCCCGACTTGCGGGCGATCGCGAGCGACTCCTCGAGGTGGCGGCGCGCCGCGGCACCGTCGCCGTCGCCGAGCGCGGCCATCCCCAGCGGCTGCAGCGTCGCGGCGACGCGGTTGAGGTCGCCCAGTTCACGCGCGATCGCCAGGCTCTCCTCGAGGTAGCCGCGCGCCTGCCTGTGCTCGCCGCCGAACGTGGAGAGCTGCCCCGCCGCGAACAGCGCGAGGCAGCGAAGCATGTCGCGCGGCTTCGCGTCCACGCGCGCCAGCGCCTCCAGCGTGACGCGCTTGCCAAGCCGCAGCAGGCCGCGGCTGAACCAGTGGAACTTCAGCGCGTTGACCAGGCGCAGCCCGCGCGGGCCGCTGCCGGGCAACGCGTCGCAGTACGCGTGAGCCGCAAGCAAGTTGTCGCGGTCGGCATCGAGCTTCGCGTGCCACGCGACCTGGTCCGGCCCGAGCAGGTGCGGCCGCGCGCGCTCGGCGAGCGCCAGGTGGAAATCGACGTGGCGCTCGCGAATCACCGCGCCCTCACCCGAGGCTTCCAGCTTCTCGCCGGCGTACTGGCGAATCGTCTCCAGCAGGCGATAGCGGCCGCGCTGCACGTCGGCCGCGATGAGCGATTTGTCGACGAGCCCCGCCAGCAGCTCGATGACGTCGGCTTGTTCGAACCCGTCGCCGGCGCAGACGGCCTCCGCGCCCTCGATCGTCCAGCCCCCGGCGAACACCGACAGCCGGCGAAGCAACGTGCGTTCGCGCTCGTCGAGGAGGTCGTGGCTCCAGTCGATCAGCGCGCGCAGCGTCTGCTGGCGCGGCAGCGCGGCGCGGTTGCCGCTCGACAGCAGGCGAAAGCGGTCGCCCAGGCGCGCAGCGATCGTCTCGACGGGGATCGCGCGCGTGCGCGCCGCGGCCAGCTCGATGGCCAGCGGGATGCCGTCCAGATGGCGGCAGATCTCCCCGATCGTCCCGCCATTCGCCGCGGTGAGGTGGAACGACGGCAGCACCGCGCCCGCGCGCTCGGCGAAGAGACGCACGGCCGGGTAGCTCGCATACGTGGCGTCGCCTTCCGCGCGGCCCGGCTGCGGAACGTCGAGCGCGGGCACGGGGAACGCCGCCTCGCCGCCAATGCGCAAGGGTTCGCGGCTCGTGGCCAGAACGCGCGCTTCCGCGGTCCCGCGCAGCAGGTGCTCGCACAGCGTCGCGCACGCCTCCAGCAGATGCTCGCAATTGTCGAGCACGACGAGCAGGCGCTTGTCGGCGCACGAAGCCACGAGCACGTCCAGGAGCGAGCGGCCCGCCTCCTCCTTGACGCCCAGCACGCTCGCCACCGCCTGCACGACGAGGCCCGCGTCCGCGATCGCGGCCAGCTCCACGAGCCACACGCCGTCGGGATAGTCGTCGAGCACCTCGGCGGCGAGCTGCAGGGAGAGCCGCGTCTTGCCGATGCCGCCGGCACCCACCAGCGTGAGCAGCCGCGTGCGGCGCAGCGCGTCGCGCGCCTCGCCAAGCTCGCGCTCGCGGCCGACGAACGAGGTCGCCTGCTGCGGCAGGTTGTTCGGCGTCGCCTCGAGCGAGCGCAACGCCGGAAAGTCGCGGCGCAGCGCGGCGTGCTGCAGTTGGTAGAGGCGCTCGGGGCTGGTGAGGTCGCGCAGGCGCACGAAGCCAAGGTCGTGCAGCGACAGCGATTCGGGCAGCCGGCCGCGCACCATGTCGACGACCGCCTGCGACAGCAGCACCTGCCCGCCGTGCGCGGCGCCCATGATGCGCGCCGCGCGGTTGAGCGTGCCGCCGAAGTAGTCGTCGTCGCGCTTCTGCGCCGTGCCCACGTGCAACCCGCAGCGCGCTCGTAGCTCGATGCCATCCGCATGCCGGTCGCCGGCGAGCGCACGCTGGAAGTCGAGCGTGGCCTCGACGGCGTCGAGCGGGTCGGCGAACACCGCGCACATGCCGTCGCCGGTCATCTTGAGCACGCGCCCATCGTGTGCTTCGACGATCGACCGCGCCACGTGGTCGTGTGCAGCGAGGGCCTCCTGCATCTTCGCCGGCTCGCGCTCCCACAGCCGGCTGCTGCCCTCGATGTCGGTGAACAGGAACGTCGCGATCGACGCGGGCTCGGCCATGGACAGGTTCAACCCGCGTGCAGCGCCCGCCAGACCTTCTCGGCCGTCAGCGGCATCTGCAGCGCATCGACTCGCGCGCCTGCGCCAGCGCGCACCAGCGCATCGACCACCGCGTTGACCACCGTCGGCGTCGCGCCGATCGTGCCGAGCTCGCCCACGCCCTTCACGCCCAGCGGATTCGTGCGGCAGGGCGCGGACTCGTCC
>Ga0105090_10001359_pt1 | contig 13130 bp, 7 predicted proteins | sample PPLLak3March2015_FD_79110 | JGI IMG/M metagenome (GOLD analysis project Ga0105090, IMG submission 79110) | Freshwater sediment microbial communities from Prairie Pothole Lake near Jamestown, North Dakota, USA - PPLs Lake P7 Core (1) Depth... | ecosystem: Environmental > Aquatic > Freshwater >... | reverse complement strand
TCGAGCACGGTGACGGCCTTCTTGCCGCGCAGCGCCGTGACCAGCTCGGCCTCGGGGAACGGCTGCAGCAGCTTGACGGACACCACGCCCACTTTCTTGCCCTGCTTGCGCAGGTGCGCGGCGACCGCTTCCGCGTCGTCGGTGACAGAGCCCAGGCCCACGACCACGCTTTCGGCGTCGTCGCACATATAGGTCTGCACCGGTTGGTACACGCGACCAGTCAGGGCTGCGTACTCGGTCATCGCCTCGCGGACGAAGTGCGGCACCTCGCTCACGAAGTGCGTGCGGTGATCCACCGAGCCCGCCTGGAAATCCGGCTGGTTCTGCACACCGCCCGTGAGGCCCGGGTTGTGCACGTCGACGAGCGCCGGCACGCGCTGACGCGTACCCTTCTCGTGGGCGTTGAGCCACTGCCGGCGCCACGGCGCGTGCAGCTCCCCGGGTAGCCAGCCGAGCGTCTCCGCCACCAGCCCGCCGGCATTGTCGGACTCGACGGCATCGGCCCGTGCGTCGATGAAATCGACGAGGTGCGCGTATTCTTCGGGCCCGATGTCGGCGCGGTGGCGCGCGAGCCAGGACTTCAACTGGAACGCACGGCCCTTGGCGCCGAACAGGATCTCCTGTGCCACGGTCGGCGCCTTGATGCGGCCCTCCGGATCACCGAGGAACTCGCGCAGCAGCGCAGGCTCCGGCATCAGCACCTCGCTCATCATGTGGCTGGTGGCGAACCCGTCCATGGCGTTGGCGACCGGGATCAGCGACATCGCACTGACCTTGTAGGAGATGGCCGCGAGGTCGGCCGCTTCCTGCGGGTTGGAACCGAACAGGATCGTGTAACCCGACTGCAGCAGCGCGTACACGTCGTCGTGGCCGGCCATGACGTTCAGCGAGTGACGCGACACTACGCGTGCCGCCACCTGCAGCACGAAACCGCCGACCTTCTTGCCGACCGTGACGTAATGCGACTCGAGGCCGTAGAGGATGCCCTGGCTCGAGGAGGCGTTCGAGATGTACTTGCCGCCCGTCAGGGCCGCGCCGAGCGCGCCGCTCTGCGCGGAGTGCTCGCCCTCCGGCTCGAAGAAGAAGGGATGCTTGCCCCACACGTTGCAGCCGCCGCCCGCCCGGAACGCCTCGTAGAGTTCCGAGATTTCGGTGGACGGGGTGATCGGGTAGCCGATCACGCCGCCGCAGACGTGGCCCATGACCTCGGCGACCGCGCCGTTGCCGTGGATGACGGTGGAAATGCCGGGAAACTTCGCGGTCATGCTTGGAGTCCGCAATCGGTGGATTGGACCGGAACCTGCGGTAAACCGGGGGGTGGCGCAATGCGGGAGACTACTGCCACCCGCTGCGCCTTTCCGTGGCACTCCCGTCGCCAGCCCGCCCGTTTCTCCGTACTATCCGGCGCGAACTGCAGGGGAGACCGGGTGGAAGCGCTCAAGGGCTTCGTCAGGGGGATCGACGCGCTCAATGACTGGGCCGGCCGCACGGTGGCGTGGCTGACCCTGGGCTGCGTGCTCACCTGCTTCGCGGTCGTCGTGCTGCGCTACGCGTTCAACATCGGCTTCCCCTGGCTGCAGGAGCTGTACGTGTGGCAGCACGCCGCGGTCTTCATGGCTGGAGCCGGCTACACGATGCTGCACCGCGGCCACGTGAACGTGGACGTGGTGTACGGCCAGTTGAGCGACCGCCGCAAGGCCTGGGTCGACATTTTCGGCACGCTGGTCTTCCTGTTCCCGTGGCTCGCGGTCCTCGCGATCACCTCAGGGCCCTTCGTGGCCTCTTCGTGGAGCATCCGCGAGGGCGCCGGCACCGCCGACGGCATGCCCGCGGTGTTCCTGCTGAAATCGCTGCTGTGGGTGTTCTGCGCCCTGCTGTTCCTGCAAGGCCTCGCCCTGATCGCACGACGCACCCTGTACCTCACCGGGCACGCGCCGGCCGACCACGACGAAGACCGGGTGACCGATGAGCGTGTTTGACCTTCACCGCAGGGAGGTCTCCCGGTGAGCACCGTGCTGATCGGCGAGATCCTGTCGGTGGCGATGTTCCTCGCCACGATCGGTGCGGTGCTCGTCGGCTATCCGGTGGCGTTCACGCTGGCGGGCGTGGGCCTCATGTTCGCCGGACTGGGCATGGCGCTCGGAGTGTTCGACGCCGCGATCCTCTCGGCGCTCGCCGGGCGCTACTTCGGCACCATGACCAACGAGTCGCTGGTGGCGGTGCCGCTGTTCGTCTTCATGGGCGTGATGCTCGAGCGCTCGAAGATCGCCGAGGCGCTGCTCCAGACGATGGGCGAGCTGTTCGGCAAGCTGCGCGGCGGCCTGGGCTACTCGGTCGTGATCGTCGGCGCGTTGCTCGCCGCGTCCACCGGCATCGTCGGCGCCACGGTGGTCACGATGGGCCTGCTGTCGCTGCCCGCGATGATGCGGGCCGGCTACGACCCGAAACTCGCGGCCGGCACGATCTGCGCCGCGGGCACGCTCGGGCAGATCATCCCGCCCTCCACCGTGCTGATCTTCGTCGGCGACATCCTGCAGGGCGCGAACCAGCAGGCCCAACTCGAGCTCGGCAACCTTGCGCCCGACCCGATTTCGGTGGGCCAGCTGTTCGCGGGCGCGATGCTCCCCGGCCTGGCGCTGGTGGGCCTGTACATCGCGTGGATCCTGGCCAAGTCGATCTTCGATCCTCGGTCGTGCCCGCCGCTCGAAATGAGCGACGAACACCGCGCGGGCCTCGCCGGCCGCGTGCTGAGCGCGCTCGCGCCCCCGCTCCTGCTGATCCTCGCCGTGCTCGGCTCGATCCTCGCCGGCATCGCCACGCCGACCGAGTCCGCGTCGGTCGGTGCGGTGGGCGCGATGCTGCTGGCCGGCATCAAGAACCGGTTCGACAACCGGGTGCTGCGCGAAGTGCTACGCACGACGCTCAGCATCACCTCGATGGTGTTCGTGATCCTGCTCGGCGCCAGCGTGTTCAGCCTGGTGTTCCGCGGGCTCGGCGGCGAGAACCTAGTGCACGACGCGCTCGCCTCGATGCCTGGCGGAATGGTCACGGCCGTCCTGGCGGTGATGGCCGTGATTTTCGTGCTCGGGTTCTTCCTCGACACGTTCGAGATCATCTTCATCGTCGTGCCGATCGCGGCACCCGCGCTGATCAAGCTGGGTGTCGACCCGATCTGGCTCGGCGTGATGATCGGCATGAACCTGCAGACCAGCTTCCTGACGCCGCCGTTCGGGTTCGCGCTGTTCTACCTGCGCGGCGTGGCGGGCAAGCTCGTCAGGACCGTCGAGATCTACAAGGGCGTCATCCCGTTCGTCGGGTTGCAGATCGTCGGCATGGCGTTGCTGTGGCTGGCGCCGAGCATGGCGACCCACCTTCCGGGCAAGCTCTTCAACCAGCAGGCACCCGCAGCCGAAGACAGACCGTCATCAGGTGCACCCATCGCGACGTCGGGCTCGCCGGTGGCGGACGACTTCAGCGACCTGCTTGAGGAATCTACGCCCGGGCGCAATCCGCCCTACCGCGACGACTTCGAAGACCTGGTGCCTAAGGAGTAAAAAGGGGACGCACCCCTTTTCCGGCTCCGGAAAAAGGGGTGCGTCCCCTTTTCTCCTATCACCGCAGCTTGAAGTCGAACGGTAGCCGCCGCGCGTTCAGATACGCCTGCTCGCCGATGCGCGTCCACGGGATGATTTCCTTCCGGAACGCGAGGAAGTCCTCGATGATGCGGCGGACGATCCGGTTCGGCGACGTGTCGGACGCATAGATCTCGTTCAGCACCTCGTTCGACTTCTCGCCGCACGCGATCAGCACGTCCTCGGGCAGCGGCCGCACGAGCACCCCGTGGTCCTTCACGAGCGTGCGCAGCGCGGCGCCCGATCGCGCGTTGTACTCCGCCAGCATGTCGCGTGTCGCCGCGGCGGCGGCGGTGCGCACGATCGCCTGCAGATCGGGCGTGAGCGAGGCCCAGGCGCGCTCGTTGATCATCAGCTGCAGGTTCGGGCCCGCCTCGTGGTAACCGGGCGAGTAGTAGTACTTGCAGACCTGGTAGAAGCCCAGTGCGAGATCGTTGTACGGGCCGATCCACTCGGCGGCATCGATGGCACCCGACTGCAGCGCCGGGAAGATCTCGCCGCCCGGGAGCGTGACCGGCGTAACACCGAGCTTCTGCAGCACACGCCCCTGGTGGCCCGGCGCCCGGAACTTGAGCCCCTTGAGGTCAGCAAGCGAACTGATTTCGCGCTTGAACCAGCCGAGCATCTGCGTGCCGGTGCTGCCGGCGTGGAAGGCGCGGATGCCGAACGGCGCGTAAAGCTCGTCCCACAGTTTCTGGCCGTTGCCGTACTTCACCCAGGCATCGAGCTCGGCCGTCGTGAAGCCGAAGGGAAACGTGGTGAAGAACGGGGCACCCTCGGACTTGCCCGCGTGGTAGTACGACGCGTCGTGACCCAGCTGCGCCGTCCCGTTTGCCACCGCGCCGAAGCACTCGAGTGCCGGCACCAGCTCGCCCGCCGCGTAGACCTTGATCGTCAGCCGGCCGCCGCTCATCGCAGTGATATTGGCCGCGAGACGCTCGGCACCGCTGCCGAGCCCGGGCAGGCCCTTCGGCCAGCTCGTGACCATGCGCCATTCCATCAGGCCTTTCGAAATGGCCGGTGCGCCGATGGCGGCGCCGCCGGCGAGGACGGCGGCCTTGAGTAGCGATCTTCGCTTCACGCTCGACTCCCCAGCCTGTTACTGCACGACCGGAGGGTGCCGCGCAGCATCAGTCGCTGCACGGACCTCGCCGTATTCGACGCCCGGCAACCACGCGGGCCAGCTGCCGTCGTTGGCTAGCGCACGGCCGACCTCGTAGGCGACGCTCGCCTCCTGCGCGGTGCCAGCGAACGTCCAGCCCGGATCGAACTCGTCGGTCGTCTGGTGGTAGTGACGTGCGTTGTAAGCCTCGACCCAGGCGTTGCCGGCAGCCGTGCCGCCCTCGACGAGGTCGCGCCCCGCGCGGAACGCAATTGCCGGCACACCCATCTTGGCGAACGGAAAATGGTCCGAGCGGAAATACCAGCCCGCTTCCGGGTTCGGCTCGGGGGTAATGCGCAGCCCGAGCCTGGCCGCCGCATCGGCCAGGCGAACCTCGAGGTCCGTGCGGCCGCCACCCACGAGTTCGATGTCGCGCGCGGCGGGCAGCACCACGTGGGGGTCGAGGTTGATCACCGCCGCCGTCTTCGCCAGCGGATAAATAGGATTGGCCGCGTAGGCTTCAGCCCCGAGCAGGCCCTTCTCCTCGGCGGTCCAGGCTGCAAACACGATCGTTCGCGCCGGGCGCGGCCCCTTGGCGAACGCCCGCGCCACCTCGAGCACCTCCGCGGTGCCCGTGGCATTGTCGACTGCACCGTTACGAGTGCCGTCGCCGCGCGCGTCCGGACCGTTGAGGCCATTCGCGTCCCAGTGCGCACCGTACAGCACGTACTCGTCCGGCCGCGTTGCGCCCTTCAGGCGTGCAAGGACGTTGTGACTGACGACGTCGGTCGCCTTGATCTCGCCAGACGCGCTCAGGGCCGCGTCCTGCATCGGGAACGCACGGAACGAGGGGTTGCGCGCCTGAAGTTTCAGCGCGTCGAGTTCGAGCCCCGTGCGCTCGAGCACCGTCTCGGCAACATCACGCCGCAGCCAGCCGCTCAGCTGCAACGCCGACGGCTGCAGCGGCGCCAGCACGAAACCCGGCAACGCGTCGCCGCTCGCGACCTGCAGGAACGGATAGCTGGCGGCGGCATCCTCGTGGATGACGAGCACGCCCAACGCCCCTGCCCTCGCCGCCGCCTCGAATTTGCTGCCGATGCGGCCCGCGAGCACCATGCGCCGGCCATCGAAACCCAGGTCGCGGCCCGCCTCGAAGTCCGGATCGTTGGCCAGCACCACGACGACCTTGCCGCGGACGTCGACGCCGGAATACGCATCCCAGCCGCGCGCCGTGTCGACGACGCCATAGCCACCGAACACCAGCGGCGCGTTCATGACCTCGGTGCGCCCGACGTTGCGCAGCCCCAGTGTCGCCTGGTCGCCGATGACCAGCGGCCTCGCCGCGCCGCCGATCGTCAGCGACAGCTTCGCGCCCGGCAAGCGATCGAGCCGTACGAGCCGCACGGGCTGCGTCCACAGGCCGTCAACGCCGCCCGGCTCGAGTCCCGCGGCGGCAAACGCCTTGCTCAGGTACTCGACCGTCTTCTGCTCGCCGATCTCGCCCGGCCCGCGCCCGGCAAACTCGTCGGACGCGAGCACGCGCACATCGTCGCGGATGCGGTCGGCTGAAATGACGGGGGCCTGGAGGGTGGCCGCGGCGAGGACGAGCGGTAGGAAGATCATGCGCGATCATGGCGACATCTTCGTCGCCGGCGCAAGGCGCTGCGGCACCCGCTAGGCTGGGGGACGCGGCGCCGCTTTCGCGAGCGCCTTTGCCATCCGGTCGGCCGCCGGCCGCGCGTGCATGAAGAAGCGCTTCAGGCCCGGGCACAGGTAGTTCAGGCCGGGCTCGCCGTCGGGCGTGCGCAGCAGCCGGTTCTTCGGGCACTCGCCCCAGCAGTCAGTGAGGTAGTCGCATCCCCGGCAGTACGCCGGCAGCTGCTCCGACTTCGCGTATCCGAACCGCACCTGCTCCGGCGCGAACACCATGTCGCCGAGCGACTGCTGCCGGACGTTGCCGAGCCGATACTCGGGATAGACGTAGTGGTCGCACGAATAGACGCTGCCGTCGTGTTCGAGCGCGACGCCCTTGCCGCAGATCTCGGAGTACACGCAGATCTGCGACGGCAACCCCAAGCGCTGCACGACCAGCGTTTCGCAGAAATTGACCAGCACCTTGCCGACGTCGCGCGCGAGCCACTCGTCCCAGACCTTGCTCAGGAAATAGCCGTATTCCTCGGGATCGACCGACCACGGCGTGACGACTGAATGCGGGTGATCCGGCCGCGCCTCCGGCGTGCCGACCACCGGCAGGCGCCCGGGATCCCAGCGCTGCGGCGCGACCGTCTCGAAATCCTTCGCCTCGACGATCGGGATGAATTGCAGGTACGTCGAGCCCAGTTCGCGGCGCAGGAACCGGTAGACGTCGAGCGGCCGGGACGCATTGAAGCGATGCACGCAGGTGAGCGTGTTGAAGCGCACGCCGTGCTTCTGCAGCATCTTCGCCGCCGCGAACACCTTGTCGAACGTCGGCTCGGCGTGCTTCGTGACCCTGAAGTGATCGTGGATCTCGCGCGGTCCGTCGATACTGAGCCCCACGAGAAAGTTGTGCTGCTTCAGGAAGCGCGCCCAGTCTTCGTCGAGCAGCGTGCCGTTCGTCTGCAGGTCGTTCTCGACGCGCTGCCCGGGCTTGGCGTGTTTCCGCTGCAGTGCAACGACTTTCGCGAAGAACTCGAGCCCCAGCAGCGTAGGCTCGCCGCCTTGCCATGAGAACACCACCTCGTCGGCGGTGACGCTCTGGATGTAATTGCGCACGAACTGCTCGAGCAGCTCGTCGTCCATGTGGCCACCGCCCGGGCCTCCCGCCAGCTTCTGCTTGCTCAGGTAGAAGCAGTAGGTGCAGTCGAGGTTGCAGGCAGAGCCCGCCGGCTTGGCCATGACGTGGAAGCGCCTCGACGCACGCGCCCCGAGCCACTGGGGTGCGTGGTACTTGTCGATGGTGCCTCTGACGACGTTGGAGTGATGCACGGACTTGCCCAGGACACAAGGCCGAATGGCCGACAGGGGGGATTCTCCGTCCGGTTCACCGGGTCTGTAATACGTGTCTTTGGCTACTCAATGCCACCGTCGGCGAGGCGGCGGAGTGCACGGGAAGGGCCGCGTGTATGCTCTGCGCTGCTCTCATCGGATGCGGAGTGCCGCGCATGAACATCGGAACGGGGCACCCCCTGCGGACACTCGCCGACCGGGCGGCGTTTGAAGCGGCGCTGCCACTCGATGCCCGCCTGCCCGGACGCAGCGTATTCGACGTGTTCGTGCGCGCTGCGGCGCAAGATCCAGAACGCACGGCGATCACCATGCTGATGACCGGCGCGCCCGACGAGCAGCCGCGCCGGGTGAGTTACGCCGACCTGCTCGGTCTCGTACGCCGCGCCGCGAACCTGTTCGCGACGCTTGGGGGCGACCGGCCGGGTGTCGCCTACATGCTGCCGAGCCTCGTCGAGACCCACGCGACGCTGTGGGGGGCCGAAGCCGCGGGCTATGCCATCCCGATCAACTTCCTGCTGCAGCCGGAGCACATCGCCGAACTGATCGAGGCGTCAGGGGCGAAGATCCTGGTCGCGCTGGGGCCGCATCCCCAGCTCGACATCTGGCAGAAAGCACTGCAGGTGCGCGATCGCGCGCCAGGCCTGAAATTGGTGCGTGTTGCACCGCCGGGGACACCGGCCGAGGCGGACGTGCTGGATTTCCACAGTGCGCTGATGGCCCAACCCGACGACCGCCTGGTGTTCGGCGAGCCCGGCCGTGACGACGACGTCGCCGCCTACTTCCACACCGGCGGCACCACCGGCGCGCCCAAGCTCGTCGCGCATACCCATCGAGGACAACTGGCCGCGGCGCTCGGCGGTGCGGCGCTCGCGGGCATGACTCGCGCAGATATCGTCACGGCGAGCCTGCCGCTGTTTCACGTCGGTGGGACGATCTTCTGCGGCCTGAGCGGCTTCATGGCCGGCCTCGAGCTGGTCGTGATGTCGCCGTCAGGCATGCGCAACCCGGCGATGGTGTCGAGGTTCTGGCAGATCGTCGAGCGCCATGGGGTAACGCTGGCAGGCGCGGTACCCACCTCGGTGGGCGCCGTGCTCGAGGTTCCGGTGGGCGATGCTGACATCAGCTCGATTCGTGCCGGCTTCTGTGGAGCGGCATCCCTGCCCCTGGCTGTCGGCGAGCGCTTCAGGGCAGTCACGGGCAAAGCCCTGTACGAGGTCTACGGCATGACCGAAGCGTCCGGGATCATTGCGGTCGATCCGGTCGCCGGTCCCGGCTGCGCGGGCTCGGTCGGATTCCCGCTGCCATACACGGAGGTCGAGGTGCGGCGACTGGGCGCCGATGGCAGCCTGGGCGAGACCTGCGCTGAAGGCGAAGTCGGGGTGCTGACCGTACGCGGCCCGACGGTGTCCCCCGGTTACCGCAATCCCGGGCACAACCGCGGGGTCTTCGTCGATGGCACGCTCAACACCGGCGACCTCGCTTACACCGATGGCACCGGCCGCATTCACATCGCCGGCCGCGCCAAGGACCTGATCATCCGCAGTGGACACAACATCGATCCACTGATGATCGAGAACGCGATGCAGCGACACCCGGCCGTGGCACTCGCGGCGGCCGTAGGCATGCCGGACGCATACGCGGGCGAGTTGCCGGTCTGTTACGTAGCACTGCGTCCGGGCGTCACCATCACGGAGGCCGAGCTGCGCGAACATGCCGAGCAGGCCATTGCCGAGCGTCCGGCGTGGCCGCGGCACATCCACGTCGTAGATGCGATCCCACTCACCTCGGTCGGCAAGATCTACAAGCCGCAACTGCGCGGTGACGCCACGACGCGACTCGTACGTCAGATCGTGCAAGGTGAGCTGGGCCTGAGCGAGGTGGAAGTCGAGGCGCGCGAGGGCGGGCGGCGCGGCATGACGGTGACGGTCTGCCTGCCGGCCGCGCGGCGGGAATCACTCGAGCGAGTGCGGCAGGCCTTGGCCGAGTACCTGTTCGACGTCGAAGTCTCGGCCCGATAACGCCGGCCGTGCGCCGTCTGTGCGACCGGTCACGAGCATCGCGTCCGTTTTCGGACGCGGTTCACGGATGACTTGGGCCGCCTGAGGCTACATGTACCGGGTCTAAAAGATGCTGCCGCGCGCGGACCACGCGCCCGGGGGAACATGTCGCCAGGGTCGCAAACGAGCGAGGGCAGGAGAAAGCGCGAGCGGTTCGTTTCCGGCTGGACCGGCGCCACCGCCGTGGCCCTGTTCGCGTACACCGCGGTGGCGATCCTGCTGACCTTCGTCGACGCGCAGGGATCCCGCGTCCTCGAAATCATCAACCTCTACTCCGATTCGCCCCCGTCGATCGTCGCCGCCGTACTGGCGGGCGCCGCCGCGCGGGGTTCGTCCGATCCGGCCGCCCGACGCACCTGGTGGTTCCTGACGGCCGCCCTCGGCTGCTACGGCGTGGGCAACGTGCTGCACGCCACCTACTGGCTGTTCGGCGTCGATCCCTTCCCGTCGATCGGCGACATATTCTTCGTAGCCTTCTATCCGCTCGTGTTCGCGGCCGCACTGACGGTCGTGCGCGCCGCCGCCGTGCGCGTGCAATGGGCGCGGCTCGGGCTGGACGCCACCATCCTCCTGCTCGGTTTCGGCGGCTTCTTCTGGTTCTGCGTGATCGCGCCCACCGCCGCGTCGCCGCACGACCCGGACATGCTCCGGTACGTGCTGGCGCAGAGCTACGTCGCGCTCAACTGCGTCGTACTGCTGGCGTGCGGCGTGCTGCTGATGCACTCCGGGGTGGCCCCGATCCCGCGCCGCGCCATGATGCTGCTGACGCTCGGTTTCGCATCAATGTCACTTGCCGACATCGTCTGGGCGATGTCGAAGGTCGGCGGCAGCTATCTCCCGGGCGGCGTTTCCGACGCGATGTACCTCTCCTGCTACGTCTGGCTCGCGGCCGCCGCGCGCGAGCAGCTGCGCGGCACACACCCTTCGCGACGCGCCGCCGGCGCGTTCAGCAGCGCGCTGATGCAGGGCATGCCATACATCGCGATGCTGGTGTCGTTCTTCGTGCTGGTGTACGTCGAGAGCAGCTCAGCCGCCAGCCCCGTGAACATGATGACAGTCATCATTTTCGCGCTGACCGCGCTCGTCATGGTGCGCCAGGGGGTCCTGCTGCGTGACGACGCGCTGTTGCGGGAGCGACGGGCTGCCGGCCTCGTCGAGGCGCGCTACGCGTCGCTCATCAAGAACGCCTCCGATGTCATCATGATCACCGACGCCGAGGGCCAGTTGCGGTTCGCCTCGCCGGCGAGCCAGCGTACCTTCGCAATCCACCCGGACGAGCTTGTCGGCCGCAATCTCCTCGACCTGTGGGCCGACGGGGAGCGTGAACGAGTCGCCGTATTCCTGGCCGAAGTGGCCGCGACGCGCGGACGCATGATCGGCCCGGTCGAGGCGGCCGTCGAAACCGGCGACCGGCGCAGCACGTTGGAGTGCGTCGGCAGCAACCTGACGGACGACCCGGCGATCGCAGGCCTGGCGCTCAACTTCCGCGACGTCAGCGAGCGCAAGACGCTGGAGGAGCAGCTGCGCAAGCTCGCGTTCCACGACCCGCTGACGCTGCTCGCCAACCGCAGCCTGTTCTGGAACCGTGTCGAGCACGCGCTCGCGCTGGCCCAGCGCACACAGCTGCGCGTGGCCGTCATGTTCCTCGACCTCGACAACTTCAAGAACGTCAACGACTCCCTCGGGCACGATGCCGGCGACCGCCTGCTGCAGGCGGCGGCGCAACGGCTGATCAAGTCGACCCGGCCGTCCGACACGGTGGCGCGCCTCGGCGGGGACGAGTTTGCGATCCTGCTCGAGGGCATCGGCAGCGACACCGACGCGGAGCGGATCGCCACGCCGATCAGCGCAGCATTCAACCGGCCGTTGCTGCTCGACGGGCGGGAGGTCGAGGCATCTGCCAGCGTCGGCGTGGCGTGCTCGCAGCCCGGCGACGACGCCGAACAGCTGCTGCGCAATGCCGACATTGCCATGTACACCGCGAAAGCCGCGGGCAAGGCGCACCTGGTGGTGTTCCAGCCGCACATGCAGGAGCAGCTGCACGACCGCCTGCGGCTGGAGCAGGACATCGACCTCGCGCTGGCACGCAACGAGTTCTTCCTGGAGTTCCAGCCAGTCGTCGACCTGACGCACCGGGAGTTGCTCGGCGTGGAAGCCCTCCTGCGCTGGAGTCACCCGCAGCGGGGCATCGTGATGCCCGGCGCCTTCATTCCGATCGCCGAGGAGTCGGGCCGGATCGTCGAAATCGGGCGCAGGGTCCTGCTGGACGCGTGCACGCAGGTCCGTGCGTTGAGCGAGTCGATCGCCGCCGGCGAGGGGCTGCGCGTGGCGGTCAACATCTCCGGACGCCATCTACAGCAGGGCAACCTGGTCGAGGACGTACGCAACGCGCTCGAGACCTCCGGCCTCGCGCCCGGCAACCTGGTCATCGAGCTGACCGAGAGCACGATCATGCAGAACACGGAAGCCAACCTGGCGCACCTGCGGGAGCTGAAGACGCTGGGCGTCCGGCTCGCCATCGATGACTTCGGCGTGGGCTACTCGTCGCTGTCCTACCTGCACCGGTTCCCCATCGACATCCTGAAGATCGACCGGGCGTTCGTCAGCCGCATGACCGAGCAGAACGGTGGTCCGGAGCTGGCTCGCGCCGTCGTCATGCTGGGTACGACGCTCGGGCTCGAGACGATCGCCGAAGGCATCGAGAGCGAAGACCAGGCGACGACCCTGCTCGACCTGGGGTGCGTCGCGGGGCAGGGATTCCTGTTCGCCAGCTCGTGTTCGCTCGCAGAGGTGTCGAGGACACCTTTCATGGCGCGCCGCGCCGCGCTCCGTGCTGAGCGCGCCGCCCACGTCGACCTTACTGCCACAGGCCGCTTCCGCGCCGCCGATCTCTGGTCCCGGTCGGCCGCCGGTTGATTCGCCGAACGGCTAGAGGATCTTCATCCTGCGCGCCTGATCGGCCAGGTCGGCGCGGAAATCCGGATGCGCGATGGCGATCAACTCCTGCGCGCGCCGCCTGGCGGATTTGCCGCGCAACTGCGCCACGCCGTACTCGGTCACCACGTAATTGACGTCGTTCTTGCTCGTGGTGACGTGCGTGCCGCCGGTCAGCGTCGGCACGATTCGCGAGATGCTGCCGTTCCGGGCCGTCGACGGCAGGACGATGATGGCCTTGCCTCCGCGCGAACGGTTGGCCGCCCGCACGAAGTCCGCCTGCCCGCCGGTGCCCGAGTAGGGACTGGGGCCCAGGCTCTCGGAACCGCACTGGCCGAGCAGGTCGACCTGCAGCGCGCCGTTGATGGCGACCAGGTTGTCGTTCCGGCCCGCCAGCCACGGATCGTTGGTGAAGTC
>Ga0105090_10001358_pt1 | contig 13131 bp, 11 predicted proteins | sample PPLLak3March2015_FD_79110 | JGI IMG/M metagenome (GOLD analysis project Ga0105090, IMG submission 79110) | Freshwater sediment microbial communities from Prairie Pothole Lake near Jamestown, North Dakota, USA - PPLs Lake P7 Core (1) Depth... | ecosystem: Environmental > Aquatic > Freshwater >... | reverse complement strand
GGTGACCCAGGCGCTGCGCTCGGCCAGCAAACGCGCCAGCGGCTGCAGCTTGCGCAGGTCGCAGCAGGCCTTGCGCAGCTCGATGCTGCGGAACATCGGCTCTTCACCATGGTCGCGCACGAAGTGCAGCACGGCCTCCTGCACAGGCGCATGGCGCTCGACCTGCAAGCCGTAGCGCGATTCAATGAGCGGGATCAGCGCCAGCGTGGGCGCGTGCAGCTTGCCGGTGTCCAGAGTGGCCACTGCGATCGGCAGGTGATGGCGCGCGATCAGGTCGGAGAGCACCATGTCCTCGGCGCCCAGGCTGGTGGCCTGAACGATGGCGCCGGCATGTTCGGCCGAAGCCGACTGCAGCACGGCCACTGCGTGGGCCACACGCTCGTCGAACTGCGCACCGGCGCGGGCATAGAGCTGGATGGCACCCATGTTCAGATGCCTTGCCCGGCAAACAGCTCGCTGGCGTGACGTTGTGCTGCGGCTTCCGCCGCCAGGTCGCGTGCAAAGGCCGGCCGTGGCTGCTGCACGTCGCCCTGGTAGTGGCCTGGGAAGAAACCGAGCGCGCGCACGGCGGCTTCGACGCTCTGGTCGCGGCGCAGCTGCACCGCATCGAAGCCGGTGCGCTGCAGCAGCGGCAGCATGTCGACCAGCACGTCGCCGATGGCGCGCAGCTCGCCAACGAAGCCATGGCGCACCCGCGCCACGCGCGCCTGGCTGTAGGCGCGGCCGTCGGTCCATTTCGGAAACTGCAGCGCCAGCAACGACAGGCGGGCATTCGGGCCGCGCAGGTCATCGTCCAGCGTGGCCACGTCCAGCGTGTTGGGCAGCAGCACGCCGGTGCGCAGGCCGCGCGGCCAGCCTTCGCGCACGGCGTGCCACTGCTCCAGCGTGAGCAGCCGGTCGGGCTGCGGGTCGGGGTGGGGAAGAGGCCCGTCCTCGCCTTCCACGCGGTGCCAGCGGTCGTTGCGGGTGTCGATGAAGCGCATGCTGGGGCTCCCTCAAGCGGCGGCGCCGGCGGTGGCGCGGCGCACCGCATCGGCTGCGGTACGAAAGGCTGCAGTGCCCAGCCGACGGCTGGTGTCCACGAACAGTTCACCCGGCAGCCGCTCGCGGCGGTAGGTCTCGATCAGCGCCTCGATGACGTCCGGCACCTCCTCAGCCGCGAAGGACGGCCCGATCACCTTGCCGGCGCGTGCCGCGCCGCTGATCGTGCTGCCGTCGGAGCCGGCGACGGTGATCTGGTACCACTCGGCGCCGTCCTTGTCGACGCCGAGGATGCCGATGTGCCCGCTGTGGTGGTGGCCGCAGCTGTTGATGCAGCCGCTGATGTGCAGGTCGATGTCGCCGATGTCGTACAGGCGGTCCAGGTCTTCGAAGCGCTCGGTGATGGCCGCGGCCACCGGGATCGAGCGCGCGTTGGCCAGCGCGCAGAAGTCGCCGCCGGGGCAGGCGATCATGTCGGTGAGCAGCCCGATGTTGGGCGTGGCGAAGCCGGCCTCGCGGGCGGCCAGCCACAGCGCGTGCAGCTCGCTCTCGTGCACCCAGGGCAACAGCAGGTTTTGGTCGTGCGTGACACGCAGCTCGCCGTGGCTGAAGCGCGTGGCCAGTTCGGCGGCGCGGTCCATCTGGTCGCCGCTCGCATCGCCTGGGGGAATGCCGGCACGCTTGAGCGACAGCGTCACCGCACGGTAGGCCGGCAGCTTGTGGGCATGCACGTTGCGCTGCAGCCAGCGCGTGTAGGCGACGGGCACTTCGGCCGGCGGGCGCAACGCGGCGGCAGCATGGCGCGCATCCAGACCGGCCGGGAGCTGGAAGTGGGCCGCGACACGGTCGAGCTCGCTTTGCGGAATGAGGTGGGCCGCGGCGTCGCGGTCGTGTTCGAGGATGTGCCGGAACTCGGCGTTCACGGCGTCTGCGAAACTCTGGCCCTCGGCCTTGACCAGGATCTTGATGCGCGCCTTGTACAGGTTGTCGCGCCGGCCCAGCCGGTTGTACACGCGCACGATGGCCTCGATGTAGACGAGGATCTGCTGCCAGGGCACAAAGGAGCCGATGACGCTGCCGATGATCGGAGTGCGGCCCATGCCGCCGCCCACCAGCACTTTGAAGCCGACCTCGCCCCGTGCGTTCTTCAGCAGTTGCAGGCCGATGTCGTGCCAGCCGATGGCGGCGCGATCCTCGCGCGCGCCGGTGACGGCGATCTTGAATTTGCGCGGCAGGAAGGCGAACTCCGGGTGCAGCGTGCTCCACTGGCGCAGGATCTCGCAGTACGGCCGCGGGTCGACCACCTCGTCGGGTGCGATGCCGGCCAGCGCGTCGCTGGTGATGTTGCGGATGCAGTTGCCGCTGGTCTGGATGCCGTGCATGTCGACCTCGGCCAGCAGGTCCATCACGTCGGCGGCGCGCGCCAGCGGGATCCAGTTGTATTGCAGGTTCTGGCGCGTGGTGAAGTGGCCGTAGTCGCGGTCGAACACGCGTGCGATGCGGGCCAGCTGGTGCAGCTGCCGGCTGCTCAGTTCGCCGTAGGGCACGGCCACGCGCAGCATTGGCGCATGCCGCTGCACGTACCAGCCGTTCTGCAGGCGCAAGGCCTTGAACTCATCGTCGGGCAGCTCGCCGTCCAGATGGCGGCGCAGCTGGTCGCGGAATTGCGCCGCGCGGGCTCGCACGAAATGGCGATCGAACTCGGAGTACTGGTACATGGGCTCGGTGTAGGGTGGCTCGGGCAGCAGCCCGGCGCCGGCGGGTCGCTGGCAAGGCTGCGCAGTCTAGGGAGGCTCCATATATATGAGAACAATAGAAAAGTTGGATGCATATGCGCTCGAAGCATGAAGAAGCCTCACGCGAATCGCTTCCTAGAATTCCGCTCATGACAGTCAGGATTCTTCTGGCCGGTGTCCTGCTGTGGTTGCTGGCGGGATGCCAGACTGCGCCGCCGGCGCCGCAGCCGCCGGTCGTGCTGGCGACCCCGGTACCCAAGCCTCCGCCGAAGCCGCCGGTCATCGGCCTGGCGCTGGGCGGCGGTGCCGCGCGCGGCTTTGCGCACATTGGCGTGATCCAGGTGCTGGAGGAGGCAGGCATTCGGCCGGACCTGGTCATCGGCACCTCGGCCGGCAGCCTGGTGGCGGCGCTCTATGCCTCTGGCAAGAGCGGGACGGAACTGGCCTCGCTGGCGCAGTCGATGGACGAGGGCGCCATTACCGACTGGTCCTTTCCGGGCCGAGGGCTGATCCGCGGCGACGCGCTGGCGCGCTACGTGCGTGAACACACTGGCGGCAAGCGCATCGAGCAGATGAAACTGCCGCTGGGCATCGTCGCCACCGACCTGGACAACGGCCAGGGCATCGTCTTCCGCATCGGCGACACCGGCGTGGCGGTGCGAGCCTCGAGCGCGGTGCCGGCAGTGTTCCAGCCGGTGCGCATCGGCTCACGGGAGTACGTCGACGGCGGACTGGTGGCGCCGGTGCCGGTGCGCTATGCGCGGCAGATGGGTGCGCAACTGGTGATCGCCGTGGACATCAGCGAGCCGCCGGACGGCGCCGCCACTGGAGATGTGGTGCGCATGCTGCTGCAGACCTTCTCGATCATGGGCCGCAGCATCAACCGCTTCGAGCTGGCCGAAGCCGACATCGTGCTGCGCCCCAAGCTGGCGGGTGTGTCGAGTGCGGACTTTGCGGCGCGTGGCCGCTCCGTCCAGGCCGGCCGCGAAGCGGCTCAGGCGATGCTGGGCGAACTGCGCCTGCGCATCCTGAGCGAGACGCGTTGAAACTGGCGCGCCCAAAGAAAAGGCCCGGTGAAGACCGGGCCAAAGATACCTTGAAAGGGGTTATCCCAAGGTACCGAGGAGTCAACCATCCACGGTTGCCACAGCCTGAACGGCCGCGACGAGACTGTGATGGTCGGACGCCCCGGAAAGTTCCATCGACAGGGGCCGAAGCCTTGCCGGCCGCATGGCGCACGCGAAACGCGCGCCACCCTTGGCCAGCCGAGCACGAGCCCGCAGGAGCTCGCGCTTGCGCGGGCTCAGCCCCCGCGGCATCAGGCGCGCTTGGCCTTGGTGGCGGCTTGCGAGGCCTTCACTGCCGTATTGGTCACGGCCGTGAAGTTGGCTTCGGCCACGTCGGCGGCTTGCTTGGCGGCCTTGCTGACGCTTTCGTAGGCATTGTTCGCGGCGGCCATGGCCGACTTGACCAGCGCCACGGCGTTCTCGCTGCCAGCCGGCGCGTTCTTCAGCGCGGCGTCCACATTCGAGGCGAAGCTCTTCTGGGCGTCGGCCATCTGGGCTTCGGCGACCTTCGCCACTTCGGCTTGGGTGGCGGCTGCGATGTCATAGAGGTGACGGCTGTACGAAGCAGCCTTCTCGGCGGCCGGCTGCAGCATCGTGGCCTGCAGCGCCAGCAGTTCTTGTGCGTCCTTCACGGACATCGCGGCACGGGCGTTGTCGGCCACTTCACCGAGAGCGGCCTTGGCCACCTGCAGGTTCAGTTCGACGAGCTTCTCGACGCCTTCGAAGGCCTTGTTCGTCAGGCCAAAGAGGGTCTCGACATTGGCCTTGTGTGCGGCCATCACTTGTTCAGCGGTCATCATGGTGGTTATCTCCAGGGTTGAGGTTGAAGCTTCTGCAGGCTTTGTTGCACTGCAACATGAACAGAAGTATAGGGATCTCGATGGCGATTGCAAGAACTTTTTGCTGCAATGCAACATCCCTAGGGCGCAACGCCTAACGCAGGTCTCCGGCGAGCCATGAAGGCCTTCCATTCCGACCATTTCACGCTCGAACTGCCGCCGGGGCACAGCTTTCCTATGAGCAAGTACCGCCTGCTGCGCGAAGTGGTCGAGCGCGAGATGCCGGGCATCCGGGTGCACGAAGCGCAGCCCGCCAGCGAGGGCGAACTGGCACTGGTGCATGCGCCGCTGTATGTCGCCGCGGTGGCCGAGGGCCTGCTGTCCAGAGCACAGCAGCGCGAGATCGGCTTGCCCTGGTCGCCGCGCATGGCCGAGCGTGCACGGCGCTCGGTCGGCGCCACCATCGGCGCGGCTCGCACCGCCTTGTCGGAAGGGCTGGCTGCCAACCTGGCCGGCGGCACGCACCACGCCTTTCCCGACCGCGGGTCGGGCTACTGCGTCTTCAACGACGTGGCCGTCGCCGCGCGGCTGATGCAGGCTGAATGGCACCGCAGGCAACGCCGCCTGCTGCGCGTACTGGTCATCGACCTCGACGTGCACCAGGGCAACGGTACGGCGGCGATCTTCCGCGATGACCCGACGGTATTCACGCTGTCGCTGCATGGCGCGAAGAACTTCCCGGCGCGCAAGGAACGCAGCGATCTGGACGTGGAGCTGCCCGACGGCTGCGGCGACGCCGACTATTTGCTGGCGCTGGATGCGGCGCTGGACGAGGTCTGGCGCCGCCATGGTGAGGCACCGCCCGCGCTGGCCTTCTACGTGGCCGGCGCGGACCCGCACGAGAACGACCGCCTGGGCCGCCTCAAGCTCAGCTTCGACGGCCTGGCCGAGCGCGACCGCCGCATCTTTGCCGCTCTGCGCCAGCGCAGCATTCCTGTGGCCGTGGCCATGGCCGGCGGCTACGGGCGGCAGGTCGACAGCACGGTGGCCGTGCACCGCCGCACGCTGCTGGAGGCACTGGACAGCTGGCGCCAATGGCAGGCCGTGCCTGCGGCATCGATGGAACAATCGCGCGCCTGACGCCACGCACCCCATGAGCATGCCACCCAGCCCCCACGACACCGACGCGGTCGACACCGCCATTGCCTCGCGCCGATCGGTACGCGGCTTCCTGCCCACGCCGGTGCCGCGCGAGGTGGTCGAGGACATCCTGCGGGTGGCCGCGCGCGCGCCCTCGGGCACCAACACCCAGCCCTGGCGGGTGACGGTGCTCACCGGTGAGGCGAAGACCGCGCTGTCGGCCAAGATCGGCGCGGTCCACGACGACCCGGCGCTGCTGGCGCAGCACCAGGAGGAATACGCCTACTACCCCACCGAGTGGAGCTCGCCCTACATCGACCGGCGGCGCAAGGTCGGCTGGGACCTGTACGGCCTGCTCGGCATCGACAAGGCCGACAAGGCCGGCATGCACCGCCAGCATGGCCGCAACTACGAGTTCTTCGGCGCGCCGGTGGCGCTGATGTTCACCATAGGCCGCAGCCTGCGCCAGGGCAGCTGGCTGGACTACGGCATGTTCCTGCAAAGCATCATGGTGGCGGCGCGCGGACGCGGCCTCGACACCTGCCCGCAGGCGGCCTTCATGCGCTTTCACCGCATCATCATGGAGCACATCGGCGCGCCCGACAGCGAGATGTTCGTCTGCGGCATGTCGCTGGGCCATGCCGACCCGCAGGCGGTGGCCAACCGCCTGGTGACCGAGCGCGAGCCGGTGGCCGGCTTCGCGCGTTTCCTGTCATGAGCGCGCGTGTCCTGGTGGCCCGCGCGGTGTTCGATGAGGTCATCGAGCGGCTGCGCCAGCACTTCGAGGTGTCGCACAACCAGGCCGACGACCTCTGGCCGCAGGACGAGCTGATCCGGCGGCTGCAGGGCGTCGATGGCGCCTTCGTCACCGGCACGGAAGCCATCGATACGAAGCTGCTGCAGGCCTGCCCGCAGCTCCGCGCGGTGTGCTCGATGGCGGTGGGCTACAACAACATCGATGTCACCGCATGCACCGCACGCGGTGTGCTCGTCAGCAACGCGCCCGACGTGCTCACCGAAACCACCGCCGACTTCGGCTTCGCGCTGATGATGGCTGCGGCAAGGCGCATCAGCGAGAGCGAACATTTCCTGCGCGCCGGCCGCTGGACGCGTTGGGGCCACGACATGTTTGCCGGTGCCGACGTGCATGGCGCCACGCTCGGCGTGCTCGGCATGGGCCGCATCGGCCAGGCCATCGCGCGCCGCGGGGCGCTGGGCTTCGGCATGCCGGTGATCTATCACAACCGTTCGCGGCTGCCCGCCGACATCGAGGCCCGGCTCGGCGCGCGCTATGTCGCCAAGGACGAGTTGCTGCGCCAAAGTGACCACCTGGTGCTGGTGCTGCCTTACGGGCCGGCATCGCACCACGCTATCGGTGCGGCCGAGCTGGCGCTGATGATGCCGACCGCCACGCTCACCAACGTGGCCCGCGGCGGCGTCGTCGACGATGCCGCGCTGGCGCAGGCACTGCGCGAGCGGCGCATCGCCGCCGCCGGGCTCGACGTGTTCGAGGGCGAGCCTGCCGTGAACCCCGAACTGCTGGCCCTGCCGAACGTGGTGCTCACGCCGCACATTGCCAGCGCCAGCCTGCCGACGCGGCGGGCCATGGCCCAGCTCGCGGCCGACAACCTGATTGCCGCGCTCGGTGCCGGACCGCAGGCGGGCAAGCCGCCGACGGCGCTGAACCCGCAGGTGCTGGGCGCAGTGCGCTGACCGGGCAGAACTGGCGCGGCTTTGCCTGGCTGCTCCGCCGCTGACCGAGCACGGCCGCTGCGGACAATGGCGGAGCATGGCGGGCGACGCGCCCGTCTGGAGCAGAGACCGTGAACACGCATCGCCTGATCCTTGCCGCGCTGGCTGCCCTGAGCCTCAACGCCTGTTCCGGTCCGCAGGTGCGCAGCCTCGGCAACGCCGGCGGTGCGCCAGCCTACGAACTGCGCGGCACCAGCCTGTCGGCGATCGAGGCCGAGGCCTCGCGGCTGTGCAGCCGCGGCTTCGAGGTGCTGCGTTCGTCGCAGAACTTCGCCACCTCCGATCTGGACGACAACGCCGGCAGGCAGTTCCTGCTGGACGCCGGTGCGTGGTTGTCGGGCATGCCGGGCAACCAGGCGCAGGCCACGATCGTCTGCCGCGCCTGAACCCGGCGCCGCCGGGCGGGCTGACACAATCGTCCGCATGAATCAATGGCTGGTGCCGGCGCTGCTGGGTGTGATCCTGTTGCTGCTGCTGTGGGTGGCGCTGCGCCGCCCCGACGGCCGCCCGTTGAACGCGCTCGGCGAAAGCCTGCAGCAGGCTGCGCGCCAGGATACGCAGCGGCTGGAGCGCGAACTGCGCACCGAGGTGCAAGACAGCGCGCGCGGCACGCGGCAGGAGCTGGCCGGCACGATGTCGCTGTTCCAGCAGACCTTGCTGGCGCAAAGCGGCGATGTCGCGCGCACGCAGAACGAGCAGATCGATTCCTTCCGCACGCAGCTGGCCGCCATGCAGCAGCAGGTCAGCGATGCGCTGCAGGGTGCGACCCAGGCACTGTCGCAACAAAGCCAGTCGGCCCGCGATGCGCAGGATGCGGCGCTGAAGCGCCTGGCCGATTCGCTGGGCGAACAGCTGCGCGCGCTGTCCGAAGCCAATGAACGCCGCCTGAGCGAGGTGCGCGCGGCGGTCGAGGCCCGGCTCGGCGCCTTGCAGGAGGGCAACGAGAAGAAGCTCGAGCAGATGCGTGCCACGGTCGACGAGAAGCTGCACGCCACGCTGGAGCAGCGCCTGGGCGAAAGTTTCAAGCAGGTGGCCGACCGGCTGGAGCAGGTGCACAAGGGCCTGGGCGAGATGCAGACGTTGGCGCGCGACGTCGGCTCGCTGAATCGCGTGCTCACCAACGTCAAGACACGCGGCATCTTCGGCGAGGTGCAGCTGGCGGGCTTGCTGGACCAGGTGTTCACGCCCGAGCAGTACGCCACCAACGTGGTCACCGTGCCCGGCAGTGCCGAGCGCGTGGAATTCGCGATCCGCCTGCCCGGCCAGCGTGACGACGGCCAGCCGCTGTGGCTGCCGATCGACGCGAAGTTCCCGCGCGAGGACTACGAGCGGCTGCTCGAGGCGCAGGAGCGCGCCGACCTGCCGGCCATGGAGGCCGCGGCCAAGGGCATCGAGACGCGGCTGCGGCTGGAAGCCAGGAGCATCCGCGCCAAGTACATCGCGCCGCCGCACACGACGGACTTCGCCATCCTGTTCGTGCCCACCGAGGGCCTGTATGCGGAGGCGCTGCGCCGGCCGGGGCTGGTGCAGGCGATGCAAAGCGACCACAAGGTCATGCTTGCCGGCCCGACCACGCTGCTGGCCACGCTGACCAGCCTGCAGATGGGCTTTCGCACGCTGGCGCTGGAAAAGCGCAGCGCCGAAGTCTGGGAGGTGCTGGGCGCGGTGAAGACCGAGTTCGGCAAGTTCGGCGAGGTGCTGAAGAAGACGCGCGAGAAGCTCAACCAGGCTGCCGACACCATCTCCGCCGCCGAAACCCGCACCCGGCAGATGGGGCGAGCGCTCAAGTCGGTGGAAGCGCTGCCCGAGGCGCGCGCGTTGCAGCTGCTTCCTGGCGCGACGCAGGACGACGAGCCCCCCGAGGCGCCGCATGCCTGAAGGCCGGGGCAACGCGCCGAACCCCTTCGGCCGCGTGCTGCTGGCGCTGATCGTTGGCCAGATCGGCCTGCATGCGACGATGGCCGGCGTGCGCATGGCCGCGCCGTTGCTGGCGCTGCGCGACGGCCACAGTGCCTGGAGCGTGGGCGTGCTGATGGCGCTGTACGCTGCCGCGCCGGTGCTGCTTTCGATGCACGCCGGGCGCATGGCCGACCGGCTCGGCTACCACCGGCCGGTGCACATTGCCATTGCGCTTTCGCTGTTCGGCACTCTGCTGGCGGTGGTTTCCACCTTCGTCGGCCCGGCTCCGCGTTTTGCGTTGCTGTGCGCGTCGGCGGTGTTTGTCGGCAGCGGTGCCAACATGGGGCTGATCGTCATCCAGCGCCGTGCGGGCCAGGCCGTCAGCAACAGCACCGAGCGCATGCGCATGTTCAGCTGGCTGGGCATCGCGCCGTCGCTGTCCAACGTGGTCGGGCCGGTGGCGGCGGGTTTCATGATCGACGCCGCCGGCTTCGGCGCCGCCTTCGCTCTGATGCTGGCCTTGCCGCTGCTGAGCTGGTGGTGCACGCGGCAGATACCGCGCGAGGCGGCGCAGCCGCAGCCGGCAGCGTCGGCGCGGCCGCCGAGTTCGTGGGCGCTGCTGAACGCGCCTGGCCTGAAGCGGCTGCTGGTGGTGAATTGGGTGCTGTCGGCCTGCTGGGACGTGCACCTGTTCGCGGTGCCGATCCTGGGTTTCGAGCGCGGCTTCAATGCCACCACCATCGGCCTGATCCTGGGCACCTTCACGCTGGCCGTCAGCGGCGTGCGCCTGCTCATACCGCTGTGGGCCCAGCACATGAGCGAGATCGTCGTGCTGCGCCTGGCCATGGTCGGCACCGGCATCGTCTTCGCCTTGTACCCGCTGGCACAGACGCCGATGCTGATGGGCGGCTGCGCGGTGCTGCTGGGGCTGACGCTGGGCTCGGTGCAGCCGATGATCATGTCCACGTTGCACCAGCTGACGCCGGACGGACGCTACGGCGAGACCATCGCCATGCGCTCGGTGGTCATGAATGCCTCGAGCACGGCCATGCCGCTGGTCTTCGGTGCGGCCGGTACGGCGCTGGGCGCGGCCACGCTGTTCTGGCTGGTAGGCGCTGCCGTGGCTTCAGGCTCGTGGGTGGCGCGACGCCTGCCGAGCAGTGCGCCGGCGGCGCCCTAGCGATCGGACGCTTCTAGAAGCGGATGTTGTTGCCAGCAGGCGGCACGACCGGTATCGCCACCGGAGCCGGAACGGTGCGAGCGGGGGCCGAGGCGGCAGGTGGTGCAGAGGCTGGCCGCGCGCTGCGGCGCGCCACCAGTGGCGTGGCTGCCGGCGCCTGCCAGTTGCTGGGCAGCTTCGATTCGCGCGGGTAGCCGGCCGCATCGAGATAGGCCGTCCAGTCGGCCTGCGACAGGCCGCGCAGCGCCTGGGAGCCGATGGTCAGCGACGGCACGGTGCGCGCGCCGAGCACGCGCTCCATGGCCGCGGCATCGTCGTCGCTGAGGATCAGCTTCTCGGTAAAAGGCACGCCACGCTGCACCAGCAACTGGCGGGCGGTGTCGCAGGGCGGGCAGTCGGAGGCGCTGTACAGCGTGACCGGAAAGCGCGTCGTCGCCAAGCGCAGCTCCTGGGGCAGCGTGTCTTGCGCAGTCGGTACTTCGCTGACGCCATCGCGGTTGAGCGAAGTCACGCGCGCGGCCGTGTCGCTGGGCGGCCGGTCGGTGTAGGTGATGCGCCCGTCGGGACCGACCACCTTGTACAGCGCAGTGGCCGGCAGCGCCAGGCCGGCCAGTGCCAGGGCGATCAAGGTCTTGCGCCAGTTGCCGGTCGGGCAGGGGGAATCGGGTTGCATCGGTCTTGCGTCGGATTCAGGCGCCCTGCGGCGCGAGCGATCGGGCAGTCTCAGGACATGCCCTGGTGTCGCAGCAGCGCGTCGATGCGCGGCTCGCGCCCGCGGAAGGCCTTGAAGCTGTCCATCGCGGCACGGCTGCCACCGACCTCGAGGATGGTCTGGCGGTAGCGGCGGCCCGTCTCGGGGTCGAACACACCGGCTTCTTCGAAGGCACTCCACACATCCGCCGACAGTACTTCAGCCCAGCTGTAGCTGTAGTAGCCGGCAGCATAGGCACCGTCGAAGATATGTGAAAAACTGTGCGCAAAGCGGTTGAATTCGGCGTTCGGCGCCAGCGCGACCTGAGAACGCACCTCATTGGCCACCTGCAGCAGCCGCGACGCGGCATCGTGCTCGCGGTGGATGCGCAGGTCGAATAGCGCGAACTCCATGTGGCGCAGCATGCGCAGCCCGCTGTTGAAGTTGCGAGCTGCCATGAGCTTGTCGAACATCTCGCGCGGCAGCCGCTCGCCGCTGTCCACGTGCGCGCTCAGCCGCTGCAGCACAGGCCATTCCCAGCAGAAGTTCTCCATGAACTGGCTGGGCAACTCCACCGCGTCCCATTCGACGCCGGAGATGCCGGACACCGACAGCTCGTCCACCTGGGTCAGCAGATGGTGCAGGCCGTGGCCGAACTCGTGGAAGAGCGTGATCAGGTCGTCGTGCGACAGCAGCGCCGGCCGGACCTGGCCGTTCTGAACGACCGGCGGCGCAAAGTTGCACACCAGGATGGCCACCGGCAGCTGCATGCCGTGGCCGTCGGGGCGCTGCCAGCGTTGCTGCGCGTTGTCCATCCAGGCGCCGGCGTGCTTGCCCGGCCGGGCATGCAGGTCAAGGTAGAAGTGGCCGATGGGCACGCCGCCTCGATGTAGGCTGTAGTAGCGCACGCTGTCGTGCCAGGCGGGCGCGCTGTCGGGCCGGATCTCGATATCGAACAGCGTCTCTGCGATGCCGAACAGGCCCTGCAGCACGCGCGGCTCGGTGAAGTACTGGCGCAGCTCGGTGCTGCTGAAGGCAAAGCGCGACTGCTTCAGCCGCTCGGCGGCAAAGGCCATGTCCCAGGGTTGCAGGTCGGGCAGGCCGAGTTCGCGCGCAGCGAAGTCACGCAGCTCGGCCAGGTCGCGCTCGGCAAAGGGCCGGGCGCGCTGCGCCAGATCGGCCAGGAAGTCGTGCACCTGGGTTGCCGATTCGGCCATCTTCGGCACCATCGACAGTTCGGCGTAGCTGGGGTAGCCGAGCAGCTGCGCCTGTTCCTGGCGCAGTACCAGCAGTTCGCGCATCAGCATGGTGTTGTCCAGCTCGGCATCGCCAAGCTCGCTGGCGCGGGTGGCATGGGCCCGGTACAGGCGTTCGCGCAGCGCGCGGTCTTGCGCGTGCTCCATGACTGGCAGGTAACACGGGTCGTGCAGCGTCAGACGATAGCGGGCCTCGGCCTCGCCGCTGGCTGGCCCGATGCGTGTGGCCAGACACACGTCGTCGGGCACGCCAGCCATTTCGACCTCGACGGCCAGGTGCGTGAAGCGGTCGGTGGCATCGAGCACGTTCTCGCCGTAGCGTTGCTGCAGCGCGGCCACGCGCTCCTGGATCTGTGCGAAGCGCTCGCGCGCTTTGCCCTGGAGTTCGGCGCCGCCGAGCACGAATTCGCGCAGCGTGTGCTGCAAGGCTTGGCGCTGTGCCGGCTTCAGCGCTTCTGGCGACGCTGCGATCTGCCGATACTTGGCATACAGCGCCGTGTCGGCGCCCAGGCGCGTGAAGAAGTCGGTGACGCGCGGCAGAGCGGCATGGTGGGCCTCGCGCAGCGCGGGCGTGTCGGCCACCTCGCTGAGGTGTGTCACCGCGCCCCAGGCCCGGCCCAGGCGTTCGACCGGCAGGTCGAGCAGCAGCG